>SXGQ01158653.1_pt1 | contig 14486 bp, 22 predicted proteins | sample 3178371 | NCBI WGS metagenome assembly SXGQ01 (sample SAMN11356859, study PRJNA531348) | freshwater metagenome | isolation source: freshwater sample F1-20 | place: China: Fuxian Lake, Yuxi | collected 2017-12-25
CACGTAGATTTCACCGTAGAGGTGGAGCGTTCCATGCGGGTATTGGACGGACTGATCGCCTTGTTCTCCGCCGTAGACGGTGTAGAACCCCAATCCGAGACCGTATGGCGTCAGGCCAACCGTTACGGGGTACCCCGTATCGGATTCGTCAACAAAATGGATCGTGCCGGAGCTGACTTCCTCAATGTCGTTAAGCAAGTGCGGGAAATGCTCGGTTCCAAAGCCGTTCCCCTGCAATTGCCCATCGGCGCGGAAGATAATTTCAAAGGGGTGGTGGACCTGATCAAGATGAAGGGGATCATCTGGCACATGGAAACAGAAGGAATGACCTTTGACGAGGTGGATATCCCTGCCGATATGATCGAGGAAGCCAATGAATGGCGTGCGGCACTGGTAGAAGCCGTGGCCGAGTACGACGATACGTTGATGGAGAAATTCTTTGAAGATCCCAATAGCATCAGCGAAGACGAGATCCACGAAGCGATTCGCAAAGCCACGATCGACCTGAGCATCGTGCCGATGATGTGTGGGTCATCCTTCAAGAACAAAGGAGTGCAAACCGCCTTGGATGGCGTTTGTCGCTATTTGCCATCTCCGGTGGATATTCCCGATACCGTGGGTACCAACCCCGATACCGGTGAGCAGATCACCCGCAAGGCCGATCCGAAGGAACCCTTTGCGGCCTTGGCCTTCAAGATCATGACCGACCCATTTGTAGGTCGTCTGGCATTCTTCCGTGCGTATTCCGGTCACCTGGATGCCGGTTCTTACGTCCTCAACGTTCGTAGCGGTAAGAAGGAGCGGATCAGCCGTATCATGAAAATGTTCGCCAATAAGCAAAACCCGATCGATTTCATCGAAGCGGGCGACATTGGTGCGGCCGTCGGATTCAAAGAGATCAAGACCGGCGATACGCTTTGCGATGAGAACCATCCCATCACTTTGGAGAATATGTTCATTCCCGAGCCGGTGATCGCCATTGCGGTAGAGCCAAAGACGCAGGCCGACGTGGATAAAATGGGTATGGCCATCGCCAAGTTGGTCGAAGAGGATCCTACGTTGCGCGTGAATACGGATGAAGAGACCGGACAAACCATTCTGCGTGGAATGGGTGAATTGCACCTGGAGATCATCATCGACCGGATGCGTCGCGAATTCAAGGTGGAAGTAAATCAAGGAGCACCGCAGGTGGCTTACAAAGAAGCGTTCACCGCTACGATCGAGCATCGCGAGACCCTCAAGAAGCAAACCGGAGGTCGGGGTAAGTTCGCCGATATCGTATTCAACCTGGGTCCGGTAGATGAAGAATGGCAGAAGGAAAATCCGGATAAGAATTATCAGTTCGTGAACGATATCTTCGGAGGATCGATCCCTCGTGAATTCGTGCCGGCCATCCAAAAAGGATTTGAGCAGGCGATGACCACCGGTGTATTGGCGAGTTATCCCGTGGCGAATTTGAAGGTTCGGGTATTCGACGGAAGTTTCCACGCAGTCGACTCCGACTCTATGTCCTTCGAACTTTGTGCTAAGCAAGGTTTCCGCGAGGCTGCTCGCAAAGCCAAGCCAGTGTTGCTGGAACCGATCATGCGGGTGGAGGTTGTGACACCCGATCAGTACATGGGAGATGTGACCGGAGACCTGAATCGTCGCCGTGGCATGATGGAAGGTATGGATAGCCGGGCCGGTGCCCAGGTGATCAAGGCCAAAGTTCCCTTGAGTGAAATGTTCGGGTACGTGACCCAACTGCGTTCGTTGAGTTCGGGACGAGCCTCCTCAACCATGGAGTTCTCGCATTATAACCCGGCACCCAACAACATCGCAGAGGAAGTGATCGCCAAGGTGAAAGGCAAGGTAAGCGCTTAAGCACTTATTCTTCAGATATTCAATCCCGACCCAACCGGTCGGGATTTTTTATATCCAGTTCAATTTGATGTGATCGATCCGGTTCGATCGAAGTTGTGTGCGGATCTTTTGCAGTGCCGGCAGTTGATCGGGAATTTTGGTTTCATGTGTTTCCACGTAGAGGCGGTCGAACAATTTCCAAGCTTTTTCTTCCAGGATCTTTTCCAAGATGGCGATCTCGGCTCCTTCCACATCCAGTTTGATCAGCGATACTTTTTTGGGTTGAGCGCTCAGGAAGGCAACCAGGTCGATCAGGGGCACGGGCCGGCTTTTGTGTACATCCACATTTATCTTTTGGGCGATGAGGGATGAGCCAACGGTGAAAGCGGTCTCGCTTGCTTTTCCCTCGGCGTGGTCGAAGAGGGGGAGGATAGCCTCTTTGTCCCACACCCCTTCATTTCTCAATTGTACATTCGGTAAGTGGCCGCATCGATGTTGCAGTCGTCTAAAGGCGCGGGGATCGGGTTCAAAGGCGATGACGGTGGCGCCGGTGGAGGCAAGCAGGCGGGTAATCCAACCCACATTTGCACCGCAATCCAACACCAGGTCTCCCGGGCCGAGTCGAAACCAATCCGGGATTAGTTTGATATAGCTGATTGCCAGGGCACCTGCATTGAGCAGTTGGCGTTTGAGCAAGGAGATTCGGACCGACATCATTTCAAAACTACTTGGATTCGTTCAACGGATTTTTGAAGATATACCAAAAGCCTGGCAGGGCCGTGAGTATCGTTACGCCGTAGAACAGTAAGCTCAGCAGCAGGGCTTGCTCCATTGGTAAATTCAAGTAGCGGGCCCCTTCCATGCTGGCGAATTCCCGGATGCCCAATCCGCCTCCCACGGAGATCGGCAGTACGGAGAGGGCGGCGGCGGAGAGGAAGACAAGTAAATAGGGTAGGGTTTGGGGGGTGAGTCCTATTGCGAGGATCAAGGCTAATACGCTCGCGACCACCAGGAATTGTACCCCGGCACCCAGCCACAGGGTTTGGGTGAAGCCGTTGGCTTGTTCCGGCAAATACCGACGGAGGGCCCACTGGCTGAGGGGTAGGAGCAGGCCGGAGCCAATGAGCAGGGAGATGGTGTAAAGATTGGGGGAGAATACCAGGAGTGCCAAGGTGGCGAGCAGGAACAGCAGGGGTAAGAGGCCGCTGAATCGGTCGAGTAGTACCGCGAGGGTGAGCGATTTTCGGCTGCTGCCGGGGGATTGTGCCAGTACCATTACTTTATAAGCATCCCCGGTGATTGCGCCGGGGAGCAGCAGGTTGTACAGCATGCCCAGCCAGAACAGGCGGCGGTTTGTGGTTTCGGAGAGGGTCAGGCCGATTTGTTTAAAATTTATGTTTAGTCTGCTGGATGCCAATAATTTGGATGCGGTGTAGGCGCCCAGGGCCACCAGTACCCAGGCGAGGTCGATCTGGTGCCAGGATTGGGCCATTTTGGTCCAGTCGGGTTTGGTCAGCGCGTACCAGAGGCAAGCGATGGTGAGGGCGATCTTGAGTCCGGCAGCGACGTAACGGTAACGGTTGGTTTTCAAGGCTTCGAAGGTAGCTTTTACGGGCTAAAAAATTAGTCGCCAACTATTTGGCTGCTACCAACTTGTCACCTACCTTTGCATCCCCTAAACAAAAGGGACCCACAAACATGTCGCAGCGTATTCGTATCAAATTGCAGTCTTACGATCACAACCTCGTCGATAAATCGGCTGAGAAGATCGTCAAGACCGTGCGCAGCACCGGAGCGGTGGTCACCGGCCCCATACCTCTGCCCACGCACCGTAAGATCTTTACGGTGTTGCGTTCGCCTCACGTCAACAAGAAGAGTCGTGAGCAGTTCCAACTCGCTACCCACAAGCGCTTGTTGGATATTTATACGTCGACCAGCCGTACGGTTGACGCGTTGAGTAAGCTGGATTTGCCCAGTGGGGTAGAAGTCGAGATCAAGGCCTAACCGCTCTTTCTCGTAACGTTCTTATTGATCGAACACGTAATTAATAGTTATCTCTCAATCTGCCTTCGGCAGAAAAAAGAGCGCTGACTGATTTACATAAAACAAGCCATTCAGGGTTTGTTTACCATCGGTACTTCCCCAAGAAGGAAAAGGTCGATGGCGAACGGGGATTGAAGTCTGGTCCATACCACCGGATTGTCCCGATACCCTGGAGGCATAAACGCTAGGTTTATGAAAGGTATCATTGGGAAGAAAATCGGAATGACCAGTGTCTTCGACTCCGCAGGCAAGCAGACCGCCTGTACTATTATCGAAGCGGGCCCCTGTGTGGTGACCCAGGTCAAAACGCAAGCGTCTGACGGCTACAATGCCCTTCAACTCTCCTATGGCGAAAAGAAAGAGAAGCACGCTACCAAAGCGGCGGTGAATCACTTCGCCAAATCCCAAACCACGCCCAAAAAAGTTTCCCGCGAATTCCGTGATTTCTCCCTGGAGAAAGCGATCGGAGAGACCGTGACCGTTGACATTTTCGCTGAAGGCGAGAAGGTCGAGGTTGTGGGTACAACCAAGGGTAAAGGTTTTCAGGGGGTCGTAAAACGCCACGGATTCAGTGGGGTGGGGCAGCAGAGCCACGGTCAGCACGATCGTCAGCGCGCCCCCGGTTCTCTGGGTAACTCCTCCGATGCCAGCCGTGTCATGAAAGGCATGCGCATGGCGGGTCGTATGGGAAATGACCGGGTGAAGATGAAGGGCCTGAAAGTGGTCAAGATCTTTTCCGATAAAAATTACCTGTTGGTCAGCGGATCCGTTCCCGGCCACAATGGTTCCATCGTATACATTCTGAAATAATCCGGCGAACAAACCGAAAGCCGACAAAAGAGATAACGTATGAAACTCGATGTATTGAATAGCCAGGGAAAATCGACCGGACGTTCCGTAGAACTGCCGGAGGAGATCTTTGGTGCCGAGCCCAATGATCATGTGATCTATCTGGCCGTGAAACAATACCTGGCCGCCCAGCGTCAGGGAACGCACAAGGTGAAGACCCGTGCGGAGGTAAAAGGAGCCAGCCGTAAGCTGCACAAGCAGAAGGGTACGGGTGGAAGCCGTAAGGGTAATATCCGCAACCCGCTCTACAAGGGTGGGGGTACCATTTTTGGTCCCAAGCCGCACAGCTACGACATCAAACTGAACCGTAAGGTGAAGGACCTGGCCAAGATCTCGGCTTTGAGTTACAAGGCCAAGGAGAAGGCGATCGTGGTGTTGGAAGATTTGAAACTGGCTGCACCCAAGACGAAGGAATTTGTGGGTATCCTTAGCAACCTGAACATCGGCGAGAAGAAAGTTATGTATGTACAGCCCGAGCCCAACCGGGAGTTGGAAATGTCCATGCGCAACGTACCCACCGTTCAGGGGGTGATGCTCAGCGACATCAACACCTACGACATTATGAATGCCGATGTATTGGTACTTACGGAGAGCGCAGCGAAGATCTTCTCCGACAACGAAGCCTAAACCACAGACATAAACGAATCAAACGATATTCCATGAAACTGAGCGAAGTATTGATTAAGCCCATCCTGACCGAAAAGGCCAACAGCCAACAGGAGAAGCTCCGTCGCTATGCCTTCAAAGTGGCTCGTAAGGCCAATAAATTGGAGATCAAAAGGGCGGTCGAAAGCTTTTACGGTGTTTCCGTGACCTCGGTCAACACCTCCGTGGTGCCCGGCAAGCACAAAAGCCGTTTTACCAAATCCGGGGTGATCGAAGGACGCAAGCCGGCCTATAAAAAAGCCTTTGTAACCGTGGCCGAAGGAGAGACCATCGATCTGTACGCCAGTATCTAATAAAAAAACGAATGGCCGCAACAGCCGCAAATGTTGATCTAAAAAAGTAAGAACATGGCACTAAGAAAATTTAAACCCATCACCGCCGGAACCCGTTGGCGCATTGGCAATGCCTATGCGGAGGTAACGACCAACGTACCGGAAAAAACCTTGGTGGAGCCCAAACCACGTACCGGTGGACGTAACTCATCCGGACATCTCTCCATGCGTTACCGCGGCGGTGGGCACAAGAAGAAATACCGCATCATCGACTTCAAGCGCAACAAGACCGGACTGGCCGAGGTCGTTTCCATCGAATACGATCCGAACCGTACGGCGTTCATCGCCCTGTTGCAGTATGCCGACGGCGAAAAGCGTTATATCCTGGCCCCGCAGGGATTGCAGGTGGGCGCCAAAGTGGAAAGTGGCAAAGACGTTGCACCGGAGTTGGGCAATGCCCTCCCGATGCGCGTGATGCCCTTGGGTACCAACATTCACAATATTGAAATGCAACCCGGACAGGGTGGCAAGCTGGCCCGCAGCGCCGGTTCTTCCGCGCAGCTGACCAACAAAGAAGATCGTTATGCGATCCTGAAAATGCCATCCGGCGAGTTGCGCAAAGTATTGATCGATGGATATGCTACCGTGGGCGTGGTCAGCAACAGCGACCACAGTTTGCAGAGCATGGGTAAGGCCGGTCGCAACCGTTGGAAAGGGATCAAGCCCCGCAACCGTGGGGTGGCCATGAACCCGGTGGATCACCCGATGGGGGGTGGTGAGGGAAAGGCCTCGGGCGGACAACCTCGCAGCCGCAATGGTCAATACTCGCGTGGTCTGAAGACCCGTACCAAGGGCAAGGCCAGCGACAAACTGATCATCCAGCGCAAGAACGGAAGCAAGATCGCTAAATAATAAACGCACAAACGAATAAGAAAATCATATGGCTCGTTCGATTAAAAAAGGTCCCTACATCGCCGCCCACCTGGAAAAAAAGGTGATCGGCATGAACGAAGGAAAAAGTAAGAAAGGCGTGATCAAAACGTGGAGTCGTCGTTCTACGATCAGTCCCGATTTCGTCGGACACACCTTCGCCGTTCACAACGGGAACAAGTTCATCCCCGTGTACGTGACGGAGTTCATGGTGGGTCACAAATTGGGTGAATTTGCCCCCACCCGTCAGTTCAAAGGGCACTCGAAAAAAGAATCTTAATCAAGTAACTGTACCACATCATGGAAGCCGTAGCTAAACTCAGAAATTATCCGACCTCGCCCCGCAAGATGCGCTTGCTGGCCGACCTGATCCGCGGACAGAAAGTGGAAAAGGTATTGGCGCAGCTGGAGCATAACCCCAAGCATCCTGCCGTTCCCTTGCGCAAGTTGGTGCTCAGCGCCATCAGCAATTGGAAGCAGAAGAACGAAGGGGGTGACGAGAGTCAACTCGTGGTGAAGACCATTTTCGTGGACGGAGCCCGTTCCCTGAAGCGGATGCGTCCGGCCCCGCAAGGTCGCGGCTACCGCGTTCGCAAGCGCAGCAACCACGTGACGGTCATCGTCGATACGACATCCAAATAATTTTAAACTACTCAACGAACAAACAACGACCATGGGTCAAAAAGCAAATCCGATCGGTAATCGTCTGGGAATCATCCGCGGGTGGGAATCCAATTGGTTCGGAACCAAAAAGGATTACGCCGGAAAGTTGATCGAAGACACCAAGATCCGCAACTACCTCAATGCCCGTATCAACAAAGGTGGCATCTCCAAGATCGTCATCGAACGCACCTTGGGTAAGCTGATCGTGACGATTCACACCTCCAAGCCTGGTATCATCATTGGTAAAGGCGGTGGGGAAGTAGACCGTATCAAGGAAGAGTTGAAAAAACTCACCGGGAAGGAAGACGTCCAGATCAACATCCTGGAGATCCGTCGTCCTGAACTGGACGCGATGATCGTCGGGGATAACATCGCCCGTCAGATCGAGAACCGCATCAGTTACAAGCGCGCCATCAAGATGTCCATCGCCTCCGCGCTGCGGATGGGTGCCGAGGGTATCAAGGTGAAGGTTGCCGGACGTCTGGGTGGTGCCGAGATCGCCCGTACCGAAGAGATCAAACAAGGTCGCGTGCCCCTGCACACCTTCCGGATGGATATCGACTACGCCAACGTATTTGCCCAAACCGTTTACGGTAAGATCGGTATCAAGGTATGGATCTGTAAAGGAGAAGTGCTGGCCAAGCGTGACCTGAATCCCAATTTCGTCGGCGGTAAGAGCGATGTATCCGAGCGCCGGGGTGGTGAGCGGAGTATGGAGCGCCGGGACGATCGCCGGGGCGGTGAGCGCCGCGGTGGTGGCGGTGGCGGACGGACTCGCAGTTAATCAAATCATTCAAACACTCATTCGAAACAATAAGATATGTTACAGCCGAAACGTACGAAGCACCGGAAAATGCAGAAGGGTCGCATGAAAGGCGACGCGAAGCGCGGTACGACCATTTCCTTTGGCTCCTTTGCCCTCAAGGCACTCGATGAGCATTGGATCACCGATCGTCAGATCGAGGCGGCCCGTCAGGCCCTGACCCGTGAGATGAAACGGGAAGGAAATGTCTGGATCCGTATTTTCCCCGACAAGCCCATCACCCGCAAACCGTTGGAGGTTCGTATGGGTAAGGGTAAGGGTAACCTGGAATTCTGGGCGGCGGTGGTCAAGCCGGGACGTATCCTATTCGAGATCGACGGCGTGAGTGAGCAGGTGGCCCGTGCCTCCCTGTCGCTGGCGGCCGGCAAACTGCCCATCAAAACCAAATTTATCATGCGCCGCGACCTGGTCTCGGCCTAATCCCACTAAAAAAAACTGGCCATGTCCAAAAAAGCCGATTTTCTGAAAAGCATTCAAGGGTTGAACGAACAAGATCTCCGTTCGCGCCTGGAAGAGGATAAGCTTCGTTTGAAGAAAATGGAGTTCGCCCATGCGATCTCTCCCTTGGAGAACCCCATGACCCTCCGGAGCCTGCGTCGCGACATCGCTCGTCTGCAAACCCAACTTAAAAACAAGCAAGAGCAAGCTTAATAAATCCACCCACTGATGGAAACAAGAAACTTAAGAAAAACACGTATCGGCGTTGTCACCAGCAACAAGATGACCAAAACGGTTACCGTGGCCGTGGAGCGTAAAGTGAAACACCCGATCTACGGAAAATTCGTGAAGAAGACCACGAAGTTCCATGCGCACGATGAGAAGAACGAGTGCAGCATCGGCGACCTGGTCAAGATCATGGAGACCCGCCCCTTGAGCAAAACCAAGCGCTGGCGCCTGGTGGAGATCGTGGAGAAAGTGAAATAAACTGACCTTAAAAAAGAAACGAAATGATACAGCAAGAAAGCCGGTTGAATGTGGCCGATAACAGCGGCGCCAAAGAAGTACTCTGCATCCGGGTGCTGGGCAACAGCGGACAACGTTATGCCGGCATTGGAGACAAGATCGTGGTGACCGTGAAGGATGCCCTGCCCTCCGGTGGTATCAAGAAAGGTACCGTAGCGAAGGCCGTGATCGTCCGCACCACCAATAAACTGCGTCGCAAGGACGGTTCCTACATCCGCTTCGACGACAACGCGGTGGTGATCCTCAACCAGTCCGATGAGCCCCGCGGAACCCGCATCTTCGGCCCGGTGGCCCGTGAACTGCGCGACAAGGGTTATATGAAAATCGTATCCCTGGCCCCCGAGGTCCTTTGATTCCCTAACACTACAATGACATTTATATGAAAGCACGTTTTAAAGCCAAATACAACATCCGCAAGGGAGACACCGTGGTGGTGATCACCGGCGATGATAAGGACCGCAGCCGTCCCCGTCAGGTAAAAGAAGTATTACTCGAAGAGGGGAAGGTGATCGTGGAAGGCGTGAATATGATCACCAAACACACCAAACCCTCTGCGAAGAACACCCAGGGCGGTATCGTCAAGAAAGAGGCCCCGATCCAGATCAGCAACGTCATGTTGTGGGATGCGAAGGCCAAAGCCGGGGTGCGGACTGCCAAGAAACGTGCGGAGGGCAAAACGCAGCGCATCTCCAAGAAATCCGGTGATACCCTATAAACCTTTACCCAGTAATCGTAACGAACTATGAGCACGAATCAATACAAACCCCGGTTGGCCACCAAATACAAGACGGACGTGGTGCCCGCCCTGGTGAAAAAATTTGGATACAGCACCGTCATGCAAGCTCCGAAACTGGAGAAGATCTGTGTGAATCGGGGCGTGAACGGAGCGGTATCGGACAAGAAGATGATCGATGTGGCCATCGACGAATTGTCTCAGATCACCGGCCAAAAAGCCGTTGCCACCATGTCGAAAAAGGACATCTCCAACTTCAAACTCCGGAAGAACATGCCCATCGGGGCTCGTGTCACCTTGCGCGGTGAGAAGATGTTTGAGTTTCTGGATCGCCTGGTTTCCGTGGCCTTGCCCCGGGTGCGCGACTTCAAAGGCGTCAGCGAGAAATCTTTCGACGGTCGGGGTAACTATACCCTGGGCGTGACCGAACAGATCATCTTCCCCGAGATCGACATCGATAAAGTGAGCAAGATCACCGGTATGGACATCACGTTCGTGACCACGGCCAATACCGATGAAGAAGCCTTTGAGTTGCTCAAAGAAATGGGCATGCCTTTCCGTAACAACAAAAACAATTAAACAGATAAACTGAATCCTTATGGCGAAAACTTCCGTCAAGGCCCGACAAGTGAAACGCGAACGCATGGTGGAGCATTATGCTGCCAAGCGCGAAGCGCTCAAACAAGCCGGCGATTGGAAAGCACTCGATGAGTTGCCCCGCAATTCGTCCAAAGTGCGCCTCAAAAACCGTTGTCAACTCACCGGTCGTCCGAAAGGCTACGTACGCTACTTCGGTATCTCCCGCGTGGCCTTGCGCGACATGGCCCTCAATGGAAAGATCCCCGGACTGAAAAAAGCCAGCTGGTAAAACGAATCCACTCACAATCCAAACCATCCGGTCCTGAACCGGATATCAGGAGGAAAAAAATATGGTAACCGATCCTATCGCAGATTTTCTGACCCGCATCCGGAACGCCCAAATGGCCGGACACCGCGTCGTCGACATCCCCGCTTCCAATTTGAAAAAGCGGATGACCGAGATCTTGTATAACCAAGGGTATATCCTGAAATACAAGTTCGAGGACAACAGCAAACAAGGTATCATCAAGATCGCCTTGAAGTACGACCCCGCGACCAAGCAGCCGGCCATCCAGAGTATGGAGCGCATCAGCCGCCCCGGTCTTCGTCAATACGCCAAGCCCGCCGATTTTCGCCGGGTAAAAAGCGGATTGGGTGTGGCCATCCTGTCGACCTCGAAGGGGGTTATGACCGACAAGGACGCCAAGGCGCAGAACGTCGGTGGAGAAGTACTTTGCTACATCTATTGATGTGGCACCGCTCGAGCCCAACCTCCGGGGCTCGGTGCTGGAATCAACGGACTGGACACTAAGAGCGCTATACGGCATCTGAACCCAGTACGCTTACCGGAGTAACCGTTTAAAATAACAAACCCGTTGTTATGTCACGTATAGGAAAAAAATCGATCACCCTGCCAGAAGGCGTAACCGTCACCGTTGGAAAGGACAATGTGGTCACCATCAAAGGAAAGAAAGGCGAACTGAAGCAAACCATCGATCGCGACATCACCATTGAGGTGAAGGATGGTCTGGTGCACATCACCCGCCCCACCGATCAGATCCGTCACCGGGCCTTGCATGGTCTGTATCGCGCCCTGCTGGCCAATCTGGTAAAAGGTGTAACCGATGGGTACGAGCGCAAGCTCGAGTTGATCGGGGTCGGTTTCAAGGCTGCCAATACCGGAAACCTGCTGGATCTCTCGTTGGGTTTCTCACACAACATCATTTTTGAAGTGCCCAAGGAATTGAAAGTGGTCACTTCACAGGAAAAAGGACAAAACCCCATGATCACCCTCGAGGGGATCGACAAGCAACTGATCGGTCAGGTAGCCGCCAAACTCCGCAGCCTGCGTAAACCGGAGCCGTACAAAGGCAAAGGTGTACGCTATGTAGGGGAAGTGGTTCGTAAGAAAGCCGGTAAAGCCGCTGGTAAATAATCGTAAACAGTAGAAGGACCCCGGTCCGAAAAAATAAACAAGATGAATCCGAAAGCCAAAGCCCAGAAAAAGCAGAACATTCGCTACCGCATCCGCCGTAAGGTGAGCGGTACCGCCGCACAGCCCCGCCTGGCCATCTACCGCAGCAACGCCGATATCTATGCGCAGCTGATCGATGATACCAAAGGACAGACCCTGTGTGCTGCTTCCTCCCGTGACAAGGACATCGCCGCTCAAAAAGGAACCAAGTCTGAAAAAAGCAAGCTGGTAGGAGCTGCCCTGGCCCGCAAAGCCGTGGAGCTGGGGGTACAAGCGGTTTGTTTCGACCGCGGTGGCAATCTCTTCCATGGTCGTGTCAAGGCGGTAGCCGACGGAGCACGGGAAGGCGGACTCAAATTTTAATCAATCGAATCAATTCAAACCGAATACATGTCAAAGCTTACGCTGAACCGGGTAAAAGCCGGAGATCTGGAACTGAAAGACAAGGTGGTTGCCATCAACCGCGTGGTCAAGACCACCAAAGGCGGTCGCACCTTCAGCTTCTCTGCCCTCGTCGTAGTGGGAAATGAGAATGGAGTCGTGGGGCACGGACTGGGCAAGGCCAAGGAAGTCCAGGAAGCCATCACCAAAGGCATTGAAGATGCCAAGAAGAACCTGATCAAGGTGCCCGTCATGAAAGGAACCATTCCGCACGATCAGTGGGCCAAAGAAGGTGCCGCCAAAGTGCTGATCAAACCCGCTGCCCATGGTACCGGTGTGATCGCCGGAGGTTCCATGCGTGCCGTACTGGAGAGCGCCGGGGTGACCGATGTATTGGCCAAATCCCTCGGATCAGCCAACCCGCACAACGTGGTCAAGGCAACCTTCAAGGCATTGGCACTGCTTCGCGAACCCATTCAGGTGGCGAAGACCCGCACCCTCGGACTGAAGAAAGTATTCAACGGATAATCTGCGCCTGCGCGACAAAAAGAATCGTATGAAAAAAATCAAGATCACTCTGGTCAAAAGCCCGATCGACCGCCCCGAGCGTCAGAAACTGACCTTGCAGGCACTGGGACTGAACAAGACGAACTCTACCAAGGAAGTAGAGGCCACTCCTCAGATCCTCGGCATGGTACGCAAAGTCACCCACCTCGTAAAGGTGGAGGACGTTAAGTAATTCATTCGTTCCGCTGACGCGGAATCATTCATAACAAGCGAGGGGAGCCAACCCCGTTGAGTAAAAAACAGACTATGAAACTGCATCAAATTCGTCCCGCCAAAGGCGCGACACACAAAGAAAAACGTATCGGTCGCGGAGACGGATCCGGACATGGCGGAACCGCCACCAAAGGAACCAAGGGTGCACAAAGCCGCACCGGTTACAAACGTAATTTGGGGCACGAGGGTGGACAGATGCCCATCCAACGCCGCGTACCCAAGCGTGGATTCAAGAATCCCCATCGCATCGAATACCGCGTGTTCAACCTCGGTCAGCTACAACATTTGGCCGACAAATATCAATTGAGCGAGATCACCCTGGAGAACCTCTACATCCACGGACTGATCGCCCAAACCGATCGGGTCAAATTGCTCGGAAACGGAGAGCTGAAAGGTAAGTTCACCTGCAAAGTGAATGCCATCAGTGAAAAAGCCAAAGCTGCCATCGAAGCCGCCGGCGGATCCGTTGAAATCGTTGCCTAAGTTTTGCCTCAAACTGAAACCAAGTGAAGAACTTCATACAGACGCTGAAAAATATCTGGAGCATCGAGGAGTTGCGCGGGAAAATCCTGTACACCATTCTCATGATCCTGATCTATCGTATCGGAGCGCACATCGTGCTGCCCGGTATCGACCCGGAGGCCATGGAGGCCGGTGTTCAAAACAACACGGGTATCCTGGGCTTGATCGATGCATTCTCCGGCGGAGCCTTCAATCAGGCTTCGATCTTTGCGCTGGGCATCATGCCCTATATCTCCGCTTCCATCTTCATGCAATTGATGACCGTACTCGTTCCTCAATTTCAAAAGATGCAAAAAGAAGGAGAGAGCGGACGCAAAAAGATCAATCAGTATACCCGCTACCTCACCGTGGTGGTAACACTGCTGCAGGCTTCTGCGTATGTGACCTATCTCAACGGACTCACCCAGCAATCCGGCGCCATCCTGCCCGGCTTCGCACCCTATTTCTGGCTGTCGACCGTGGTGTTGCTCACCGCCGGTACACTCTTCGTGATGTGGATGGGTGAAAAGATCACCGACCGCGGCTTGGGCAACGGAACTTCCTTGATCATCATGATCGGGATCCTGGCTCGGCTACCGCAATCCTTCCTGCAGGAGTTGAGTGCGAAATCGGTCCGCAACGGACAGATCCTCCTCTTCATCGTGGAGATCGCCATCCTCATTGCCATCATCCTGGGTTGTATCCTGCTCATTCAGGGTGTTCGTAAAGTTCCCGTCAACTATGCGAAGCAGATCGTCGGCAATCGCCAATTCGGGGGAGCCCGTCAGTTTTTGCCCCTGAAAGTGAACAGTGCCGGTGTGATGCCCATCATCTTCGCACAAGCCATCATTTTCATACCCACGATCTTCGCCAATTACAATACACAATCCAACGCCTTCCTGCAAGCGATTACCGACCAGAGCAACATCTGGTATATGGTCATCTACTCCATCGTCGTGATCGCATTCACTTACTTGTATACGGCCC
>SXGQ01453478.1_pt1 | contig 14483 bp, 12 predicted proteins | sample 3178371 | NCBI WGS metagenome assembly SXGQ01 (sample SAMN11356859, study PRJNA531348) | freshwater metagenome | isolation source: freshwater sample F1-20 | place: China: Fuxian Lake, Yuxi | collected 2017-12-25
ACGACCAGATCGAAGCGATGACGCTGGCCACGCGCATCGTCGTCATGAAGGGCGGCGCGATCGAGCAGGTGGCGACACCAGCCGAGTTGTATCGACGGCCGGCGACGCGGTTCGTGGCGAGCTTCATTGGCACGCCGGGGATGGGCTTCATTCCTGTGCAACGGGTCGCAGATGAACGGGGCCGCGCCGTCGTGACAGTGCCGGGCGGCGCGTCGGTGACGACACGCGTTGCTGCCGAAGGGCTGTCGTCACAAGGACTGGCGCTGGGCGTTCGCCCTGAGAACCTGCGCGTCGCCGAGCAAGGCCCGCTGCGCGGCCGCGTGGAGCTGGTGGAGTTCCTCGGCGAGCGGACGCTCGCTCATCTGAAGCTCGAGGGCGAGACGCCATTGATCGTCACGGTGCCGGTTGGACAGTCGCCGAAGCTGGGCGCGCATCTGCACGTCACGGTGGACTTGGCGGATGCGCATCTGTTCGATGAGAGCGGCCGTGCGCACCATGCGCAGGAGGCTTTGTCGTGAGTGGCAGGTTGACGCCCAGGCCCAGCCGGGATTTCGTCCCGGCGGCCGACTCACTTTCTTGTGCGCACAAGAAAGTAAGCAAAGAAAGCGCCCCTGCAAAACCGGCCCTTCGGGCTCCCCTGCGATGCTCGAAGCCCAGGGCCGCGCTGAACTCACTTCGCTACGCTCCGTTCAAACAGTCATCGCGAAGTCAGTTCACGAAGTGCGCTTCGCGCACGCCCTGGGCTTCTGCGCTTCTCAGCGGTTTTGGAGGGGAGATTCAGCGAAGCCCCTCGGCTCGGCTGCGCCGTAGCCCCAGAACCCAGACGCGCCGTCCAAGCGGCGCTGCATTGGCTGATGAGCCCGGCGTGCAGCCGGCGTTAACCGGCGTGAAGGGGCGATCACTGGTGCTCGCCACAAGTGGTAGGCGAGAGCGCAGCGGCTCGCGTCTAGGCGTGAGTACGAGCGGATGTTTTCGCGCGCCGCTGACGACGGCGTCGCGGTCGTGTGCGGTTCAGGGCCTCTTCTTTGGTGACTTTCTTCTGGCCCCGCAGAAGAAAGTTACCGCGCCGCCGGGCGCGCATCCCGGCATGGGCCTTGGCATCAACCCAACGACGGAGCAGCACCCATGAGCGCCGCCGCCACCGTCGGCCTCCGCACTTCACGGCCGGCCTACGCCCTATTCGTGCTCCCCTTCGTCGCGATCTACGTCGCGCTGCTGCTCTGGCCGCTCGCCAAAGGCATCTGGATCAGCTTCCACGACCACGACCTGCTGTCCGACGACAGCTTCTGGGTCGGGCTGGGCAACTACCGCGAACTGTTCAGCGACGAGGTCTTCCACCAGGTTGTGTGGAACACCCTCCGATTCGTCGCCATCAGCACGCCCATCTTCGTGATCCTGTCGCTGATGCTGGCCCTGGCGCTGAACCGGCCAGGCCGGCTGGCCACTTTCCTGCGCGCCACCTTCTTCTGCGCCTCGGTGTTCTCGGTCACGCTCATCACGCTGGTGTGGAAACTGGCGCTGATGCCCGAGCGCGGCCTGATCGCACAGGCCTTCGACGCACTGGGCCTCCCCGAACTCCCGCTGCTCACCAGCGACGCCTTCGCGCTGACCACCATCGCCCTCGTCACCGTGTGGTGGATCGTCGGCCTGCCGATGATCCTGTTCCTGTCGGCGCTGCAGCAGATCCCGTCGGACATCTACGAAGCCGCCGCGCTGGACAACACGCCCCGCTGGCGCGTGCTCACCCACATCACGCTGCCCAGCCTGAAACGCGCCATCGTGCTGGTGGCGTTGATCGAGGTGATCCGCCAGTTCCAGGTGTTCCCGCAGATCATGCTGATGACCAACGGCGGGCCGAACAACACCACGCGGTCCATCGTCCAGTTCACGTACGAGCAGGCCTTCATGCAGCTCTCGCTGGGCTACGCCACAGCCGCCTCGCAGATCCTGCTGGCCATCATGCTGGTTGGCGTCTCGGCACAGCTCTGGCTTGAGCGAGATCGCAAGGGAGGTGCCCGATGAACCCGCTGCTTCGTCGCGGTTGGTTCGACCGCATCGTCATGGCCAGCCTGACGCTGCTGGCGCTGGCCTGGATGGCGCCGCTGCTGTGGGTCCTGGCGCTGTCGTTCAAGCCCAATGAATTCCTGCTGCGACACACCGACGTGTTCCTGTCGCCGCCCTACACGCTGCAGAACTACCTGGACATCCTGCAGACCTCGCAGGTGTTCCGCTGGCTGGGCAACAGTGCCGCGGTGGCGCTGATGCAGACGGTGGGCGTGCTGGTGCTGTCGTCTCTGGCCGGCTATGGCTTCGCACGTTGCGAGTTCCCGGGCCGCAAAGCGTTGTTCGCGGTCGTGATGTTCGGGCTGGCCATCCCGGCGCAGTCGGTGTTCATTCCGCTGCACCGCCTGTTCTCCGAGTGGAACCTGCAGAACACGCTGGCGGGCCTGGCGCTGCCGGGCCTGGCGGCGCCGTTCGGCGTGTACCTGATGACGCAGTACTTCAAGGCCATCCCGGCCGAGCTGGAAGAGGCCGCGATGCTGGACAACGCATCGCGCTTCAAGACCTTCCTGACCATCATCCTGCCGCTGACGCTGCCGGCACAGGCGACGCTCGGCATCTTCACCTTCCTGGCCTGCTGGAACGACTACCTGTGGCCGCTCGTCATCGCCACGCAGCCGGACATGTACACGCTGACGCGGGGCCTCGCGTCCACGCAGACCAACTTCGCACAGTCGGAAGGCCTGGGCTTCCTGATGGCGCAAGCCGTGTTCGCCGGTGTGCCGGCGCTGATGCTGTACCTGTTCTTCCAGCGCCATCTGGTGACGGCGGTCGCGGGGACGGGCAAGTGATGAAGCGCGCAGCCCTTCTCCTTGGCGCCGCGCTGCTGGCAGCAGGCCTGGCCGGATGTGGCGCGCGCACGCCGGAGGCGGGCAAGACCGAGATCACGCTGATGCGCTTCTTCGGCAGCTGCGAATCGCAGTTCGGCCAGGTCAACAAGGCGTCGGAAGGTGTCGGCGAGTGCGGCATCGTGACCGCGCTGGTCAACGAGTTCAACGCAACCCACCCGGACATCGTCGTGCGCACGCAGATCGGCGAGTGGGGGCCGTACTACGACCAACTCACCGCGCGCCTCGTGTCCAAAGACATCCCGACGGTGGCCGTCATGCACGAGTCCGCGCTGGGCGACTACGTTCGTCGCCACCTGGTGCTGCAGCTGGACGCCGACTTCGCGCGCAGCGGCATTGCGGTCGACGACTTCACCGAGCACGCGCGCAAGGGCACCACGTTCAACGGCCAGACGTATGCGCTGCCGCTCGACACCTGGGCCTGGCTCTGGCACATCAACACCCGGCTGATGAAGCAGGCCGGACTGCTGGGCGCCGACGGCCAGCCCGTGCTGCCACACTCGCCCGAGGAGCTCCTCGCCCAAGCACGGCAGTTCAAGCAGAAGACCGGCAAGCCCTACTTCGCCTGGGCCGTGGCCAACGAGACGGCGGCCAACCACCGCACCTTCCAGACCCTGCTGGCCCAGCAGGGTGCCGCGCTGTTCGCCGAAGACGGCAAGCGCATCCACATGCAGCAACCGGCCGTCGTCAACGCGCTGACGCTGATGCAAACGCTCTACAAGGAAGGTCACGTCCGCCGCAACCTGGACTACGCCGCGGCCAACCAGGCGTTCCTCAATGGCCAGGCCGGGGTCGTCGTCGTGGGCACCTGGACCATCGACCAGTTCCTGCGCGAATCGAAGAAGCCCGACTCGCCGCTGCAGGGCGGCTATGCCGTGCGGCCGTTCGCGCAGCTCTACGCGCAACCCGCCGTGTTCGCCGATGGGCATGCATGGGCGCTGTTCAAGGGCGGCACGACCGATGCGAAGGGTCACGACGCGGCGTTGACTTTCCTGAAGTTCGTCTGGTCGCGCACGGCCGAGTGGTCACGCACGGGCCACCTGCCGGTCAGCAAGACGGTGGCGCAGAGCGCCACCTTCCGCGCATTGCCGCAACGCGAATCGCTGACCGAGATCACGGCCACGGGCGCGTCGCTGCCCGGCAACGTCCCCACGCAACGCAACATCGAACTGCTCATCGGCGAGGACGTGGCCAACCTGCTGCTGTCGGGCAAGCCGGTGGCCGAGGTCCAGGCCAGCGTCGAGAAGCGCGTCAACAAGGCTCTTTCCAAGGCACGCCGATGAGTTTCAAGGCCACCCTCACCGTTGACCGCGATTTCGACATCGCGCCGCTGGACCGCCGCCTGTTCGGCGTGTTCGTCGAGCACCTGGGCCGCTGCGTCTACAACGGCATCCACGAGCCCTCTCACCCCACCGCCGACGAGCACGGCTTCCGTGGCGACGTGGCCGCGCTGACCCGGGAGCTGGGGGCCACCATCGTGCGCTACCCGGGCGGCAACTTCATGTCGGGCTACAACTGGGAAGATGGTGTCGGCCCCCAGGGCCAGCGCCCGCGCCGGCTGGACCTGGCCTGGTTCTCCACCGAGACCAACCAGGTCGGCACGCACGAGTTCATGGCCTGGTGCCGCACCGTCGACATTGAGCCGATGTTCGGCGTCAACCTGGGCACGCGCGGCCCCGACGAAGCCCGGCACTACCTCGAGTACTGCAACCACCCGGCCGGCACGGCGCTGTCGGAGCTGCGCCGCTCGCATGGCGCCGACGCGCCACTGGGCATCAAGTTCTGGTGCCTGGGCAACGAGATGGACGGCCCCTGGCAGATCTGCCAGAAGAGCCCGGACGAATACGGCCGCATCGCCAAGGAGACCGCCAAGCTCATGCGCTGGGTGGACCCCACCATCGAGCTGGCCGCCTGCGGCTCGTCGGCCTACGACATGCCCAGCTACGGCACCTGGGAAGACCGCGTGCTGGATCACTGTTTCGAGCAGGTGGACTACCTGTCGCTGCACAGCTACTTCGTGAAGCCGCCGAGCGACACCAGCACCGAAAGCTTCCTCGCCCAGATCGAGACGAACGCGCGCTACATCGAGGACACCGTCGCCATCGCCGATGCGGTCGCCACGCGCAAACGCAGCACGAAACGGCTCATGCTGTCCTTCGATGAATGGAACGTCTGGTACCGCGCGCGACACGGCGAACACCTGAAGCAGACGGGCTGGCCCGAGGCGCCCCGGCTGCTGGAAGAGGTCTACACGTTTGAGGACGCGCTGCTGATCGGCGGCATGCTGACGATGTTCATGAACCATGCCGACCGGCTCAAGGTCGCCTGCATGGCGCAGCTGTGCAACGTCATCGCGCCCATCATGACCGAGCCCGGAGGCCCCGCCTGGCGGCAGACGATCTTCCACCCGTTCGCACAGGCGGCGCGCTGGGCTCGGGGCGACGTGCTGCGCACGGTGGTGAAGTCCCCCGGCTACGCCAACGCCAGGCACGGCGAGCTGCCCTATCTGTGCGCCAGCGTCGTGGATGACGCGTCCACCGGGCAGACCGCGGTGTTCCTGCTGAACCGCAGCCTCACCGACGAGATGGACCTGACCATCCAGATGCGTGGCCTGGGCGCGGACCGCGAACTGGTGCTGGCAGAGCAGCTGCACGCGACGGACCTGAATGCCACCAACACCGTTGATGCGCCGAACCGCGTCGCGCCTGAACCGCTGGAGGGTGTTGCCATCAACGACGAGCAGTTGCGCGTACAGCTCAAGCCCGCCTCCTGGAACGTCATCGTCACGAAAGCCGTCCGCTCATGAGCGACTGGACCAACCCCCTCATCCCCCGGCGCGCCGACCCGCACCTGAGCCTCGTCGGGGGGCGCTACTGGTTCACCGCGTCGGTGCCAAGCTACGACGCCATCGAGATCCGCAGCGCGGACACCATTGCTGGCCTGGCTTCCGCGGACACGCGGGTGATCTGGCGCAAGCACGAGCACGGACCGATGAGCTGGCATGTCTGGGCGCCCGAGCTGCACCGCATTGACGGCCGCTGGTTTGTCTACTTCGCTGCCGCTGAGCGGGACGACATCTGGAAGCTGCGTATGCACGTCCTCGAATGCGTGGGGCCGGACCCACTGCGCGATGCCTGGGTGGAGCGCGGCCAGATCGCCACGCCCGAGGCCGGCTTCTCGCTGGACGCGACACCCTTTGAGCACCAGGGCCGCCGGTTCCTGTGCTGGGCGCAGAAAAGCCCGCCGACGGAGAGCAACCTCTACATCGCCGAGATGGCCAACCCGTGGACGCTGAAGACCTCGCCGGTCGTCATCGCCCGGCCCGAACTGGCCTGGGAGCGCATCGGCTTTCACGTCAACGAGGGGCCGGCCGTCCTCAAGCGCAATGGCCGCGTCTTCATCAGCTACTCGGCTGCAGCCACCGATGCGAACTACTGCATGGGCCTGCTGTGGGCTGACGACACCGCGGACCTGCTGGACCCGACCGCCTGGCACAAGTCACCCGTGCCGGTGTTCAAGACCGACGAGTCGACAGGCCAGTACGGCCCCGGCCACAACAGCTTCACGACAACGCCCGATGGCCACACCGACCTGTTGGTCTACCACGCGCGCAACTACCGCGACATCGCCGGCGACCCGTTGAACGACCCCAACCGCCACACGCGCGTTCAGGCGTTCGGCTGGGGCGCGGACGGCGTCCCCGACTTCGGAACGCCGGTGGCCGACGGACCCTATTCCCTGTGAGACCCACCATGCGCCTCATCGCCTCGCTCCTGATCGTCATGCCCGCACTCGCGCAGGCCCTCAGCAGCCCGGACGGCCAGTTGCAGGTCGACGTGACGGTCAACGCCGAGAAGCACCTCGTCTACGCCGTGAAGCGCGCGGGCCAGCCGGTGCTGTTGCCCTCGCGACTCGGCTTGGTGCTGGAGCAGGGTGACTTCGCGAACGGGCTGAAGCTGGCCTCCACCTCGCCCGTGAAGGTCCACCGGGAGCGCTACAACTTGGCCACCGGCAAGCGCAGCCAGATCGACTACGGGGCCCACGAGCAGCGCTTCACCGTCGCCAACGAAGGGGGTCAGCGCCTGTTGCTGACGGTGCGAGCGTCCAATGACGGTGTCGCGTTGCGCTACTCGGTGCCTGGCACCGGCCGAAAGACCTTCAGGGACGAGCTGACGAGCTTTGCCTTCCCCGCCGAAGCGCGCGCCTGGCTGCAACCGATGTCGGTGGCCAAGACCGGCTGGAAGCGCACCAACCCGTCGTACGAGGAGCACTACCAGGTCGACATCCCGGTGGGCACGAAGGCGCCGTCGCACGCCGGCTGGGTCTTCCCTGCGCTGTTCCGCGCCGGCACCCACTGGGTGGCCCTGACCGAGGCGGGCATGGACGGCCACTTCCATGCATCGCGCCTGGCGAGCGATTCGACCGGGGGCGTCTACCGCATCGGCATGCCGGAGGTGAGCGAGGTCAACACCGGCGGCCACCTGCTGGCCAGCGTGGACGGGCCACTCACCACCCCCTGGCGCGTGTTGGCCATCGGCCCGCTGAAGACGGTCATGGAGTCCACGCTGGGCACCGACCTGGCAGCACCGGCCGTCGCCTTCGACAAGCAGAAGGTCCAGCCCGGCCACGCGTCGTGGAGCTGGGCCCTCCTGAAGGACGACGGCACCGTTTACGACGTGCAGAAGCGCTTCATCGACTACGCCGCCGACATGGGCTGGAACTACACGCTGGTGGATGCCGACTGGGACCGCAAGATCGGCGACGCGAAGATGAAGGAACTGGCTGACCACGCGCGCTCGAAGCGCGTGGGCCTGCTCGCCTGGTACAACTCCTCGGGCGCCTGGAACGACACCGAGTACAGCCCCAAGAGCGCCTTGCTGACCCAGGCCGACCGCGCCAGGGAATTCGCTCGCGTGAAGGCCATCGGCATCCAAGGGCTGAAGGTGGATTTCTTCGGCGGCGACGGTGCCTCGGTGCAGGCGTACTACGTGGACCTCCTCCGGGAGGCCGCGGCCGCCGGCCTGCTGCTGAACTTCCACGGCGCGACACTGCCGCGCGGCTGGAGCCGCACCTACCCGAACCTGATGACCGTGGAAGCGGTGAAGGGCTTCGAGTTCGCGACCTTCGAGCAGAAGGACCAGGACCTCGTGCCCGGCCACGCCGTGATGCTGCCGTTCACGCGCAACCTGTTCGATCCCATGGACTTCACGCCCATGGTGTTCGCCGACATCCCGAAGATCAAGCGCGCCACGCGCAACGGCTTCGAGCTCGCGCAGAGCGTGGTGTTCCTGTCCGGCATCCAGCACTACGCCGAGACGCCGGAAGGCATGGCCACGGTGCCTGCCGCGGTGAAAGGCCTGCTGCGCGAGCTGCCGCGGCAGTGGGACGAGGTGCGCTTCCTCGGCGGCGAGCCCGGCAAGTGGGTGGTACTGGCGCGCCGGGCCGGCACGCAATGGTTCATCGCCGGCATGAACGCCGAGACCCAACCGCGTGAGGTCGCCCTCGATCTGGCCTGGCTGGGCCAGCGTGGCGGCCAGCTCATCACCGATGGCGACGGTGAGCGCGAGTTCGCCGAACGCTCCATTGCCGCGCCGGCCGCCACCCTCACGCTGGCACCCCGCGGCGGCTTCGTCGCCCGCTTCCGATGAGTGCATTTGGTAGCCTGACGCCCATGCGAACCCGAGCGGACCACTCCACCTACAGCGCCCAGACCGAGGGCAAGAGCCAGCACGGCCGCATCGTCAGCGAGCTGGGCCAGGCCATCGTCGGTGGGGAGCTGAAGCCCGGCGACAAGCTCCCACCGGAAGCGCAACTGCTGGAACGATTCGAGATCAGCCGCCCGGTGCTGCGCGAGGCCGTGCGCGTGCTGGTGGCCAAGGGCCTGGTGGTGTCACGCCAACGGGCGGGCGCCATCGTGCGGCCGCGCAACGAGTGGCACCTGCTGGACCCCGACGTGCTGTACTGGCTCATCCAGTCCCGCCCACAGAACGACTTCGTGCAGACGCTGCTGGAAGTGCGCCAGATCTTCGAGCCAGCCGCCGCCGCACTGGCCGCCCGCGCCGCCACGGACGAGCAGCTGCGCGCGATCGAGAGCGCCTACGAAGGCATGGCCGCGGCCAAGACCACCGCCGAGCTGCTGGAACCCGACCTGGCCTTCCACCGCCGCATTGCCGAAGCCACGGGCAACGACCTGCTGGCCTACATCGGCAACATGCTGTCGCTGGCGCTGCGCGAGTCCATCATCCTGTCCAGCCAGTTGCCCAACACGCATGAGCTTTCGCTGCCCCGCCACAAGGCCATCCTGACCGCGCTGCAAGCCCGTGACCCGCTCGGCGCGCGCCAGGCCACGCTGGTGCAACTGGACGAGACCGGCGACGACATCAACAGCGTGCTGGCCAACGACGGCCGGGTCAATCTGGCATGACGCGCATGGCCAACGAAGACGATGAAGACACCGGTGCCGGCGCGCTGACCGACGCCAGCCCCAACCCCAACTGGTTCCTGCGCGCGCGACTGAAGACGCGTCAATTGCTGCTGCTCATCGCCCTGGATGACGAGCGCAACATCCACCGCGCCGCCGACGTGCTGTGCATGACGCAGCCGGCGGCCTCCAAGCAGCTGAAGGACCTGGAGGACATGCTGGACGTGAAGCTCTTCGAGCGTCACCCGCGCGGCATGGAGCCCACGCTGTACGGCGAGACCATGATCCGCCACGCGCGCATGGCGCTGACCAGCCTGTCCGCCGCGCACGACGACATCGTGGCGCTGAAGCACGGCCTGAGCGGCCAGGTGGAAGTGGGCGTCATCATGACCCCCGCCATGGGCCTGCTGCCACGCGCCATCTCGCGCATCAAGCTGCAGGCGCCCAAGCTGCGCATCGGCGTGCACATGGAGAGCAGCAAGGTGCTGGTGGACATGCTGCAGCGAGGCAAGCTGGACTTCATGATCGGCCGCATCGTCGAGGAGGAAGGCGCAGGCGGTCTGCACTACGAGGAGCTGACCGTGGAGCCCGCCTGCGCCGTGGCGCGCGTGGGGCACCCGCTGCTGAAGAACGACAACCTCAAGCTGGCGGACCTGGCCGACCAGCCGTGGATCCTGCCGCCGCCGGGCAGCGTGCTGCGTCACCGCTGGGAGCTGATGTTCCGCCGCGCCGCACTGGAGCCGCCCGGCAATTGCGTGGACACGACGGCGCTGCTGCTGATCACCGCCCTGTTGCAGCAGACCGACTCGCTGCACGTGATGCCGGTGGAGGTGGCGCGGTACTACGCGTCGCTCAACGTGCTGTCCATCCTGCCCATCGAGCTGCCCTGCCACATGGACGCGTTCGGCATCATCACCCGCGAGGGACACCTGATGTCGCCGGGCGCCCGCCAGCTGCTGCACGAGGTGCGGCTGGCGGCGAGAGACTTGTACTGAGAAGAGCCCTCCCAATGCCGTGCAACGTGCATTGGTATGTACGTTGACGCCCCCCTAGAAACGTCGATTCCTGCATGTCGGAGTCGAGCGCCGCGCTTCGTACATCCCGACGAGCGGGCTTGCGACATGTCCTTCGCCGCGGGTGCCCGCCAGCCCACGCCACGCAAAGGAACCTCATGTCTTCTCATCTGCACCCCTGGACCGTCCGTCTCGCACTGACCGCTCTTGCCTGCTTCAACTGGGGCAGCGCCGCCCAGGCGATGACGCTGGTGGAGGCCACCGGCAGCGGTTATGTGTCCCTGGACAACGGCGCCAATCGGCTGGCCCTGGACGTGACCCGCCAGACGTTGAACGGTGCGCAGTCCGCCAGCGGGAGCCGCGAACTGCGGGCGGTCAACGCTGAACGTACCGCGGGCATGGCCGGCCTTTCGGGATCGTCCTATGCGGCGCCCGGCGTGCTGAAAGCCAAGATCGACGGTCTCGCCTGGATCGCGCCGCAGGATGCCAACGTCCCCAACATCACCGACCCCACACCGATCGCGGACGGCATCTTCAGCAGCCGCTTCGTCGACAGCGTGCGGCTGACGAGCAGCACGCTGCCCGATGGCGCGCTTGCCGAGTTCACCTTCACCGTCAACATGCATGTGGAGACCAACGGGCCCGGGCACACCGGTCCGGCCGCCGCCGGCTATGACTCGGGCAATTTCTACTTCCACTACTTCTTCGGCAGCAGCGTCGAGCGGATGTACCGCTTTCCGAACGGGCTGTACACGACGGCGCCGAGCTTCTCCTTCAGCCTGCCGGTCACCGTCAGCGGTGTGGTGGGCGACGTGCTGACGTTCGGCGCCGAGCTCAGCGTCAGTGCCGACGACCGCGCCGGCTGGTACCGCCAGGGCGGCTACCTGTGGCCCTACGGGATCCAGCAGGTGACACACATCGACGCCTCCAACACGGCGCGCTTCTACCTCGACGCGATCACGCCCGGCCTGACGCTGGTGGCCGAGAGCGGCCACGACTACGCCACCTCGCCGGTGCCCGAGCCGAGTACGTGGGCCTTGCTGATCGGCGGCCTGTGCATCATCGGCTGGCGCGCTCGTGGCGGCGCGCGCCCGTCTGCGATGGCGCGTTCCCTGTCGTTCGCCTGACCAGAAGTCAATCGGCTCGCCGGCTGGCGCGACGACGCCACGCCAGCGTCAGCATGCCCAGGGCCATCAGCGTCAGACTGGCGGGTTCGGGCACCGGTGCCATCGGCAGGTTGTCCAGCAGTACCGTGCGGCAATTCGTGCCGAAGAAGGAGTTCCGGCTCGCGCACGCCGTCGCCAGGATCTGCCCGGCGTTGTTGATGTCGAGCGCGTCGACGATGACAAGCCCGGCCGTGGGGTCGATCAGCGTGTCCAGGTCGATCCGCTGGCCGCCGGTGTAGAGCCAGCCGCGGTAGCCAGGGACCGGCGTCTCGAAGAACTGGCCCACGATGTCGCCACCGTCATTGACGGCCCGCGCTGTGCTTTCACCACCAAAGGCCTTGCCCGCCGGCTGCGAGTAGACCCCATCGATCCACGCGAATGCATAGCCGTCCTTGCCGCGTCCGACCACCATGCCCGACTCGTTGATGTCATAGCCGGCCAGGGCATTGGGGATGAGACTGGCCACGCCGTCGTTGATCAACACGGCACCGGATGTACCGCGCACGCTGCCCATGCCAGTGATCTGGCCCACATCGTTGATGGCATAGGGCGTGATCAACGACCATTGCGTGAAGACGGACCGGTCGCTGTTGTACATCTCACCCCGCAGCTCCGTGGTCGGCGAGTTGCTGGTGGCCACGCCGACGATCAGCCCAGAGTTGTTGATGTCGTACGGCACGCGGTTGCCGATGTACTGGTTGGTGGAGCGGCCGAAGATGTCGTGCATGACGCCGTCGGCGTAATAGAAGGCGCGCGTGTTCTGCTTCTCGGTGTCGTAGAAGCGGCCGACAACCTCGCCCTTGTCGTTGATGCTCATGCCACGGGCACTGCCGTAGAGCTTGCCCAGGTCTTCGATCTTGCCGTTGCTGTACAGGAACGCATGGGTGTTGCCGTCGGCCGTGACGGACTCACCCACCACTTGGCCGAGGTTGTTCAGCGCCATGGCGCTGGAATAGGCGCCGCCGAGCGTTCCGAACTCGACGACCCGGTACGGCGCGGTGGCGGCCGACGCGGTAGACAGCAGACTCAGGCCGGTCAGCAGGGGGAGAACGGCGTGACGGATGAAACGGTTCATGGTGGACTCCTTGAAGGGTGGGGATCAAACAGGCCCACGCGCAGCGCGCCACCGGCGCGCCGGTGGGCGGCACGTCTGCGGGACAGACCGGGGGGCTGGGGGTGCTAGCGACGCAAGCGCGTCACCGGCAATGCGTCAGCGTGCGCGTCATGAGGCCCCCGCTTGCTGCGCCAGGAACTGGTGCACGAAGGCGATGGCCATGCTGCCCTCGCCCACCGCGGCGGCCACGCGCTTGACGGGGCTGGCGCGCACGTCACCACAGGCAAAGATGCCGGGCACGCTGGTCTCCAGCAGGTAGGGGTCACGCGGCAGCGGCCAGCAGCCACAGCGAGCCACGGCGTCGCCGGTGCGCACGTAGCCCCGCTCGTCGCGCGAGATCGCCGCGGGCAGCCAGCCGGTCTCGGCGTCGGCGCCGATGAAGACGAACACGCCGCCGCTGGCCACGCGCTCCACGGCACCAGTGATGCGGTCACGCAGGTCCAGCGCCGTCAGCAGCTTGTCGCCGTGCACGGCCTGTACCTCGCTGTTGAGCGCGACACGGATGTTGGGCTTGCCGCGCAATTGCTCGATCAGGTAGTGCGACATGCTCTTCTCCAGCCCGTCTCCACGCACCACGAGCGTGACGGTCCGGGCGTGGTTCGCGAAGAACAGGGCCGCCTGGCCAGCCGAGTTGCCCGCGCCGACGAGGTGGATGTCGCATCCCTGCGTGGACGCCGCCTCACTGCGCGACGCGCCGTAGAACACACCCTTGCCAAGCAACCGGTCGAAGCCCTCGGTGGCCAGGCGTCGCCAGGCAACGCCGGTGGCGAGGATGACGGTGCGGGCGCGCACGCGCTCGCCACCGTCCAGCGTGATGACCTTGGTCGCCGGATCCAGCGACACGGCGCTGCGCGTGACGGCGAACTCCGCGCCCAGCCGCGTCGCCTGCTGCAGCGCGCGGCGGGCCAGTTCCTCGCCGGACACACCGGTCGGGAAGCCCAGGTAGTTCTCGATGCGCGACGAGGTCTCAGCCTGCCCGCCCGGCGCCTCGCGCTCGATGACCAGCGTGCGCAGGCCTTCGGACGCGCCGTACACGGCAGCCGCCAGTCCAGATGGCCCGCCGCCGATGACGACGGTGTCGTACTCGCCCACACGCGGCCGCGTCTGCAGGCCCAGCTGTTCCGCCACGTCGCGACAGGTGGCGCGCTTGAGTAGCGTGCCGTCGTCGCACACCAGAGCCGGCAACTCGTCATCGGGTACCGCAGGACCGGGCCAACGTGCGGCGCGGTCGGGGTCATCGGGCTGCACCCAGTCGTAGCTGATCTGGTTGCGGGTCAGGAAGTTGCGCAGCTCGCGCACTGTGTCGTCCCAGCGACGGCCCAGCATGACGGCGCGCGCCTTCGGCTGCGCCGTGGCAATGCCACGCAGCCCGCCGATGCGCTCGCTCGCCAGCGTGGCCACTCGCGTCAGCACGTCGGGGTTGGTCGCTGCCAACGCATGGAAGTCGCGCGCGGCGATGTGCATGACGCGCGTCGGCTCGGTCGCACGGTAGCTGCCCTGGAAGGGCATGCCGAACGTGATCGGCACCTCGCCGAAGATCTGACCCGGCGCGCGCTGACCGATGACACGCGCGATGCCATCGATGAGCTTGGTGACCTCAATACGACCGGCCAGCACGACAAACAGCGCACGCTCGCCGCCCTCATGCACCGCGTGGTCGCCCGCGGCCAGGCGCACGTCACCCGAGGCCTGTGCCAGCCGGGCCAGCTCGTCCGGCGAGACGCCGGCCAGCACCGGCACGGCGGCCAGTTCTTCAACGGCAATCATGGCGACCTCCGCTCAGACCGGCTGCTTGGTGATGCGCAGGTAAGGCTTGGGCGCCTTCCAGCCCTGCGGGAACAGCGTCTTCGCGTCGTCGTC
>SXGQ01473055.1_pt1 | contig 14480 bp, 8 predicted proteins | sample 3178371 | NCBI WGS metagenome assembly SXGQ01 (sample SAMN11356859, study PRJNA531348) | freshwater metagenome | isolation source: freshwater sample F1-20 | place: China: Fuxian Lake, Yuxi | collected 2017-12-25
CCAGAGGGCCACGGATCAAGGTTATCAGGGGGCTTCCCGTCACAAAGCGCTGTCCTCACCCATTCTTGGCGCTCATTGGGCGTGTTAGAATCTGGCTCCGCACCCCGTTTGCCCTTCCCCACTAAATTCTCGATTGTGCCCGATTGAAGTCAAGGGGCCGTTACGGCCGCTACGCGGTAGAAGCGTTTGGTGAAACTGGGGCTGTCGGGATCGCTGAAGTCCTGGTTGGGTGAGATGAGGGTGATGGTGTCGATGGTCTGCCAATCGTCGAGGGTGGTGGCGGCCTGGATGATCACGTGTTGCCCGGTGCTGCCGCGGATCGTCAGGGTGAACAGCCCGGCTTCGAAGCGCAGGCTTCCGGGGACGATGATTGGCGGGGGCTGGGCGGCGGTGATCACGAGCGGCTCGCGCAAGTTGAGATATCGGGTGCGGCCGTCCTCGGTGATGCGGGTGTGGAGGAAATAGCTGCCACTGGTTGGCGCGGGACTCAGCGGTGAGGGAGTGGCGGTGAGGACGCTGCTGAAACCTGAGCCGGTGAGCGTTTGCGAGGACAGCGGGATTTCGTTGCCGTTCCAGGGGTTGGAGTCGGGATCGAGCAGCAGGCTCAGAACAGGATCTCCGACGCCGGTGGTCTCGGATTGGTATTTGATTTCTAACGAAAGTGTCGTCCCTCCTGTGAGCGGGCCGCTGGTGGTCCGCCGGGCGACAATCACGTTGGGCCATGGGTCGGCCGGGGTGGGAAGATTGGCGCGGTTGACCGAAATGCCGCCGCCGAGGTCCCACATCCGGTTGTATCCATCCCTAACAGCTCCGGGCGTCGAGCCGCCGGGATTCGCATGGCTGAGGCGGTCGCCACCGGCGATGCGGCTGTAGTGAAAGCCGGCCGTGGCCCCTGCGGATTCGCCAGGGGCATACCAAGTGCTCCGCATGGTGTTGGTGATGTTGATGAAGCCATCGTTGGCGTTAGCACCGAGTTCGACCGTGCCATGATACCAAGCGTGGACGTCGCTGTGCTTTCCGCCGGAGATGTAAGCATAGCCGCCCGACAGGCTGGTCAGTTTCCGGTTGTAACACCCGCTGACCGCGCGGCCTTGGGGGATGAGAAACTCGTTGAACTGTTGGTAGTAATTGTCCGCATAAAGCACATTCTCCCAAACCCCGATGGTGGCATCGCCGAAAACGTTGTCGACCGGATCCCAGAGGGTCATGTGATCCACCCATACGCCGTTCCCGCCGAGGATGCGGGCGATTTCGCTGACAATCGACGAGCCGCGGCTGTGACCCAGCAGATGCAGCGGAAGTTCGGCCAGCGGGCGCCCTCCGTTTTCCGGGATCAACGTCGTCGAAAGCAGGGCCGCGGCGGCGGGGATTGCAACATCGGTCGAGGAAGTGGAACCGGCGGTTGAGATGCTCGACCAATCGAGTTTCACGACGATCTCGCCGGAGTCGGACTGGCCGGGTGGGGGACCGCCCACGCGGGTCACGGTGGTGGTGTAAGCGCCATCGCTGCCGCCGATCTCGATGACGTAGCAGGTCAGATCATCGCCGGGAAAGTCGTCGCGGCCGGTGAAGCGCTGGGCCATCGGCAGGATCCAGCCATCGACATTGCTGTTGTAACCGTGGGTCATCACTGTAACCCCACCAGCGATCAGCGAGCCGATCATGGAAATCACGACGGCGAAGAAAATGAGGACACCGGGGATCTGCATGGCAGAGCGAGGCTATCGCGAATCAATGGAATCGTAAAACTCCAAAGATGCGGCGGATTCACGTTCCATCGGCAATATTTACGACAGGCCTTGGCCAACGGATCCGCATCTCAAAGCGCGAGCAAGAACAGGCTGGAAACATCCTCCGACTTTTCTTTAGGACCAAGGTGCCAACTCAACGGGTCATGCCAAGCCATGACCTCCACGTGACCAATGTCTGATTGCTTCGCCGCCACCCCACGAAGATGGTGCGCTCCATGGATCGTCTGCTGTTTCAGTTCCTTCTGGTTTCACTGCCTGCGGTGTTGACCGCTGCCCCGGAATACCACCGGGACATCGCCCCGATCATCCACGAAAACTGCTCATCCTGCCACCGGCCCGGGCAAGCTGCCCCGTTTTCGCTGATGAACTTTGAGCAGATCAAAAAGCGCGCCAAGCAGATCGTCGAAGTCACCGGCGAAAGGGTCATGCCTCCATGGCACGCCGACCGCGGTGTCGTCGAGTACGCCAATGACCGGTCTCTATCAGATTCCCAGATTGATCTCCTCCGCCAATGGCTCGAGGCCGGGACTCCCGAGGGCGACCGTTCCTATCAGAAACCCGCCCCGGTTTTCCCTGACGGCTGGGAGATCGGGGAACCCGATCTTGAGGTCGCCATGGCGGAACCCTTCACCGTTCCGGCAAAGGGACACGACATCTACCGCAACTTCGTCATCCCGCTCGATCTAACAGAAAATAAGTGGATCAACGCGATCGAATACAAGCCGGGTGCCCCGCAGGTCGTCCACCACGTCCTCTATTTCCTGGACACCTCCGGCACCGCCCGCAAGAAGGACAGTGAGGATCCCGCGCCCGGGTTCAGTGGCTTCGGATCGGTGGTCAATCACTTCCGCTACCTCGGCGGTTGGGATCTCGGCACCCAGTCATCCAAGCTTCCGTATGGTCTAGCGATGAAGGCCCCGAAGGGTGCCGATCTGATCATCCAGGTTCACTACAGCCCCAAGGGCCGCGAGTATCAGGATCGCTCTAGGCTGGCCATCCACTTCGCGGACAAACCCACCGCCCGCCCTTGGACGATTCTGCCGGTGCCGCCCATGTTCGGGATCCTCGACGGCATTGATATCCCTGCCGGGGAAAAGGAATACATCAAACGCAACACCTTTATCGTGCCCACCGACCTCGACGCCTTTCGCGTCAATGCCCACGCGCATTATCTCGGCAAGCGAATGGAAATGATCGCGACCTTCCCGGACGGCCGCAAGGAATGGCTTCTCCAGATGAGCGATTGGAACTTCGCCTGGCAGGAGGACTATCAGTTCAAGAAGCCCATCCGGCTCCCCGCCGGCACCAGGATCGATGTCCTTGTCTCATGGGACAATTCGGCAACGAATCCGCACCAGCCCAACCACCCGCCCAAACCGGTGCGCTGGGGACCGCAATCGAATGACGAAATGGGAACCATCACCCTGTCCGTCATGGTCGATACCCAGGAACAGAAAGACGCGCTCCATCAATCGGTGAAGCGCTTCATGGCCACCCAGGCGCTGCACCGTGCATTCAACGGGGACGTGACCACCCTGCAGCACGCGCGTGCGGGCGGAATCCATATTCCGGACAGCACCGCGGCGAAACTTCAGGAGATCGCCAAAAGCCTCGACCAGGATCAAGATGGCAAACTCAACGAGGTCGAGATCAGCATCGGAGCATCCATCCTCGAACCCCACATGAAGGGTGTCGGAGCCATAGGAATCGACTGACAAATCCACTTCAGATGTTTTCCCATTCTCTATCAGCCGCTTTCCGTCTTCTCCTGGCATTGCCAATTCTTTTCCTGTCATGCAGGCAGGAGAATTCCGACGCTGCGGCAGCAACGCCACCGGTGGTCCTTTTCGATCCGGGCGGGAGCGAGCATCGGCTTTTTGTCCCGCATCCCGAGACCAAAGCCACGGTCGCTATCTACCTGATGACGGACTGCCCCGTAGCCAATGCCATGCTTCCGGACCTCAACGGGATGGCAAAGCATTACGGTCCTCTGGGCATCCGCTTTTATGGCATCTATGCGGATCAGGAACCGGAATCCATCCTCCGCCACATGGACGACTATCGCATCGCATTCCCATGCCTGGTGGATGATTCCTGCCGTCTCGCGAAAATCTCGGGAGCCCGCAGGGTTCCTGAAGCCGCGATTTTCGGGCCGGATGGCAAACCTCTTTACTGTGGCAGGATCGATGATCGGGCCGTGAAGATCGGTCGCATCAAACCCGTTCCCGCCGAGCGAAATTTGGCCGACGCGCTGGATGCGCTTCTGGCCGGAAAGAAACTGCCACCACCCCAACCCGTCACCGCAGGCTGCTACCTTCCACTCGATTGAAAAACCACGATCACCTTACCAAAGATACGAAACCATGAAAACCCGATCATTTCTATGGCTTGCGACGATGACGTCGGTCACCGCGGCACCGGCAACCAGCAACCTCACTCTTGTCAACGAACCCGGCTTCAACCGGATCACCGTGACGGTAGACCCGGGAAGCGGTCTTTCCGATACCAAGGTCACCACCCTGACCGGCTCCGTGGACGCGCTGTTCAACATCGATCCGCTGACAGGCACGGCGTCCGAGCTTACCCTATCCAACGGGCGGGCGAACGGGACCAACATGACGTTCTCCCGATCCATTCTCTTCCTCGGAGGCTACAACATCACGGTCAGCAACCTATCCAGCTCGCTTTATACCATTCTTCCGCCCGGAACGGTGAACCCCATCAACGGCGAATTCGCCGGGAACCAACACGCATTCGATATCGATCAAGGAAACATCACCGGCTCGACCAACGGCCTGATCGGCAACAACACCATCAACGAGGCTTTTTCTCCAGCGAATCCGGCAAGCGGAACTGGAAGCGGCACCGGCTTGGTGACCCTCGTTTCACCGGGCGACTCGGGGAATTTCCGGATTTATAACACGGTGGTGACCCTTCCGGTGTCGATCGCCGACACCTTCCTCGCTGGCTCCACCAACGTGAATCTAACAGGAAGTGGCACGCTGAAGTTTTCCGGAACGGTTCAGGTCCCGCTCCCGGACCGCCCGGTCGCCGATACGGTTTGGACCGGCGCGGTGAGCCAGGATTGGAAGAATCCCTTCAACTGGACCAACGGGGTTCCGCAGGAGAACGCGCCGCAGTGGTCGGCCTTCATCAACACCTCCACCGGAAATTTCCCGTCCATCACCTTGGCCGGAATCTATCAGAGCGACTGGGATCTCATCGTTGGCGGAGCCACCAACGGCCGCTTGGATCAATCCGCCGGAACGGTCGCCACGGGCAACGGCAATTGGTTTTTCCTCGGATGGCAGGGAGCGCAGGCCACCTACAACCAGACCGGCAGCGGCAGCCTCAGGGTGGGAGGCGTCGCCACCCCCAACGGGAACATGCTTGTCGGCCTGGACAACGGAACGGTTTCCACTTGGAACATCAACACCACCGGCACGGCCCAGTCGGGTGGCATCTTCGCGGGTTGCAACGGAGCCGCGACGGGGATCATCAACATGACCGCCGGCACGGTGGACGCGTCCGGCGAGATGCAGGTGGGAGGCAGCTTCTTCGGCAACGGCGGCACCGGCCAGCTCAACATGGCCGGTGGCACGATCACCGCAAACATCGTGGGCTTCGCAAGGGGAAACAACAACGTGGCGGCCGTCTCAGGCACGGGCGTGATCTCCGGTGGCACGCTGAACTCCCGCCGGTGGTTCACGCTCGGCTTTGCAGGCAGTTCCTCCAACAATGCCTCGGTCACCCAAAACGGCGGCACCATCAACGTGAACACCTCCGGCGGCGGTTTGCTTGAAATGGGGGTCTTTGATGCGACGACCAATCTTTTCACCCTCAACTCCGGCAGCGTGAATCTTCAGAACAACGCCGGCATCGGCTTCGGCCAGGGCGGCAACCACACCGGCACCTCGACCTTCACCCAGAACGGCGGTGTGGTGACGTTCTTCAGCGATGGAGGAACCACCATCGGCGGCACCGGGAGTTTGAACCTTGGCAACGGTGGCAGCACCGGAAACTACGCCTACAACTTGAACGGCGGCACCTTGACAATCCCTTCCATCTCGAAAGCAGGCGGAGGTGCCAGCGGGTCCTTCAACTTCAATGGTGGCACCCTCGTAGCGGCCGGAAGCACCGCCAACTTCATGCAAGGTCTCACCGCCGCCAACATCCTGAACGGCGGGGCAATCATCAATTCCAACGGCAGCGACGTCACCATCGCCCAGCCTTTGCTCGATGCCGGCACCGGCGGCCTGACCAAGCAGGGCGCGGGCACGCTCACCCTGGCAGGAACCAATACCTACGATGGCAACACCTCGATCAGCTCCGGAGGCCTGCTCGTCCTTGCGGACAATGCCAGCCTGCGATTTGTCCCCGGCCCCTCCGGCGTGAGCAACCGCATTACCGGCAGTGGATCACTCCAGCTCGATGGCGATTTCTTCATCGATCTTGCCGGAGCCAGCACAACACCCGGAAGTTCCTGGACCCTTGTCGATGTCGGCAGCCTCGCCGAAACCTACGGCAGCACCTTCACGGTTTCCGGTTGGACCGAATCATCACCCGGCGTCTGGAATTCGCCCGCCGCTCCCTTCCGCTTCACCGAAGCCACCGGGCTTCTGGAAGTCGTCAACGGCGACCTCGATGGCGATGGCATGGCCGACTCGTTCGAGCAGGCCATCATCGCCGCCAATCCCGCCGATGGCATCAACACCATCAACGACGTCTTTCCTCAGGCCGACTTCGATGGCGACGGAACAAACAACCTCACCGAGTTCCGGCTCGGCCTCAACCCCACCAACGCCAACAGCCGCTTCTTCATCACCTCGACCGACGGTGATCTCAGCGATGGCTACACCGTCAACTGGCAAGGCAAAGCGGGGGTCACCTTCAAGGTCGAGCGCTCCAGTTCGTTGGCTTCCGGTCAGTGGTCCGTGATCCACACCGTCACCCCCGGGGTCGATGGACCATTGATCTTCACCGATCCGCACCCGGTGCCGACGCCCCGTGCATTCTATCGCATTACCATTGACTTCTGAGCCTTCGGAGCCACCCGCCAATCAACACCTCGGGAAAAGAGATATGAAAACGACCACTCGGTCTTTCTTCATGCATCGCTGATAGGATACGGTCAATCGACTGGTTTGGCGGTGTCCCTCCTTGCAAAGGTTCACGTTCCATCGTGCAATGCTTATCTCGATGTTCCAGCGTGCAGCTGCCACCCATTCCACCGTCGGTTCCGATGATCTTCATCCAAAAAGTCATGTCATGGTAAAGATCCTGAAAGTGATTTTTCCGCTGCTTGCAGACAAACACGACGAACCCGCGCGCCGTCGGAAAACCGCAATCTCCGGATTCAATGTCATCTTTCTGGTTTTGTTGGGCTGGATCGGAATCACCACCGCAAAGGCGTTGTGGGAATGTGGTCGGGGTGATGAAATTCCACTTCTGGTATCGGGCCTCCTGCTGTGCCTCGTCTGGATGCTGTGGGGTGTGGCTCCGGTGCTTGAACGGATGATTCGAGACCCCAGCGGCATCGAGCCGATGACCAATACCGCACCTTGGTGGCGGCGTGGCATGCCGTTCATTTTGGTGGAACTCCTGCTGGTCCTGTTCGTGATCCAGCTCGTTCTTCCGGCCAACCCCGGCGGCATCCTCAAGGCGCTCTTGCTCCCGGTGATCGCCCATGCGGTCCTTTTGCTCAGCGGTCCTTGGCTCGTCGTCACCATCATCACCTGTTTCACCGCACACTTCGCGCTCTTGTCGCGGCCTGGCATGGATTTCTTCCTGGAAGCGGTATTCACGATCGTCTGCGTTCAAATGGTGGTCGCAACGGAAAGAAGTCATGCCGAGGCGCATCAGATCGCCCTGCGACTTGCCCAGGCGAATTCGGAGCTGGCCGCACATGCCTTGCAAGCGGAGGAACTGGCCGCGGCCCGCGAGCGAAGCAGGATGGCGCGGGAAGTCCATGACCTCATCGGACACTATCTGACCGTGGTCCGGGTTCAGTTGGAAGCGGCTTTGAGCATTCACGAAAACCATCCGGAAAAGGCAATGGAAGCCGTCCGCAACGCCAGGGAATGTGCTGGCGAGGGACTCAGGGAAATCCGCCATTCCGTCGAAAGTCTTCGCGCCGGTCCACTGGAAAACCGATCGCTTTGCGAAGCTCTCCTCGCGCTGGTCACTGAAAGCGAACGGGCAGGACAGTCCGTGCATTTGGTCGTGGAGGGCAGCGAGCGAAGCATCAGTCGGGCTGCAGCCCTCACCCTCTATCGCGCGTCCCAAGAGGCCCTGACAAACGCGAGAAAATACGCGCCGTTGGCACAGGTGAGCCTGAAACTTCAGTTCCTGCCACGCGGCGAAGTCGTCCTCACCGCATCGGATGATGGACACGGCCTGCCTGCGGACTTCAGCCCCGGATTCGGCCTGACCGGCCTTCGCGAACGCGCGGACCTCATCGGAGGTTCGCTAGTGCTTGGAAAAACTGCCCAAGGAGGATTCTCTTTCACCCTCTCCGTTCCCTCATGAAACCCATCCGCATTTTCCTCTGTGACGATCAGGCGCTTTTCCGGGACGGTCTGCGGATGCTGCTCTCGCTCCATCCGGATCTGGACGTCGCCGGTGAAGCGGAAAACGGCGGCGAAGCGGTACAGTCCGTCATCAACTTGAAACCGGATGTGATCCTGATGGATCTCCGTATGCCCGGAATGAGCGGCATCGAAGCGACACGCCGCATTCTTCACTCCTGTCCCAAATCCCGGGTCATCGTCCTGACCACGTTCCGCGAAGATGAGGAAATCTTCGAAGCGTTGCGTGCCGGAGCGTGCGGCTATCTTCTGAAGGACATCCCTGCGGATCAACTTGCGGATGCCATCCGGACCGCCAGACAAGGCGGTGCCTCCCTCGAACCGAGCGTGGCGTCGCGTGTCGTCACCGAATTCACCAGACTTTCGGGCATGCCCGACCGGCGCTCTGAAATCGAAGCGCTCCAATTCTCCGCCCGGGAACTCGACGTCCTCCGCCATGTCTCGCGTGGCCGGACCAACAAGGAAATCGCCACCGCTCTCCATATCAGCGAAGGAACCGTGAAGAACCACCTGACTTCGGTTTTTTCACAACTCATGGTGCAGGATCGAACTCAAGCGGCCCTGAAAGCCCGCGAATTGGGCATCACCTGAGGTCATGGCGATGCATGACCCGACATGACTTTTGTCCTGTTGCGCAGATGGGTTTTCAGCTCCATTTTGCGTCTCATTGAAACACGTGCCGAGGTTGCTCCCGAAAGTCTCTTCGGACCATCAAAGTTGGCAAGCAACTGAATGCGAAGAAAAGAAAACCCATGCCGCAACTCTCCTTAACCCCTGTGAAGACAGCGTTCCTGACGCTTCTCGCCGCCACCACGCTGCACGCCGATCTCGTTCACCGCTGGTCCTTCGATCAAGCAGCCGGGTTCGTTGCCCCGGGCACGACCTTCACCGACAGCATCGGCAGCGCCACCGCGACCCTCCGTGGCATCGGGGCGACATCGAACGGCTCCGCCATCACTCTGCCCGGCACCACGACGGGAAACCAAAGCCCGTCCACGATCTCCGCCTACATCGATCTCCCGAACGGCCTGATCTCCTCCAAAACCAACCTCACGGTGGAAATCTGGGCCACGCCGCTGAGCCACCAGCTCTTCCAGCGCCTGCTCGACTTCGGCCGCATCGCCCAGGCCGGTGACGGACTCGGGGCCCCGGGCGAGATCACCGGGCTGGCCACCACCGCGCCCGGTGGCACCAGCTCCTCCGCCGGACTGACACTCACCCTCTGCCGGGATGCCGCCGGAAACCTCAGCCAACAGCGCTTCGAAACCCGAATCAATGGCGTCGGGGGAGGAGACACCACCGGCCAATACGGCATCTCGGACACCAACCTCGCCACCACCGCTGGCACCGAATACCACTACGTTCTCACCTTCCAAAGCGCCATCGGAGCCTTTGCCTCCACCGGCGGCCGCGCCTCGTGGTATCGCAACGGCACCCTCATCGCCTCGCTCGACACCAGCTTCCGCCTCAACCAGATCCAGGACGTCAACAACTGGCTCGGCCGCTCGCATTGGAGCGGCGATCGCAACACCCACGCCGCCTATAACGAGGTCCGCGTTTACGACCACGCCATGACCCCGGCGGAAATCACCGCCAGCTTCAACTCCGGAGCCAACCCCGCGTTTCCTCTATCAGACATCGCCCACCGCTGGTCCTTCGGAAATGCCGCAGGCAGCACGACCTCCGGCACCACCGTTCCCGATCTCGTCGGCACCGCCACCGCGACCATCCGTGGAAACGGCGCCACCTTCAGCGGTACCGCCCTCACGCTTCCCGGCACCACCGATGGCAACCAAACTCCATCTAACATCTCTGCCTACGTCGATCTCCCTAACGGCATCATCTCCTCGAAAACCAGCATCACCCTCGAACTCTGGGCCACCCAGGTCGCCGCGCGGAACTGGCAACGCCTCGTCGACATCGGCCGCACCAATCTAACCGGAAATGCCGCCGCCCAAGGGGCTGGAGCCGCACCGGGAGAAATCCTTCACACCGCCACCACCGCCCCCGGTGGCACCGCTTCCAGCGACAACCTGATGCTCGCCATCAATCGCGGCAATACGGCCAACCAACAGCGTCTCGTCGGTCGACTCAACGATGCCGGCGAGTTGCAGACCGACTCCAACATCACCCTCGCCACCGGCACCCGCCACCACTTCGCCATCACCTACACAGATGGCGCCGGTTCCTCCGGCAGCGCCGGCGGCCAGCTCGCGTGGTATCTCAACGGCACCCTCGCCGCCACCCGCGACCTGAACTTCAAACTCTCCGCCATCGAGGACGTCAACAACTGGCTCGGCCGCTCGCAATACAGCGGCGACTCCAACGGCAACATCATCTACGACGAGGTCCGCATCCACCGCCGCGCCCTCAGCCAGAACGAAATCCTCAACAGCATCAGCATCGGCCCCAACCCGAACTTCCCGCCGCCCACCACCGTCGCCGATGCCGCCACGCTCCACCGCCTGCAGAAGGTCCGCATCGCCGTGCTGGTAAACGACAGCGGCACCCTCGATCCCACTACGGTAAACATCGTACAAGCCCCCCAGTTCGGCACCACCAGCATCAGCCCGAACGGCAGCATCCTCTACACCCACACCACCGGCAGCCCGGCGTCCGACAGCTTCACCTACCGCGTCAACGGCGCGGGCGGTCAGTCGCAGCCCGCCACCGTCACGCTCACCTTCTCGGATCAACTCCGCATCCCCAACAACTCCTTCCAGGTCCCTGCCAATCCGCCTCCGGTCTCGATCGCGGCGGTGAATGCTTTTCCCGGGCTTTCCTTCGATCAACCCGTCTGCATTGCCTCACCTCCCGGCGACACCCAGCGCGTCTTCATTTGTCAAAAAGGCGGGCTCTTGCGCGTCGTCCCGAACGTCACCGCCGCCACGCCCACCGCCTCCACGGTGCTCACCCTCAACGCCAACACCGGCGGACTCTTCAATGGCCGGAGTCCGGCTGAATCGCTCAACACCGGAAGCGAATCCGGCCTGCTCGGGATGGCCTTCCACCCGAATTATGCCAGCAACGGCCATGTCTTCCTTTTCTACTCCGTCAACATCAACGGCGCACTGCATCAACGCGTCTCACGCATCACGTTTAACAACCCAAACTCCGCCACTCCTACCGCCAACCTCGCCTCGGAACGCGTCCTCATCCAACAAGCCGACGAAGCAGGAAATCACAACGGCGGCGACCTCCACTTCGGGCCTGATGGTTATTTGTATATCTCCCTCGGCGATGAAGGCGGGCAAAATGACCAATACGCCAACAGCCAACGCATCAACAAAGACTTCTTCGCCGGTATGCTCCGCATCGACGTCGATCTCGAAGGCACGGAAATCGCAGGAAATCCCGCCGCCACCGATGATGCCAATCTCCCGCCTAACAGCCACCCCGCCGTCGTCCTCCACGGCGGCCTGCCCGCCTATGAAATCCCGGCCGACAACCCCTGGGTCGGAGCCACCAGCTTCAACGGCATCGCAGTGACCGCCTCGTCGGTTAGAACGGAGTTCTGGGCCGCCGGACTGCGCAATCCCTGGCGCTTCTCCTTCGATCCCACCAACGGCGAACTCTGGTGCGGCGATGTCGGCGGCGGTGCGCGCGAGGAAATCAACCTCATCACCCGCGGCGGCAACTACGGTTGGGTCTGGCGGGAAGGCATGATCGCCGGACCCGTCGGTGGCGCGCCCGGCGGCTTCACCCACATCAATCCAATCTACGATTACCAACGCGGCAGCGGCACCTTCCAAGGCACCAGCGTCACCGGCGGCCTCGTCTATCGCGGCACCCGCATGGCCTCGCTCACCGGTGCCTATATCTTTGCCGATTACAACTCCGGAAACGTCTGGTCGCTGGTCCGCAATGGATCGAATCCCCCCACTGTCAACCGCCTTTGCGGCGAGGGCGGCATCGTTGGCTTCGGCCGCGATCCCTCGAACGGCGATGTCCTGATGGCTGACCTCAACGACAACCTCATCCGCCGCATCACCACCATCACCGATACCAGCACCTACCCGGCCACTCTAACAGCAACCGGCCTTTTCTCCGATCTAACCGACCTGTCACCCGCCCCCGGCCTGCGGCCCTACCAGATCAACCTGCCCTTCTGGAGCGACCACGCCATCAAGCGCCGCTGGTTTTCCATTCCGGATGCCAATTCGAAAATGACCTGGTCGCGCGACGGCGAGTGGAGCTTCCCCACCGGCCAGATCTGGGTGAAGCACTTCGACATCGAGACCACCCGCGGCAATCCCGCCACCCGCAAGCGCCTTGAAACCCGACTGCTCGTGAAAAATGCGACCGGCGCTTACGGCGTCAGCTACCGATGGAACGAAGCTGGCACCGAAGCCAATCTCGTCGGTGAACCCGGCGAGGACTTCGACCTTTCCATCACCGTCGATGGTGTGCCGCAAACCCAGCGCTGGCGCATCCCCAGCCGCTCCGAATGCATGACCTGCCACACCCCGCAGGCCGGCTTCGCGCTCTCCACCAACACCCGCCAATACCACATGGACAGCCTCATCCCGGGCTTCAGCGGTAACCAGATCGATGTCCTGAAAAACGGCGGTTACTTTTCTAACACTCCGGATTCCGTCAACCTGCTTCCGCGCCATCTCCATCCGGATGAAACGGCCTATCCCGCCGAGGCCCGCGTGCGATCCTACCTCGCCGTCAACTGCGCCTACTGCCACATGGACGGCGGCACCGCCGCGCCGTCGATGTGGGATGGCCGTCACGAACTCACCCTCGATCAAACCGGACTCATCCTCGGCAACGCCAGCAACAATGGCGGCAACCCGCTCAACAAACTCGTCGTCCCCGGCTCCACCATTCACTCCATCCTTCTCAACCGCACCGCCGCCTCCAACGGATTCACCCGCATGCCACCGCTTGGCAGCAACATCGTTGATCCCTCAGGCGTTGCCCTTCTAACCGAATGGATCCAGAACGAACTCCCCGACCGCCAGACCTACGATCAATGGCGCACCGCGGAGTTTCTATCAGGAACTAGCCCGCAGGGCGCGCCGGATCAGGACCCCGATGGCGACGGCTCCAACAACCGCGCCGAATTCCTCGCCGGCACCGATCCGCTCTCCGGCGCATCCTTCCCCGCCTCTTCCGTCAGCCTCAATGGCCCGCAGGTGTCCTTCACCTTCGACCTTCCACCGAACCGCTCCGTCATCATCGAGCATTCGGACAACCTCCAGCAATGGACGCCATGGAACATCCCCGGCAACCAAGACCTCCCCACCCAAGGCGGCCCCCAAACCCTCACCGGCCCCAAACCGGGAGATCAATCGTTCTTCCGCGCGAGGGTGGGTGAGAATTGAATCCGAACACAGAATTTGAACCACAGATTTCGCAGATTGACACAGATGATGAAGAGATTGTGAAAGATCTTTCAAATCTTGTTTGGTGGATGCCTCAATCTGAGAAATCTGAGTCATCTGTGGTCGAATTCTTAAGTGCTACCTATGCAGCTTCGGATTTCGGGTTAAAGAGTGCGAAAGGCTTCAAGATCCAAGGAACAAGATGGAAGAGCAGGTGGAAATGCAGCTGCGTCGTGCATCTGTCGCAGCGGATATCAACATCCTGGTCACTACAAAAATGAAAATTCATGCGATCAAATTTGGCCCTATTGTTATCATCCAACATTTGAGCGCGGACGCTGTTTCTTGTGAGGAATCTCTAAAATCGTTCTGAACGCTTATCAGTTCCTGCGAAACAAGACCTTTGCCCGTGTGGTGCATTGGGATTGAAACTCAATCGGGCGCAGCCAACTTCCATTTAGAAAAATCTCCAGGAAGTGGCTGTTGTTGCGGTCTTGGATTTCCAGCTTTTCAACGTCCGCCATCTTTGTGATGATTCACCCGCAAATGAAGGTGCTTTCCATTTTCTTTCTAGGTCTTGCGTTGATCATCCCGGTTTGGGCGGAGGGTGAGGTGCATCGGGGTGAGATTCCGGAGTTTCGAAAGTTGGCGCGGATCGACAAGGAGGTGGAACGGGTGATCGTTCAGTTGCATGAAGTCCGGTTCGCGGATTTGAAACTCGATGAGCCATCGGTGTTGTCCGCGTTGGGCGAGCTCAACCGATTGGGAGCGGGCGAGCGGGAAGGGGGCGTAGTCAATTTCATGGTTAG
>SXGQ01502039.1_pt1 | contig 14480 bp, 9 predicted proteins | sample 3178371 | NCBI WGS metagenome assembly SXGQ01 (sample SAMN11356859, study PRJNA531348) | freshwater metagenome | isolation source: freshwater sample F1-20 | place: China: Fuxian Lake, Yuxi | collected 2017-12-25
CGGCATGGGCGGCATGGGCGGCATGGACATGTAAGTCCACGACCGGCCTGGAGGCGCCCGCCGCCTCCTGCCTGTGTGCTAAGCCCCGCGAGCGATCGCGGGGCTTTTTTGTTTAGGGCATGGGGCCTGAGGGGCCGCGGTTGTAGCTGCAGTGGCTAAGGTAGCTTCGGTAGCTTCAGTGACTTAAGCAGCTTAAGCAGCTTAAGCGGCTTAAGCACTGTTGGCCGCCAACTCCGCCACCAAGGCCGCCACGCGCTCGGGCTGTTCGTGCACGATCCAGTGGCTGCCTTCTGGCACACGAATCAGCCTGAGTTGAGGCACCCACTGCCCCAACCCTTCGAGCAAGCCAGGCGCCAGCGCGGTGTCGGCCATCCCCCAAAGCACGGTGGTGGGCACCCGCACCGTCACCTCCTCGGGCTTGAAGCTCACTCGGTGGATGGGCGAATCCGCATTGACCGCGGGCCTCAAGGGCGAGGCCCGGTAGTAGTTCAGCCCGCCGGTCAACCCAGCGCGCCACACCTCGCGGTAGAGCTCACGCACCGGCTCTGTCAGCCAACCGCGACCCACGCCCGCCGGGTCGGCCGCACCCATGCTGCTGAAGAAAGACCACAAGCGGCGGAAATCATCTTCGGCCAAACGCTGTTCGGCGTCGGGCCTGCACAAGAAGTTCATGTAGGCGCTGGCGGCCTGTTGTTGCGGATTTGACAGCAGTTCACGTAAAAAAGCTGCTGGATGCGGTGCGTTGATGATCAATAGATGCTTGATGAGGTCTGGGCGCTGAGCCGCCAAGTTCCAGGCCAAGGCCCCACCCCAGTCGTGTGCCACCAACAGGTCCACAGGGGCGCCAATTTGTTCAATCAAGGCAGCCAAGTCGCCCACCGGGTAGCGTGGCCGGTAGGCTTTAGCGTCTGTCGGCGAGCTGGAATCAGCAAAACCCCGTAAATTAGGAGCAGTTGCCTGCACGGTACCGTCCAATCGCTGCAGGATTTCATCCCAGGCAAAGGCAGCCTCAGGAAATCCGTGCAGCAATAAGACCCGGGGCAGGCCCGGGCTCGGGCAGTTGTGGCGCAAGGTCAGCCGAATGCCGCCGGGCAGCTCAGCGGCCGCATGTTGTATCGGCGTTCGCAAAAAAATTGACGCTGACCCCATTTTTAGAGCCATTGGCGCAGGGTGTGGGCGAGGTCGGAGACGCCGGACTTTTTGAGGGCGGAAAAGAGCAGGACACCGACATCGGACTCCTCGGTGGCGTAGGCGCCCAGAGCTTCGGTGGCGTTGGCCAAGGTGGCTTGGGCTTCAGTGCGGTTGAGCTTGTCGGCCTTGGTGAGCACAACCAAGAGCTTGACCTGCCCGCAGCCCACGCGCGGGGCAATGAAGTCGAGCAGGCGCTGGTCCAGGGTGGTGAAGCCTAGCCGGGAGTCAACCATCAGCACCACGCCGGCCAGGCTGCGGCGCAGCTCCAGGTAGTCGGCCATCACCTTTTGCCAGCGCAGTTTGGCTCCACGCTCCACAGCGGCGTAGCCGTAGCCGGGCAGGTCGGCCCACAGGGCATTGGGCTCGTCCTTCGGGCCCAGCGCAAACAGATTGATGTGCTGGGTACGCCCCGGCGTTTTGGAGGCAAAGGCCAGGCGTTTTTGCTGGGCCAGGGTGTTGATTGCGGTGGACTTGCCCGCATTGGATCGCCCAACGAAGGCGAATTCACTCAGCTCAGTGGACGGAAGCTGGTCCAGCCGGCTGGCCGTGGTCAAAAAGCGCGCCGTATGGGCCCATCCCAAAGCCTGGGCCGGGGTGTGGGCCCGGGCCGGGCCCGATACCGGTACAGCCGGCTCGGGCATAGGAGCTTCAGACATCATGGAACATTGTAAAATGCTAGATTTGCTGTTCACTGGATAAGCAACTGCCGATATGAAGGCTTCGAACACACTTATGTATACGCGCCTGGGCGTTTGTGCGGCCACTGCCCTGTTGAGCGCTGTTGCCCTGCTGGGCACCGGCACCGCACGGGCGGCCAGCCGGGCCACCGCGCCCGCACCCGACTTGGTCAAGGGCCAGGCCGCCGCCGCCGTGTGCGCAGCCTGCCACACGGTCGACGGTTCGCGCGGCAGCCCCGCCAACCCCATCTTGGCAGGCCAGCATCCGGAGTACCTGGTCAAGCAGCTGCAAGAATTCAAGGCCGGCAAGCGCAAGAATGCCATCATGGCGGGCTTTGCCGCCACGCTGAGCGACGACGACATGCGCAATGTGGCTGCGTTCTACGCCAGCAAGCAAGTCAAGCCCGGCGCCGCCAAGGACAAAGACCTGGCAGCCCTGGGCGAAAAGATCTACCGCGGCGGCATTGCCGACCGCAACATCCCGGCCTGCGCCGGCTGCCACAGCCCCACAGGTGCCGGCATCCCAGCCCAGTATCCCCGCGTGGGCGGCCAGCATGCCGACTACACGGAAGCCCAGCTGCTGGCCTTCCGCAGCGGCGCGCGCGGCAACAGCACGCAAATGATGCAGATCGCTGCCAAGATGAACGACCGCGAGATCAAGGCGGTTTCTGACTACACCAACGGCCTGCGCTGAAACTTTTCGCGCAAGCCCTGACCCACAGGGTGGTCTTGGACTGGCCTTTTTCTTTTGGGCGCCAGGGCCTCCCGGATAATCGACGCTAGATGAGCAGCACACCACACACCGGCGGATTGGAAATCCGCAGCCGTTCAGCCTGGGCCCGAGAGGCCGTTGAACTGCTGTCCTCGATGCGCTTTTCGATCTCGTTGCTGACGGTAATTTGCATCGCCTCAGTGATCGGCACGGTGGTCAAGCAGGGCGAGCCGTTGAACAACTATGTCAACCAGTTCGGGCCCTTCTGGGCCGAGCTGTTCGGCCAGGTCAACCTGTACACCGTCTACAGCGCCTGGTGGTTCCTGTTGATCCTGGCCTTCTTGGTGACCTCTACCACGCTGTGCATCGTGCGCAACGCGCCCAAGATCATGGCCGAGTTGCGCACCTACAAGGAACACATCCGCGAGCAATCCCTGCAGGCCTTCCACCACAAGGCCCAAGGCACCTTAAAGGACAGCCCTGAGGCCACCTACGGCCGCGTGGCCGCGCTCCTGGTGGCCGGTGGCTGGCGCGCCAAGGCACAGATTCGCAGCCCTGAGCCCAGCGACAAGGCAAGCGCGGGCACCATGATTGCCGCGCGTAAAGGCATGGCCAACAAGCTGGGCTACTTGGCCGCGCACTCCTCAATTGTGCTGATCTGCGTGGGGGGCCTAAGCGACGGCGACCTAATGGTGCGGCTGCAGATGGCCCTGCAGGGCAAAAGCGTGTTCTCGGGCGGGGGGTTCATCACCGAGGTGCCCGAGCGGCACCGCCTGCCCGAAGGCAGCCTGACCTACCGCGGCAATGTGCTGGTGCCCGAAGGCGGCCGGCAAGGCGTGGCCTTGCTGAACATGCCCGGCGGCGTGGTGCTGCAGGACCTACCCTTCGACATCGAGCTCAAGAAGTTCATCGTCGACTATTACGAAACCGGCATGCCCAAGCTCTTCGCCAGCGAGATCGTGATCCACGACCGCGCCAGCGGTCAGGCCATTGCGGCGACGGTCAAGGTCAACGAGCCCGCTTTTCACCGGGGCGTGGCCATCTACCAAAGCAGCTTCGACGACGGCGGCAGCCGGCTCAAGCTGCGGGTGCTGCCTCTGGGTGGCGGTAAGGCGTTTGAGGTAGAGGGCCGCGTGGGCGAAGATACCGCGCTGGTCAGCGAGAAGGAAAAGATCAAGCTTGAGTTCGCCGGACTCAAGGTCATCAACGTGGAGAACTTCACCGACACCACCGGCGGCAGCGGCGCTGATGTGCGCAAGGTGGACTTGAAGAGCTCCATCACAGAACACCTGGGCACGGGTGCCAAGGCCCCGGCTGAGAAGCTGATGCGCAACGTAGGCCCCTCGGTGACCTACCGCCTGCGAGACGAAAGCGGCCAGGCACGCGAGTTCCATAACTATATGGTGCCCTTCGAGATCGATGGGCAAATGGTGCTGCTGGCCGGCGTGCGCGACAACACCAACGAGCCCTTCCGTTACCTGCGCCTGCCGGTCGATGAGCAAAACAGCATCGACTCCTGGATGGGCCTGCGGCATGCCCTGCTGAACCCGCAAGCTCGGGAATGGGCCGCGCGGCGCTATGCCCAACAGGCCACGCCCACCGGACAGCCTGAGCTGCAGCCGCAGATCCAAGCCACGGCGCTGCGCTCGCTGGCGCTGTTTTCAGGGGCCGAGCGGCCGGCCGAGGGCGTGAGCGCCGAAGAAGCCCCGGGCGGCTTGACCGCGCTGACGGTGTTCCTGGAGCGCAGCGTGCCGGAAGACGAACGGTCACGGATTTCCGAGGTGCTGCTGCGCATCCTCAACGGCTCGCTGTTCGAATTGCTCAACCTGACACGCCAGCAAGCCGGCCTGCCACCCATACCCGCCGGTGAGAAGGCCCAGACCTTTATGACCCAAGCGGTCTTGTCGCTGTCGGACAGCTTCTATTACCCAGCGCCCGTGATGGCACAGCTCGCGTCCTTCGAGCAAAAGCAGGCCAGCGTGTTCCAAGTGGCCCGCGCACCAGGCAAGACACTGGTGTACCTGGGATCAGTCTTGCTGATCATCGGCGTCTTTGCGATGCTCTATGTTCGGGAACGCCGCTTGTGGATCTGGATCCAAAACGACGGCAGCGGGGGCACGAAACTCAGTGCAGCCCTGTCCACCACCCGCAAGACACTGGATGCAGACCAGGAGTTTGAACACTTGAAAGCGGCGCTGTTGGCCACACCCGGCACGCCCACGGATGCGAAGTCGGCGGCCAAGGCCGCATCGAGTTAGGCGCCAAGCCACTGCGAGGCAGACTTGCGAGCGCTGAAGGAACCCCTATGAACACCACGACCCTGGATATAGGCAAGAGCGGCTGGAGGCTGCGCGTAGGCCTGGCCGACGCCCTCACCTCGCTGGTGCTGATCGCCGGTGCGGCTTATGCGCTCAAGCGCTACGGCGCCTCAATGGACGTGTACGAAACCTGGATCCTGATCGGCGCGGTGCCCTCGTTGATCGGTCTGGTGTGGCTGTGGCCCACGCTTCGCGGCCTGAGCCTGGGCGTGGGTGCAGTCACCTTGATGGCCATCCACCTGTATGGCCAGAACACCGATGCCTTTGGAGCGGACTTGGCCGCAGCGGACCAGGTCTTCTTGCTGAAGTATTTCTTGTCCAGTCAAAGCGCCATCCTGTGGATGAGCCTGCTGTTCTTCATGAGCACGGCGTTCTACTGGATTGGCCTGTTGGCGGGCACTACGGTGGGCGCCACCACGGGTTCGGGCACGGGTTTCATAGGCCCAGGCCGCGCCGTGTCGGCGATGAACACCGGCTTTCGCTTGGGTTCGCGCCTGGCCTGGGCTGCGGTGTTCATGGCCCTGGTGGGTACCCTGGTGCGCTGGTTTGAAAGCCACCAGATCGCGCCGGACATCGGCCACATCCCGGTAAGCAATCTGTACGAAGTGTTCGTACTGTTTTGTTGGATGACGGCGCTGTTCTACCTGTACTACGAGCAGCAGTACCGTACAGCGGCCATGGGGCCCTTTGTGATGCTGGTGGTCAGTGCGGCCGTGGGCTTCTTGCTTTGGTACACCGTGGTCAAGGGCGCCCACCAGATCCAACCCCTGGTGCCGGCGCTGCAGAGCTGGTGGATGAAGCTTCATGTGCCGGCCAACTTCGTGGGTTATGGCACCTTCGCCCTGGCCGCGATGGTGGCCTTTGCCTACCTGATCAAGCAGCAGGCGGCGGAAACCCGATGGTGGAAGTTGGCACCACTGTGGCTCTTGGGGGTGGTGCTGTGCTTCGAACCCCTGGTGTTTCGCAAGGGGGCCGAGCAGTCCAGTTCGTACTGGGTGGTGTACTTTGGAGTAAGCGCGCTCATCGTGGCAGGCATCCTGTCGCTGCGCGGGCGCATCGGGCCGCGCCTGCCGGCCTTTGAGGTGCTGGACGATGTGATGTACAAGTCCATCGCGGTGGGTTTTGCCTTCTTCACCATCGCCACCATCCTGGGCGCCTTCTGGGCCGCAGAGGCCTGGGGCGGCTACTGGAGCTGGGACCCCAAGGAGACCTGGGCGCTAATCGTGTGGCTGAACTACGCGGCCTGGCTGCACATGCGGCTGATGAAGGGTCTGCGAGGTGCGGTGTCGGCCTGGTGGGCCCTGGTGGGCCTGGCGGTCACGAGCTTTGCCTTCCTCGGCGTCAATATGTTCCTGTCGGGCCTGCACTCTTACGGCGAGCTCTGAATCCCCCCGCAAGACGTGGGTAGCGGGCTGCGTATACGTTTGCGTTAACAAGCCGGAGCCGCGCCATGCTAATCAAGACAGACCAAGGGTTTGAGCACCCCACCCCCAGCGCCATCACGCCGCGCGCGGTGTTCGAGCAGCGGCGGGAGCTCTTAAAGACCCTGGCGGCCGGCGCAGCAGGGCCATCGCTGGCCCTGTGGGCGGCGCGCGATGCACGGGCACAGCCTGTGGTTGTGAATGCCGGCCCGGGCAAACTGCCCAAGCTTGCGGCGCAGCGCGCCACCACAGAAGGGGCTGTGGTGATGGACAAGCCCACCGCCTACGAGCACGTGGCCGGCTACAACAACTTCTATGAATTCGGCCTGGAAAAGACCGACCCCGCGCGCCATGCGCATACGCTGCGCACGCGCCCCTGGACAGTGACGGTGGAAGGTGAGTGCACCAAGCCCCGCACCTTCGGCGTTGAAGACCTGCTCAAGCTGGCCCCCTTGGAAGAGCGCATCTACCGCCTGCGCTGTGTGGAAGGCTGGTCCATGGTGGTTCCTTGGGTGGGCTATTCCGTCTCGAACATCCTGCGCGCCGTGGAGCCCACGGGCAAGGCCAAATTCGTGGAGTTCATCACCCTGGCCGACCGTGCGCAGATGCCCGGCTTGCGTTCGAGCGTGCTGGACTGGCCTTACAAGGAAGGGCTGCGCATGGATGAGGCCATGCATCCGCTGACCCTCATGGCCTTTGGCCTGAACGGCGAGGTGCTGCCCAATCAGAATGGCTCGCCGCTGCGCTTGGTGGTGCCCTGGAAGTACGGCTTCAAGAGCGCCAAATCAATCGTGAAGATCCGCTTATTGGAACGCCAGCCGCGCTCGTCGTGGGAAGAGTCGGCACCTTCGGAGTACGGCTTCTATTCCAATGTGAACCCCCGGGTTGACCACCCACGCTGGAGCCAAGCCACCGAACGCCGCATTGGTGAAGACAGCGTGTTTCAGCGCAAGCGCCCCACCCTGATGTTCAACGGCTACGAGGCGCAGGTGGGCCCGCTTTATGCCGGCATGGACCTGAAGAAGTTCTATTGAGCTTGGGCAGCGAGCACGCATCACGGTAATGGCCTGGCAGCAGGAAATGACGGCAGCCTGCCTGCGCCCGTGGGCCAAGCCCCTACTGGCCTTGGTGCTGCTGATGCCGCTGGCCACGCTGCTGTGGGGTGCGGTGCACGACACCCTGGGCGCCAACCCGGCTGAAACCCTGATCCGCAACAGCGGGGAGATGACCCTGCGCTGCCTGCTGCTGACCCTGGCGGTTTCGCCGATGCGCGAGTGGACGGGTGTGGCGGCATTGGCCCGATTTCGCCGGATATTGGGCCTCTTGAGCTTGAGCTGGGCGCTGCTGCACCTGCTGGCCTACGCTTGGCTGGACATGGGCTTGGAGCTGGGTGATGTGCTGCGAGATGTCCTCAAGCGCCCTTTCATCCTGGTGGGCTCACTGGCGGTGCTGCTGATGCTGCCGCTGGCGCTGACTTCGTTCAACGCGGCCATCAAACGGCTGGGGGCCGCCCGCTGGAAGGCTCTGCACCGCGCGGTATACGCCGTGGCCTTGCTGGGCCTGTTGCACTTCTTCTGGATGCGCGCAGGCAAGCAAAACTTCGGGGATGTGGCGCTGTACGGCGCCATCCTGGCGGTGTTGCTGGCTTGGCGGGTACGCCATCTGGTGACGCGAGCCCGGTGACCTCAGGTCTGCAGCACACCGCCCCGGCACGCTGCCCCAGCACCCTTCCCAAGAACCCTCCCAAATACCCAGTCCGGATACCCATTGCGCTAGCGGCTCAAAACTGCCCCTAGCGCCTGCCCCGTGGGCGAGCCGTTTTGCACCACCGCTTCTGGTGGCCCAGCCACCACCACCTGCCCGCCGGCGCTACCGCATTCGGGGCCCAAGTCGATGACCCTATCCGCCTCAGCGATCACATCCAGATCGTGTTCGATCACCACCACGCTGTGGCCACCATCGACTAAGCGATGAAGGACTTCGATGAGCTTTTCCACATCGGCCATGTGCAGGCCGACCGTGGGTTCGTCCAAAACATAAAGCGTATGGGGGGCCAGCCCGCGCCGGGCCGCCCCAAGCGGGCGCTCCCCCTCGGGGAGCTTGGGGGCCAACGGTTCGCCACGCCAGCCCACTTCATCACGCACCTTGCTCAACTCAGTGACCAACTTGATGCGCTGCGCTTCGCCACCAGACAGCGTGGGTGAGGGTTGCCCCAAGGTGAGGTAGCCCAAGCCTACATCCTTGAGCAGCTGCAAGGGGTGGGCAATCGAGGGCATCGAGGCGAAAAAGTCCACTGCCTCGTCGACCTCCATGTTCAGCACGTCGCCAATGCTCTTGCCGCGCCAGGTCACCGCCAGGGTTTCGGGGTTGAAGCGCTGACCGCGACACTGGTCGCAGAGCACCTTCACATCGGGCAGGAAACTCATCTCAATGGTGCGCAGGCCCTGGCCTTCACAGGCCGGGCAGCGCCCTTGGCCGGTGTTGAAGCTGAAGCGGTTGGCGGCATAGCCGCGCGCCTTGGCTTCGAGTGTTTCGGTGTAGAGCTTGCGGATGGCGTCCCAGAAGCCGATGTAGGTGGCTGGGCAGGAACGCGGTGTTTTGCCGATGGGGGTTTGGTCAACCTCGAGCACCCGGTGCACCGCGCCCCAGCCCTGAAGGCTGCTGCAGCCTTGCCACAGCGGGTCACCCTGGCCCTTTTGCGCCACGGCCGCCTGCACATTGGCCAACAGCACGTCACGGGCCAGCGTACTCTTTCCGCTGCCGCTCACACCAGTCACCGCCACCAAGCGGTGCAGGGGCACGCGCACCGACAGATTCTGCAGATTGTGCAGGAGTGCGCCCTGCACCTCGATGGCCGGATGCCTTGCAAGCACCTCACGGCGCGGGTGCAGTGGGTGCTTCAGGGGATGGGCCAATAGGCGGCCCGTCACGGATTCGGGCGCAGCGGCCAAATCGGCCACCGTGCCCTGCGCAATCACGCGGCCCCCACGCTTGCCGGCACTGGGCCCGATGTCGATGAGGTGGTCGGCGCGGCGGATGGTGTCTTCATCATGCTCCACCACCACCAAGGTGTTGCCCTTGTCGCCGAGCCGCGCCAAGGCCTTGAGCAAGATTTGGTTGTCGCGCGGGTGCAGGCCAATGGTCGGCTCGTCCAACACGTAGCACACGCCCTGCAGGTTGCTGCCCAATTGCGCAGCCAAGCGGATGCGTTGCGCCTCACCGCCGCTGAGCGTGGGGGCGGCGCGGTCCAGGGTCAGGTAGCCCAGGCCCACTTCCTCCAAAAAGGTCAGTCGGCTGTGGATCTCGGTGATCACGTCACGGGCGATATTGGCTTCCCGGCCCTGCAGCTCCAACCGCTCGACCCATCGGCGAGCCTGGCCGACCGACCAACGCGCCACCTCGGTGATGGGCTCGCTTTGGAAGGTGACCGCGCGGGCCGTGGCGCTCAAACGCGTGCCCTGGCAGTCGGGGCAGGTCTCGTCCAACAGGCCTTCCACCTCGGTCTCTTCCGACGGAAAGTTCTGTTCGCGGCCTCGGTTGTCATCGTTTCGAACCGAATCATCCAGGGCCTTGCGCTGTTCGCGGCTGAGCTTGAGCCCGGTACCCACGCAGGTGCCGCACCAGCCGTGCTTGCTGTTGTAGCTGAACAGGCGTGGGTCGAGCTCGGCATAGCTGGTCCCGCAGCTGGGGCAGGCCCGTTTGGTGCTGAACACGGTGACGCGGCCAATGGCCGCGGTGCTTTGGCCGTCGGCCATCGCTTCGTGCAGGCCGGCGAGCGGGTGCAGCAGGTGCATCACCCCCTTGCCGGCTTCTAAGGTTTGGCTTAAGAGCGCGCGCAGCTGCGCTTCATGGGCCAGGTCGATGACGAGGTCGCCCACCGGCAGCTCTAGAGTGTGTTCCTTGAAGCGGTCCAAGCGCGGCCAGGGGTCGACCCTCAGGAACTCGCCGTCAACGCGCAGGTGGCTGTGGCCGCGGGCCTTGGCCCATTTGGCAAGGTCGGTGTAGACCCCCTTGCGGTTGACCACCAGGGGCGCCAGCAGGCCCACATGCTGGCCTGGGTAGTCGCGCAGCAGCTGCGCGGCGATGCTTTCTGCGCTTTGCGGCTTGACGGGCGAGCCATCATGCACGCAATGCTGCAGGCCAAGCTTGACCCACAGCAGGCGCAGAAAGTGCCACACCTCAGTGGTGGTGGCCACGGTGCTCTTGCGGCCTCCACGGGACAGGCGCTGTTCAATGGCCACAGTGGGCGGAATGCCGTAGACAGCGTCCACTTCGGGGCGCCCGGCCGGCTGCACGATGCTGCGGGCGTAGGCGTTGAGGCTTTCAAGGTAGCGGCGCTGCCCTTCGTTGAAGAGAATGTCAAAGGCCAGGGTGGACTTGCCCGAGCCGCTCACGCCGGTGATGACGTTGAACTGGCCGCGGGGGATGTCGACAGACAAACCCTTGAGGTTGTGCTCGCGCGCATTGACGATGCGGATGGCTTGGGCAAGATTTTTGCCTTCTGCTTCTTGTTCGTTGTGGGGCGAAAAAATGGGGTCAGAGCCAAATTTTTCTGTCGAAAAAATCCGATCCGACCCCAGTTTTTCGCGCACGGCCACCATGGTGCCCAGGGCCTGAGCGTAGTCGCGCAGGGCCGCGGCGGTGTGGGAGTTCGGGTGCAGGGCCACGTCGGCCGGGCTGCCTTGGCACACGAGCTCGCCCCCTTCTTCGCCGCCTTCAGGGCCCAAATCGATCAGCCAGTCGCTGGCGCGGATCACATCCAGGTTGTGCTCGATGAGGATGATGGAGTGGCCCGCATCCAAGAGCTTGCGCAGAGCGCGCATGAGCTTGGCGATGTCGTCGAAGTGCAGCCCTGTGGTCGGCTCGTCGAAGAGAAAGAGCGTGCCCTTCTTGGCCGCGCGCTGGCTGGGTGAGGAGGCGGCTTCGGCCAGAAAGCCTGCCAGCTTCAAGCGTTGGGCTTCACCACCGGAGAGGGTGGGCACGGGTTGGCCCAAGCGCATGTAGTCCAGCCCCACATCCACGATAGGCTGCAACTTGGCCACCACCTCGCGGTCTTGTCGGAAGAGCTCCACCGCCTCGGCCACGGTGAGATCCAGCACGTCGGCCACGCTGAGCTCGCGCGGGCCGCGCAGGATCTTCACCTCCAGAATTTCACTGCGAAAGCGCCGTCCGTCGCAATCTTGGCAGCGCAGGTACACATCGCTGAGGAACTGCATCTCGACATGCTCAAAGCCCGAGCCGCCGCAACTCGGGCATCTGCCGTTGCCGGCGTTGAAGCTGAACATACCCGCGGTGTAGCTGCGCTCACGCGCGGTGGGTGCGTCGGCAAAGAGCTTTCGGATTTCGTCGAAAGCGCCCACATAGCTGGCCGGGTTGGAGCGCGCCGTCTTGCCGATGGGGCTTTGGTCAACAAACACCGCATCGGCCAACCAATCAGCACCCAATAACCGGTCGTGCTCTCCGGGGATCTCGGTGGCCTTGCCGAAGTGACGGGCCAGGGCAGGGTACAGCACATCCTGCATCAAGGTGCTCTTGCCGCTGCCGGACACGCCGGTCTCCGTCTCCAGGCGCTGCAGCGGGATCTCCACGCTGAGGTGGCGCAGGTTGTGTTCGCGTGCGCCTTCAAGTATCAGGCGCGGCGTGGAGGCGTCCACCAGCCGGCTAAAGCCACTGCCGATGTGTTGGCGCGCACCCAGATAGGCGCCGGTCAGGGTGTCGGCGGCCTTGGCGTTTTCCGGGGTTCCGTCAAACACGATCTGCCCGCCGCGCAGGCCGGGGCCTGGGCCCATGTCGATCAGGCGGTCTGCGGCCAACATTACCGCCGGATCGTGCTCCACCACTACCAGGGTGTTGCCTGCATCGCGCAGTCGGTGCATGGCCTGCACGATGCGATTCATGTCCCGCGGGTGCAGCCCAATGCTGGGCTCGTCGAGCACGAACAGGGTGTTGACCAGGGACGTGCCCAGCGCGGTGGTGAGGTTGATGCGCTGCACCTCGCCGCCGCTAAGAGTGCGGCTTTGCCGATCCAGCGTCAGGTAGCCCACGCCCACTTCGCACAGGTACTTCAAACGGTTGCGGATTTCGTCCAGCAGCAGCTTGAGGGCATCGTCCAGCATGGTGGACGGTAGGGTCAGGCCGTCGAAGAAGCGGCGCAGCCGCGCCAGCGGCAGGCCCATGAGGTCGTGCAAGCTCAGGCCGTCAAAGGCCTCCAGTTGTTCGCGGGTCCACTGCACGCCCGCGGGCATGAAACGGCGGTAGCGTAGGCCCTCACCCAAGACGGTTTCGGCGTCGGCCTTGCTGCCGATGCGCCACAGCAGGGCTTCGGTTTTCAGGCGCGCGCCCTTGCACACGGTGCAAGGGGTGTAGCTGCGGTACTTGGACAGCAGCACCCGGATGTGCATCGTGTAGGCCTTGCTCTCGAGGTATTCGAAAAAGCGGCGCGCGCCGTACCACTGCTTGTTCCATTGGCCCTTCCAGTCGGGGTCGCCTTCGATCACCCAATGCCGATGCGCCTGCGACAGCTGTGACCACGCGGTGTCGCGCGGAACGCCGTGGGTGCCGGCGTGCCGCATCAGGTCGTCTTGGCATTCGGCCCAGGCCGGTGTCTGCAAGGGCTTGATGGCGCCGTTGCGCAGGGTTTTACGCCCATCTGGAATCACCAGACCCCAGTCCACCCCGATCACGCGACCGAAACCCCGGCAGGTTTCGCAGGCCCCGAACGCCGAATTGAAGCTGAACAAGGCCGGCTGCGGATCAGCGTAGCGAATGTCGCTTTCTGGGCAGTGCAGGCCGGTGGAGTAGCGCCACACCGTAGGCGCAGCATCCGCGCTGGGTAATGCAGGCGATTCAGCCGTGGAATCGGGGTTGCGCTCGGCGGCCACATGGACATTGAGCCGCCCGGATCCACGCTTGAGGCACAGCTCGATGGCCTCCATCAGGCGCACCCGCTCCGCCGAAGATGCGCGGAAGCGGTCGGCTACCACTTCAAGCACCTTTCGGTCTGCCTCGATGTGTTCGGCCTGCACACGCGTAAAGCCGCTGGCGGCGAGCCACTCTTGCTGCTGCTGGGCCGAGGTATTGGCCGGCAGCACCGCGGGGAAGGTGAAGACCAGGCGCGGGTCGCCGGCCTGTTGGGCCCGCCGCAGCAGGTCTTGGGCGATGGTCTCGGGGGTGTCGTGCCGAACCGGCAGGCCGGTGGCGCGGTCGACCAACTGAGCCGCCCGTGCGAACAACAACTTGAGGTGGTCGTTGATCTCGGTCATCGTGCCTACCGTGGAGCGGCTGGTACGCACCGGGTTGGTTTGGTCGATGGCAATGGCCGGTGGCACGCCGTCCACGCGGTCCACCGCTGGGCGGTCCATGCGGTCAAGGAACTGGCGCGCGTAAGCACTGAACGTCTCGACGTAGCGCCGTTGGCCTTCGGCGTAGAGGGTGTCGAAGACCAAGCTGCTCTTGCCGCTGCCGCTAGGGCCAGTCACCACCGTCATCTCGCCCGTGCGGATGTCGAGGTCGAGGTTTTTGAGGTTGTGTTGGCGGGCGCCGCGGATGTGAATGAGGCCAGAGGTCATGGGGCGTGGGAGTCACCAGTCAGAGGGCCTGAACCTACCCTCAGGAGGGCACCGGTTGAGAGCCGAATCCTCCAGTGTGCTTCAAGCACGATGCCCTTGTGGCTGAATCCACGCCCGCGGGCAGGACACGCCACCGGTCGCTCCCGCTAAGTTAATAAGCACTCACTCTCATTTCTAGAGTCGGCGATTGGGCACCAGCCCCGGCCCCGGCCTGGGTCCAACCCAGAGTGCCATGGCCGCTGTTCAGGAAGAGCTTGTTCACCTGGGGCATTGCAGATCCTCCACAATGCCGCCTCTTGCAAAATCTACAGGAGACCATCTTGCGTTCAAACCTTCGACGGTCTGTGTTCGCGGCTTTGGCTGCCGCAGCGCTTGTAATCCCCTGCGCCAGCAGCTTGGCCCAGTCCTGGCCCAACAAACCGGTCACCATCGTGGTGCCCTTCCCACCCGGCGGTGGCACCGACGCCTTCGCGCGGCCGCTGTTTGCGGCCATGACGAAAAACTCGGGCAAGCAATTCATCATCGATAACAAGGCAGGCGCCGGCGGCACCTTGGGTGCAGGCATTGCCGCGCGTGCCGCACCCGACGGCTAC
>SXGQ01087068.1_pt1 | contig 14479 bp, 14 predicted proteins | sample 3178371 | NCBI WGS metagenome assembly SXGQ01 (sample SAMN11356859, study PRJNA531348) | freshwater metagenome | isolation source: freshwater sample F1-20 | place: China: Fuxian Lake, Yuxi | collected 2017-12-25
AGCCCGTGCCACTTGGCTGGGGGTGGACGAAGGGATTTCCCGAGGATGGTGAAGTGCTCCACCTTGACGCTTACCTCGCCGGCCCGGGTCCGGAACAGGGTCCCGCGGATGCCGATGAAGTCGGCGAGGTCCAGGTGCTTGAAGATCTCGTATCCCTCGTCGCCAAGGGCCTGCTTCTGGGCGTAGAGCTGGATCCGGCCGGAGACGTCCCGCAGGTCGAGGAACTGGCTCTTGCCCATGTCACGATGGGCGGTGATGCGTCCGGCGAGGGCCACCGGGTGGCCTTCGGCGAATTCGCCGGATTCGAATCGGGTCCGGGCCTCGCCGCAGCCGATGTCGGGCCGGAACTTGTTCCGGTACGGCTGGATCCCCTTGTCGGCCAGTGCTGAAAGCTTCGATCGGCGCTGCTCGATCAGTGCGTTGGTCTCGTCCATGTCGAAAAGGCGAGTGAAGCATGGGCCCGGGGGCAACGGAAGGGTGATGTCGACACAGGAGTCCGCCGCGGTGTCGCCTCGATGGGGGGCGTGTTCTCGCGACATGGAATTTTCTTTGGGCGTGTTCCGCGCTCCGCCTTAATGGCCGTGTGCTGTTCCGCAAGGTGGCCATCGTCGGGGTGGGCTTGTTGGGCGGGTCCCTCGGGCTCGCCCTGCGGTCCCGTCGGCTCGCCGGCGAGGTGTGCGGGTACCTGCGTCGTGACAGCGCCGCTTCCGAAGCCCAGGCGGCCGCGATCGTGGATCGGGCCACGACCGATCTGGCCGCGGCTGTCCGGGATGCCGACCTTGTGGTCCTTTGTGTCCCGGTCGGTTCCATGGAGGCGACCGCGTTGGCCCTGCGGGGTCTGCTGTCTCCGGGGGCCGTTGTCACTGACGTGGGCAGTGTAAAAACGGCGGTGGTGGAGCGCCTGGAATCGATCGTCCAGGATGCGGGCGGGGTCTTTGTGGGGGGGCATCCGATGGCTGGATCGGAGAAGGCGGGTTTTGGATCCGCCCGTGCGGATCTGTTCGAGCAGGCGGTCTGCGTGGTGACCCCGACGTCCCGGACCCCGAGCTCGGCGGTCGAGCGTGTGGAATCCCTGTGGCTGGGGGTCGGCAGTCGGGTGGTGACAATGACCCCCGAGCGGCACGATCTCCTGGTCAGCCGGGCCAGTCATCTGCCCCATGTGGTGGCGGCGGGGTTGGCGCGGTGGGTTCTCGATCCCAGCAACGGCCTCGGGGAGGAGCGACTGTGCGCCACGGGGTTCCGGGACACCACCCGGCTGGCGAGTGGATCCCCAGAGTTGTGGCGCGACATTGCCCTAGCGAACCGAGCGCATCTGGATGAGGCGATCACTGGATTGGCCGGTGAATTGGAACGGTTCCGGGAGGCGCTACGGAAGGGTGATGCCGCCGCGGTTGAGGCGTTCTTCGCTGCGGCGAAGGATTGGCGTGAGTCGTGGGCGTTGTGCGGTCCATCCAGTCCGCTCCCCACGTCTACATCGGCGCCCTGAACTCCTCAGAACCCCATTTACTGTGCCCCTCCCGAGGATCATTGAAATTGTCCCGCCTGCCCGACCCGGGCCGGCCCTCGTCACTATCCCCGGATCCAAGAGCGTCACGAACCGCGCCCTGGTGCTCGCCGCCCTGTCGCAGGGCAGGGTGCGTCTCGAAGGTGCGCTGTGGAGCGAGGACACCGAGGTGATGGTCCAGTGCCTGCGGACCTTGGGGTTCGGGGTGCGGGTCGAGGCGGATCCCGGCGACCCTGCGAACCGCAGAATCGAGGTTGATGGGGCAGGAGGGGTTCTTCCGCGCTCAGGTGGTACCCGGGAAAGTCCCCTGGAGTTGTTCGTCGGCAACGCCGGCACGGCGGCACGGTTCCTGTCGGCCTTGGTGTGCCTGGGCCGCGGATTCTATCGGCTCAGTGGCGTGCCCCGAATGCATGAGCGTCCCCAGGCCTCCCTGCTGCGGGCGCTTCGGGATCTCGGCTACGGCGTGGACGCGACCTCGGATCGATTGCCGGTATGGATCGAGGGCGGTGGCCCCCGGACCGGATCGGTGACGGTGAGTGTCGACCAGAGTTCCCAGTTCGCCTCGGCGCTGCTGCTGGCGTCGCGGGCTGGGGGCTGGACCGTGGGGATCTCCGGGGGAAATCCAGACGAGTTGCCCTATGTGGAGATGACGCGTCGACTGATCGAGGTGTTCCCGCACGGGGGTGGGGAGTTTCGCATCGAGCCCGACGCCTCGAGCGGCAGCTACTTCTGGGCAGCGGGATTCCTGACGGGTTCCGACGTCCAGGTCCGAGACTGGCCAACCAGCGGATGGCAGGTGGATGCCCGGTTCTCCGGGTGTTTCCCGCTTTCAGACGAGATCTCCCGGGAACGGGACCTGGGTGACAGCATCCTCACGGCGATGGTCCTGGCTCCCTTTGGGCGGAACCCGGTCCGTTTCACGGAACTGGGCCGTCTCCGGGTCCAGGAATGTGAACGGGTTCAGGCGATGCGTACGGAACTGTCGCGCTGTGGTGCGCGGGTCGAGGAATCCGGGGACACCCTCATCATCCACCCGGGTCCGCTGCACGGGGCCACGATCATGACCTACAACGACCATCGGATCGCGATGTGCTTCGCGACCCTGGGCTTGAAGGTGCCCGGCATCCGGATCGATGATCCGTCCTGCGTGAGGAAGACGTTTCCCAATTTCTTCCAGAAGCTCTCCGCGCCCGTCCCGGAGGGACTGGGTGCCGGAGTGCTGGATGCCGCGACCGGACGGACCCTGACGGGCCCCGACCTTCTGACCTCCTGATGCCTGCCCCCTCCTTCTCCAAGACCGCCACGGATCGTCTCAGCCTTCCGCAGGTCATCACCGTCGACGGACCCAGCGCCTCGGGGAAGGGGACCCTGTCGCGTCGTCTCGCCAAGGACCTCGGGTACATCTACATCGATTCCGGGGCCATGTACCGGACCCTCGCCTGGTGGGCGCTTCGCCAGGGGATCTCCCTGGAGTCCCCGCTGCCGGCCGCGGCGGAGACCGAGGTCGTCGGTCTCCTCCGGCGATGGAAGGCCGAGATGCGGATGGTGGACGGTCAGGGTTGGCTCCATGTCGATGGCTATTTCCCGGCGACCGAGATCCGTGAGAACGCCGTGGAGCATGCGGTCCCGGTCATCGCGCAGATCTCGAAGGTCCGCGACTGGATGGTGGCTCGGCAGCGGGACTGTGTCCGGCTAGGGCCTCTGGTGATGGAGGGCCGCGACATCGGTACCGTGGTGTTCCCATTGGCGCCGGTGAAGTTCTTCCTCGAGGCTGACGAGGAAGAACGACAGAAACGGATCGAGGGCCGCGGCGGAAACACGAGCGCGGCCCGGCGCGATCACATGGACAGCACCCGGAAAAAGGGGGCTCTCATTCCCGCGCTCGATTCGATCCGGGTCAACAATACCGGCCAGACCCCCGATGAGACCTTTGCCATCATGCGTGACCATGTCCGCTCCCGGTTGGGTCTCTAGGGCGGTCCTGCTCCTGGTCGGGCTCGTGGCCTGCCATGGCGACCTCGCCGAGTCCGCCGACCTCGGAGTTCCTGAATCCGAACAGGTCGTCGTCCTCTACAACAAACGGGTCCAAGAATCCCGGAGCGTCGCCGCCTACTACGCCGAGCGGCGCGGGATCCCATCGGACCGGCTCATTGGTCTCAACTGCAGCGAGCCGACCAAGATCACCCGGGACCAGTTCCGGACCGAGATCGTGGAGCCGTTGCGGCGTCAGCTTCAGGAGCGGGGTCTGGCGCGCTTCTCCAAGCAGGTCTTGCCCGCCACCGGCAACCAGCCGGGTCGGGTCCGGGAGCGTCTCACCCTCAGTAAGGTACGGTATCTGGTCCTGTCGTTCGGCATGCCCTACGCGATCCTCGACGATCCGCGGCTCTCGGCCCATGTCGCCAAGGAGGCCCATCCGCTGCAGCGGCAGTCCGGGGCCTCGGTCGACAGCGATCTCATGCTGATGCCGTCGGATCTCGACACGTTTGTGGGCCCGGCGGGCAATCCATTCTACACCCAGACCAACTCGGCCGGCATTCATCCCGGCAACGGTCTCTTCCTGGTGTCCCGTCTGGATGGTCCGACCGCGCGTCACGCGGAGGACTTGGTGCGCAAGGCGGCCCGGGCCGAACGGGACGGGTTGTGGGGGCGGGCGTATTTCGACGAGCGGTCGATCGGGGACGGGTCCTACAAGCGGGGCGACGAGTGGATCAAGGGTGCGGCCCGGATCGTTCAGGGGCTGGGCTACACGACCACCATCGATCATGCGCCGGACACGATCCCCACGGGATTCCCGTTCAGCGAGGTGGCGCTCTATATCGGCTGGTATGCTCCCCATCCCACGGGCCCGTTCACCCTGCCCGCGATCGAGTTCGCCCCGGGGGCGATCGCCTATCACCTCCACTCCTTCTCCGCGGCGGATCCGCGGAGTCCCACCCAGAACTGGGTCGGGCCTCTCGTTGCGTTGGGGGCGACGGTCACGATGGGATGTGTTGACGAGCCCTATCTTGAGATGACCCCGGACGTGGAGCGGTTCTTCGCCCGTTTGGCAGAGGGCTGCAACGTCGCCGAGGCCTTCGCCATGTGCCTCCCAGTGCTGTCGTGGCAGTCGATCCTGGTGGGGGATCCACTGTATCGTCCGTTTCGTCCCACGCCGGGAGAACGTGCCACGGCGCTCCTCGGCTCCCAGACGAACGGGGTGCTGCTGTCCTACGCCGTGGTTCAGGACGTCAACCTCCGGTTGGCCCGGGGTGAATCGGTCGAGGATTCCATCTGGAGGCTGGAGAATCACCCGGAGATCCGGAAGTCGGCCGTCCTGGCGGAACATCTGGCGACGTTGTGGTCCAGGAATGGGGACTCCAATCGTGCCGCGGATTGGCTGGGGCGGGCCCTTCAGCTGGATGGGACGCCGCAGCAGAGGGTCCGCCTGTTCCTGGAACTGGTTTCCCTTCAGGAAAAACTCCGGCTTCGGCGGGATGCGTTCGCGACCCGGGACCGATTCGTGAAGGAGTTTCCGATGCATCCAAGGGCATTGGAGACCCTCGAGCAGTTGCGACAGGATGCCGAGTCCCTTGGGATGGCCCCGGAGATCCCCCGGTTGGCCCGGGAGATCGAGCGCCTGAAGCCGCCTGCGGCCAAGGATGTTCGGGCCCGGTAACGGGGCCGGTCTGCTGACGCGACGACACCATGGGAGCAACAACGTTTACCTGGCGGCGCTGCCTGTAGGCCCTCAGTTTTGGGCTCAACTCTTCTCCGACTCACAGAAAACGCAGCGGTGCTTGCCTGACCCGTGTGTTCTCCGGAACTTTCAGTGAAATCGTGTCCCGCATGTCTTCCGCTACTGCCCCCGTGGATTCGCCAAGTCGCCGGCGGCTGCCGCCCCTGTTGCGACGCGCCTGGTATGGGTTGAACCAGGCTTTCCGACGTCGCATCGCACACACCGGGGTGACACCCGACCAGTTCACCGTGATGCGCACCCTGCAGGAGGGGGATCCCAAGGGAATGACCCAGCGCGATCTCACGGAGGCGATGTCGAGCGATCCCAACACCGTGGCTTCGCTTCTCGAACGGATGGAGACGGCCGGGTGGGTCTCGCGCCGCCGCCATGAGTCCGACCGTCGGGCCTACCGTATTCGTCTGCTGGCCGCGGGCATGGCCAAGTACGAGGAGGTCCGGTCGCTGGCTGTGGGTCTGCAGGGCGAGGTCCTTTCGGTCCTCCCCGAGACGCATCGGGAACAGTTCCTGGCCGATTTGGAGGCGGTGTCGAGGGCCTGTCGTGACGCGGCCGAGGCGGGGGCAAGGTCGTTGTCATGAACGCGGAGCCACCCCCGGTCCTTGCCGGACTCGAGCCGCCGCCCCCTCCCGTTGCGCGGCACCGGTCGGTCGCCATGCTGGCAATCCTGCTGGTGGTGCCGCTGCTCCTCGGAAGCTGGGGTTCGGATCGTGCCGATGAGGGTACCGGCGGCGCTCCACAGGCAGCGCTCCCGGGAAGCATCGCGGGCCTTCTGTGGGTCTGTGGTCTCAACCTCGCGATCTTCGTCGTGGTCGGTGCTGGAATTGTCGCGTTGGGACGGCCTTCCCGACGGGAGCTCTTCGCGGCGGCCCCGCTCAATGGCCGGACCTGGGCACTCGGGTTCTTCTACTCCATTGGGCTTCGCCTCGGGGTCGGGGTCGTGCTCGCGGTGGTGCTGGGGCTCTGGACCGGTTTGATGCCCCGGTCGGGTCCAGTGGAGGACGTGGTGGAGTCGATCCGGCCGAGGATTGAGACGATGATTGATCCGACGGTGTTGCGGGACCCGATCTACCTGCTGCTCGTGACTACCGTCGTCAGCTTCATCGTGGCGGGATTGCGCGAGGAACTCTGGCGGGCGGCGGTGTTTGCGGCCTTCCGGCGCTGCTGGCCCCGCTGGATGTCCCGTCGACTGGGCCGTGTGGGACTCGTTCTGCTGACGGCGCTGTCCTTCGGTCTGGGACACCTGCCGCAGGGCTGGGGTGGGGTGGCGCTGACGGGCGTGTTGGGTGTTGGCCTGGGCTGGATTCTATTGGGACACCGCTCGGTCTGGGTGGCGGTGATGGCGCATGGATTCTTTGATGCGACCTCACTGCTGCTGCTGCGGTTGCTGGATGCGGTTGATGGGATCGAGCGTCTGCTCGGCAAGCCACCGGTTCCCTGAGACGGGTCCCGAAAAGACAAATGCCCGATCCGTGGGTCGGATCGGGCATTTGTGGAGCGGAAGTGGCTCAGGCTTTCGAGGCCTTGCGGGACCTGCGATGCCAGATGGCGAAAGCAAGCAGGCCGGTCGAAGCAATAGCCGCCCATTCCTCAGGCTCGGGGACGGGGCTGAGGGATTGGAGGGTAAGAGTGGTTCCCACGCCGCCACCTGTGGTGATCGTGAACGGCAACTGAAGGGGGTCACTTTCAGGAGCATTGATCCCATAACCTATCAAACCGAATTCACCGCCAGAACCAAACTGAGGCTTGAGATCCCCCAAGCTCGAATTCAGGGTAGACCCACCGGTATCCCAATTCACGTCACTGTAATCCGAAATGCCGAAGGTGCCGTTGTAAGCTGGATTCGAATCTCCAGTCACAGTGATGCTCAAGCTGGAAATTATCCCTGAGATAGAGCTGAGGTAGTCTCCCGGGTTATAGGTGTTGATGTTCGAGTTGAACGTAATCGCTCCGGTAGCGGTGACCCCTGAACCGGACCACACGGCGCTATATTGGAGTTCGACGATTTGGGAGACTGCAGTGTGCGGAGACGCGGCAGACAGAATAACCCCCAGAACCAACCACTTTCCAGGTTTCCTGAATCGAAGTGCCAAATCAGTGTTCATTTTTACCTCCATTTCTCGTTGGTAATCGCTGAAAACATGTCCCGTCTTCAAGGATAAAAATATCAGAGGCAGTTCTGGTGCTGGTTCGATGAGTTCTCGGTTCCTGCCCCATGCACCACCACCCGCCTGGTGTGGGCCGTCTTTCGGTGTTCCCAGACATAGATCCCCTGCCAGGTGCCCAAGGCCAGGTCGCCCTCCTGGATCGGGATCGACAGGTGGACACCCATCATTGCGGACAGGATGTGGGCGGGCATGTCGTCGTCGCCTTCGGCGGTATGGATGAATTGGCGCCAGCCGTCGGGTACCAGGTCGGCGAAGAACGTGTCGAAATCCCTCCGGACATCGGGGTCTGCATTTTCCTGGATCACGAGCGATGCGGAGGTGTGGCGCAGGAACAAGGTGCAGAGGCCGGTCTGGATTCCCGTGCTACGAACCCAGGCGGTGACCCCTCGGGTGATCTCATGGAAACCGCGACCCCGGGTCGGCACCAGGAGCTCGGTCTGATGTTGAGTCATGCCGTGAGCGTTCTTGGCAGTGGCTCGTGGTGACAACTTCCAATCGAGGGGACCTGATCGAAGCGCTGATGGGATCACCCAGATCCAAGTCCCGGTTCGCGGGCGTTGACCTTGCGTAAGGGAATCTCGAGGAGGCGCGGTCCCATGCAAGCATACGCGGCATGGAAGGCGGTGCGTCTTGCGACTGGGCCAAGGAAGGCTCCGCATTGGATGTCGCATCCCGCAGCCCAATCCGAGAATGCAGGGACGACCAGAACGTCTTTCCCGATCAGGAAGCAGGGGACCTTGGCCTCAGTGGCGACACCGTCACCCAGCCGCAGCGCGGGATGTTCGTGGCCGATGACGTGGAAGAGTCGGGATCCCTCGAGGACAAAGCGTTCTGACGATCCGTCCTGGGTTTCGACATCCCCGTGCTGCAGGCGGCATCCCCCCATGTCCCAGTGGGGCAGCAGGCGGATCGGGCGGTTCAGCCGGTCCAGCAGGGTGCCTAGGTTCCGATCGTGATTCCCAGTGCAGACCGTCCAGATCACGTCCTTTGGAAGGCTTCCGGCGAGCTGCTGCAGGGCTTCTTCAACCCCGGCTTGACGAGTCGCCTGATGAACCAAGTCGCCGAGGATCACCAGATGGCGGGGGCGATAATCTTCAACGAGCGTGGCAACACGGGTGGCAGTGGTCTCTGGCGTGGTCACCGGTATCAGGGCGCCCCGACGGCGTTGGACCCACGAATAGCCGAGGTGAAGGTCGGCGATCGCGAGGATGCCGTCCGACGGTAGGAACACGCTCCGCCTCGCGTCCACGATGGCCTCGATTCCGGTCGCGAGGTGGACCTTTCTGGTGCCGGTTGGCGGCGGTGTTCTCTGGTTCACCACGTCTTCCACGGGGCTTTCCCCTCGGCCCAGAGCCGATCGAGCATCTGCTGCTCCCGGAAGGTGTCCATGCACTGCCAGAATCCGTTGTGGGTGTACGCCTTCAGCTGGCCTTCCTGGGCGAGGCGTTCCATCGGGCGTCGCTCGAACACGCACCGATCTCCATCCTCGAGGTACTCCCGAACCCTGGGGTCGAGGACCATGAAGCCACCGCTGATATAGGCGTTCTCCTCATCCGGTTTCTCACGGAAGGCCGTTATGGTCTGTCCGTCCATGGCAAGTTCACCGAATCGTCCTCGAGGCTTCACGGCGGTCACGGTCGCGGTCGCGCCGTGGGACTGGTGGAACCGGATCGAAGCGTTGATATCGCTGTCGGTCACCCCGTCGCCATAGGTGAAGAGGAAGGTCTCACTGCCCACATAGGGCAGGGCGCGGAGCAGGCGTCCTCCGGTCTGGGTCTCCTGGCCGGTTTCGAGCAGGGTGACGGTCCAGTCCTCCTCGGCGTGGCTGGTGTGGTAGGTGATCTGGGGGTTCCGGCCGAGCTTCAGGGTGACGTCGGAGGTGTTCCAGAGGTAGTTGCGGAAGTAGTCCCGGATCGATTCGCCCTTGTAGCCGAGGCACAGGACGAAGTCGGTATGCCCGGCGGCGGCGTAGAGCTTCATGATATGCCAGAGGATGGGGCGTCCACCGACGGGCACCATGGGCTTGGGTCGGTACTCGGTTTCCTCACGGAGCCGGGTGCCGAGTCCACCACAGAGAATGACGACCTTCATGGTTCCGGAAGCCTATCGGGTGTCGTGCGGGGTGGCGAGGTCGGGCACGAGGCTTGAATTTTGCCCTGTCCTGGGCGTCCCCTATCCCAACAACGGATGTCGCACCACGCCTCCAACCCTGACCATCTGGCCCTCACACGTCGTCAGTTCCTGGATCGTTGTGGCATGGGTATGGGCTCGTTGGGGCTGGCGTCGCTCCTGGGTTCGTTGGATCCGCTGCGGGCGGAGGAGACCGGATTCACCAATCCATTGCGCCCGAAAGCGCCCCAGTTTGCGGGTCGGGCGAAGCGGATCATCCACATCTTCCTGAACGGCGGGGCGTCGCACGTCGACACATTCGATCCCAAGCCGTCCCTCGATCGCTGGCACGGCAAGGAGATCCCGGTCCATTTCGCCACGGAGCGGAAGACCGGGGCGGCGTACCGGTCTCCGTTCACATTCCGGCGATACGGCCAGAGCGGACTCGAGATCTCGGACCTCTTCCAGCACACGGCCCGGCATGCGGATGATCTCTGTGTGATCCGCTCGATGAAGGCGGATGTCCCCAATCATGAGCCCTCGCTGCTCCTGATGAACTGTGGGGAGGCCCGTCTGCCCCGTCCGAGCTTCGGTTCGTGGGTCACCTACGGGCTGGGGTCGGACAACCAGAACCTCCCGGGATTCATCGCGATGTGTCCGGGCGGCTACCCCATCCAGGAATCCCAGAACTGGCAGAGCGGGTTCCTGCCGGGGACCTATCAAGGCACCTACATCAACACGGAGAACACCCGACTCGAGAAGCTGATCGAGAACATCAACAACCGGTACACCTCAATGCCGGAGCAGCGGGCGCAGCTGGACCTGCTCCAGGCGCTCAACGAACGGCACCGGCGGGCCCGTGCGGCCGATGCCCAGCTGGAGGCCCGGGTCCAGAGCTTCGAGCTGGCCTATCGCATGCAGATGGAGGCGGCGGATGCGTTCGACATCCAGCGGGAGCCCACGGTGGTGCGGGACCGGTATGGCGACAGTGTCCAGGCCCGTCAGCTTCTGATCGCCCGTCGGCTGGTGGAGCGTGGGGTGCGGTTCGTACAGGTCTGGCATGGGGCGGGTCAGCCGTGGGACAACCACGACGACATCGAGACCAACCATCGGAACCTAGCGGGGCAGTGTGACCGGGCGATCGCGGCGCTCCTGACGGATCTGAAGGATCGTGGGATGCTGGACGACACCTTGGTGGTCTGTGGCGGTGAGTTTGGTCGGACGCCGACCGTCGAGCTGCCGACACCGGGTGCCAACGCGGGGAAGCAGAATGGGCGGGACCACAACAACCATGGCTTCACCGTCTGGCTTGCGGGGGGCGGGGTGACGGGGGGGCATGTCCACGGGGCGACCGATGAGTTCGGGTTTGCCGCGGCGGAGAACCCGGTCCACGTCCATGACCTCCACGCGACGCTGCTCCATCTCCTTGGATTTGATCACGAGAAGCTGACGTTCCGGACGGCGGGCCGGGATTTTCGTCTGACGGATGTCCACGGTCGTGTGGTCCGGGAGATCCTGGCATGAAGAACCCCCGGCAGGCCTGGGCCTGACCGGGGGTGATCTTTGGAGTTGGTTGTTTGGGTGGAGAGGCTGGATCAGCCGTCCTTCCCTATGGGGATCACTTCGCCTTCGTGGCGGCAGCGGCCTTATTCAGGCGGAGCTGGAGGCGTGAGCGCTTGCGGCTGGCGGTCTGGGCCTTGATCGAGCCGCGCTTCACGGCCTTCCCGTAGGCGGAGGCCGCGGCGGAGAGCGCCTTCTTGGCGTCCTCGGTCTTTCCGGAGGAGACAATCGAGAGGTACTTCTTCTCGGCGGTCTTGACGCGGGAGATTGTGGCGTGGTTGAGGGCCTGTTTGCGGGCGCTGGAACGGACTCGCTTCTCGGCAGACTTGGTGTTCGGCATGGCTTTTCGCGATTCTTAAAGGCCGCGAAGCTATCGGGGGGGCTTGGGATGTCAACGGGTTGTTGACGTTCCTACCGGGCGGAGGTGGCGGTTGGGAGACCGGATTCTCCGCCTGGAGTCATCACGATCGATCGTGTCGGGGTGGCCAATCGAATCCCTTCTGCGTCGAAGCGTTCCTTGAGGCGGAGGTTCAATTCCTGGAGAACGGCGGCCTGTTTGCGGCCCTCGGTTGTCCGGCACCAGTGCACCACCTCGAGGTTCAGCGCCGCGTCGGTGATCCGGGTGAACTGGACCGTGACATCGTGGGTCTGGGGATGGCTCGCGAAAGTTTCGCGGGTGAGGTCGAGGGTCTTCTGAACCTCGGCGCTGGTCATGCTGTGGGGCAGGCCGAGGGTGAAGGCGGTCCTGAGGGTGGGGCGCCTGGAGATGTTCACGATGCGGCTGTTTCCCATCTCACGATTGGGAACCGTGATGAGATGGCCCTCGCCGTTCCGGATGCGGGTGGAGCGGAGTCCCATTTCCTCGACACTGCCTTCCACGTCGCCGATCCGGATCGTGTCGCCGATCCTGAAGGGCTTGTCCACGAACACCGCGGCGGCACCGAACAGGTTGCTGACGGTGTCCTGCGCCGCGAGGCCGAGGGCAAGGCCGATCACCGAGACCGAGGCGAGGGCGGCCCGGATATCGATCCCGAGGCTGCCCAGCACCGTGAAGACGGCCACCACGATGATGACCGATTTCACGATCTTGCCCATCAGGACCAGGAAGTACTGGTTGAAGCCATCGTCCACATCCGGCGAGAGCCGGCTGCGCCAGACAAGGATCATCGCGTCGATGGCCTTCAGCAGCACCTGGAGGAGTGAGGCGCCAACCGCGAGGATCGTCAGCTTTGCCAGCCAGCTGTTGATGATCGCGGGCCACGAGAAGAGCTGGAGCCCTGTATTCAGCAGGATGACGAACACGATCACCTTCACCGGGCCATCCAGGAGTCCCACGAGGATGTCGTCGAACCGGGTGTTGGTCCGACTGGTGAGCGACTTCAGCCATGAGTTGATGATCCAGTCGACGAGCTTCGCCGCGACGAAGGCGATGCCGACGTAGAGAAGGGTGGCGATGTATTGCCAGAGCGGGTGCCACGCGATCTCGGACTGGAGGGCCGTGACTCGGTCCAGGCCAAAGGTGAGGAGTTCGCGGTTCTGGTCGATGAACCGCATGTGCGACTCGGCCAGCACGTCCGTGTGGTTGGTGGACACCTGGGTTGTGTTTTGGATGGTGTTGGTCTGGGCGTGGACCGACCCGATGAGGAGCAGGGCGAGGGCGAGGAGAGGCAGGAGGAGGAGCCGTTCTGCGGTGAGGCGTCGTTTCATGTCGTTGCGCTGGGACGGATGGGTAATCGGCGATGCGTTGGTTTGCAAGGTGGGGGCATTCCACGGGGCTGGAATCCCACAGTTCAGTCCGGCGTGGTGAGCCAGGGAAGATGGGCGAGCAGCGCCTGTGAGACGGTGGAAACCTCCAGCGACTCCAGACCGGGCTGGGCCTGCATCGGGCGGATGTCACCACCTCGCGGCGACCAGACCCGTGCCGGGCTGGGACCCCAGAGGGCGATGCCCGGAAGCCCGAGGGCTGCGGCCAGGTGGGTGATGCCGGAGTCGTGTCCGATGAAGCCACGGCAGCCCCGGAGGCGTTCGGCGACGGTGACGAGGGGCTGGGATCTGAGGACGTCGCAGCGATCCGCTGGAAGCCGGGTTGCCAGCCGCTCCAAGCGGTTCTCTTCGGCCTCACCACCGATCAGCAGGAACCGTGTTGGAGACCGGATCACCAACTGCTCGAGGAGCGAGGCCCAGCGGTTCTCCGGCCAGTTCTTCCTGGGGCTCCCTGAGCCCGGATGGACCCCGAGTATGCCCGGTTGCCCGGGATCCTTTCGGGGTGGTGCCAGCCGCGGTACCGGATCGGCGTCGAAGATCGCCAACCGGTGGAGGATCTCGAGGATCTGGTCGGTCGCGTGGAGTTGGGTCGACTCGTCAGGCCGATGGAGACCCTGGAGAAACTGTGCCCTCGAGACGGAGGCTACGTTGCTTTGGAAGATGAGGTCGGGATCGTAGAGGTGACTGACGATGAGGTGAAACCCCGCGAAGAAGGCCGAGAGGCCGGTATCCAGTACGGATCCCTTGGCGAAGAACCCCGCCAGAGGTCGGGACTCGATCGGATGGACGGCCTCCGCCAGTCCATGGGCCCGGGCGAGATCAGCGATGTGGGGATATCCAAGGACTTCGATTCGGTTCCCAGGCAGACGGGCCTTGAGCGCGGCGAGGAGCGGCAGGGTGACGATGAAGTCCCCGATGGCGCCGCCACGGATGACGAGGATCCGCCCTGTGCCGGCGGCTGGGTCTTGGGATGGCGAGGTCATGGGCGCTTCACGGGAGATCCTGCGGCCCGAGGGCGTGTCCGTCAGGCAGCAACTCATCCGGCATTCGTCAGGCTCACAATCGAGGTGTGTCGAAACTTGTTCGACGGGGTCGATGCCCGATAGGGTCGAGGGGTGCGGCGTTGGGGAAAGCTTCATGGTTCTCCTCCGGGCCGCAGGGATCCGATCCATGTCGACCGCCATCTCCTCCGCCTCCAGCCCTGTCCCAGCATCGTCCTCGGTGGACCTCCGCCACCGGCACCACACGCTTCGGCAGGACCGCACCTTCATCCAAAACCTCGGGCTCGCGCTGCAGCGGTGGCTGGAGGCGCGGGTCGCTGCCGCCTCCCCGTTGGGTGACCCCCATATCTACCGGAAGAGTGATTTCAAGTGGGCCTCGGAGATCGAGAGGGACTGGCAGAGGGTGCGGAAGGAGCTGGACGCGGTGATGGTCTTCCGGGACCGCATGCCGAGCTTCCAGGACATCCTGAAGGAAGTGGGCAAGATCCAGTCCGACAACAACTGGAAGACCTATTTCCTGTGTGGCATCGGCATGGACTGCTCCGAGAACGCGAAGCGCTGTCCTGAGACGATGCGTCTTCTGTCCAAGATTCCCGGGGTGACCACGGCGTTCTTCAGCATCCTCTCCCCCGGCAAGCACATC
>SXGQ01358682.1_pt1 | contig 14478 bp, 14 predicted proteins | sample 3178371 | NCBI WGS metagenome assembly SXGQ01 (sample SAMN11356859, study PRJNA531348) | freshwater metagenome | isolation source: freshwater sample F1-20 | place: China: Fuxian Lake, Yuxi | collected 2017-12-25
ATAATATATAATATATAATATTAGAAGAATGATTAATAATGAATGGGATATATTAGATTTATATTTTAAAGATCATAAATATCCTTTTACTGGACATCATTTAGATAGTTATAGAAACTTTGTCAAAGTAAAGATACCTGAGATAATAAAATCTAATAATCCTATTACTATGATTAAAATGGACGATAGTAATAAGAATCTTATTGTAAAAGTTGATATTTATATCGGCGGATTGAATGGCGAAGATATATATGTAGATAGGCCTATAGCATTTGAAAACGGAACCCCGAAATTGATTACTCCCAATGACGCGCGAATGAGAAATCTTACCTATGAAACCCATCTATTCGCAAATGTATTGGTTAGGATTACAAATGACAAAGGAGCCGTAAAAGATGTAGAGTTCAAAAATATAGCCATTGGTGGTATCCCTATAATGCTTCATAGTGATATCTGTCTGTTAAAAAATAATGGCTCAGATATATTGAAATTGATGGGCGAATGTCCTTATGATACTGGCGGGTATTTTATTATTGACGGTAAAGAAAAGGTAATAATAGCACAGGAGCATATAGTAACAAACAAGTTATTTACGAATAAAATGACAGAAGACCCTAACGGATTTAGTTACAAAGGAATAATTCTCTGTGTCGCAGAGAAAGGCTCAGTTAAACCTTCAAAGATTCAATTTTTTTATGTAGATACTCCTATTAAAAGCAATGGTATATATCACGATGAAAAAATCAAGGTGCAATATAATAACAAAAAATACAATTACGGCTCTATATTAGTCTCTGTCCCTTCATTCAAAGAAAAAATCCCCCTCTTCATTTTATTTAGGGCGCTCGGGATAGAGAGTGATAAGGATATATGCGATGCTATATTTGGAGATTATGGAGATGAATTGGAACGAGAGTATTTTCAAAACTTCATAAGACCGAGCATAATAAGTTCGCTATATGTACATAATGAAAAGGAATATGGTATATATACACAAGATGATGCTCTTAATTATTTATATAACAAGGTTAGATACGCAACGGTTGAACATGTTAAATCTGTTATAATGACGGATATATTTCCTAATATTGAGGATATAGAGAATAAAGGCAAATATCTTGGTTATCTCGTTTTACAATTTATTAAAACAGTAATAGGGACATTGCCTATAAGTGATAGAGATAGCTATATATATAAGCGTGTTGATATCAGTGGCTTTAAACTTACCGAATTATTTCAAGAATCTTATATAAAATTGCGCGACGACATTAGAATCAGGTTAGATAGAGAATATTACTATGGTTCTTATAAGGAAAAGAATGAATATGACAAAATAATAAACAATAACAATATATACAAAATAATAGATTATTTAATTATCACACAGACATTCGCAAAATCTCTCAAAGGCCGTTGGGGACAAATAAGCAACAGCGATCCAGAGCTCGGAATTGTCCAGGATTTATCGCGAATCAGCTATATAGGCTATTTATCCCATTTGCGTCGTGTCAATATACCAATTGATAGAAGCATCAAAATTACAAGCCCGCACAGATTACACTCGCAACAATGGGGTATGATGTGCCCTTTTGAAAGCCCTGATGGAGCCTCAATAGGATACCTCAAAAATATGGCGTTATTGACGAAAATAACGGCAGGAATTAATGTAGAAAATATAAAGAAATGTCTCATAGATATCGGTGTAATTCCTTTAAACCGATGCAATTTTTTAATAAATAAAAACATAACTGCCGTATTTTTGAATGGTTCTTTGTACGGATATACAGGAGACCCCATATTTATCACGAGAATATTAAAAGCGTACAGGAGAAACGGGTTAATTAATATATTAATATCTATATCTTGGAGTATTCCTAACAACGAAATAAGAATATTTACGGAAGCCGGGAGACCCTGTAGGCCTCTATTAATCTTGAAAAATAATAAGAAGGCCGAATATCCCCACAATGATATCCTGGTATATAAAAATAATAACTTTAATAACTGGTTTGATATGCTCAACGGCTCATATAATAAACTAAATGAATCAGAGAAAAACGACGATTATTATTACAGAGACATCTATAATAAACCAATCGCCGATGATACTGCTGGTGTTCTTACAAGTATTGAAAAATATACTGGCGGATATATATCAACTATTTTTAACATCAGTGGCGGCAAAAAAACACCAAAAGGACCAAATGGACTTGGCGACGGAGATAGCAGAGATAAAAATAGAGATATTGAGGGATATAGTAATTATTATAGAACTCTCTATGATAAAATATTGAATGAGCTTGAGAACAAGGGGGCTTGTATAGAATATTTAGATAATGAGGAAACTGATACAAGTTTTATAGCTATGAATAAGGAGGATATAACACCGCTTCATACGCATTTAGAAATACATCCTTCAACAATATTAAGTGTAGTTTCGGGCAATATTCCGATGTGTAATCATAATCAGTCTGCGAGAAATGTATTCCACGCCGCGCAATCAAAACAAGCTATCGGAATGTATGCTACGAACTTTAATAATAGATTTGATACTATGAGCTATGTTCTCCATTATCCGCAGAGGGCAATTATAAATACAAGAATAGCTCAATATACTTCAAGTGATTATATGGCTAACGGGTTTAATACAATTGTGGCCATTATGACATATTCAGGTTTTAATCAAGAAGATAGTATTATGATTAATAGGGCAGCAATAAACAGAGGATTAAACTATCTATCATATTACAAATCTATTACGGCGACGAGCAAAGTTATTTCTGATACTGAAAGAATAATTTTCGGGAATCCTATAAAAATGCGCGATAGTGGTATGAAAATAAATGGGATAAAAAAGAAGGATTATTCATATATAGATGATAACGGCTTTATTAGAAAGGGTGTATATATCCCACAGGGTCAGGAAGTAATTATAATAGGTATGATAAGTATTATGGAAAAATACATAGAGGTTGAGAATGGCGTATTTATGGAACAGAGAAAAGAGACTATATATACTGATGTATCAATAAGTACGGACAATTCGCTGTATGGTACGGTGGATAATATATACATATCTAATAAAGTATCTGGCGACGATTCCAAAATATGCAAGGTCAAGTTCTTAAAAATTAAGAAGCCTGAGTTTGGCGACAAGCACGCCTCGCGCCACGGGCAAAAGGGTGTATTGGGAATGATAATACCCGAAGAAAATATGCCTTATACGAAGGATGGTATCAAACCCGATATTATTATAAATCCGCACGCTATCCCTTCGCGTATGACAATAGGCCACCTCGTGGAATGTATATTCGCCAAGATGTGTTGCCTTGATGGAATATTGGGAGACGCCACGGTATTTATTCCAATAGATAACGAGGTAATACATAAAAAGCTTGAAGATAATGGATATGAAAAATATGGGAATGAGATACTATATAACGGTTTTACGGGTCGCCAAATAGATACCGAGATATTTATAGGCCCGACATATTATTTTAGATTAAAACATATGGTTGCCGAAAAAATTAATTCGCGAGGTATTGGTGCAATGACTCAATTAACAAGGCAGCCGACTGAAGGGAGAAGAAAAGGAGGCGGATTGCGTATAGGTGAGATGGAAAGGGATACTGTTTTAAGTCATGGAATATCTATGTTCTTAAAAGAAAGTATGATGGAAAGGTCTGATAAATATATGTGGTGTGCTTGTAAAAGATGCGGAACTCTCATTGCCTTAAATATTACCAATGATATTAATGTTTGTAAAAACTGTAATAACGATGATATAGTAGCTATCCAAACGCCATACGCATTCAAGCTTTTAATCCAGGAGTTTGAAGCAATGGGAATACAATTACGATTAAATACAGATGAACTTGAAATACCGCACGACAAAACTGAGCAATATATACACAAACACAAAATAGAAGGCGAAGATACCGGAGATGCCGGAGATTCCGAGGATGCCGGGGATGAAGTGGATGACAGAGATACTGGAGATGACGGAGATGCCAGTTATAGCAGCGATAGCAGCGATAGCAGCGATAGCGACGACAATGAAAGCGATGAAGATAATGATAGAGATAAATATAATAATAATGTTAAAAAGGTTATGGAAAAATATCATAAAAACTTTAAAACAATGAAAAACCTTGTTAAGATTGGTGGAGGCAATAATGAAGAGTTTGAAGATTTAGAAGATTTAGAAGATTATGATAAATATGATGGATTAAATAATGAAGTATTGGAAGATTACGAAAATTATGAAGAAAAACACAAAGGCGGTTCAGAATCATATTCTGATGCATCTGATGATGATCACGATGATGATAGCGAAGATAAAGAAGACGATGATGATGAAGACGACGATGATGATGATGATGCTGACGATGATGATGATGATGCGTCTGATAGTAGCAGAGGCGGCGGAGGTAGCAGAGGCAGCGGAGGTAGCAGAGGCGGCGGAGGCGGCGAAGATTTGGTTGTACAAGCGCTAAATGCAAAAATGGGAGGAGATAATATAAATAGATTTGATGAATTAATTAATATAGAAAATAATTATGATAATACAGGTGGTGGAGATGAAGGCAAAGTTGGTAATAATAGTATAGAAGAATATGAAAATATGGAAAGCGAAGATAGCGATAAAAATTTAACGAAAATAATTACTATAATATAATGAATAACGAGGTAAAACAAATAAATAAAAATAATTAAATTATTAGATAGTATAGTAAAAGAAGAAAAATAATGGAAGTATTAGAGGTTGTATTATATGTTATATTGACATTAATATTATTAGCCTTAATAGGTGTTTTATCCTGGTTAATATACGATTATTTTGAATATAAAAAAGCAGTTAAAAGCAAAATTAACGACACAGTAGCACAATCTGAAGATAGCAATAGTTTATTAAAAAAAGAGGTAATCACTGATTATGACAATAAGTTCAATATACACAATGAACATATTAAATCCACCAGCAATATATTGAGAGGCGAATATAGAATGTACGCCAATAATACAAGCAATATATTGAGAGACGAATATAGAATGTACGCTAATAATACGAGCAATATATTGAGAAACGAATATATAACTTATGTAAATAATACAAGCAATATATTGAGACCTGAATATATGTCTTATGTAAATAATACAAGCAATATATTGAGGCCTGAATATATGACTTATGTAAATAATACAAGCAATATATTGAGACCAGAATATATGACTAAGTTAGATAATTCGAGCTCTAATTTAAATAAGTTTTTCTCATTTGGAGTAAATAATGATAATAGTATCATAAATAACAAGATTCATAACAGAACTTGGGATCTTAGCGATAATGAAAGTTTAAAATTAATGAGGAATACAATAGCTAATAATAATCTTACAGCTGAAAAAGGTGCTAAAATATTTACTGATTCTGGAGCTATAGGTACTGCTTCTAAAGGACTAGAATTGTGCGATAAATTAGGTGCAAACTGTTGGAATCTATTTGTAGATTCTTCAGGCGATTTAAAAGTAGCAAAACCAAATGATGTTGCATATAATTTGAGTTTTACTGAATTAGGAGCGCCATAAGATGCGACATAAGATATCCTATATCCTAAATATATCGGTATATCCCTGAAAAATATATTATAAAGACCTCTATAATTAAAATAAAAATAATTAAAATAATTAAATAATATAGAGATTATAATATATATAATGAAAATGAAGGATTTATTATTGTTGTTATTGACTATCATATTTGTTATTTTAAGCATATTCTATATTGTCAGTGTTTGTAATTATGATATAAAGGAGTTCTTTATAGATAAGTATTCAGCTATTGGTGCAAAATGTAATTTAGATAATGTTTTAGTACAAATTAATGATCTTAGAAATGACGCCAAATATACAAGCGAAATATTAAGAAACGGCGGGGCAATTGAAGATTATCACACAGCTTATAAATGTGATACTGATACTTATAACAATGTATATTTAACAAAATATACTGATATAAGAAACAGGGATTTATTGCTTGCATACGGATGCATTAAAATTAACCCAGAAAGTCTCATAGATGCTATTAAATATATTAATTGTAAAAAAGTAATGCTAACCGACCCTAATGTAATGCTAACCGACCCTAATGTAGGCTATGTCGAATATGCTAATACTATCGAATTAACAAATAAAATTGACGCAAAAATAAAAATGATTATAAGAGAGACGAGCTTACTCAATCCAAAGACAACGATTTTTTATTTCCCCATATATGTATTTATTTCACAAGCTGCATATTTAAAGAATGATGTAGAAACTATAAAGGTTACAGATTCTAATAGAGGAGCCCTGGGTACTAATTATGAATCTTGTTCTACCAACTATACTATTAAGAATAACGACAAATGCCCTAATACTTTTAGAATGAAAGCCGTAGTTTCTATAGTATTCTTGGGATTAACAAATTCGGGAGGAATTATAACTGATATAAATATTGTTAATAGTAATACAAATGCATTAAGAACCTTCTTGTCTTCAGAAAATATTAAAAGCAACAGTAAACAATGTTTCTTAAATTGTGGTACCGATGATAGCAAGCATGCGTGCGGGTGCTTAAATGCGTTCAGTGCTTATACGATAGATAACAAAAATCACGATTCTGTATGTCTAACTAATAACATTCCGACCAGTATGAGTATGGTATATTTTGTAAATCCTTATTCTAATAATTTTTCAAATGAAAAATATACAGCAGGAGGGCAACCTACAGATAAAACAAATAGTTTATCACAGTTCGGATGGTATGGTGTCCAATAAGCTAATAGGCTAATCATCATCAGGTATGAATCTTATTCTTTCAACAGGAAGAAGCTTGAACCTTTCTACTTTTTCCCAAAAGATATGTATTTTAGTATTAATATCTTCCCAGTTGCTTTTATTAAATAAAACGCGCTGTGTATTTATTTTGTCCAGCTTCCAATAAGTAAGTTTTTCAAGTTTATAATTACAGTTTTCTGGATTCTCATTAAATGTATCTATTTTATTACGAATATCTTTTATGTTATCATTTGCCTTATTATTAATATCGCCGCTATCTCCGCTATCGCTGTATAAATAAGTGTATTCGCAATTGCCTTTACAAGAAGAGATGTATTCCGCGATTATACCGTGTTTAATATTTGCATCTTCGTTGTTTTCAAATTCTTTCATATATTCGCTCTCATCTAAAGTTATAAACATACATTCTATGTAATCACATTCATTCAAATTACAAACAGCCAATTGTCCCTGTATTTGCATCAAATATTTATCAGGTATATATCCATCTACTATTTTGCGACTATAGGGACACTTGATTTCTATCATAATCCCGAGTTCATTAATTCCATCAGGAGAAGCCCCGAAATGTTCGTTTTGCTGATCACAAATGAGCCCAAACTCGTATATATTAACATTGCCATTCACTTCGGAATATACGCGAGAAGCCATAGGTTCAAACATCGTCCCCCATTTTAATGCCTTAACAGAATTATAATTAAAATTATCTTTCGTAATTTTCGCCTTCTTTTTAGCAATCATATCACTAACCTTTTTATCACTAATAGCGTCGTGTAAATCACTCGCAGTCAAGCGATTCTCACGCGCGTCAAACCACTCTTTCGTCCTCTGCTTGATAACAGGCTGCTTTACAAGCTCTTTAAGCACCTTTCTGTAATTATTGATTTCGCATATTCTGTTTTTAATAGCTTTCTTATCAATATTCATAGAGTCCTTGTATTTTTTATAAATATAATCTATTTTATTGATATCCTTAATATTATTATTAATAAAATATATCATCTCGTTATCAACGACATTATTAACTTGATTTAAATCAGTCATATTAATATATGATGATATATATTTATATAGTTTATCAGTATTACAAAGCATTTTGAACTTCTTCTTCGCATTTTTTCTTATATTGCTTAGACTCTTTGTATTTTTTGTCAATCGCGGCATTAATTTTATTATACAACTTCTTATCCATAAAATTAATTTCATTAACATTCGATGTCATTTTTTTGTTTTTTGTCTTCAACTCATATAATTCATTAATTTCCGCAATTTTCTTATTAAGTATGACATCAAACGACGAAGCAGTATCCAAAGTAAGCCCAACATCGACCTCTGCGACCTCTGCGACCTCTGCGACCTCTGCGAGTACTATCTCGTTTATAGCATCATTAACAGCTGCAGGGAGAGACATAGACTGCACGACGGGCTTATAATATATATTAATATACGAAGTCATTTTTTATATGATTTTCATTTTACGGCTGTCATAAGCCCAATGAAGGAGTGTCTGTCTTAATCGCGGATATATTTTATCGCTATTGCTTCTCAATTCATTAACTTTGTTTTGTAATTGATTTTTAAATCTACCCTTAGGACCAGCAGACTTCTTCCATCGGTTTATTTGGCGTATATCATCTTCTGTTCTGCGTCCATTATAAAAATTACAATACCATTCTATCCATCCATAAGGGTCTATATCTTCTTTTATCCAATTCTTTTCCATCCAGTATTCATAGCTGGTACCAACTTCTACTTTGTAATAATTGACGCTTTTATCATATTCTTGGTTTATTATTAAATTAGCTGGAATATCTTTGAGAAACTTAAAATGCTTATGGTGATTTTGATATATCTTTTTAGTTTTAGGAGATTTTATTTTTCTAAAATATGAACCGCCCATAATACCCAGTTTAAACATATCTTTCGGTGTTATGTTCGGTCTGAACTCAGGATGATCCTTGAAATATATACTCATACTCTATTATATAACATCCATTTAATATCTATAAGAACTTTTCATAAGATTGAAGAACTTACTATAGAATATTCTGCGCGATTCCATCTGTAAGGAGGGATAGCTAGTGATAGCATCATCTATCTTGCTATCTACATCATACTTATAAGCATCAAAAATAATAGCCTCGTACTTATAAGAACCTTCTGTGTCTATAGCACCATCTACAATGTTTTCTCTATAACCTTTAACTGCATTTCCTTTCATTTTCACTATATATATAATATATACTCAAATATTTATATGAAAAATACCATCCTGAACCCATAGTTAAGCCATACTTAACGCATATTTATGAGATTTATTAAGATGATTTGGAGCTATTCTTATTATCATTATAATGTCTTAAAAAGGAACCAAGATTTTCTAAAAATTGAAAATTAAAATTTGAGTACATCTCTTGATTTATTTTGTAATTTCCAAAAAACTTTTGAAATTTTTGAAAAAACAGAAAGATGTACTCAAATTTTAAAATGAAAAAATATTGATTTTCCAGTGTCTCAAGAACTGCTAAGATAATATTAGTTTTTATAATAATTATATAGAGGCCACATATAATTTGGTATGCAATGATTTTTAAATTGAAAAGGATTTTCCACATCCACACTTAGATTTCTTGCTATCTTCAGCATTCTTGAATATAAACTTCTCATCATACTGCCCCTTCTCATAATCTACCGTAGTCCCCGCAAGGAGTACCTCAGATCGCGGCTCAATCAAAACAGATATATTATCATTTGTCAAAATTATAGACCTCTTTTCTCTATATCTCGCGAATGCTTGTGCTTCTTCTTCAACCTTAGTAATATTATATATGTAGCCATTACAGCCACCACTCTTAGCTGATAACAAAAACCTGCTTTTATCACCTCTCGCTATGCTAAATAGTTTTTCCCAAGCCCTTTTTGTAATACTGATGTTCATATACTTATTTTTGTATCAGACCCTTCTTATTACTTCCTATATATTTATTATATCCTAATGTATCCTAATGTATCCTAATATACCCGAATATACCCGAATATACCTTATTATATGCTGACGGTCTTTATGCTTACATTAAAGTTAGCAATATCTATATATTGATAGCTGCTATTTCCAAAAGCCCGCGATATCCCTGTGTCTGTATAAAATAATAAATTATTTACAAATTTAATGCCATCAACAACATTATGCCCTATATACATATATTTACACCCTAAGCTCCTAAGCATTATCTCCATCTCTTCTGGATTATCCAGAGCCCTCGTCCATAATATTCCGTCGTCGCTCAATATAATTCTGCTAAATATATCACTGTCTTCTGTACCGCTAATGTTATTCGTAAGCGCAAACTTTCTCCACAGCTTATTAACATATCCAATGTCCTTTTTATAAATGTTTAAAATTATCAAGTGTGATATCTTCAAGCCAGCGTGGCAAAATAACATATTCCCTATTTTTACAATAACAGGTCTATTACCTAATATGGTTGATATCTGCCCGCCCGGCTTAAAAAGTTCTCTCCTCCTCTTCTCATTATTACCGATGCTGTTATTAGATACATAACTATAATTTCCCAGTGTATTCATAAACTCGTGGTTCCCTATTATAGATATTAATCGGCCACCCTTAGCTATTGCCAATTTATCTAATATGTTTGTAAAAGTAATCATTTCAATATCTTCAATTACTTCCCAATCAACATCGGTAGTTCTATTTAGGCTATCTATCTGGTCTCCCATTTGAATAACAATTGTATTCTTAGGTTCAGCAATCCACTCAATATTTTCATTGATTATTTTGGCATCTATCAATATATTTTTGAACCTTTTAATATCACCGTGAATATCTCCAATTACAACCAATCTTTCAGGTTGTGGATATTCATATACAATATCTTCAGGTCCGCCAGGTCCGCCAGGTCCGCCATTGCTATTATCTTTGCTATCCATATTTATAATAATATAATAATAATAGTAATAATTTATATATATATATAAAAAGATTATTAATATTATTATATATAATGGCTAAAAATATACATATCTATATAATATCTACAGAAGAATTGAAAAATAGGATAACTAATATCAATAATGTCGTTGCTATCTTAAAAAATCTATGTGCTAAAAATAATATCCAAGCCTTTATTAACCTTATAAGCGAACCTTCGTCATCTACTGTTGATAAGAATATCAGCGCATTCAATGGTAGAGTTGATTATAGCCCTTTTAAAGATAACAATGAATATAACGAGTATATTACAATGCTTAACTCCTGTCAAATCTCTAATTACGAGAAGCATCGTGAATTATACAAGATAATCAAAGATAAAAGCGAAGACGACCTTCATATGATTATTGAAGATGATATGCTAATTAGCAATAGCTATATTAATAATATCAATGATATGATAAACGATTTGACTAAGAAAGATAATTGCGATTTGTGGGACATCCTGTTTTTATCTCTGAATACCGTAAATAACGGAGATAACTTCATCAACTTTCGCACTGTCTATAATAAACTGATAACTAAAAGCTGTTATTTTGTCAAACCTAAAATATGCAATAAGCTATACGAAGAAAGCTCTACATTTAAATTACAAATCAAGTACTTCATTTCTAAATACATAGAGGATAACAAAGAGCTTAATGTATATTTTTATAATAAGAATACTTTGATTGAAGGAACAAAAATAGGCATATATCCTTCATCTGTCAATTCAGTAAATTATCTCTATTTTAACAACGAATATATCGGGCTTCTGAAAATATACAATAAGGATGTAATAACCGAAGATGATATCAAAGAGGCTTGTGAACTATATAAAATAGTTGAAAATATAAACTCTTCAGATATCATAAATGTTATGGGAATGATATATAATAAAAATAAGAATTACAAAGAGGCTAAAAAATATTTCATACAGGCACTAGAAACTCATAAAAAAAATTACGGATATCTACAAAAAAATAGTAATATATTAAATAACTGCATAACTATATTCCAACACGAACAGGATATGCTCGAAGAATGTCTTAAAGCTAAACCAAAATACTAATTACTTGCTTTATTTAAGCAGGAGTTTGGGATTCTAAAGCACCTACTTTGGATTCTAAAGCAGATACTTTGGATATAAGGGAATCTAATTTGCTATTTAATTTGTCCATCTGGCTGTTAAGTTTCTCCATCTTATCTACTTTGGCACTTAAAGCTGCAAAATCGGTCGCGGGAACATACGAGGAAAGGAGAGCAGGAACTTCGGCAAGTTTGGTGGATAATTCGCCATCAACTACTTGAAGCGCTTTGACCTTCTCAGATAACTCATTGAACTCGTTTAATTGAGTCAAATCTATAACTTTCTCCTCGGGAACAGTCGCCATATTACCCGATACACCCTCTACGGGAACGCCTGGAACGCCAGATGAGGCATAAGCAACTTGGGCGTTTTTGACCTCGTTAATGACAGCTTCTAAATATTGTATTTTGGAATATAAACCAACGATTGACATATTATAATATACTATTATATTATAATATTTTATTTTTATCAATTTAATTTTATTATTAAAAAATGATTATATTATTTAAATATAAGAAGAGATTAAATATATAAGATGATTATACCGATTAGATGCTTTACCTGCGGAAGAGTAATGGCGGATATCGCAGACTTTTATGAATCTGAAAAAGAAAAACTCAAGGAAGCTACAGATAAAGGAGATAAAGGAGATAAAAGGGAAGTAGATAAAATATATAAGAACTTTGAAAAAATTCACACAGGGGAAATTTTGAATAAACTCGGATTGAAGCGTTATTGCTGTAGAAGGAACTTAATTGCCAATATAGATATGATGGATGTTATATAATTTGCTTAAAATATCTTATATACTGATAAAGAAGGTATAAAAAAACTATGGAAAAGGCAAACAATAAACCCGAAACAAAACCAGAAACAAAAGATGAAAAAGCTAATATTTATAATAATCTTGAAAAATACATAGAATCAAATATAGAGAAAAAATTGAATAGTCTTATGGAAACATTGCCCGAAAAATTGCCGAAAGAGCCGACAGTTGCCGGATATCACAATTTGACAATACTACAGCTTTATAAAAATACGCTCGGTACGCTAATAGATATAATTAATGATATTGCGGAAGCTTACGAAAAATATGATTATTTAGATACTAATAATTATATCTATATAATCATAGGCATATTAATGAAAGACGGTAGAAAATTATATGTTGGTATCATACTTGTATTTTTGTCTTTTATTATCTATTTTATAGATGGCGCTTCTGTATAATAAAATTATAATTAATGTTTAAAAAGAAGGTTTGAAATTATTAAATAATGGATATTATAAATAATTATTATACTGCGACTATTTTATTAGCTCTGATATTTTTTATAATAAGCAAATATAATACATCGGTCCTGTTGTCAATTATGATTATTATTATAATATACTATTATATTGATAGTAATATTAAGAAAAATCTTGGCGAAAGGAATAGCGCAGAAATCAAGATAATTGATAAAATAGACAAGGATATTGATGATATTAAAGAGATGAATACTAACAACTTTTATATTAATATAAATAGCGGGAATATAAAGTTTTTAGTTAAAAACAAGGAGTTCCTGGATATCATCAAAAACCTCCGATTTATCAAGAAGTTTGATAAGACACGCTATAATAATTTAATAATCTTGATGAACAAATTAATGAAAATCTATATATACATATTAGCCGACAGATACGACGCATATGTTTATATCCCGATATTTAATGATATTAAAAATGATATTTTCGAAATATTATATTCGCTTGTATTTGTAGTCCCTGAGAGATTTAAGCATATCTACGGCTTTAATCCCACCGAAGAGATAGAGAAATCGCTCAATGATTTTAGAATTAAAGTTGCTAATATGCTAATCGTCCTGGATAATTATGGAAAATTAGGAAAAGATAAAAAATATTTGGATATACACAAATATTCTCCATATGAAAAAAATAAAGAACTCTATCTTCCTTAGAGATCTTAGAGATACAGATAGCCAAAGCGCAGATATATCTATATCTATATATCTTGTAATTGGTCGCTAAAATTGATGGGTTTAAAAGGTTTGTATTCAAATGAAAGATTTGAGACATTCATTATATTTTCCATAAAAGACCCATAACCGCCCTTCATTTTCTTGCCTTTTTTTTTATCAAATCGTTTGTATTTTGCATATAAAACCGGAATAATTACAATAATCTCCTTATAATAAACATTGAGCTTTCTCTTACCTTTATTGCAGGTAAAGCAACCACCTTTCATACAAGTATTACACGCGCCAGTGCTGCTCGCGCTGCTACCGCTGCTATCGCCGCCTTTAGCCATTTTTTTATAACCTCCTCTACTATTAATATATAAATAATCTACGGCCTCTGTTTTATCTATTGCGAGACTGCTTGATTTATCTTGTAATACCTCAGAATTGACCCGGTTAGACAAATTAACTGCTAATTCATCGCACGCTCTACTAGATATCAATCTGTTGACATCGGCATTTATATCAATATTTTTTAATGGAATGATAGCTGCCAGTAAATCATTGCAATTGCCACCCCTTTTTTTTGACCTCAT
>SXGQ01337295.1_pt1 | contig 14475 bp, 4 predicted proteins | sample 3178371 | NCBI WGS metagenome assembly SXGQ01 (sample SAMN11356859, study PRJNA531348) | freshwater metagenome | isolation source: freshwater sample F1-20 | place: China: Fuxian Lake, Yuxi | collected 2017-12-25
CGACCATGATGAGGCGGACGTCCGACGGCTCGGCCTTGTAGAGCAGCGACACGACGAAGCTGTTGATGGCGACGGACTTGCCAGACCCCGTCGAGCCGGCGACGAGCAGGTGCGGCGCCTTCGCGAGGTCCATGCTCGTCGGGTTGCCGGTGATGTCCTTGCCAAGGGCCAACGTCATGCGGCTGCGGTTGCGCGCGTAGCTGTCGTCGCTCAGGATTTCCTTCAGCCACACGGTCTCGCGGGCCGCGTTCGGGACCTCGATACCGACGACGTTCTTGCCCGGGATCGGCGCCACGATGCGGATGCGGATGGCCGAGAGGGCCATCGCGAGGTCGTCGGCGAGGTTCGCGATCGACGAGATCTTGATGCCCGGAGCGGGCAGGAACTCGTACATCGTGATGACGGGGCCGGGATGGATCTCGGTGACCTTGCCCTTGACCTTGTAGTCGAGCAGCTTGGCCTCGAGGATCTGCGCGTTCCGCTTCAGCAATTCGCGGTCGAACGTGGTCGTCTCGGGCGGCTTGTAGTCGAGCATCGCGAGCGACGGCAGGACGAAGGGCTTCTCGGCGGGCTTCGGCTCGGGGCGGGTCGCGATGCGCGGGCCGTCCTCGTCGTTGTCGTCCTCGTCGTCTGCGTCGAACCCCGTGCTGACGCCCTCGACCGCGTCGTCCGCGTCCGAGGCCGCGAGCTCGTCGAAGGAGTCGATGATGACGGGCGGCTTGCGCATCGCCTCGGACTCGATGATGCGGATGCCGTCATCCTCGTCGGCTGGGGCTGTCGGAGGAGCTGTCAAGGCTGGAGCTGGGCTGACGGTGGGTGACGCCCGCGGCGCAGGTGCCGGTGCGGCGGCCGCCGCGGCGAAGAGTGGCCCGGGCGAGACGGGGGCACGGGGCGGGGATGGCGCGACGATGGTTGGTGTTGCAACAGTTGGTGTTGCAACAGTTGGTGTTGCAACAGTCGGGGTCGGTGCGCTGACGGTCGGGGGCCCGGCAGGCTGCGTCGCCGCCACGCCGGCCGGCTGCGTCGCGGCCGCTGGCCGAGCGGATATCGGCTCTGCCGGAGCCCCTGCGACCACGACGCGCGGGCCTTCGCCGTCAATGTCGTCGTCGTCGAGCTCGTCCTCGGGACCGAGCTCGTCTTCGAGGTCGGCGTCGCCCTTGCGCATCAGCGCGATGAGCCAGCGGACAAAGCGGCTGCCGCCACCGAAGGCCGCACGGGCGAGGTCGACGATGCTGCGGCGGGTCAGCATCACGACCGACACGAGGCCGAGGGCCACGAAGACCAGCACCGTGCCAGGCGTCGAGAGCAGCGACTCGAAGATGTTGCGCAGCAGGTTGCCGAGCGCGCCGCCAGGGTGGTGGCGCTCGAGGATCTTGTCGGGGCCAGCGATGTCGGAGAGCACGATGAGCGACAGGAACGCGAAGAGCCCGCCCATCAGGTCGACCCGGCCCATGCGCGCGCGGCGACCGAGAATGTAGGCGACCCCGAGCCAGCCGAAGAGGAGGGCGAGCAGGAAGCTGCCGACGCCGAAGCCAGCGAGGAAGAGGTCCGCGATGCGCGCCCCGACCGGACCAAGCCAGTTGGCCGGGTCAATCGGGCGCATGCTGCTGCCGTCCGGAAGGTCGGACGCGCGATAGGACACCAGCGACAGGAGGAGGGCGAGCGCGAAGGCGACGACGACGATGCCGTAGATCTCGAGGCGGATCACCGGGTCGGTCGGGGGAGAGACAGGTCGCGGTCGCGGCGTTGCGCGGGAGGCGGCCTTGCGGTCGGTGGGGGCTTTGGAGCCGCGTCCAGCGCCCTCCGCGGGGCCAGGCGCCGACCGTGCGCTGCGCCGGTTCTGTGCGGGGGATGCCATTCGCGGGACGCTAGGTCCGTTCGCGGCTGACGGCAACCTTTTACTCTGAACGCATGAGCAGCCCGGCCGGTCGGCGTTCGCGCTTGCGAGGCACCCGGAGGCACTCGGAGAGGGTCGACAGGTTTCGACAGGTTCGGCCTTGACATTTCTGGCCGCCGCAGGTCCGAGACCTCCAGCGCCAAAGGACGCAAGCAGGATTCGAAGACGCGGCCCCGTTGGGTCGTGTTCGTGAGGCGCTGACGGGTCGCCTTCGGGGGCCCGCCGTGACCTTCGGTCGCGCGTCGCTTCAGCTGTCGTTCGGGCGTCAGCACGGGTCTCGAGCCATCGTCGGCGCGAGCTCGCGGATATTCTTCACGAGCGCCACGGTCCTGCCGCCTTGGACAGCGACCGCGATGCGCTCAGGGGCGATCGAGCAAGGTCATGCTGAAGATTTACCGTCTAGTGATCGCGTCGACGTTCGCGGGGGCGCGTCTCTGCGTGCGCCGCCGACGCGGGTGACGCGGAACGGCCCGATCTGTCCGCAGATGCCGGCGGGCTGCCCGACAGCGGGACGCCAGAGCCGTCCGACAGCGGGGTCCTCGAGGATGGGGCGCGGCTTGACGTCGGCGGCGAGCTCGTCGCGCCGCGCGCGGCGCCGGTGTCGCAGGCGCCGCTGCCGGTGTGTCGGGTCGATCTGGACTGCGCCGCTGGCACGTTCTGCTTCGTCAACCACTGCGTCGCGGCGTGCTCGGAGGCGCGGCCCGGCGGCGAGGGTGCGACGTGTTCGGTGCGCGGGCGCTGCGAGGGGCCCACGGCGAGGCGGCTTGACGCCTCCGAGCGCGACCAGGCCTTCCGGCTCACCGAAGCGCCGCCGCGGGCGACGCTTGTGGCGCGAGATGCCCAGGTCGTGCGCGTCGATGTCCCCCTCGAAGGGACGGAGCTCCCCGAGACGCTGGCCTTCCGGGCCGAGGATGGCCTCGGGTTGCTCGACGCTGGGCAGCTGCGCGAGGCGCCGATTGTCAACCGCGTGGCCCGCATCGAGGTCCCGTTCGACGGGGCGACGCTCGCGGCCGAGGCGACCGGGCACACCCTGCTCGAGCTCGACACGCAGGGGGGGCTCTTGCGCCTCGACCTGTTGGCGACGCCGCAGGAGGCTGGCATCTACGCGGCCGAGGTCCGCCTCCTCGCCCTCGGGAGCGCCGAGATGCCGGTGGCGTTCGAGGTCATCACGGTACCGCCCGAGGTGACCCTCGCCGACGCGGACGCGGCCTACCTCGCGCTCGGCACGGCGCGCGACAACTTCTTCAGCCCGACGGGGGCCTCGGCTGAAGCCGAGCAGATCCGACCGCTGGTCTACGATGCGCTGCTCGATCGCTGGGTCGCAACATTTCGCAACGATTTTGTCCTGCCGGCGTCGTCGGGGCTGCGGGGCCTGAGCGAGGCGCCTCAGCGCACGCTGCGCTTCGAGCTGGCCTTCGAAGCCCCCATCGGGGTCTCTGGGGAGGTCTCGGACCGCTGGACCGGGTTCTATGATGTGCGCAGCGCCGCTGGGGTGCGGGAGCCGGCGCCCGTGGTGTTCGAGGGGGCGCTCCTTGGCGAGCGGGAGCGCGACGGGCGCGGCGGCGGAGCGCTCGTGGCGGCGGGGCTCGCGGCGGTCCGCTCGGAGCAGCAAGGCCTGCCCGAGCTCGACGCCTGCACGGACGCGATGTTCCCCATCGTCTACACCCCCCGACACGGGCACGGGCATTCACGGGGGGCTGAGCTTTGACGCCGGCAACGGCCGGATCTACCGATGCGAATCCCCCGCGCGGATTCTCGGCGGAATGTCGCGTCATTACATCGACTCGGTGCGGGCCTTCGAGGTCGTCAACGACGACGCGAACGCGCAGCAGCTCGTCCGCAGCTCGTGCGCGCTCGCGGTGGCCGAGAACGCGCTCGCGCTCGGGACGACGGCGGAGCTGCTCGAGTCCTTCTTCAACGGGGACGGGGAGACGCCAGGCGAGCGATCGTTTGACGCCTTCATGAAGGACTGCGCAGACGGCGTGGACGGCCTTTGCCGACCCCAGCCCGAGGTGCTGTGCGCGCGCCAGCTGCTGGCCTACGCCTACGCCGCGCCCGCGACCAGCGTCGCGGACGCGGCCCTGCTCGTCGACGCGTTCGATCGCGTGAGCCGGGAGGTGTTCCTTGGCCAGCAACTCGGGGCCTTTCACGCGGACGCGACGCTGCGGCTCGCGTGGCTCCGGACGACCGATGTCCCGTCCGTGGTCACGGCCGCGCTGCGCGACTACGTGCAGGGGCTGCTCGACGACTGGCAGACCGGCGTGCTCGACGTGCAGATGGGCGTGGTCGCGGGTCAGTACGACGCCGCAGGGCTCGCACTGCTCACCCGGCAGGTCACCGGGGACGGCGCGACCGCGCGGCGGCGTCAGCAGGTGTTCGAGATGAGCCAGAGCTGGCGTGGGGCGGCGGACGCGTTGGCGCTTGGGGCGCGCCGCTGGAGCGAGGTCCTGCGCGGTGACGGCGAGCGCGCGGACGCGGCGGCACTGGTGATGACGCGCACGCTTGACCTGTATGTCCTCGCCGGGATCGCGTCCGACCTGAACCTGCGCGCGGGCGCCGGGTTCGCGAACGCCACCTTCGGAGGCGGCCTGACGGCCCTCGCGAACGACGCCGAGGCGCTCGGGCTGCCGTTCTCCGAGCTGATCCACGTCCGCGACGCGGACGTCGTCGTGACGCAGTCGCTTGACCCGGCCGACACGAACTTCAACCTGCTGACGCGCCGCGCAGAGGACGCTCGAGCGGCCCTTGCCGACGCGGAGACCGCGGTCGGGGCGATCATCGCCGAGAGCGCCGAGCGCGAGCTGTCGTCGACGCAGGTGCGCGACCGGCTGAACAACGAGATCGAGGTGGTGGTCGACGCCCTCATCGGGCTCTGCGGGCTGCCCGCGGGCTGCACCCGGGCGCAGGTCACGACCGACCCTGCGTGCCGGATCCCCGTGGCGCTCGCCCACTGCGGCTACCTTCGACCACCCGACGCCGAGGGGCAGGACGCCGCGACCAACGTCTCCGAGGCGGCCGCGGCCATCGGCGCGTTCGAGGCGGCCGTGAGCGGAGTGGCGATCGCCGAGTCCGAGCTCGCGGGGCTGACATCCCGCATGGAGCTCGCGGCGGAGGGGGCGAAGGCCTTCGCGACCGTCATCGAGGGCTGGAACGCGCGGTGGCTCGACAGCGTCGCCGAGGTCGAGCGGCTGATCGAGGCGCGGGAGGCCGCGTGGACCGGGGCCCTCGCCGACCTCGTGGCGGACATCGACGCGCAGAACACGCTGCGCGGACAGCTCGCCGCGGACGCGACCGCCGACGCGGCCAGCTGGGAGACCATCGCGCGCAACGGGGTCAGCGAGGACTACAACACCTCGCTGATGGCCCTCGCGCTCGACAAGTCCGGCGCAGGCCTGACGCAGCTCGGCAAGAGCATGTCGGACAGGTTCGACCTCGCCGCGAAGGCCCTGCCAGGGATCGCGGGCACGGCCACCCACGCGGAGTCGGTCGGGGCGCGGACGGCCCTGACCGAGGCGGCCCTGACAAAGGGGCGGGTGCTCAAGGGTGCGTCGCTCGCGCTGAAGGGCGCCGCCGCGCTCGCCGAACGCGGGCGGGAGCGCAACGGGTTCTATCGCACGATCGAGCTCGAGGGGCTGCGCGAGGCGGATCTGGGCGCCGATCTCACGGTCGAGGCGCACATCGCCGAGCTCGCGGCCACCGCCGAGCTCGAGCTGACGGCGCAGCAGATCGCGGAGCTCCAGGTCGACCGCCTGATCGCCGCGCTGCGCGACCGGGCGGAGGCCGAGCTCGCCTACGAGCGGGACAAGGTCGAGCTGCGCGACCGGCGCGACCGCGTCCTCGGCCTGCTCGTGGATGTGGGCACGTACGACCTGAACCTCGTGCAGGCCCAGCTCGCCGCGACCCAGCGCATGCTCGACGTGGCGCGCATCAGCGAGCGCGCAGCGCTGCTCGCGGGCCGCCTTGGAGACCTCGAGGCGCAGCGCGACAACGTCGTCTCCCTCATCGGCAGCCCGGCGGTGGTCTTCGCCTGGGCCAACCGGCTCGCGCAGGCCGAGGCGCGGCTCGAGCGCGCCAAATCCGCGATGATGGCGTGGCTCGTCGCGATGGAGTACCACGCCGTGCGGCCGTTCATGGACCAGCGCGTCCAGATCCTGCTCGCCCGCAACACCGTCCAGCTCGCCCGCATCGCGGCCGAGATGACTCGGCTCACCGCGGCATGCGGCAGCAACACGAACGCGCTGAGTGCCACCGTGAGCCTGTCGCGCCTGCTCGGATACACGGTCGACCGCGTCGACGCGACCGACGGCGCCATCTACAGCCCCGCGGTCCAGCTCCGCGCTGCGCTCGCTCGCGCCGACGTCCCTGTCACGCGGCAGGCCCGGCTCGGCGGGGCGCGCGCGACCCCGGCCTTCTGGGCCGACCCGGACGTCTGGGCCCTCGAGTTCCCGGTGGACATCGAGACGTTCCCGAACCTCGCGGCGAGCTGCAACGCCAAGGTCCTGTCGTTCGACGTCGCCCTCATCGGCGAGGGGCTCGGCGACGCACGCCCGGCGGTGACCCTCGTCCACAGCGGCACGAGCCGCCTGCGCAGCTGTCAGCCTGACCTCAACGACTACGTGGCGCAGTTTGGGCCAGAGGCCACCCGGTTCGCCGACCTCACCCGCCTGCGGACGGCCCCGCGTTCCATCTCGCCGGTGGCCTCGGTGGGCGGGTTCGCGAGCGGACCGGAGCTCACACGCGGCAACGTGACGCTCGGCGGCCTGCCGCTCGCGAGCGACTACGCGGTCATCATCGACCGCGCCGGTGGCGAGAACCCCGACATCGACTGGGACCGGCTCGAGGACATCCAGATCCGCGTCAACTTCAGCTTTCAGGACTTCTTCCCGCCCGGGGACTGCCGATGAACACGCACATGCATGATCTCATGTCTATTTCTGGCTCGGCGTCGCGGTCGGGGTCTCCCGGGATCCACCACGCCGCGCGCCGTGGCCTCGTTGGCGCCGTCCTGTGCGCGTCGCTCGCGGGGCCGGCCTGCGGCGACAGCGGCGACGTGGCCCAGCCAGACGCCGAGGTCACCGACAGGGCCGACGTGACCGACACCGACGCGGGCGCGACCGACCCCCGGGTCGACCTCGACACCGGCGGCCACCTGGCGGCGACCGCCCGGCCTCCGCTCGAGCGGCCGGAACTCGGGGCCTGCGTCCTCGACTTCGACTGCGGCGCTGGCAGTCACTGCTTCACGGGACGGTGCGTCGTCGCGTGCGCGGCCGATGACGGTTGCCCCTCGGGCGAGACCTGCTCGGACCGCGGCCGCTGCGAGTCCTCGGACAAGCGCCTCGACGCGGGAGATCCCCCGTCTGGCCTGTCGCTCGCGCTCGCACCCGCCCGCGACGTCCGCGTCGGACGGGCCGCGACCGTCGTGCCGCTCGAGGTGACGCTCGGTGGCGACGCGCTGCCAGAGCGCCTGACCTACCGCCTTGAGGACAGCGCGGGCCTGCTCGACCCGACCGCCGCGCGGCGGGCCGAGGTCACGGACGGCAAGGCGGTCATCGAGGTCCCGCTGACCGGGCGCGACCTCTACGCCCTCAACCCGCGCGAGGACATCGTGCGCGTCAGCTCCGAGGCCGGCTCGTTCGCGGTCGTGGTCCAGCCCGAGCTGACGGCGGACGCCGCCTACGCGGGCGAGGCCGTCGTCGCGACCTTCGGCAATGGGCCGTTGCCGCTCGGCTTCGAGATCGTGACCGACCCGCCCGAGTCCACCCTTGAGGACGCCACCGCCGCCTGGCTCGTCCTGCCCTCGGGCGACGGCCACGTCTTCTCGCCGCTCCCATCGGGTGCCGAGGAGGTCTGGCGAGCCCAGCCGCTCGTCTACGATGACCTGCTCGCGAGCTGGATCGCGACCTTCCGGCACGACTACCCGCTCGGGGACCGCTCGGTGCTCGACGCCGCAATGACCGCGGGGACGCAACGCACCCTGCGCTTCGAGCTGCGCACGGAGGCGCCTGGCGTCGTCACGGGGCGCTTCAGCGACCGCTGGTCCGGGCGCTACGACGTCCGCAGCGCTGGCGGGATCCGGCAGCCGCAGCCCGTCCTCTTCGAAGGCACGCTCGAGGCGCGCCACGTCGGCCCACCGCGCGCACGCACAGCGCTCGTCGTCGACATCTCGGACGCCGCCGCGGTGGCGCCCCGCCCGCTGCCTGCCGTGAAGGCCTGCACGCCCGCGATGTTCGGGACGCCTTCGGGCGAGCCGACCACGGGCACGGGTAGTGATGGCACGGTTCATGCATGCGGCTCCGCCGGGCTCGGCGCGATCGCCGACACGGCGCAGTTCCTCGCGGCGTCCACGACGCACGCGCAGCGGGCCGACTGCGCCATCGCCGTGGCCGAGACGGCGCTGCTCGGCGAGACCACGGCGTCCATGCTGGCGTCGTTCTTCAACGACGACGGAGCCACGGGCAGTGGCGGCAGCTTCGACGCCTTCATGCAGGACTGTGCGGCGGGCGTCGACGGGCTCTGCCGCCCCACGCCGCAGGTCCTCTGCGCCCGCGAGCTCCTCGCCTATGCCTACGCGGCGCCCGAGGAGGAGGTCGCCGAGTCCGCGCGCCTCGTCGACGCCTACCAGCGGGTCACCCGCGAGGCCTTCCTCGGTCGTCAGCTCGGGGCGTTCCAGACCGACGCCGAGACCCGCGAACGATGGCTCGCGTCGAGCGACTTCCCGGCCATCGTGACGGCCGCGCTGCGCGACTTCACCGCGAGCCTGCTCGGCGACTGGCGCGACAACGTCCTCGACGTCCACCTCGACGTCGTGGCGGGTCAGTATGACGCGGCCGGCCTCGCGATGCTGTCGCGCCAGGTCTCGGATCCGGCCACCGTCGACGCCCGGAGGCAGCTCGTCTTCGAGATGAGCCAGAGCTGGCGCGGGGCGATGGAGGCCCTGACGCTCGCGACCCAGCGCTGGAACGCCCTGCTCTCGGACGCCTCCGCCCGCGCCGCGACGAGCCGCGAGGTCGCGGTTCGCGCGCTCGACCTGTACCTGCTCGCGGGCGTCGCGTCGAACCTCAACACCCGCGCGGGCGCGGGCTTCGCGAACGCCAGCTTCGGCGCGGGCTTCGGGGCACTCGCCCGCGAGCGCCGCAAGCTCGGCTTGCCGTTCCACCGCCTGATCTACGCCCGCGACGCCGAGGTCGTGGTGTCCCGCTCGCTCGACCCGCAGTCGAACAACTTCAACCTGCTCGGCGCGCTCGAGACGGAAGCCGACACGGCCGTCCGTGAGGCCGCCGCGTCGGTCGGCGCCATCATCCGCGAGGGGGCCGCGCGCGAGCTCGGCACGACGCAGATCCGCGACGACCTCAACAACGAGATCGCCGCCCTGCGTGACGAGCTCATCCGCCTGTGCGGCGCCCCCGCGGGTTGCGCGATCGCGGACGTCGGGGTCGAGCCCGGCTGCGAGATCCGGGTCGAGGCCGGCGCGTGCGACTTCACGCTCGAGCCCGGCGCGGGCGGTGGCCCCGACGCGGTCCTCGGCCCGAACGTGTCCGACGCCGCGGCGACCGTGGGTGCCATCCAGGAGGCCTTCAATGGCCTGCTCATCGCTCAGAGCGAGCTCGACGCAGCCAACCAGCACGCCGCACTTGCGGAGGCGCGGGCCTCGGCCTTCGCCGACGCGATCCCGGGGTGGAACGCCGCGCGCCTCGCCTCGACCGCCGAGGTCGAGGCCATCATCGACGACCGCAGTGACGCATGGACCGAGGCCCTGCAGGCCCTCGGCGCCAACATCGCCGAGCGCAACGCCGAGCGCGCCACCCTCGCCGCCGACGCCGCCGCCGACGCCGCGTCCTGGAACGCCATCCGCGTGGGCGGCGTCAACACCGACTTCGGGCAGATCCGCGCCGCCTTTGGCCTCAATCGCACCGCGAGCGTGCTGACGCTCGGCGCGGACGTGGTCAACCGCTTCCTCAACGCCAGCATCGCTGGCCTCCCGACCGTGGTCGGCAGCGTGACCGATCCGAGCTTCGCCGCCCGCGGGGCCCTCGCCATGAAGGGGGCCGTCTTCTCGAGCGTCACCGACGCCCACGCCGAGGCGCTGCGCGTCGGGGCCGAGGAGCTGCGCGTCCAGCGCGAACAGGCCGCCGCCCTGCGCCAGGCGGAGCTGTCCAACCTGCGCGATCAGGACCTCGCCGATGACCTGACCACACAGAACGAGCTCGCGGCGCTGCGCGACGCCGCGCAGGTCGACCTGACCGCCGAGCAGATCGCGGAATTCCAGGTCGACCGCCTCATCGCGCAGCTCCGCGCCCGCGCCGAGGCCGAGCTCGCCTGCGCGCGTGACCTCGTCGAGCTCCGCGACCGCCGCGACGAGGTCCTCGACGCCCTCGTGGACCTCGCGACCCTCGGGCTGTGAGTTCAGCAGGCTGGCCTCGGCGTCGCGCAGAAGCAGCTCGAGTACCTGCAGGTCGTGCAGCGGGCCGAGCTGCTGAAGAGCCGCCTCGACGTCCTCGAGGGGCAGCGCCGGAACGTGAACCAGCTGCTCGGCAGCCCCGCGGTCGTCTTCGCCTGGGCCAACCGCCTCGCGCAGGCCGAGAGCGAGCTCGAGCGGGCCAAGGTCGCGCTGATGAACTGGCTCGTCGGCATGGAGTACTACGCCGTGCGGCCTTTCATGGACCAGCGCATCCAGATCCTCCTTGCGCGCAACACCTACCAGCTCGAAGCGATCGCCGCCGAGATGGCCCGCCTGCAGTCCGTCTACGGCGGGGCGCTCAACCAGTCCTCGGCGGTCGTCAGCGTCGCGCGCCTCATCGGCACCGAGAGCACGGCGCAGAACAGCGAGACCCGCGAGGTCGCGACCCCGCGCGAGCTCTTTCGGGCCAGCCTGCTGCGCGGCGACGTCTCGGTCAACCGGCGGGTGCGCGTCTCGGCCGAGGTCTCGGGCGTCGACGTCCTCGCGCGCCGCGACCTCCTCGCCACGACCATCACGATCGACATCGACCGCTTCGCCAACCTCGGGTCGAGCTGCAACGCGCGCATCGCCGCCTTCGACGTCGCCCTCATCGGCGAGGGGCTCGGCGCCGGGCTCCTGCCCACGGTGAGCATCGTCTACGACGGGACGAGCCGCGTCCGGTCGTGCCAGCCCGACCTCGCCGCCTACGTCGCGCAGTTCGGCCCAGGCGCCACGGCCTTTGGCGACCTGACGACCTTCCGGAGCCCCTCGCGCGCGGTCTCGGTGGTCGCGGGCGACGGCGTCTTCCCGACGGACGGCTTCGCGGCGGGCGGGAACCGCACGCTGAGCGGTCTGCCGCTCGCCGGGTCGTACATGATCGTCATCGACCCGACGCTCGGCGACAACCGCTTCATCGCCTGGGAGAGGCTCGAGGATATCCAGCTGCGGGTCCACTACGCCTACCAGGACTTCTTCCCGGCCGACGCCTGTCGCTGATCCTGTGCGCCTTGAAATGCGCATCGCACCCTGAGGTCTCATGATGTCTGAAGGCAATCCAATGCTGCACGTCGCGCCGTTCATCGCGGGTCTCCCAGCGAGCGTCCGCCGCGCGTGGGCCTGCCTCGCCGCAGCGTCGCTGCTCGCGGCAGGTTGCGGTGACGCGGGCCCACACGTCGAGCCCATGGGGCCGGAGGATGCCCGCCCCGCGGAGGACGCGGACGAGGCCGTGGAGGACCTCGCCGCCCCGGAAGACGCCGCGCTCGACGCCGCCACCCTCGAGGACGTCCCCGAATCCCCGGACTCAGGCCCCGCCGAGGACGCCAGCCAGCCGCCAGACGTCCCTCCGCCCGTCGACGCGGCTGCGGACACCGTGGCCACGCCCGACGGCGGCCGCCCGCGAGGCACCGTGCGGCTCGCGAACTACATCGGCTGCGATGACGACTCCGAGTGCCCGACCGGGACCGGCAACTGCCTGACCTCCATCCCGTTCAACCGCACCTCGGGCGACAGCCCGACGCGCGTCACCATCGCCGAGCTCGCCCCGGAGTGGCCACGGGCTGGCGTCTGCTCGCGCGTCTGCTCGGACCAGGTCGACGCGTGCGCGGGGCTCCGCCTGCCAGGCGCGCCGTCCGCGAGCTACACCTGCCAGGTGGTCGCCCTCGGCGCGGCGCCCTATGCCCGCGTCGACGGCGCGCTGCCGGATCCGACGCGCCTCATCCCGGCGCAGCAGACGCTCGGCCAGCCGTTCGCGGCCGTCTGCCTGCCGCCGTTCCGCGTGACGACCGGCTTCGGGCCGGACTTCTGCGAGCCCTGCGACGCCGACACCGCCTGCGAGGACGGCTCCGCTTGCTGGTTCGACACGCCTTTCAATGCCTCTGATGCAGATGATACCGCTGGGACCTGCCTCACGCCCTGCGAGCCGGACGGCGCGGCCAGCCCGATCGGGTTCGCCTGCCAAGCCCTCGATCCCGAGGCTGGGCGCGTCCAGAGCCCGCCCGAGGGCGGCGGGATGCCCGAGGGCACCTTCTGCGTCCCGCTGGCGCAGACCTGCGGCCCCTGCCGTGACGCCGACGGTGACGGTTTCGGAGCTGGCGCCTGCGACGGCGACCGCGCGACCCCGCACGACTGCGACGACGCGGTGGCCGACACCTGGTTTGATGCGGACGACATGGACCACGCCTTCCCGATGATCTGCGGGGACACCGTCGACGCCAACTGCAACGGGGTCGGCGACGTGTTCGAGCAGGTCGGGACCGAGGCCTTCGGCGCGCACCACTGCACGGCCTGCGAGGACGCCTGCGCGGGCGACGTCCCGAACGCGGTTCGGGTCTGCATGGGCGGGCTCGAGGCCCCGACCTGCGGCCTGCGCTGTGCGGCCCCTGAGGCCTTCGTCGACTGCGACGCGGTCCCGGAAAACGGCTGCGAGACCGCGATCGACGACCCGCGCCGCGTCTTCTACGCGGACTGCGACGGCGACGGGGCCCCCCGCGACGTCCGCGGCTTCGACTGCGCCGCCACGGGCGTCGTGACCATCGTCGTCGACGGCGAGGCCTGCGCGGGTATCTCCGCCGCGGACCTCGGGGTCGACGGCGCGCCAGGTGCCGCGCCGACCTTCGACTGCGACGACGACGCCGCCCGCAACGCGCCTGACGGTGCCGAGATCTGCGACGGGCAGGACAACGACTGCAACGGCGTGCAGGACGACACCCCCCGCCTCACCTCGGGGCTCCTCGACTGCGTCGCCCCGGACGTCTTCGGCGACTGCGCCGCGCGCGGCACCTGGGCCTGCGACGCGGCGAGCACCGACGGCGACGAGGTGTGCGTCCCGGGCTCGCCCCGCCCGGAGTCCTGCGACGGACGCGACAACGACTGCGACGGCGAGGCGGACGACGCCACGAACGACGGGCCGACCGCGTTCGCGGGCGCCACCTGCGACGTCACCGGCGTCACCTTCGCCACCCCGATCGACGACGCCGCGAACCCGTGTCGCAAGGGCACCCTGCGCTGCGCCAACGCGGCCTACGTCTGCGACCCCTACGTCGCGCCGACGCCGGTCGCCTGCACCAACACCTGCGCCACCGCGTCGGACAGGCGCTGCGACGACGGCGGCTTCGCGAGCGACGGGGCCTCGTGCGCCGTCGGCACGGACTGCGCCGACTGCGCCGGCCGGCGCACGGTCGACTGGCCAGGCGACGCGGTCGACACGAACTGCGACGGCTTCGACGGCGACCTGAGCGGCGCCATCTTCGTGCGCAAGCTCGGCAGCGACGCGAGCACGACCGGCGCCTCCAATGCGGCCGTCCGCACCCTCGAGCGCGCGATTGACGTCATGTCCGCCCGCCGGAACAGCGCGACCCCGGTGACCCAGCTCATCCTCGCGAGCGACGACACCTGGCTCGTGACCCGCGGGCCGCTCGCCATTCACGCCGCCTCCGGCTTTGGCACGACCCACCGCAACGGCGCGCAGCTCGGCGTCTTCGGCGGCTACACCTTCACGTCGACCGGCAGCCGCTGGACGCGCGGCGGCGGCAAGTCGACGGTGCGCTTCCCGACGGGCCTGTGCGCCTGGGACCTCTCTTGCCGTCGCAACGTCCTCGACACCGACTACCTCCCGCTCGTCGACGTCAACGACCCGATGGACGTGCGCCTCGACCAGGTCGCCATCGACGTCGCGGCGCAGGCCCGCGTCCTGCGTGACGCCAACTACTTCGACGACCACCTCGTCGGCCTCCACTGCGACGGCGCGACCGCCAGCGTGGCGGGCGTCACCCCCGAGTCGAGCAGCTGGTGCGCCAACGTCCGGCTCGCGCGCGCGGAGATCCGGATGGCGAGCGGCGCGGCTGGCACCACGGGCCTCGACGGCACAGCAGGGATCAACGGCCTCGACGCGCTGCAGCCGCCCTACGCCAACCGCGCGACGGCTGGCACGCTTCCCACACCCGTCAATCTTTACTGCGGCGCGCAGGACCTCGGCGACAATACCGTGCAGGGCTATTTCACCCAGGGAGGAAAAGGTGGCACCCATCACGTGCCCCCGGCCTCATCCAACTGCAACAGCGTCACGGTCGGCTACCTCGCGGGCGACGGCGCCAACACCCCCGATCTCGCCCACACCTGGCGCACCGACCTGCTCCTCGCCGAC
>SXGQ01789723.1_pt1 | contig 14475 bp, 8 predicted proteins | sample 3178371 | NCBI WGS metagenome assembly SXGQ01 (sample SAMN11356859, study PRJNA531348) | freshwater metagenome | isolation source: freshwater sample F1-20 | place: China: Fuxian Lake, Yuxi | collected 2017-12-25
AGCTCAGTTTGGTAGAGCGCGTGCTTTGGGAGCACGAAGTCGTCGGTTCAAGTCCGGCCGCCCCGATTCCTGACCAGTACGGCCCAGCCGTACACTCGAACACTCATGAATCCCCTCCTTGCCTCCACCGCCACCGACGCCTTCCTGCCGATCGTGCTGATCGTGGTCATGGCGGTGGTGTTCGCCATTATCAATGTGGTGGGCAGTTTCCTGCTCGGACCGCGCCATGCTGGCGCCACCAAGTCGATTGCCTATGAGTCGGGCATGGATCCGATCTCCGACACCCATCGGCGCTTCAATGTCCGCTTCTACATCATGGCCATGACCTTCCTGGTCTTCGATGTCGAGATCATCTTTCTCTACCCGTGGGCGGTGACATATTCGCAACTCGAGCCCACCAGCACCGAGGCCATGTGGTACCTCGGCCGGATCGCCTTCTTCGTCGGCACCAGCGTGGTGGCCTACATCTACGCCTGGAAGAAGGGCGTTTTCCGCTGGGATTGATGTCCGTCTGACGCTGCGGCCAAGACGGCGGGATGATCCCGCTGAGTTGACCGCGGCGCGTGGTCAGAAGATGAGGCGGACCACGGAACTCTGACCGCTCGGCAGTTCAACCCGCAGCAAGTCGGCGATCCGCTCCACGACAGCGGGTGAGCCGTCACCCAGTTCGGCGCGCGCCGCGCGAGTCTGCGGCGGCACCTGTATCACCAGCGGCTCGCGGCCCGGAGTGACAATGGTCACTTCTTCGGGAACTCCGTCGGCCCAGACGAGTGACAGTTCACCACCGCCGCGAACGCGGAATCCGCGCAGCGAGCCGTTGCGCCACTGAGCCGGGAGCGCCGGCAGCAGTTCGATGATGGTCGCCCCGGTGGCCGCATCCCGGCGGTGCGATTGCACCAGCATCTCGGCAATGCCCGCGGCGCCACCGAAGTTGCCGTCAATCTGAAACGGCGGGTGATCATCAAACAGGTTGGGCAGCGTGCTCTTGCCCAGCAGCAGTTCGAAGTTGCGCCAGGCCTCGTGCGGTTCCTTGAGGCGAGCGAAGAAACACACCAACCAGGCCCGGCTCCAGCCGGTGTGCCCACCACCATGTCGGAGCCGTTCGCGCAACAGCACGCGGGCCGCCTCCGCCAATTCAGGGGTGTCCTCAATGGTGATCTGCGCTGCCGGATGCAGCCCATAGAGCGGGCTCATGTGCCGGTGACCCGGCTCGACCTCCTCGACCGGCAGTGACCACTCCATGATGCGGCCGTCCAGCCCAATCTTGGGTGGCGCGACCCGCGGCAGGGCCTCGGCCACAGCAGCGACCATCGCATCGGACTCCGGCGTGATCTTCAACTGCCGCGCCGCCTCCAGCGTCATGGTGAACAGGTCGATCACCATTTCTTGGCTCATCGCCGCGCCGTAATCGATGTTGCCGTGCTGCTTCGTTCCGGGAATGACAAACGAATTCTCGGGGCTCGAGGCTGGCCCCCAGACCAGTTGCCCGTGACGCGGCTCGGCAACCAGCGTGGCCACGAAGAACTCGCTTGCGCCGCGCAACATCGGCCAGACTCGTTGGCGCAGGAATTGTTCGTCGCCTGAGTGCAGCCAGCGCTCCCAGGCGTGGCGCGTGCACCACACCCCGCCGAATGGCCACATCCCCCACAGCGTGTTGCTTACTGGTGCGCCGAACGCCCAGGCATCCGAGACATGGTGCGCCACCCAACCAGGCGCGCCGTACATGCGCTGCGCTGTTTGGCGGCCGCGGCCAGCCAGCCGCTCCGTGAAAGCCACCAGCGGCTCAACGCAGTCACCCAGCGCCAGCGGCTCCGCTGGCCAGTAGTTCATCTGAATGTTGATGTTGGTGTGGAAGTCGGCGTTCCACGGGGCGCGCAGGTGCTCATTCCAGATGCCCTGAAGATTGGCGGGTAGTTGCCAGGCGGCACTGGCCCGGCTGGGGCAATCTGACGGCGGCGGCCGACTGCTGGCAATGAGCAGATACCGCGCGAACTGCACATAGAGCGCGGCCAACTCCGGGTCATCGACCAACCCCTCTCGATGCGCGGCCAGCCGGTGATCGGTAGGCAAGTCGCTGAGCGCGGCTGGGCTCCGGCCCAGTTCCAGCTCGAATCGGTCGAAGCGGTTGTCGTGCTCGCGGACATGGCGAGTGAGCAACTCGTCCGGCGTCCGCGCTGCAGCGGCGGCGACTGCCTGCTGCGCCATCTGACGGGGATCGGGCCGCTCTGCCGCGAGTACTTCGGGCGCGAAGTCGGTGGCCGCACTGAGCAGGATTGTCAGCGCATTGGCCCCCTGCACTTCTACTGAGCCGTCAGCGCGGGCGCGCAGCAGGCCGCCCTCCGCGCTCACCCACGCCAAGGCGTAGAAGCGCACCCCGGCGTCTGGGGCCGCTTCAGTCGCGCCGGAAAGTTCGATTCGCGCCGCAGCATTCGCACCAGCGGGTCTCGCCTCTTCGTGCGCCATCACCTCAAGAGGGCACTCGTCGCAACTGCGCTGGCGCGCTAGGCGCACGGTGCCGAGAATCGATCCGGGGCGGCTGGTCTCCAAACGCACCACGATGCAATCGTCGGCTTCGCTGGCGTAGGTCCAGCGAGTCATCAGGTCTTCTCCGGCCACCCTCCAGCTGGTCATGTGCACGGCCGTTGAGAGTTCCAGTAACCGGCGGTACTCAGAGATGCCCTCGCCAATGGGCAGGTCGATCAACAGGTCGCCAAGCGTCTGATACGAGCGCGGCAGGTCTTCCACCATCAGTGTCTGGGCCAACTCTTGCGATTTGGCGATGTCGCCAGCCAGAAACGCCTCGCGCGCCTTAGCCAGCACCTCGGCCCCGGGCTTGGCCTCGCGATCGTCGATGCGACCCTCCCACACGCTCTTTTCGTTCAACTGCAATCGCTCGTGCTGAACCCCGCCGAAGACCATCGCCCCCAGTCGGCCATTGCCAATCGGCAGCGCCTGCGTCCAAGTTGCGGCTGGTTGGCCGTACCAGAGGACCAGTCCCTGCGGTGCTGGCGCCGTTGATGGCGCGGGTGCGGCGGACGTTGGTGGCGCCGCCTGCCCAACGCAGGCCAGAAGCGCGAGCGCCCCGCCGAGGCACATCAACCGGCGTCCCGGTTGGAGCGCAGTGTCACATCGACCTCCCGCACTTGCCCGTCGTGCTTCACCTTGAGTTTCACCACATCACCGGGCTTGTGCTCGCGGAGGTGCTGCATCAGGTCTGCCGGCCCTTCCAGCGCTGTGCCGTTCCAGGCCAGAACCACATCGCCAGCCACGATGCCCGCTTCGGCTGCCGCTGTCTCGGCACTGACTGCTTCGACATGCACGCCCGGCTCGCTGCTTTCGCCGTAGCCGGGAGAAATACCCAGCCGAACGCCTGCGCCGCGACGGCCTGCGGTCCGGGTGCCGTCGGTGGTAGTGAACTTGAGGCGGCTGGGAGTCTGCGCCAGCATGCGGGCCAGTTCATCAGTGAGAGCGATCACCTTGGCGGCGCCGCCGGGATCGACCGTAAAGCCCTCATCGCTGGGCTTGTGATAGTCGCCATGCACACCGGTGAACAGGAACAGCACCGGGATGCCCCCGCTGTAGAACGACTGGTGATCGGACGGGCCGCGGCCGCTTGGATCAGCGCGAATAGTCAGACCGCTGGAGTCGAACACCGGCTTGAGCAGGTCCATGAATCCCTCGGCGGTTCCCACGCCGCCTACCGCGAGATCGTCATCGCGCAGGCGACCGACCATGTCCAGATTGATCATGGCATTGATCTCATCCACACCCAGTGTCGGGTGCTGCACCCACCACCGTGAACCATCCAGTCCAATCTCCTCGGCGCTAAACGTGAGGAACAGAATCGAGCGGGCGTTGGCTGGCGCGGCATTCGAGTTGTACAGCTCGCTCAGGCGGCGGATCAACACCAGCACCGCCGCAGTACCGCTAGCGTTGTCGTCGGCGCCGGGATGCAGCTTGCCCCGATTGCTCGGATCGGCTCCATAGTCGCCGTAGCCGACATGGTCGTAGTGGCCGCCGATGATGACCCACTCCTTGGCAAGTTCTCCCTTGCCGCGCAGTACGCCGCCGAGATTGCGAGTCTCGATCACTCCCCGAGTCACTTCCGCGGCGATGCTGACCGGCTGGTCATCCCGGAAGTTCACCGTCTTCTCCATGCCGGAATCCGCCAGTCGGCGCAGGTCCAGCAGCGAGCGGCCGCGTGGATCGGCTGACTTGCAGAGGGCGTCGGCCTGTGCTTCGGTCACCTGAATGCACGGCACGCCCATCCGATCACCGAAGCGGCTGGTGGCGGTTGATTCCAGTCGCTTGCGACCGTCGCGGCACTCTGGCGGCGTGACCAGGATCACACCAGCCGCACCGCGGGCCATCAGAGCATCGAACTTTCCGGCCATGGCGGCAAACTCGCTGAATCGCCGCTCGGCCCAGCGACTCTTGCCATCCGCATCAAGTGGCTCGTAGCGCAGCAGCAGAGCAACGCGGCCCTTCACATCGCTGTCAGGCGAGTAACTGGTGTAGCCGTCCTTGCCTTCCTCGATCCCGTAGCCAACGAAGGTGACCGGTGCTTCAACCACCCCACTGCCGGAGTTGCCAAGCACGGAGTAGTCATCGCCGCGCTTGAGCTCCGCGCCGCTGAGCGTGACTGTTGACGAGACCACCTTCGGTCCTGCACCGGGCAGATCGAAGGGCTGGCGATACGAGACCCAACTCGACTGTGGCGCAATACCGCTCGCTGGCGCAACGGCATCCGGCCCCGCCTGCGAGCGGGCGGTGTCGGCCTCGGCCTGCGTGGGCGCGGCCGGAGCGGCAAGCGCCTCCGGGAACGCTGGCTCTAGGTCGAAGTGCCTCAGCCAGAACTCGATGTAGTCGGCGGCGTACTCAGCCCCCTTGGTCCCCGGCGCGCGGCCCTCGAAGAACGGATTCGAAAGCGTCTCGACATGCTGAAACCACTCGATGGCGTCGGGCCCGAGTTCACGCAGAATGGTGCTTACCGGCGTAGGCGCGCTGGCGTCGGCTTCGGGCGAATAGTCGTAGACATTGATCGCCCCCTCGATGATGTTGGGAGTCGATGGGTCGTCAGAGGTGGAATCGCCCGGCGCGAGTGGCTTGGGGGCCTTCTTGGCAGCCGCCCCAACCGCTGCAGCGTCCTGCCAGGCGAACGCCCCCTCGGCGGGGCAGATGGTCATCCCGCCGCCGATCAGGACAAGACTCAGGGACAGCCTGTGGACACACGCGGGCATCTGCATGGGAGCTCCGTTGGTTGAACCAGAGCGTCCACTATAAGCCGGGCGCGGGTCAGAATCCGATGGCGTTCTTAGACCCCTGCTTGGTGACATCGACAACCTTTGTCCACGCCTCAATACCACTGCGCAGGTTGGTGAGTGTCAGGCGGAAGGTGTAGGTGGCCTGCTTCACATTGCCGGCCTGACGCTTCACCTGGGTGATCTTGCCGGTCAGGGAAAAGTCCGGGTCCACACTGGCCGGTGCCGCCTGCCCCTCAAGGAACGCCTTGCGCTTCAGGGCGTCCTGCGCGGTGGCGTCCTCTGGAGTCGTTCCGTATGTGGTCACCACCGCCGCTTGGCCAGAGTTCACCAACTGCTCGCGCATGCGGTAGGTCATCTCGCCAATGTCGAACCGGCTGCTGGTGTCGTTGACAATGCTGCCAATCAGCAACTGCGCCGGCTGACGAGGGGCGGACTTAAGCGTCCCCTGCGAAAGCAGTGACTCCAGCATGCCACTGGAGGCCTTCAAGATGTCCTGCATGTCGACATCGTCGACGCTGGTGATCGACTCGATGCCGCCGGTTTCGATCGGCCGCGCTGGCGTCGAGCAGGCACAGAGGATGGGGACCAAGATGCAGATGGCGGTGGTGGTACGCAGCATTGTGAATTCCTTAGTTCAGTCAGAACGGCGAACTTGCAAGCGGAAGTCGACCCCGGCATCGCCCGGCGCCACGGAGGTAAGCGTGGTCATGCCGCCCGAGGGCACCGAGGCGGACTTCCACACCGACATGGTCGAGGGGATCACATTGCCCTGAGCGTCGAGCCAGTCGACTCGCCAAGCGAAGTTGCGCTGGCGAAAGTCGTCGTTGTTCACATCGATCTGCATTTCCATCGGTCCGCCAGCGGTGCGGAACATGCGTAGTTCGCGACAATGCAGGAAGATCTGGGTGAGCAAGTCGTTGATCTGCGTCTGCTTGGGATGCGCTGTTGTGGCGGGCCCATCGCGGGTGCTGGTGGTGTTCACCGTGCCGCAGGCAACCAACAGGAGCAGGCCGGTCAGAACGCTGGCGCGCATGGGCATAGGCAAAGGGTATTTCATCTCGGCCCTCCCGAGCCGTTCTTCGTGGAATGGGCGTTGCCCGGCCGCACCCGCACCACTCTGCCTCGGTCGGCGGAGCCTGTGGAGCTACTCGCGGCGGGAGCGGCCACGGCTGCTGGGGCTGTGGCTGGCGCAGCGAGGGGTTGATCCCGGGGCTGGACAGTGGCGGCAGGCGGTGCCTGCTGGAGGCCTGTGGCCAGTTGGGCCATCTGGATGGACGGCGGCGCGTGGGCCGAGGGCAGGGTTACCACCACGATGTTGTTGCGCCCAGCATCGACCGAGAGGCTGCACAAACTGTTGCCATCGGCCCCAACCACATTCACCAAGCCGTCGGCCGGAGTTGCCAGCCGGGCCACAGCGATGCGCTGCGGCAGCGAGCGCCAGCCGCGCAGATCGGCCGCGGTCGAACCAGCCTGATAGATCCAGCCAGCAATCATGACCAGCGCTGCGGCGTCGTTGTTGCCGCCAGACCTGGCGGCCGAACTGGCTGCCCAAGTGGCCGCGGTCTTGGCCGCGCTGGAGGCAAGTTCCTGAGTGATGACCCCCGGCAGGCGGATGCGGTACTCCGCCCCGAGAATCTGATCTAGATCACACAGTGGCGCGCTGGCCGCGGTCAACTCACCACTGCGCAGCATGAACGACTCCAGGGTCGCGGTGCGTCTCTTGAACACGGGGAAGGCCGCCGACACATAGTTCACCTGACCGAATGGAATCGGGACGTCTAGCCGGAACTCCTCGTAGTACGGCCCCAAACCACTCATTACAAAGACCCATGTGGTTGGCGGCAGTTCACCGCGCTGCGCTGCTTCAACCGCGGCGATGTCCGAATCAACGACCGGCGCGGTGACCGGAGCCATCCCCAGCACCGCGCGAAAATCCGAACGGGCGTTGGATAGGTCGCCCGCATCAGCCGAGGTGGCCAGCAGGAACACGCCGCGCAGGTAGGTGCTGAACGGATTGGCGAAGTCGGCGTAACCGCGCAGGTCTTCGACCGACTGGTGCAATGGCGCCAGTCCCTGATGGTGCCTGGCTCCACTCACATCCCGCCCTTTTCCGCGTGAGGCTGATTCCAGCGCCGACTGCTCGGAGTTGATTTCAGCTTGATAGTGCGCCACCGCCGCCTGCTGCCAATCATGGGCGCGGTTCAGGTCGATACGCGCATTGGCCAGATCACCGGCGGCCAGGCGATTGATCGCCAGCAGCGTGCAGAGCATGATGCGCTCGCCGGGGGTGCCACGGTAGGTGGACATCGTTTGATTGACGATCGTGGCGCTGACCACCTCGCTGACCAGCGCGTCGGGCTTGGTGGACAGGTATGGCCGGAGCAGTTCGTCGACCTCCAGGTAGTAGTTGGTGCTGGCTTCAAGGTCCCCGGCCACCTGCGCGGTGCGGGCCGCCTCCATCAGCACCACAGCCCGGTCACGGTCATCGCAGTCATCTAGGAAGCCCGCCGCTTGTGCCGCCGCTACCTCGTAACTCCCCCCTTGGAGGGAACTGGCGACATTGGTGGCGTTGGCCCGGTAGTCGGACTGACACGAAGCCAGTCCGACGCCCAGCCCAGCGGCGATCAGTCCGGTGATTCGATTAGTTGACCCCATAGCGTGTCTGCCCCCACACTCAAGTTGCGAACATTGGCGGTATCCAGATTCAGGTTGACATTCATCTTCCTGATTAGATCGGCCACCGCTCTGGCCTTCTCGATCTGCGCCTCGCGCAGAATCTCGTTTTCCTTCAGCCCCTCCATGAAGGCGGTCTCTTCCTGCCAGCGCACCAGGCCATCGGCCGACATGCGCATCGGGATGTTGAGCGCCAGCCCGGGGCGCACATTCACCATTCGCTCGATTGGCTCGAGGCCCGGGCGTTCCAGCCGCAGGGAATGCAAGCCCTCGGTGACTCGCACCGTCCCCGGCGCGGTGCCCGCCGCCACGCCGTCGAGCAGAATGGTCACGTTCATCGGGCCGAGGCCAACATTGCCGGTCTCCACCTTGAACTCGCCGCCGGTGGTGCGCACCACATTGGGGAGGTACAGGTCGGCCAGGAATACTCCAACCTGAATGTCGTGCTCTGGCGCGGCCAGCGAGACGCGCGCGAGTTGGTCAGTCATCGCCGTCGTCGCCGCTGCAGCGATCTGCCGACCAGCGTCGCGCAACAGTTCGTTCAGCGGATTCGTGACCAGCTTGCCCTGCTGATTGGCTCGCACCTTGCGCGATGGCTCGGAAAGGCCGGAGGCCAGCGATTCGCCGCGCGAGCCGCCCAGGATTTCCCAAGTGGTACGCAGCGTGAATTCGGTGCCGGCCAGAGAGACACCGGTCTGCGGGTCGGCCCAGTCGAGCGTCGTCTCGTCCAGAGCATCGATCGCCGCAATGATGATCCCGTCGGCGCCAAGCTGCTGCGCGAAGTTGCGGGCGCTGGTTGAGTTGGAAGTCAGTCTGCCGAACTCTTCCTCCGGTGTCTGGGGTGTGCCGGTGTTGGGCCCGCCCTCAGCAAAGTGTTTTACGGCGTTGATCACATCCTCGCGGCGGATCACGGCGATGCCCGGCTTGGCCAGCGCCGCGACGATGTCGTCTTCGAACACCGACACCTTGTCGCCGGGCATGCTTCCCGGCCGGACTTTGATGAAGATCGCCAGCCGCACCGGCGCCGCCGCGCCAGTTCCAATGGTTCCATCCTCGGCGGTCTGCGCCGGGGCTGTCGCTGGAGCGGCTGCCGCGCTGCCTGGGGAAGATCCTCTCGGGGTCCGCGCCGCACTCCCCGAAGCGCGGCTGTCTGAGCTGACCCCGGCAGGCAGCGCATCGCGCAGCCGCATGAGGCACCCCTTGTCGATTCCGAAGTCCTGCATCGCCTGCGCGCGTGATGTGCTGGTGCCCGCGTCCATCACCTGCACCCAGCCGACCCCGACCTCCTCGCTACCGAGATTTTCGCCCGTGTCCGGGTCAACGAGAGCCTCGCCGATTGCAAGCACTTCCCAGTACTGGCCGACCGCTGCGCCGCTACCTGCAGCCCTATTGAAAGTGACCTGGCCATTGGTGTACGCCAGCACCCGGGCCGGCGAGAGGGCGGCCACGATCAGGCCGACTGCCTGCTGGCCGATGGCCGTCGCCACCTGGCCGATCAGTGCATTGGTCGGACGCCCATCCTGCACCACGCCCGGCAACACCTCGTCGGTCGCCGAGTCGCTCAACTGCACCGCTGATGACGAGGAGAGCACCCCGCTGGTCGAGTCATAGATCTTTAGAGTCGCCTGAAGCTGAATCGTCCGGCGCTCGGCCTGCGATTTCCCCAGCGGCCCCTCCAGTGCGGTCCGCTGGGTGATGTCTTGAAAACTACCGATCTGCAGGGCGGCTACGAACCTCGCGCCGGCCGTGGAGAGTGACTTGGCGGTCTGGGCATCGAGCCGATCAACCGAGCCCGAGAAGTCGACCAGATTCCATTCCTTCACCACCGTCCCCAGATCGGAGCGGCTAACCACATCGAAGCGGTGCGTGGCGCTGACCTGCACTGGAAGCTGGCTGTTCAGCATTTCCACGATTTGAGAGAGTTCGTTGGCTTTGCCCTGTGCGGCCGCCTGCTGCTTGACCGCCTCGGTGGCTTCAACCGTCCAGATGGCCACACGCGGCTTTGCGACTTCCTGACGCGGGCCCGCGCCGACTTGGAATGCAACAGCGACAGCCATACAGGCCAGGGTGAGCTTCGCCCGAAGAGATGCGTTCATGTGCCAACCTCCTTGCGCACCGGCCGCGGCCCGCATGCGGAAGGGAGAGTCTACCTGTGCCTTGGCCGCCAACCAAACCCCTTCCCCGCCCTAGCAGTTCCCCGGGTCAGGGCCAGAGTGAGCAGCACAGTGAGGTCCTCGGCATCGATGGCGCAGTCGCAGTTGAGGTCACTTGGCTCGCAGACACATTCGGTCGCGAGGAATCCACTATTGAGTGGAACTCATCGCCCTCTATCGGGGCAGTTGCTACCTGACCGATGCTCCCGACTACTGCGAACTCTCCCCCCGATGAAGCGCCACCGCCGCCGTGACGGTCAAACGGGTGCGCTTTGTTGCCGGCACCAAGTTCTGATCGGAGAGAGTCGCGACTACTGACACGCTCCCCAGCCGCTGAGCAGCGTGGCTAGGTCCGTGCCATCAACCAGCCCGGAGCAGTCGAGATCGCCAGCCCCACCGCCGCCCCAGTTCGATAAGAGCGCCGCCAAGTCGGCCCCATCGACCGCGCCGCTGCGGTCCACATCTGGGCATCCCCCGCTGCCGCCGGGCACGCTGGCAGGGTCGGCCGGGTTCGAACACTGATCGAGTTCGTCGCGGTCGTAGAACCCATCGCTGTCGCGATCAAGGGCGGTGCGCACTCCGGTGCCATTGGGTACCAGCGTAAAGAGGAACGGGTTTGCGGCCGTGGCCTGCGCATCTAGTTGGGCAATGGTTCGCACTTCGCCAACCCGGTCAGCCTGCATGGTGGTGCCGCTGCTGAGCAAGTAACTCCGGGCCATGCCGTCATAGTTGCCGCGGGCCACCAGTTGCGAAGAGCCAGCCTGAGCAATCGAAAGCAGTATCGCCCGGCGCGCGGACTGATTCGTCCCCTCCCCGCCCATGGTCGCCTGAGCACCGACGCTGGCGTGAGTCCCGGTGTCAAAGCACATCACAAACGCAGCCACATCACGCCGCTGGGTGTTGCCCGCCGCACCCGAGGCGAAGTTGAACACACTCAGTGACAAGAAGTTGAACAGTGTGTCCGTAGACCCATCGTGAACAAATCCGAAGCCGCTGTTGTTCGCTTGGCTGGTCTTGTCCATGCCAGACTTCTCGTACATGTTGCGCAGCTGCGGCACCTTCATCGACTGGGCCTCCTGCAGCAGGCTGGCGGAGATGATCGTTCCCAGCCCGCCGGTCGGCAGTGTGTGACAGTCCGAGCACTGCACGAAATCGAGGTTGCCGGTGGTGTAGAGCGTGAACCCGGTGCTGGGATTGCCGTTCTCGAGGCTGGTGGGCATCGTGCCGTTGAGGTCGCGGTTTGGGTTGGGGCCAGAAGCGATCGTGTTCAGGTACGCCTCGAGTCTTGCCATCTCCTTGGCCGTGAACTCGGCATCGCCGCCAAGCAGGCTCATCGGGGCGTGGGCAAACGCCGCCAGGTCGGAGCGGTCTCCGCGCCAGTGGAACGGGGCCAGCCCGGAGAGCCCGACCAGCGTCTGGGTGTTCATCGGCCCCTTCATCGGGTGGAAGTCCTCGCAGGTGCCAACCGGCAGGCCCAGATTGCACGACTCCTGATTGTCGATCATGGCCCCCTGCGGATCGCCGAGGTCCCAAGAGAGTCGATCCATTCGGCCGTCGATGTGGCAGCTGCCGCAGGAGGCCTGTCCCAGACCGCTGGCCAAATGAGTGTCGAAGAGGAAGGGGCGACCGGCGCGGACCACAGCTGGCGTTGGTTCAAAGAACGACTCGCGTTCAACTTCAGCGAGCGTGGTCTGGTTGAGAACTGAGATGGTCGACTCAAAGCGGTTCAGGACATAGATGCTGTTATTCACAGCATCGCAAACCACGCCGGTTGGCCCTTCGCCGACGACGACCAACCCGATGCGGTTCAACGACGAGGCATCGAACACGGCCAGGTTGTCGGAGCCCATGCCGGTCACGAAGATTCGCACACCATCGGATGAGTAAGCCACTCCGCGCGGATCGCCCACCGACAGTTCGCGCTGAGCCACGGGAATGTTCGCCGTCGAATAAGTGAGGTGCTGATTCAAGTCGCGGCGCAGCAGCGGCGTACTGGTCGAGGCGTCGAAGGTGGCCCCCTCCACGCGAGTGAAGATCCCCTTCACATTGGATTCGAAGCGAATCTCATTCTTGGCCTCGGTTCCGACCACTGTTGCGGTGCCGTCGCTGCGCACCGCCAGAGCCATATTCGCAGTGAGAAACCCCTTCTTGTAGGTGACCGCCAGCGAGTTGGCATCGATCTGGGCGATGTCGTTGCCGTGGAGCCCCCAGGTAATGGCCGCCGACCAATCTTTGTCGTTCACATCACGCCATGTGCCGTTGGCGGCCTTGCGCACGATGAGGCTGGTGTCTGGCGCGCTGGGAAGCCCGGCGGCGATCGGCGGGCTGAATGTGTTGCCAGCGGCGTTGGGCGGCGGGTTCGGATCGCCGGGATACGGATTCAGGCTGGTGCCGACCACGGTCTCAGGCACAACTGTGGTGTCGTTGCCGGATTCGAAGATGGCGCACCACACTCGCGTGCCGTCGGTGGCCAGAGCGCGCGGTTCTTCGCCAGCGATGGCGATGTTGGTCGGCGCCGCCGCCAGCGCGGCTGGGTTGAACACCTCCAACCGATTGCGCTGCGAGATGCTCACGAATGCCCGCTGCGGCGAGCCGGCGAACACGACATCCGCTGGTTCGTCACCGGTGAGCAGCGTGGCCTTCACCTTGAGTGTGGCGAGGTCGATGACGGTGACGGAGTCAGAGAGGTGATTGACCACCCAAGCCTCGGTATCGCCGCGGGCGCGCACGCTGACCGGCTCAAGGCCCACGCCGACGCTGCCGAGCTTGTGCAGGCCGCTGGCGTCGGCCGAATAGATCTCCAGCCGGTTGTCGGGGGTATTGGCCTGCAGCAACCACACCGCTCCGCTGGCGGCCTGCAAGATTTCCAAGGGATGGATCTGTGGGGACTCGAAGTTCACAAAGCCGGTCTGGGCGGCGGAGATGGGCAGCCCGAAACTCATGGCAACTACGGGGATGATGGCGTTGCGCATGCTCCAAAACTACCCCAGCGCGGTGGGAATTGGCCAGAATCCCATGGTTCTGAGCCCGGATTGCGCACATTTGGTTGTATCGGCGACTGCTTGGGCTGACACTTCCCATTGACGGCCTCGATCCTTCTAGGAGAGTCAGATGACCAATAGCAACGCCCCTCGCGGCCCAGCACTGTTTTCTGCGGCAGCTGTCCTCATGAGCATGTTCAGCCTGGTCGACTTGGCCAGCGCCCAACAGGACGACGGCGCGGACGGGCACGCTGGCTTCGCGCCTATGGGGCCGCCCAAGGCACCGACACTGACGCTGACTCAGGAGTACGCGCTCGAACTGGTCCCTGCTCCGTCACTGCAGCTCGGGCCGATTGATGTCGCCGCGCTGATGATCGAAGACGATCGCACACCGCAACCCGCACCGCTGCGCTTCGCCATCCCTCGACTGACCGAGGTTGACTTGGCAGATGGCCAGTGGATCAGTGTGGAAGGTGGCCGCGTGTGGCGTTTGGAAATCTCCGGCGAGGAAGCCACCTGCGCACGACTGCACCTCAGCGGCGTGGCGCTGGGAACGAAGCAACGACTGTTCATCGTCTCTCCCGACATTGGCTGGTCGGTCGGCCCGATCGAGGGCGTCGGCCAGTTCGACAACGGCGAGGTGTGGGGGCTATTCGCCCCCGGCGCGCGCACGCGCCTGGAGTGGTTCGTGCCTTCTGGCACCCGCGCCACGCGCCTGCCCTGGGAAACGCTTGAATACTGCCACGGCTACCGCGAAGTGTTCGAGCCGGAGAAGAAAGCTGACGGCGGCTTGGCTGGCGGCTGCGAGAATCAGCCAGCCTGCTACGCCGCTTGGGCCAATGAATCCAATGCCACGGTGAAACTGCTGCAGGGCGGCGGCGCGCTTTGCTCCGGACAGCTCATCGCCACCACCACTGCAGACCAGACTCCCTACTGTGCCACGGCCGCCCACTGCGTCAGCACCCAGTCCGTGGCCAACAGCCTGCAATTCGTCTTCTTCAACCGGGCCAACACCTGCGGCGGCGCCGCGGCGGCTGGCACCACGGTGACCGGATCGGATCTGACCGACACCTACGGCACGGCTGACGGCACACTGCTGATGCTCCGCGGAGAGATTCCCGCCACCACCTACTGGGTCGGTTGGCTGACCACTAATCCGACTAGCGGTACTGCATCGACCTGCCTGCACCACCCAAGCGGTGCGCCCCAGGCCATCTCCTTCGGGAGCAAGACATCAACCAACAACTTCTGCGGCACCGGTTCCTACTGGAGCGTGGTGTCGTGGACCGACGGTGTCACCGAACCGGGATCGAGCGGCTCAGCCATTTACCGCGATAGCGACCACAAAATGTTCGGCACACTCACCTGCGGGGGGAGTTCCTGCAGCCAGCAGACCCTCGACGA
>SXGQ01049000.1_pt1 | contig 14471 bp, 11 predicted proteins | sample 3178371 | NCBI WGS metagenome assembly SXGQ01 (sample SAMN11356859, study PRJNA531348) | freshwater metagenome | isolation source: freshwater sample F1-20 | place: China: Fuxian Lake, Yuxi | collected 2017-12-25
ACGTCCAGCGGAGTAAAACCGGCGCCGAGAATGCTGACGCGGGAGCCGACGGGGGCGCGGGTGGCTTCCGAGCGAATAATATACCGGCTCATGATTTTCATCGTTTGGAGCGCGGTATAAACCTCGTTGGACTGCGCGCTGGTCTGATGCTCGATCATGTAGTTACAGATAAAGTAATAAGAAGCTCCGGCGCGACCGGCGGGGATCTGATAGTCGAATTCCCAAATATCGGCTCCGACCGAATTTTTGGTCATGGGATAGCTGGTGCTATCGATGATAATCCGCGGGGCAATGCTGGCGCGATCGATGCGCTTAGAATCGGGCCGGAAGCTCGCGGTGATCGTATAGATCTGGGAGGGGTTTTGCGGGACGGTTTCCGGCGTGAGGTTCGTGATCGTGAGATTGCAGCCGGTCAGCACCAGCAGCCCGAGGGCCGCGGCGAGGGCGGAAAAAAATCTGCTCGCGTGAAGGAAGGGAGTCTTATGCATTTGTTTTGTAGATAGCCGAGGCCACGTAGGCTGTTGGCAGGTCGTAAATTGACAACTTTCATAATGGTCGAGTTCCCCTCAGGGCAAGAAAAAGCGCAGCCGATATCGCCGCCCCCGTCCCCGTCACCGCTGGGCGTCTATATCCATGTCCCGTTTTGTGCGACTACTTGCGACTTTTGTGCATTTTATCAGACCGTGCCCAAAGGTGATGCGGTGCGCCGATATCTCGATGGGGTGGAGCTGGAAGCAGGCCTAGTGCCGTGGCAGGGGCGGCGGATCAGCACGGCTTTTTGGGGCGGGGGCACGCCGGGCTTATTGCGTCCGGCTGAGATCGAGCAATTAGGTCGCACGATGTTGCGGGGCGGCGAGGCGCCCGCGGAGTGGTCGGTGGAACTGGCTCCCGCCACCGTGACTGAAGATCGGCTCGCGGTGTTGCAGGCGCTCGGGGTTACGCGAATTTCGCTGGGAGTGCAAAGTTTTCGGCCTGATCTGCTTGATGCTTTGGGACGGCAGCACACGCCGGCCCAAATTTATCGAGCTTACGACCTGATTCGTGCGCGGGGTTTCGCCAGCGTTAATCTTGATCTGATGTTTGCGTTGCCCGGGCAGACCGAAACTCAATGGCGGGCCGATCTCGATGAGGCGCTCCGGCTCGCGCCGGATCATCTGTCCACCTACTGTTTAACTTTTGAGGAAGACACCGCGCTCTGGGTTAAATTATCACAGGGCAAGGTGAAGTTGGACGTCGAGAAGGAGGCCCTTTTTTATCAACACACGTGGGATTATCTGCGTGCGGCGGGCTACGCTCAGTACGAGGTGTCTAATTTTTCGCGCCCGGGGCAGGTCTGCCAGCACAACCTTAACACGTGGAATATGTATGAGTGGGTCGGGCTGGGGCCTTCGGCGGCTTCGCAGGATACGGGTTGGCGGAGCAGTAATCCGGCCGATCTCGGTCAGTGGTTGGTTGACGTGGAGCGCGGGCAGCGGGCGACTAGTGATCGCGTCGCCTTGACGCCGGATTTGCTGGCCGCGGATGCGGTAATTTTTGGGCTGCGAATGAATGCCGGCGTTTCGCTACCGCATTTACAACGTCGCTTTCCGGCGGCGCCGTGGGCGCAGTTGCACGATGCATTGCCCGAATTTATGGCCGAGGGGTTGCTGGAGGCCACGGTGGCCGGACAAATTAGTCTGACGGACCGCGGGCGCTTACTCGCTGATGCGCTGGGCGCGGAAATTCTTGAAGCTTTTGCGACTTCCGTAAAAACATCATCGCCATGATCTCCCGCTCTCCACGATTGCTCGGCCTGATTTTGCTGCTGTTGGTTGGCGTAGTTGGTTGTCAGTCCTCGAGGCCAGTGGTCCCACCACTGGTGGCGCGATTTTTTCTCGAAGTCCGGCCGGGTGAAGGCGGCGTACCGCTGACGCTGCCGGTGAGCGGCGTGCTGATCACGGTTAATGCGAAACCCGTGATCGTCGAAAATGACCTCGTCAACGCGGAGATCGCGCGAGTGGATCTAGGGCCCTGTTTGCTGCTCCAGCTTACCCCGGCCGCGAGTCGCGATCTCTATCGATTGTCGGTCGCCCAGCAGGGGCAGCGGCTCGTGTTGGTCTTAAATGATGTGCCGGTAGGCGCGCGGCGGCTCGAACCGGCGATGGCGGCAGATGGAATATTAATTTTTATTGAGACGCCGGTGACTGATTTGGCTGAGCAAGTGGCTCGGCTCAAGCATACTTCAAAGGCGATCGCGGCGGCGGCGCGGTCAGCCCCTTGAGTCATGATCGAGCTATGGTTTAGGGCTAAATTCAGCGCGGCCTCGGTCGGGTGGCTTCGGCAGGCCGCGGCTAGCCGCGGCTGTTTGCTCGGGCTCAGTTTTTTCGTGGCACCATTTAGTTTGGCGCAACGGTTGGAGCTGACTTGGCCGACGCCCAATCGAGCTTGGGAGCAAGGTCGCGGTAGCGCGGCTTGGGTCCAGCCCACGGTGTCGGGCGATCCGGAGTCCGGTCTTTTTGGCTGTGTGCGGAGTGCTGGCGGACAATTTCACGAAGGACTCGATATTAAACCCGTGGGTCGCGATGCGCGCGGTGAGCCCACCGATAAGATTTTTGCCGCGCTACCGGGGGTGGTGCGCTATATCAGCACCAAGCCTGGGGAAAGTAATTATGGCCGCTATATTGTCATCGAGCATCCGGGCGTAACGCCGGCGGTTTTCACCCTTTATGCCCATCTGGCTAAAATTGAACCGGGGGTTGGGGTGGGGAGCAATGTCCAGCTGGGGCAGGTGATTGCGACGATGGGTCGCAGTGCCGGGGGTGGGGGCATTCCGGTGGAGCGGGCGCATCTGCATTTTGAGATCGGGCTGATGGCGACGACTGGTTTCTCGTCTTGGTATACGTGGAAAAAATTCGGCAGTACCAACGAGCACGGGCTGTGGAACGGCATGAATTTAATGGGCCTCGATCCACTCGATTTTCTCCGGCAATGGCGGGAGCGCCGAGTGGATAATCTTCAGCAATATTTTGCGAATATGCGGAGCGTCGTGCGCGTGCGCGTCGTGACCACCCGAACCCCAGATTTTATCCGGCGTTATCCAGCGTTGCTCCGCAAGCCGTTGCCGCTGGGGTTTGTCTCGGGCTGGGAAATTGAGTGCAACGCGACGGGCCTCCCGTTTGCGTGGACGCCGCTCGGTCCGGCGGAGGTCGCGGGGTTACGATCAGAGTCGGTGCACATTAGGTCAGTCGAAGCGGCGAGCGTCCGGGCCTATCGTTGCAAATCATTGGTCAAGCAGCGCGGCTCGAGCTATGGGCCCGGCGGAGATTTGCAGACCATGCTGCAGCTGATTTTTGGACTGCGGTGAGGCTGAGCCCTGGCGGGTCAACTCTGCGGCTTGAGCTGATGGATCAGTTTTTGAAACTCCGGTTTAGATTTCAAGCCCTCGAGGTCGGGGTCCTGCTGCATCCAGTCGAGATCATCGTAGCCTAACGAAATTGCCGTGCGCAGGGCGCGGAGGGCATCGGGGCGTTTTTTGCACAAGGCTAAGCTGCAGGCTAAATTATAATGGGCGGTGGGGTTAGCGGGTTCGAGCCGTACCAGTTTGCGATCCATGCGTAAGCCATCGACGATGCGGCCGGCTTTCGTGTAGAGCCCGCCGAGCAGGCCGACGACCTCGGTGTAGCCGGGGCAGCGTTGATGGACGGCTTCGAAGAACTGAATTTCGAATTGTGAATCGTGTTTAGCGGGACGGAGCATGTTATTTTTTACGATGGTGAGGGCAGCGGCCGCTCGAGTGAAAGGCGATGCACTGGGCGCTCACTTGCAGACGTTGGGCGATCGGTTTGAGGCCGAGTTTCAAAGCGACCGTGCTGCCATACCATTCCATAAAAGGCGCATTAATTTCGGAGATTCTGTGGCAATCAACGCACACCACTTGGGCTACTTCCGTGGCGCCGCTGCTGGTGGCAAAATAAAATTTCTCGCCAGAGCCAATATCAACTTCGCGTAAAAGGAGGCAGGCGGTCATGAGAGGCAGCGTGCGGTACACTGTGGCGCGCGAGACCGAGTCATCGAGTGCGCGGGCCTGATCGAGGAGTTGCTCGGCGGTGAAATGCTCGGTTTGCGCCAAGGCGGCGGCAAAAATGGCGAGGCGTTGATTAGTTACCCGGAGCCCTCGGCTGGCCAGATAGGCTTGGAATTTTTCGCGGGCAACAACGTGACTCACGGCGGCAATGTCGGGGCGGCACTTTCGTGCTGTCAACTCGGAAGCGGGGGAGGCGGGGCGGCCGGGGGACGGTTTACTCTGGGGCGGTGTAACGGGTGTTACCGCCGAACTGTTGCCAACGACGAGCGACGCTGCGGCTGAGGCCCAGCGCTAACGCCGCGAGCAAGCTACTGGCTAGAAAAGTATAGCGATAATCACTCCCCAGTCGATCGAGCAGGGCGCTCAGGAGTGGGCCCAGACCCATATTAAAGATGGCCGCAATCAGACTGCCCGCGGCGGCGAATTGGGCGAATTTTAATTTGGGGTAGAGCATTTGACCAATGGCGGCCGTGCCGGTGAAGAAAACTCCCGAAACAATCCCGTGGGCGAGGAGCACGATGCCATAGGACGGCTGATCGTGCACCCAGACGAAACCGGCCAACATCAGGGCGGCATAGAGTAAAAGAGCCCCTTGCCCGACGCGAAGCGGGTGGTAGCGATCCGCTAGCCAGCCGAGCGGAAAGGATAAGCCAAATGAGGTCAGAAAAGTTATCGCGAGATATTTACCATAAATCTCCATCGTCATTCCGTAGCTTTTCGCGGTATAAATGGCGAACGTGTTGACCGGAAGAAAGGCCGCGTTGGCCAAAGCGATAAAGGAAAAGACCCACAGATAATAAGGTTTCGATAAGCAATCGCGGAAATAAGCGCCCATCGCCTCAACCACAAGAGGTCGGCCCGGGGTGGTGGGCGGCGGCGGCGGATAGTCCCCTTCCTTGATCCGCAAGCACATCACCGAAAAACCAACGCCATAAATAAGTCCCACGGTGGCTAAAATAATCGAGTAGCTGGTCTCCGCGTGGCCGATGATTTTCCAGTTAAATAAAATACCCGCCCCCAGCCCCACGGCGCGGAAGAGGCCGTAAAAACGACCGAGCCACGCGCGCGGCACGACATCGTTGGTCAGTCCATTAAAGAGCGCGTTGGAAATGACTACCCCGATTTCGAAAACAATCCAGCAAGCCCCCATGGTCCAGAGGATGGTCTGGTTGACATTAGCGGGGTCGCCGCCGCTCCAGCGGTGGATGGCCCGCCCGATCGCGGGGCTGTAGGCTAGGCCTAACATGGCGAGCGTCACAAAAGGCGTGGGCCATAAAAGAAAAGGCAGACGTCGTCCCCGGCGACTCCGGTGACGATCGCTCCAATAACTAACGATCGGACCAACAAAGAAAATAATTGCTTGGGGGATGGTTAGGAGAAAAAATTCCGGTAAAAAAATCACTGGCTTGATGCTTTTTGAGCATTAGCTGGGTAACGGGGACCGCTGATCTTTCGCGCAGCATGTAGGCGAAATCACCGAATAGCAGCCAAGTGAACAGCAGCGCGAGTCCGGCTGTCGTGTAGGTCAGGGTACCGACGGACCAAGTTTTTTGGTCAGCGGGAGGGGGCAAATGAGCTGAAGTCATCGGGCAGGGCAGATTCGGAAAATGGGGGCGAGGATAATTAATCGGCGCAAGCTGCTTCGCAAAAAATAATTAAGGGCAGGCTCGGCGCGACAGGGGTAATCACGTTAAGGCGTGCGGAAAAATACCCTGATCGGCAAGAGCGTTGTAGCCGATTTCACCGCCGGGGTGCCGCGCTTGTGGACCGGCGCGAAGCTAGCGCTGGGGCGAGCCGGCTGGGCCGGGCGGCGGCGGAATATCGCGACCGTGCATTGACTCAGTCCCGCGGGCGAACATTCACTTGCAGGATGATTGTGGGAGTTCAGCCCATGGCCGGTTTCGATAAACTTCTGCACTATAAAGTGCCGGAAGCATTACGCGCGGAAATACGAGCGGGCTCGCTGGTACGAGTACCGATTAGTGCGCGTCTTCACCTTGGTTTAGTGATGGAGCTGAATGCTCAGCCCGATTGTGCGCCCGAGAAATTAAAGTTAATCAGTAACATTCTGCATGATTATCCTGCCCTGACTCCTGATCTGCTGGGGCTCGCTCGGTGGATGCACACTTACTACGCCGCCCGAAAGGAGACGGTATTGGAGGCCATGATTCCCGCGGCCGTACGCGACGGGGCGCGGTTGAAAACCGAAAAATATCTCAGCCTCGCTCGTAGCCTGACGGCTGAAGAGTTAGGCCGGCTCCGGAAGAAGGCGCCGCAGCAGGCCCGCTTGGGGGAATTTCTCCAAGGGCTGAGCCAGCCCGTAAAAAAATCTCTCGTGCTCACGCGACTTGATCTCACCGCGGCGGTGGTGACGGTGTTGCTCAAACGGGGTTTAGTCCGGGAGGAAACGCGTTCCGTGGAGCGCGTCGCCTACGCTGATAACTGGACCGGAGGCGAAGTGGTGACGGGTTTGCCCCCTAAACTTAATGCCGAACAGGCCACTGTGGTGCAGGCGCTCAGCACTAGCCTGACGGCGGGAAAATTTGCCGTTCATTTGCTGCATGGCGTGACGGGTTCAGGTAAAACCGAAGTTTACCTCCGCGCGGTCGAGCAGGTCCTCGCCGCCGGGGGTAGTGCGATTTATCTCGTCCCCGAGGTGGCCCTCACGCCGCAGACCGTGGCCCGCTTGCGGGGGCGCTTTGAATCGGCGGGGCACAAAACCGTGGTTTGGCATAGCCACCTCGGGGAGGGCGAGCGCCTCGATGGTTGGACGGCATTGGCTTCGGGGCAGGCGCGAGTGGTGGTGGGAGCGCGGTCGGCGGTGTTTGCGCCGGTGCAAAATTTACAGCTGATCGTGGTCGATGAGGAACATGAGCCCGCGTATAAGCAGGATGAGACGCCGCGTTACCACGGGCGGGATGTGGCCGTCTATCGGGCAAAATTAGCGGGCTGTGTTTGCCTGCTCGGTTCGGCCACTCCTTCATTGGAATCCTGGGCGAACGTCCAGGCGAGTAAATATCAGCTCGATGTTCTGACGAAGCGGGTCGATGACAAAAAATTACCCGATATTCACGTGGTGGACATGCGGATCGAAATAGTGCGGCAACGGGGATTGGTAACCCTTTCGCGCTTACTCGTTGATCACATGCACCGGCGCTTCAAGCGCAAAGAGCAGATTATTCTTTTTATTAATCGCCGCGGCTATTCCTCGAGTATGCAGTGCCGAAAATGTGGGCACGTGGAACAGTGTCCGCATTGCAGTGTGTCGATGACTTATCACCGTGCCGATGAGACGCTGAAATGTCATCTCTGCGGTCATGCCCGAGGGGCGCCGGCGGTTTGTCCGGCCTGTGCGGCGCCCGACATCCGTTGGCGTGGACTCGGCACGCAGCGGGTGGAGGAGGCGGTCCGGCGGGTATTACCGCGAGCGCGGCTGGAGCGAATGGATGCCGATACCATGGCGAAAAAGCATCTCTTCCGGCAAATTCTCGGCGATTTTCGCGCCGGTAAAATTGATGTGCTGATCGGCACGCAAATGATCGGCAAGGGCCTGGATTTTCCGAACGTTACGCTCGTCGGTTTAGTCGATGCGGATCTTTCCATGCATGTGCCCGATTTCCGCGCGAATGAGCGGACCTTTCAATTGCTGGTGCAGGTCGCGGGTCGGGCAGGTCGCGGCGATCGGGCGGGGGAGGTGGTGGTGCAGTCGTTCACGCCTAAGTCAGAGGCGATTCAGTTCGCCCGGCAGGCCGATTATAATGGGTTTGCGGAAGGTGAGCTCGCGATGCGCAAAAAATTTAATTATCCGCCCTACCGCCATCTCATTCACCATATTTTTCGCGGTCCCAATCAGGAGAAAATAAAATTTTTTGCGGAGCACTGGGTCAAGCAAGTCGAGCAAGCCTTGGGGGGCATCGTGGAAATCCGTGGACCCGCCCCGGCGCCCATCGAAAAAGTGAAAGATGAATATCGTTACCAGATTTGGTATTTTTGTGCCCGCACCACGGCGGTGGTCCCCGCGTTAGTGCGTTTGCAGGGCACCGTCAAATGGCCGGACGATGTGATCCAAGTGCTCGACGTTGATCCGATGAGTCTGGTGTAAAGGCGTCGCGGGATTTCGCGATCAGTTTAAGGCGCAGCGTGCGGGGGGTGGACATAAATTCGCGCGGGCCGCCGGGGGAAATAATTTCGTCTCGGGCTGCGGTCGGTGGATTGAGCAACCGACCGACGGCAGAAAGTTGTTCCTCGACCTCGCCGGTGCAGCGCTCGAGTTACGGCAGATTGAGGCGCCGCGGTTCGAGTAACCAAGCGGTGGGTGGGTTGGGACTCGGCGTACCGGGGCGCAGTAGGGCCATCGACCGGACCCATTTGGCGGCGTGCAAGAGGCACGCCATGCGTTGATGGCCGGCGGTGCTGCGCGGAAAATATTGCCAGCGCACGGGCTCGGACATGGCGAGAGGGAAATCCCAGTGCCGGAGTAAGGACGCGCCTGCCTCGGCTTGGGTAAAGCCCAGCAAGGCTCGTTCATGTTCACAGGCTTCGCGCGGGTAACCATGATTGTTCAAGCGGCAATCCGGATGATTGCGCAGCACCCACTTATCGACCGCGAGCAAGCCGACGCAGTGGAGCAGGCCTACGGTATAAGCGATATCACGCTCTTCCCCCACGACGGCGGCCGAATGGTATGCCGCCGGACTGAAATTGTACCGCGCACGTGGTCGCCTCTGCGCCATCCAGCGCCTAAACGAGGCAAACTCGCCCGAATCACCTCAGCCGCCACCGGAACGTATTCCGCCATCTTGAGCTCGCGCTGGCCGGGCGGTGGGGGGGTGGGGCATCTATTTCCGCGTTGCCAAAAACGAAGGCGTGACCGTTGCTGCTCGCTATGGGAAAGCAGTCACAAGTCAGTTGGGGTGGGCGTTTCTCGGCGGGTACCGCCGAGTTGATGCTACATTTTAGCGAATCGGTCAGTTTTGACCATCGCCTCGCCCCGTTCGATATCCAGGGAAGCCAAGCTCATGCCGCCATGTTGGCGCACGTGGGTTTAATCAAGCGGCGCGAACGAGATGCGATTCATCGTGGCTTAGAAGCCATTCTCAATGAGGTTAAAAAGGGCAAATTTAAATGGTCCCAGCAGCTGGAAGATGTGCACATGAACATCGAACAGGCGCTGACCAAGCGCGTGCCGGCGGCCGCTAAATTGCACACGGCGCGGAGCCGGAACGATCAAGTGGCGACGGATATGCGGCTGTATTTCAAGGCCGCCTGTGCGGAGGTCATCGCCAGCTTGCAAGCAGCGCAGCGGGCCATCCTCGCAGTGGTTAAAAAAGAAGGAAACGTGTTGCTGCCGGGTTACACTCATTTGCAGCGGGCGCAGCCGGTGTATCTGGCGCATCATTTTTTTGCTTACCTAGAAATGTTGGAGCGGGATGCGGCGCGTTTCGCCGTGGTGGCTGACCATGCTAATTGGTGTCCGCTCGGCTCCGGCGCGATCGCGGGCACCACGTTGCCAATTGATCGGGAATATACGGCTGAGTTGCTGGGTTTTGTGGACGCGCAAGGTCGGCCCCGGGTGACCCAAAATAGTATGGATGCGGTCAGCGACCGAGACCTCTACATCGAATTTGCCTCAGCTTGCGCCCTCGTGGGGGTACATTTCTCGCGACTCGCCGAGGACTTGATCTTGTGGTCGAGCCAAGAGTTTAAATTTATCGAATTGCCCGATGCTTTCTGCACGGGCTCGAGTCTGATGCCGCAGAAGAAAAATCCTGACTCGCTCGAATTGTTGCGGGGGAAATCAGCGCGGCTGCAGGGCAATCTGCACACTTTGCTGACGTTGGTTAAAGGGCTCCCGTTGACCTATAATCGCGATTTGCAGGAGGACAAACCGCCGGTGTTTGATAGTCATGATCAAACGGTGCTGTGCCTGGCGGTGCTGGCCGGAACGGTGACTGGTTTGAAAATGCAGCAGGCTAAATGTGCGGCCGCGGTCGCCGACCCCGCGTTGTTGGCGACAGATTTAGCGGATTACCTCGTGCGGCGGGGCGTGGCCTTCCGCGCCGCCCATTATGCCGTTGGCGCCGTGGTCAAGTTGGCGGAAAAGCAAGGCGTGCCCCTTAATCGACTGACTAACGCCGAGGTAAAAGCGATTCATCCCGCTTTGGGTTCGGACTGGACGACCGCCTTTGATCTTTCGGCCGCAATGGCGCGGCGCAAAGGCACGGGTATGCCGGGCCCGGCGCAGATTGCGCGGCAGTTCCAACGCTGGCAGAAGCTCTTGGGGTAAGCGGGAGGGCTCGCGGTCGCGCGTTTTAACCGCCATGTCTGTTATTCGTATTCTCACGGACCGAGTGGCCAATCAGATCGCGGCGGGCGAAGTGATTGAACGGCCCGCGGCCGTGGTGAAGGAATTGGTCGAAAATTCTTTGGATGCTGGCGCCACGCGCGTAGAAGTGGAATTTCGGGCCGGTGGCCGGGCGCTGATCCGCGTCACCGATAATGGCTGCGGGATGACTCAGGAGGATGCCTTGCTCTCCCTCGAGCGGCACGCGACTAGCAAGTTAGTGGAGACAGCTGACTTGGACCGCCTCGGCACTTTCGGGTTTCGAGGCGAAGCGGTCCCCTCAATTGCGAGTGTCTCCCATTTTGAATTACAGACGCGCGTGGGAAGCGCCGCGGCCGGCACCGAGATTGTGATTAATGGCGGAAAATTTGTGCACGTGCGTGAATGCGGTCTGGCCCCGGGCACGCGCATTACCGTGTCGCATTTGTTTAACTCCGTGCCGGCGCGGCGGAAATTTTTAAAAACGGATGCCACCGAGTCGGCGCACATTATTCAGACGGTCCGCTTATATGCCCTCGCGTGTCCCGCGACGGCTTTTGTGTTGATTGAGGATGGCCGCGTGCTGTTTCAGTCGCCGGTTTGTACCACGCTAGCGGAGCGCGTGGGGGAGATTTTTGGCCGGCAATTGGTGGCTGATTTGCTGCCGGTGGCGATGGCGGAGACCGGTCTGAAATTGAGTGGGCTGATTGGTAAACCCGGCGTTAATCGATCCACGCGTCACGAATTGCTGATGTTCGTAAACCGACGGCCGGTTGATAGCCGGACGCTTAATTACGCTTTAATTGAATCCTATGCTACGGCCCTCGCGAAAGGCCGTTATCCGGTCGCCGTATTATTTCTCGAACTGGATCCGGCCGCGGTCGATGTGAACGTGCATCCGGCCAAGCGCGAGGTGCGCTTCCGCAGTGAAGGCGCCGTGCGCGGTTTTGTGATTCGGGCAGTATTGCAGCGATTACGCGAGTGGGGCGCGCCGGCCCCCAGAGTGGAACCGGCCAGCGCGGGGCCAGTTCACCCGGTTGCGTCGGAGGTAATGCCGGGCGATCCGGTGAGCTTGGCCGCTCCCGCAACCGTGAACCTGCCGCCAACCGCGTTTGTGGTTAAGCCGCCCGCGCCGCACTCCGCGCCAGCCATCGTCAGAACGGCTGCCGCCCCTTTAAAGGTGAGCGCACCGAGCGCCTCTGCGGCGTTGCTGGGCTGGCGCTTTCTGGGGACCGCGCATAGCGACTATGCCTTGTGGGAAACGCCGAGCGGTTTGATGGTCTTGGATCGACGGGCCGCGCATGAACGGGTGTGGTTCGAGCGTTTAGAAATGCAATTTAAGCAAGGAGCGGTTGCGAGTCAGCGTCTGCTCTTTGCGATCCCGGTGGAATTTGACGCCATTGCGAGTGCCTTGTTAACCGACCAGCTCGCTTTTTTGCAATGCCATGGGTTTGCGGTCGTAGAATTCGGGCGTAATTTTTTCCGCATTGAGGCGGTGCCGGTTTGGCTGGAATCAAGTGATGCCGTTATTTTTTTGCGCGATATCATCGGCTTGATGCGCGACGGGCAGCTCGATGGGAAGAACCTTGATTTAGCCCGGACGGCCTTAGCCCAACTCGCAGCCCAGCAAGCGGTACGGTTGCCGATTAGCCATAACGAGACCGAGGCACTGGCGCTCGTGGCCCAACTTTTCGCCTGCACGCAACCCCATACGAGTCCGGCTGGTCGGCCAACCCATTTTGAATTGAGTCGCGCTGAATTGCTGCGGCGGTTTCAGCGGTAAGCTTAGTTAGTGTTCACCCAATCGTCATGTGGGCCCGATATTCCTAACTTGCCTGCCGCAACGGCACGATTTGTGATCTATTCCCTCCATGCCTGTCAAAAGCAAAGCGAGTCAGTCGGCTAGTCGTGCTCCCCACCCAGCAGTAAAACCGCCGCCGGTGGATCTGCGTCCGCTGATTGAACGGCATTTGATCTCAACCTTAGCGCGGCATCCGGCCTCGGCGACCCCGCTCGACTGGTGGGTCGCGACCGCGCTCGCGGTACGGGATACGATTCATGAGCGCATGATTGCGACGCAGCGGCGGCATAATGAGAAAAATGTCCGCCGGCTTTATTATTTCTCGCTCGAGTATTTGATGGGTCGACTATTCGGAAATAATTTACTTGCGACGGGTTTGCTGGATGCGGCGCGCGTTGCGCTCGAAGCCTTGGGTCAGGATTTCGAGCAAATTCGCGAGGCCGAGGCCGATATGGGGTTAGGCAATGGCGGGTTGGGTCGTTTGGCGGCCTGCTTTCTCGATTCGCTCGCGACGTTAGATTATCCTGCGCTGGGCTACGGGATTTATTATGAATTTGGCCTCTTTAAACAGGCCTTTCAGCAAGGCCATCAAGTCGAGCGCCCTGATAATTGGATAATTTTTGGCAGTCCTTGGGAAGTGGTGCGGCCAGAATATGCGCAAGAAGTGCGTCTCTTTGGTCGCGTGGAAAATGTTTTTGATGACCGCGGGAATGCTCGTCCCCGCTGGGTAGATACGAAGACCATCTTGGGCGTGCCGCATGATATTCCCATCGCCGGCTACGGGACCACGACAGTTAATCTGCTGCGGCTCTGGGCTTCCAAATCAACGGAAGATTTCGACCTCGAGGCTTTTAATCGCGGTGGTTACGTCGAGGCCGTACGGGAAAAAGCCATCGGCGAAACCGTCTCGAAGGTGCTTTACCCGAACGATAAAACTGAAAACGGCAAAGAGCTGCGGTTAATGCAGCAGTATTTTTTTGTGGCGTGTTCCTTGCGCGATATCATTCGTCGCCATTTCCGCCAGCCGACCAACTCATGGGATAATTTTTCGGACAAGGTCGCCGTTCAGCTTAACGACACTCATCCCGCCATCGCGATCGTCGAATTGCTGCGAATTTTATTGGATGAGGAAAATATGGCGTGGGACGCCGCTTGGGCCATTACGAGCCGGACCTTTGCTTACACGAATCACACCCTTTTGCCCGAGGCCCTCGAGAAATGGACCGTGGGACTCTTTGAGCGACTTTTGCCCCGTCATTTGCAGATCATCTATGTCCTCAATGAGCAACTGCTGCGGGCGGTCGAGCGGCAATGGCCCGGTGATAATTGGAAAAAAACCGCCTGCTCCCTGATTGAAGAAAATGGCCATAAGCAAGTGCGCATGGCGAATCTCTCCGTCGTTGGCTCGCACGCCGTCAACGGCGTGGCAGAGATTCACACGGCATTATTAAGGCAGAATCTTTTTCCGGAATTTAACGAACTTTACCCCGGTAAATTCCAAAACAAAACCAATGGCATCACCCCGCGCCGTTGGTTGCTGAAGAGCAACCCGCGCTTAGCGGCACTGCTGACGCGAAAATTGGGGCGGGCGGATTGGGTGCGTAATCTTGATTTGCTGCGGGGCCTAGAGGAATTTGCCAATGAGCCGGCTTTTCAACGCGAGTTCATGGCGATCAAACGGGCTAACAAGGTCGATTTAGCTGCAGTCATCAAAACGGAGTGCGGCTTGGTGGTTTCACCGGATGCTATTTTCGATGTGCAGATCAAGCGACTGCATGAATACAAGCGGCAGCATTTGAATTTGCTGCACATCATGACGCTGTATCGTCGCTTGCTGCAGAATCCCTCGCTCGATTTGGTACCCCGCGTCTTTATTTTTGGGGCGAAAGCTGCGCCGGGCTATGACTTGGCAAAAAATATTATACGCGCTATCAATGTGATTGGGGCCCATATCAATGCCGACGAGCGCATCGGTGGTAAACTGAAGGTGGCGTTCTTGCCCAATTATCGCGTGTCACTCGCGGAGAAAATTATTCCAGCCGCCGATCTTTCGGAGCAGATTTCAACCGCGGGTAAAGAAGCCTCGGGCACGGGGAATATGAAGCTCTCGCTCAATGGGGCGCTGACGATTGGCACGCTCGATGGGGCTAATGTGGAAATTCGGGACGAAGTGGGGGCCGATAATATTTTTATCTTTGGCCTGACGGTGGAAGAAGTGGTCGCGCTCACGGCTAAAGGCTACTGTTCGCAGGATTACTATCAGGCGGATGAAGAACTGCGCGCCA
>SXGQ01055916.1_pt1 | contig 14469 bp, 9 predicted proteins | sample 3178371 | NCBI WGS metagenome assembly SXGQ01 (sample SAMN11356859, study PRJNA531348) | freshwater metagenome | isolation source: freshwater sample F1-20 | place: China: Fuxian Lake, Yuxi | collected 2017-12-25
CCTTTGGATGCTCGGTCTCGCTTCACGCGATGGATGCGGAGATGGCTTTGAGTGGTGTCACGCAGATGAGTGATATGTTTCTCACCGACTGCCTGGCGATGGCTCGCAACAGCCGCATGAAGGTCGATCGCAATCCGGCGACATGGCAGCGTTTGAGCGCGGAACTGCGGCTGCCGCCGGGCGCGGAGTATCTCCTCATTCGCATCGGCGTGGAGCACTCCAACAAAGCCCAGCGCCGCGTGAGCTTTGACGGCCATTACCTCGACGACGTGCGCCTGACGTTGGCACGCCGAGCGGCGCTGCCCTGAAGGCCGGGACTCTCCGCAAACGCTTTTGAAAATCTGCCGATGAAACACACCCTCACACTCCTTACCACCCTGCTGCTCGCGCCGCTGGCCACGACCCAAGGGGCACCACCTGATGGCGCAATCTCTCTCGGAGCCGAGCAGGCGCAGAAGATCAAGCCTGAGGCCGCCGCAGTAATTCGCGCTGATGAACCAGCGCCGAAATCCAGCGCTGCCGTCTCTGCCGCGAAGAGCGCGCCGCCCGCCGCGATGGACCCGAGGCACCAGGCACTGCTCCAGGAATACTGCCTGGATTGTCACGGCCCGAAGAAGCAAGAGGGCAAATTCCGAGTCGATCAACTCTCCTTTGCGCTCAACGACCTGCAGACCGCAGAACGCTGGCAGAAGGTGCTCGACGCCATTAACTCGGGCGAAATGCCGCCGGAGGAAAAAAAGCAGCCCCCTTCCAAGCAAAAGGCGGATTTTCTCGACGACCTGGCGCATGTGATGGTCTCAGCTCGCCGTCAACTCAGCGACCAGCATGGAGTCATCACCCTGCGCCGCCTCAATCAGCGCGAGCTTAAGAACACGTTGCTCGCCCTGCTCGGGGCCGCCGTGGATGTGAGCGACCTGCCCTCCGACACCGACGCGGGGTCCTTCGACACGGTCGGCGCCAACCTCTTTATGTCGGGCAGTCAGTTCGAACAGTATGAAGCGATCGGCAGGAACGCCCTCGAGGAAGGCTTCGCCGTGCGTGCGGCAACGGGCGTGCAAAAGAAATTCCGCTACGAGACAGAGGAGTCCCTCAAGACCATCTCCGACTTTGTCAAAGTGGGACTCGAGACCCATGAACGGGGCAAAAAGTGGGTCGAGGCAGTCCAAGCCGCCATGGCGCTGCCGGAGTATGCCTCCGTGGTGGCTGAACTCCGCAAGACCGCGAAAAGCGACGCCATCGTGCGGCGCTCCTGGGAAAAGATCGCTGGCGCGCCCTCACCTGAATCGTTCGGATTTCTGCGCAAAGCCGCCACGGCGGACATAGCCAACCTTGCCTTCATGATGAATCCCGCCCGCTTCGCCTACCAGAGCCGCTACCTGGAACTGCCGGGCCTGGACACCGGCGCTTACCTCACCATCGGTAACATCGACGGAAATCTGAACGCTGCCTTGTCGCTTCGGATCCCCGGCGATTTTCCGCCGGGCGACTACGTCATTCGGGTGCGAGCTGCCGCCACCGCCGGGAGCGCCCCCGAGCGGCGCTTCCTCGACTTCGGGTTTAAGGGCCGCAAACGACCGACCACCAGCGTTCATGAAGTCACCGGCACGATGGCCAACCCGGAAGTCATCGAGATCCCGTTTCACCGGACCTTGGAGCACCGCGATCAGATCAAGAACGCCGTCTACATCCGGGAAAGAGGCACAGGCGACAACGGCGATCAGATCAGGGTCAAGCAGGAGCAAGGCCGCAAGCTCAACGGCAACGGCATCGGTTTCGAGCCCGTCATCTGGGTGGACTGGATCGAGATTGAACGCCTTCCCGATCGCGAGATCGCGCCCGGCCTCCGTGCGTTGGAGGGCATCGCGCTCGACGACAAAACGAGCCCGCCAAACGCTCCCGAGCTGCGCGCGGCCTTCGAGCGCTTTGCGCTTGAAGCCTTTCGCGGGGCTCAACCCTCGGAGCGATTCCTGGATCGCCTGGTGAGTTGCTACGAAGAGGCGCGGGCCGACGGCAGCAAGCACAGCATTGCCCTGCGTGACACCCTCGCGCTGGTCCTTGCCTCCCCGAAGTTTCTCTACCGGGCCGAGCCCTCTCCGAGCGAAGAGCGCCGGCTGCTCAATGGCCCTGAAATGGCGACCCGGCTCTCCTACTTCCTGTGGGGATCGCCTCCCGACCCCGCGCTGCGCGCCCTCGGCAACTCCGGCGAACTGCTCCAAGCCCACGTCCTCGCCGAGCAGACCGAGCGGCTCCTCGACAGTCTCCGCTCCATGGAGTTCGTCAAAGCCTTCACCCGCCAGTGGTTCAATCTCGATCGGCTCGACTTCTTCGAGTTCAACCCCGCACTGCATCCGCGCTTCGACTTCGCCACCAAGGTCTCGGCCAGAAACGAGGTCTTCGAAACCGTCGCTCATCTGCGGCTCGAAAACGGCCCGGCCAGGGACCTCCTCAGGGCCGACTACCTGGTCAGCACCGGCATCATCAAGGAGCTCATCGCCTGAGCGCGCCCAGACACCTTTGCCCCGACCTTATCTCGATCCCATGAACCCATTAAAAACCATTTCGCCATTCAATAGTATTGAGTCGCATCTCTTCCTTTACGGCACCGGTCGAGTCCCGGACTACGCCGAGCGCAAGTCGCTCCATCTCGCCGCCAACCGGGTGCTGAAGGAAAAAGGCGGCTTCCGCGATCTGCTGCTCGCCGTGATCGAGAGCGAAACCTTTAGGACACGGTGAACGAAACGCATTCCAAAGAACATTTTCATGAAAAACACACTCATCACCTTTCTCATCCTCGGCAGCCATCTCCATGCCGCCGAACCGCAGCGCTATGACCTCGTGGCGGATGCCGTAGATGGCCTCCCGGTCGCGCTCCGTGGCGGGCCCGAGCTGGATGCGGCTGGGACTGGCGTTGCGCGACGAGTGGACGTGGGCGGGAGCGAGCGGTTCGGCATTCATAGGCGGCAGAGTAGGAACCGCCCCGACTGGACGTGAATTGAAATTCCCCGTCACTTGATCAAGCAAAGCAATCCGGGCCGCGCTGCGCTCTTTGCGCCCTCTTGCGGCTACTTCTTCCGCAAGTCCACCGCCGCGAGCCTGCCCTTGTCGCGCGCGAGGAGCAGGCCGTCCGCGAGGGCGGGCTGGGCACGGCCTTCGCGACCGAGGATTTGAGCGCGCCCTCTCTCCACAAAGGCTTTCGGGTCGGCGGCCACGCGCACGAGTTCGCCGCTGTCGGAGGTGATGAGCAGGTCGCCGCCCGCGAGGATGATGCCGCCGTGCGTGACCTTGCCCGTGCTCCAGCGGACTTTGCCGGTGGCGAGTTCCACGCAGCGCAACTCGGGCCGGGGGCCGGTGTCCACGCGGCCCTCGAAGCCGTAGAGGAAACCATCGCGCAGGACGGGGGTGACGTATTGGGCGGTGAGTTGCTCCTCGCCGGACCAGATTTTCTCCACACCGCCGGCCTTCAGGCGCAGCAGCACCGCGCCCGCGCCATAACCGGCCGAGATGAACACGGTGTCCCCGCTCACGACGGGCACGGCGGCGCTGACGGAGGCTTGCATCTTCGGCCCCCACGGGAAGGTGAAGTGGACTTTGCCATTCGCTGGGTCGAGGGAGACGAGCTTGTGCCGTGCGAAGAAGAGCGCGTGTCGTTGGCCGGCGATGGTGGCCGCGATGGGCGCGGAATAACTGGCTTCTTCATCGTGTGCCTTCCACAGGACTTTGCCCGTCGCGGTGTCGAAGGCGACGAGGCCCGCGCCGTTCTTCCCACCGATGTTCACGAGCAGCGCCTTGCCCTCGACGAGCGGCGAGCATGCGAAGCCGAAGAAGCCCGGGTCCGCGCCGAAATCCCTTTGCGCGTCGGCGCTCCACAGCGGCTTGCCGGTGGCGAAGTCGAGCGCGTGGAGATTCCCGTTCGCGCCGAAGACGAAGACGCGTCCGTCAGCGATGCAGGGCGTGCCCCGCGGGCCGTTGTCAAAGCTGAAGCGGTCGGTGTAGCGCGTGGGGAAGGGTTGCTTCCAAAGCTCCTTGCCGGACTTCGCATCGAGGCACTCGACCAACTCTTGATCACCGACGCGATGGAAGAGAATGACCTTGCCGCCCGACGCGACAGGCCCGGCCCAACCGGAGCCGAGTTTATTCTGCCACGCGATGGGCGGGCCGTCTTTCGGCCACGCGTCGGCGAGGTCGGTGCCGGTGTAAGCGGCGTTGCGTGTGGGGCCGAGGTATTGGGGCCAGTCGGCGGCGGGGAGAATGGTGGCGGCGAGAAGGAGGTTCAGGGCGGCAAGTGGCGCGCGCAGGTGCATGGCAATTGGGATACGGCAGGCCGGGAGTCTAGGCGAGGAAAAGTCCAGCGCGCCGGACTGAAGGACCATTTCTCCGCTCGACAGCGCGGCGCGGCGCGTTGGACATTTTCCCCATGTCGCAACGCACGCTGACTCTCGGTCACTCGCCGGACCCTGACGACGCCTTCATGTTCTACGCGCTGGCAAAGGATCTGATCCCCGCGCACGGCTACCGCTTCGAGCACATCCTCCAGGACATCCAGACGCTCAACGAGCGCGCCACGCGCGGCGAGCTGGACATCTCCGCCATCAGCATCCACGCCTACGCGCACGTCAGCGACAAGTATGCCCTGCTGCCCAGCGGCGCGAGCATGGGCGATGGCTACGGGCCGATGCTCATCGCCAAGCGCCCGCTCACGCGCGAGGCCATCGCGACCAAGCGCATCGCCGTGCCGGGCCGGATGACGAGCGCGTTCCTCGCGCTGCAACTCTACCTCGGCAAACCGGCGCGCGAGTTCGAGCACGTGATCGTGCCGTTCGACCTGATCTTCGAGGCGGTGCAAAACGGCGTTGCCGACGTGGGCCTGATCATCCACGAGGGACAGCTCACGTTCGAGAAGCACGGCTTCCAGCTCTGTGAGGACCTTGGCGCGTGGTGGGGCCGCGAGAACGACGGCTTGCCGCTGCCGCTCGGCGGGAACGTGATCCACAAGCGCATCCCGGCGGACGAACGCAAGGTCATCTCCGACCTGCTCACCGCGAGCATCCGCTACAGCCTCGATCACCGGTCGGAGGCGGTGGTGCACTCGTTGAGGTGGGCGCGCGGAATGGGGCACGACCTCGCGGACAAGTTCGTCGGGATGTATGTGAACCACTGGACGCTCGACTACGGCGAGCGCGGGCGGAAGGCGATCCGGCGGTTCCTCGGCAGGGCGGCGGAACAGGGCTTGATCCCCAAGCAGCCTGATCTCGAGTTCGTCGTGTAGACAGGGAGCGCAGTCGGAGCGCTGGCTTCCAAGCCGACTTTGTGTGTCCGTCGCAACGGCATTGTGCCCGGCAAAGCAGGCGGAGCCGTGCGGCTTCGGTCATTTCGCCTGCTCCGCCTCGCGCTGAAAGAACTCCAGCCAGCCAAGCATGATCGCGTCGCCGATGGTGTTCGCCTTGCGCAGCTCGGCGGGAGTCTTTCCCCAGTAGAAGCCGATCCATCCGGTCGCAATGCCGCGCGACTCCGTGATGAACTGGCCGAACTCGGGGAGCCCGGCTTGTAGTGGGAAGGTTTCCTCGATGACCACAGGCTTGCCGACGGCGAAGCCGCGCAGAGTCTCGATCGCCTTGGACACCTCGCCCTTCTTCGGGTAGATGTGGACGCAAATGAAGTCGAGGTCCGCAGCCATCTTGTCCGGCACGAAGCCGCTGCGCAGGCCGGGGCGGTCGAGGCTCCAGTCCACGAGGCCAACAGTGACGAGATGCCGCGCGTCGTGCTGGCGGATGGCCTTGGTGAGCGTGCGAATCCACTCACTCGCGACGGTGTGCGGCACGCGCCCGGTGGTGTCGAGCGTGATGAACTGGACGAAGTGCTTGCCGGCAAACGCGCCGCCGAGCCAGTCGCCCGGCTTGCGCTTTCCGCCGCCGACCACCGGCTCGTTCATCAGGTCGTAGCAGAAGACGGCGGGGCTGTCCTTGCACTGCTTCGCGACGGCGGCCCAGAAGCTAGCCTGCGCGGCCCAGCGCGAAGGCTCGTCGAGCGCGTCATACCACGCGGGCACGTCGGCCTTGTGGTAGCAGCCCAGGCCGGTGAGGTCCAGGTAGAGGCCGGTGCGCTCGGCGAGGGTGAGAAGTTTGGCAAGTTGCTTGAGCGAAGCCTCATTCGGCTTCTCCGCCGTCTCCATGAACTTGCCGAACTGAAGGTGAATCCGCACGACGTTCGCTCCCAGCTCCTTCATCTCGCGGAAATCCTCCTCCACCTTCGGCCACTCGGTGAGCCAGTAGTCCTCGATCAGACGGCCCGGCTCGTCATGGTCGTAGTTGAAGCCCCACGGGACGAAAGGCTTTCCGGACGCGCCGCGAGTGAAGCCTTTGCCGTCCTTGGAAACTGCGATGTGGTCGAGGCCGCGCGACTCGGCGGCGGACAGGCCCGCGTAACTGAAGAACAAGACGAGGCGGAACCCGGCCAGTGCTGGCAGGTGTTTCATGCCCGCGAATCTACCCGCCGCTTGTCCGGTGCGGAAGCCTGTGGCGGCAAAAAAAGACCGCCGGTTCCCGGCGGTCTTGTGAGTGGCGATCAACCCTGCCCGCCTCAAGGCTCGGCGAGGATCTTGGCGCGCTGCTGGTGATACTCGCGCGGGGTGATCTTGTCGGTGAGATAGAGCTGGAGGAGTTCCTTGAGGCGCTGCTCCTTCGGCTTCACGGGGCCTTTCTTCGTGTCCGGCTTTACGGTGGACGGAGGCGTCACGGCAGCGGGAGCCTTGGTCTCCGGCGTCTTGGCGGTTGAAGGCGTGGTGGGCGGCGCGACCGGTTTCTTGCCGGCGGCGGCTTTGCGCTCGTCCTCGGCGCGCTTGCGATCCATCTCCTTCAAGCGGGCGTCGGTTTCAGCGGCCTTCTTCGCGTCGGCCTTCTTGGCGGCCTCGGCGTCGGCCTTGGCCTTGGCCTCGGCGTTCTTCGCGGCGGCGGCATCAGCCTTGGCCTTGCGATCGGCATCGGCAGTCGCGCGCTTGGCGTCGGCGTCGGCCTTGATCTTGGCCTCGCGCTCCATGCGCACAGAATCTTCCTGGGCTTTCATCGAGGCCTTGAGGGCGGCTTCGGCATCGGCCTTGGCCTTGATCTCGGCGTCCAATTTCGCCTTGGCTTGAGCCTTCTGAAGGGCGGCCTGGGCTTCAATGGACTTGCGCATGGCGGCTTCCTGCGCCTCGCGGGCTTTGCTTTCCGTTTCAAGTTTGGCCTGGGCCTGGGCCTGGGCCTGGCGCGCGGCTTCGAGCTGCGCCTTGCGGGCGGTCTCGACACGCGCCTCGGCAGCGGCCTTGGCGGCACGGGCCTGGTCTGCGGCCATCTTGGCACGGGCTTCGACTTCGGCTAACTGCGCCAACCGCTTGGTCTCGGCATCGGCGACAGCCTGTTTCTCGGTTTCCTTGCGGATCTTTTGCTCGGCCTTGGTCTGGGCGTCAGCGGCTTCGCGGAGTTTGCGTTCGGCCTCCATCTTGACCCTGACATCCGCCTCGGCCTTGCGCTGGGCTTCGAGCAGGGCCTTCGCGCCAGCGGCTTTGCGATCCGCATCCGCCTTGGCCTTCTTGTCGGCCTCGATCTTCGCGATCCGGTCGGCCTCGGCCTTGGTCTTCTTGTCCGCCTCCATCTGCACCTTCGCCGCGTCGGCCGCTTTCTTGTCGGCTGCCAGCTTCGCCAGGCGCGCGGCCTCGGCCTGCTTTTCCAATTCGATCTTGGCCTTCTTCTCCGCCTCGAGCTTCAGCTTGGCATCGGCGATGGCTTTCTTGTCGGCCTCAATTTTCAACTTCCGGTCGGCCTCGGCCTTCTTCTCCAATTCCATTTTGGCCTTCGCATCAGCCGCCTTGCGCTCAGTCTCGGCCTTGGCCTTCAACTCGGCATCCAGCTTTGCCTTGCGCTCGCTCTCCAGCTTCGCGGCCTTCTCGGCAGCAGTCTTTGCCTTCGTGTCGGACTCGGTCTTTTTCTCCGCGGCCAGGCGGGCCATGCGCTCGTCTGCAAGTTTCTGGTCGGCATCGGCCTTTGCCTTGGCAGCGGCGGCCTTGGCCTGCTGGTCTGAAGTGGACGGAGTCTTCGCGGGGGGAGCAGGGACGGGCGTCGGCGTCGGCTTGGGCTTTGCGGCAGTCATCTTTGCCTTGGCATCGGCCGCGGCCTTCTTTTCGGCATCGAGCCTGGCAAGGCGTTCGGCTTCCACTTTCTTCTCGGTCTCAAGCTTCATCTTCCTTGCGGCGTCGGCCCGGGCCTTGGCTTCCTGATCGGCCTTCGTCTTCGCGTCGGCTGCGGCCTTGGCCTTGGCGGTGTCTTCCATCGCCTTGCCGCGCTTGGCGGCTTCGGCGTCGGCCTTGCCCTTGGCTTCCATCGCGATCTTGGCCTTGCGGTCGGCCTCAGCCTTCGCCTCGACCTCAGCTTTCATCTTCTTCTCGGCGTCGAGCTTGGCCCTGGCGGCGGCGGCGTTCTGCTTCTCTGCATCGAGCTTCGCGAGACGATCCTTGTCGGCTTTAGCCTTCGCGTCGGCACTGGCCTTGGCCTTGGCGGCTTCAGCGTCGGCCTTGGCCTTGGCCTCCATCGCGATCTTGGCCTTGCGGTCGGCCTCAGCCTTCGCCTCGACCTCAGCTTTCATCTTCTTCTCGGCGTCGAGCTTGGCCTTGGCGGCGGCGGCGTTCTGCTTCTCTGCATCGAGCTTTGCGAGACGATCCTTGTCGGCTTTAGCCTTCGCGTCGGCACTGGCCTTGGCCTTGGCGGCTTCAGCGTCGGCTTTGGCCTTCCGCTCCTGCTCTGTCTTCGCCTTCGCGTCTTGTTCCGCTTTGGCCCTGGCGTCGGCGGCAGCTTTTGCCTTGGCGGCTTCGGCTTCGGCCTTGGCCTTGCGCTCCTGTTCAACCTTGGCCTTCGCGTCCTGATCGGCTTTGGCCTTCGCGTCCTGATCGGCTTTGGCCTTGGCTGCTGCTGCGGCCGCGGCTTTTGCGTTGTCTGCGGCGGTCTGGGCGGCGCCGACGGCTTCAGCCTCGATGGAGGCTTTCTTGCGGGCTTCGAGGCGGGCGAGTTGGGCCACTTCGGCCTTCGCCTTCGCAGCGGTCGCGGCGGTGGTGGCGGCTTGCTCGGCGGCGGCGCGGGCGGCCTTGGCCTTCTGAAGGGCGGCCTCGGCGGACGCAAGATTGGTGCGGGCCTGCTGCTCGGCCTTGGTCTTCGCCTGCTCATCGGCTTGGGCGGCGGTGAGAGCGCTGGCTGCGGAGGTCGCTGCGGAAGGAGCGGGTTTGGCGGACGCGGCCTTGGCTGCTTTCGCGACTTCGGCATCAGCAGCGGCGCGGGCTTCGGTGGAGGCCTTGGCGGCGGCGGCGGCGGCACGCTGCGCGGCGGAAGCGTTGCTGCTGGCCTCGGTCACTGCCTTGCTCGCGGCGTCAGCGGCGGCTTGCGCAGACTTGGCGGCGGCGGCCTTCGACTTGATCGCGGACTTGGCGGCGTCAAGTTTCTCCTGCGCAACACGGGCGGTCCGTGAGGCAGTCTCGGCGTAGATGGTCGCGGCCTGGAGGGTGGCCTGGGCTTCGCGCTCGGGCTTGTTCTTCACGGCGGTGGCGTAGCCTTCCTTGGCGCGGACGGCGGCGGCTGCGGTCTTGTTCGCGGCGGCGAGGGCGGCTTCGAGCGCGGTGATGGAGGTGGTGCCGGTCTTGGCGTCGGCGGCGGCCTGCGTGGCCTTGGCAGATGCGGCTTGGGCCTCGGACTTCGCGCGGGCTTCGGCTTGCGCAGTGCGGTTGGACTCGGCTTGTGCGGCGGCTGCGGCGTCGGAGGCGGCCTTGGCTTTCGCATCGGCTGCGGCTTTCGCCTTGGCGGTGGCGTCTGCGGCTTGGAGCTGGCGGCGGGCTTCGGCTTCGGCCTTCGACTTGGCTTCGGCGTCGGCCTTGGTCTTGGCGGATGAAGCGGACTGGGTCGCGGACTGCGCGGACTTCAGCGCGCTCGCTGCGCTGGTCGCGGCGGACTTGGCGTGATCGAGGTCGCTGGCGGCTTTCGTCTCGGCGGTGCGTGCGGCTTGGACGGCGGCGGCGGACTTCTTCTCGGCGGTCTGCGCGGCGGTGGCTTCGGCGGCAGCGCGGGCGGAGTCGGCAGCGGCGGCCTGCGCGTCGGACTTGGCACGGGCGGCCCAACCGACGGGGTCGGCCTTTTGTGCGGCGACAACGGCGGCGCGCTTGTTCTCCTCGGCCTGCTTGGCGGTCTTGATGTCAGCGAGGCGCTTCGCCTCGGCGTCGGCCTTGGCCTTCTTCTCGGCGTCCACTTTCGCCTTCGCGGCGGCGTCGGCCTGGGCTTTCGCGATGCGATCGGCATCGGCTTGGGCCTTCTTCGCGGCGTCGGCCTTGGCCTGGGCTTCGGCCTGGGCTTTCTTGTCAGCGGCGATTTTGGTGCGTTGGGCGGCCTCGGCGTCGGCCTTGGCCTTGCGCTCCTGTTCGGCCTTGGCGAGGGACTCGGCCTTGGCGCGGGCGGTGGCCTCGGCTTGGGCTTGCTTGTCGGCGGGAGCGGTGGCCTTGGCTTTGGGATCTGCGGCGCGGGAGAGGATCGGCGCGAAGCAGAGGCTGCCGGCAAGCAGGATGGCGAGCACGGTCAATTTGAAAAGCTGCATAGGGCGAAAGTTTTAACGAAGGGTGAGGGTTGAATCAACTCGAATTGCGCGGGCCAGACAAGGGGAAAAGGCGTCGCCAGGACTCGGCCCACGGGTAGCGCAGCACCGAGGCGGCGATGATGCCACGCACCTCGGAGCGGGAGGCTTTCACGCGGAGCTGCGGGTCGAGGATGTTCACGGCGCGGAGTTTCCCGACGGTCTTGATGCCGATGAGCAGGGGCCAGGCGCACGCGAGGCGCACGCGGATGAAGCGGCGCGGGATGGCGTTGGTGTATTCCCAGCCGGCGGCGAGGTGCGCGGTGGCTTTGTCGAGGTAGGAGTGGTAGACCGCGCGGAACTCCGGCTCGTTCGCGGGATCGAGGAGGTCGGCGGGGTGCAGGCCGATGGCGCGCAGACTTTCCTCGGGGAGATAGCAGCGGCCCTGGCGCAAGTCGCGCGGGAGGTCGCGCAGGATGTTGACGAGCTGCAAGCCCTTGCCGAAGCGGACGCCGTCGTGGAGCAGCTTCGCGTCGTCCAGCGGCGCGACGGGGAAGAGGTGCGCACGGGTGATGCGGGTCCAGAACTCGCCCACGCAGCCGGCGACGCGGTAGGTGTAATCGTCCAGCTCCGCCTCCGTGTGCAGCGCGGCGATGCCCTTCTGCGACGCGCCGTGGAAGCGTTTCAAATCCAGCTCCTGGCCGCTGACGATGGTGGAGAGCACCTCGCGGATGCGCTGCTGGTCCGAGTAAGTGAAGCGATTGAAAACCCCCAGCGCCTCCTCGACCCGTTCGAGCAGCATGCGCTCGCCCAGCGAACTCTGCCGCTCGGCGAACGCGCCAAAGTTCACCGGGATGAGCCGCGTCCCGGCGATGCGCTCGCGCAACGCCTGGAGTGCGTGGACGCGGTCGGCCATCGGGACCAGTTCGGTGTCCGCGATGGTGTCCGTGGCGCGGGCGAGGAGGTAGGCTAGGCCGATTTGCGGGCGGACCGGGCGCGGCAGGACGCGCAGCGTGAGGTAGAAGGAGCGCGAGACATCGCGCAACAGCGCCGTGAGCAACGCCGACTGCGGATGTGGAATGGCAGCGGCGTCGTAGCCTGTCTCGCTCATGCGGCCCAATTGATCGGTTGCACAACTCAGCCGCGGCTTCCTCTGCCCACGGAACCGGGGGTGAACGGAGTATGGAAAGAAGCGGGCGAAGTTCCAAGTTCCAAGTTCAACGGCGGACCGCCTGGGTGAGACTGCCTCGTGTTCCCGCCGGCTTTCCACCTCCATCTGATCGAAGCGCACATCGTCCGTGATGGGAGCGACGATGGCCACTCCACCGAGCCGGTATCCCATGGCCCCCCGTCGTCGGCCATCCACAGGGTGCGTGCTGAAGCAGGCCAGTGATCAGTGTTCAGCAACCAGTCTTGGTCCAAAGCCCATCGCCCGTCCGGCCCCACTGATTACTAGACACTGAACACGGATTACTTCTTCTCCGCCGCCGGCACGGCCTCGCCCTTCTTCCGATACGACACGGTGGGCTTGTAGTTCGCGCTCGGCAACTGCTCCCACGGCACGACGCCCACCTTGTCCGCCCACTGCTGCCACGCGGCGGCGAGCTCCTTCACCTTGGCGGGCTGCTGCGCGGCGAGGTTCTTCAACTCGGCGCGATCGCGGCTGAGGTCGTAGAGCTCCCACGAGGCCCGGAAGGACGCGACGAGCTTCCAGTCACCCACCCGCACAGCACGGTGGCCCTCGTGCTCCCATGCGAGCGTGCGTTCGCCGAGGGGCTTGCCTTGGAGCGTGGGAAGCAGGCTCTTGCCGGGCAGTGGCGTGAGGGCGCGGGCTTTAAACTGTTCGGGATACTTCGTGCCAGCGAGTTCGAGAAAGGTGGGGAGGAGATCAATGACGTGGCCCGGCTCGCGAGCAAGCTGTCCGCGCGCGGCGACACCCACCGGGCAACTCACGATGAGCGGCGTGCTGATGCCGCCTTCGTGGTTCCACATCTTGTGCTCGCGGAAGGGCGTGTTCGCCGCGTTGGCCCAGCCGACTTCGAGGCACTTGTGCGACTCGCGCGTGCCCGGTTCGCTGCCGGGCTTGTGGCCACGCGCCGTGTTCGGCCATGTGTCCAGGAACTCCGCGCTCGCGCCGTTGTCGGAGAGGAAAATGACGAGCGTGTTCTGCTCTGCGCCGAGTTTTTTCACGACGTCGAGCACCCGGCCGATGCCTTGGTCCATGCCGTCAATCATCCCGGCATAGATGGCCATGCGCAGGTCCCAGTCCTTGCGTTCGGCCTCCGTCAAATCCTTCCACGCTTTCGCCTCGGGCGCGCGCGGCGAGAGCTGGGCGTCGCGCGGGAAGAGGCCCAGTTCCTTCTGCTTCGCGAAGCGCCGCTCGCGCTCGGCATCCCAGCCGTGCGTGAACTTGCCGCGATACTTCGTGATGTCAGCCGGCTTGGCATGCAACGGGAAGTGCGGCGCGGTGTAGCAGAGATGGAGGAAGAAGGGCCTGTCCTTGTAGGCCGCCCCGTGGGCTTCGAGAAACTTCACCGCGTTGTCCGTGAAGGCGTCGGTGGCGTAGAAGCCTTCGCCAGCCTTGATGTTCTCGCGGTCGAGGTAAAGCGGAGTGAGGGCGAAGTAATTTCCGCCGCCGCCGGAACCGTAGGCGCGGTCGAAGCCACGGTTCATCGGATGGTTCCGCGCCGCCGGAGCGTCCGGCGTGAGGGTCCCGCCCACGCCGCCGACGTGCCACTTGCCGACGTGGTAGGTGCGATAGCCCGCGTCGCGCAGCAGCTCGGCGATGGTCGCAGTGTTCTCGCCGAGGCCGGCGGTGTAGCTCGGTGGCCGCCACGACTGGAGCATGTGCCCGACGCCCGCCTGATGCGGATAAAGTCCCGTGAGCAGGGACGCACGCGTGGGGCAGCAACGCGCGGCGTTGTAAAACTGCGTGAACCGCAGCCCGCCCGCCGCGAGCCGGTCGAGGTTCGGCGTGGCGATGCTGGAGCCGTAGCAGCCGAGGTCGGAGAAGCCGAGATCGTCCGCGAGGATGAGCAGGATGTTCGGCCGCGGCGCGGGCGCGGCGGGCAGGGACAACGCGACGAGGCAAACAGCGAGCAGGAGCCGGCGAACACAGGACTTCATGGCGAAAAACTAATCACCGCGCCCAATCCATGCAATCGCGAGCCCGGCGTAAGGGGGACACTCTTGTCCCCCGTGTCATGACTCGGTTTGGCTCACAGGGGACAGGAGTGTCCCCTCTACGCTCAATCCACCAACGACTCCGCCAGCAGCTTGCGATAGACCTGCCGGGCGTGCTCGTAGTCTTGGCGGGCTTGAGGCTTCTCGGCGTCGGCGTAGGTGCGCTCCTTCTGCGTCCAACAAACCTCGAGCGACTTCACGCACCACTCGGCGCTGCGCTTGGAGGCGCGCACGGGTTGGTCGCCGACCATCACCCAGATGGGGTTCGTGTGGCTGCTAGGCAGGATGCGCAACGCGACCCAACTGCTGCGCTCAATCTTCGTCTCGAAGACGAGGTTGAACTGCGAGCCGTCGGCAACGATGTGCTTGGTCTCGACGGATTGGCCATTGACGATCAGTTCCACCGGCACTTCGCGCGACTCGCCGACGCGGGCGCGCTCGATGTCCCAGTAGGGCTTTTGGGAATAAGGGCGGTTCTTCATCGTGGCATCGGGTTGGTCGTTGAGGCGCGCGGCGACTTTCGCGGAGACTTTCACGTTGCCGGGTGCGGCGAGTTTGAGTTCGCTGCCTTTCTCGCCGAGCGCGGCAGTGTTGATCTTGAAGTCAATCAAGTGGCTCTTTCCATCGCCCACGTAGTTGTTCCCGACGCGGATACCTTCGCACCAATCCTCGTAAGTCCACTTCGTCGGGAGCTTCACGTAGCTGCGGCCG
>SXGQ01014519.1_pt1 | contig 14468 bp, 17 predicted proteins | sample 3178371 | NCBI WGS metagenome assembly SXGQ01 (sample SAMN11356859, study PRJNA531348) | freshwater metagenome | isolation source: freshwater sample F1-20 | place: China: Fuxian Lake, Yuxi | collected 2017-12-25
ACTGCAGTTCGATTTCAGGGGGTCAATGTAGCCCCGCCTGACTGCCGCTATGAAGCCGTCGACGCTTGCTGAGGGAAAGGAGGAATCAGATCGGAGACGGCACGGGGGGAAATCCGCCTGTGGCCATCGACTGCGCACGCTCTTGGGCAAGGCCCACGTAGCGGGGGTGGGTCATGATCCAGAACCGGCCGTCTCGGAGTGCCTCGACGACTTTGGCCGCGACTTCCTCCGGATCAATGGCCTCGGTTGCCGTGGTGAGACCCTGCGTGCCGAATGCCGCGCCCTGGACATTGCCTGGCCGGTTGCGCTCGCTCGTGCCGATCTTCGTGCGCACCACCCCGGGACACAGCACCGAAGCGAGGATGGGAACGCCCGCGTTGCGCGCATCGACGAGGAGCACCTCGGACAACGCGACGACACCTTGCTTGGCCACGTCGTAGGAGCAGATGCCCGGGAACGTGAGGATTCCGGCCGTCGACGCGGTGTTGATGACGTGGCCCGGCTCGCCAGACGCGATCATGCGCGGCACGAAAGTCTTCACGCCATAGATGGGGCCCCACAGGTCGACACCGATGACCCACTCCCAGCTCTCGATCGATGCTTCCCACACGCGGTCGCGGTGCACGACACCCGCGTTGTTGCAGAGAACGTGCACGTTGCCGAACTCTTCGTAGGCAAAATCGGCGAGGGCCTCGACCGAGCCGAGATCCGACACGTCACACCGCATCGCACGGCTGTCGATGCCCTTGTCGAGCAACGCATCGTTGGCCGAGGACAGTGCCGAGTCCTCGACGTCGGCGATCACCACGTTCATACCCGCGGCACCGAATCGTTCGGCCATCGCAAAGCCGATTCCCGATGCACCGCCCGTGATGACCGCGGTCTTGCCCGTCAGATCCCCAAGAACTCCCGACATGACTCCCCCTCTTTTGGCCGTCCCGCCGAAGCGTATGGTAGGCGAATGAGCGTCTTTGACTCCGTTCGAATGGATGGCCAGGTTGCGGTGGTGACCGGCTCCGGACAGGGAATCGGCAGGGGCATCGCGTGGGCACTCGCCGATGCCGGATGCGACGTCGTGGTGAATGCACGTCGCCTGTCGGACCTCGAAGAAACCGCAGCGGGTATCCGCGAACGCGGACGACGGGCGCTGATCGTCGAAGGCGACATCCGCGATTTCTCCGACGAGATCGCCCGCCGCACGATCGCCGAGTTCGGCCGTCTCGACATTTGGGTGAACAACGTCGGTGGGTCGGTCGAAAGCGCGACCTACGAATTGGCAAAGATGAGTGACGAGTTCTTCCGTGGGATGCTGGAATTGAACCTCACGTCCGCATTCCAGGGCGCGCGAGCCGCAGCAGCAAACATGCCGAACGGAGGCGTGATCATCAACATCGCCTCCGGCGCCGGCATGCGTGGTTCGCCGATGACGGGCGCCTATGCGGCAGCCAAAGCGGGAATGATCAACCTCACCCAGACGCTCGCACTCGAACTGGCCGAACGCGGCATCCGTGTGAACACGGTGTCACCCGGCCCGGTCGTCACCGAGGCGTATCTCAGTGTTCTCGGTATCAGCGATCAGTTGGAGAAACTGCGACAGACGATCCCGCTCGGTCGACTGGGCACGATCGACGACATCGGTGCAGCGGTCATGTTCCTCGCTTCGCCCGCGGCATCGTGGGTCACGGGTCAGAACATCCTCGTCGCCGGTGGTCGCACCGAACGCAGCTACCAGTACGGCGGCAGAAAGCAGCAGGGCGAGTGATGGCGCACTTCGAAATTCCGTACGACCCGGTCGCAGTGTCCGACCTGCACCATCGCCTCGACAACACTCGGTTTCCACTCGGTGTCGCCAACGACGACTGGAAGTACGGCATGCAGCGCGGTTGGCTCGAGAGCTTTCTGCACTACTGGCGACACGAGTTCGACTGGCAGGCCAAGGTTGCCGAGATGAACGAGGTGACGAACCATCGCGTCGTCATCGACGGCATTCCCATTCACTTCGTTCACCTGCGCGGCAACGGCACGAACCCGATGCCGATCATCACGACACACGGCTGGCCGTGGACCTATTGGGACTACATGCCGGTGGCGCACCGACTCGCCGCTGCAAACTTCGACGTCGTCGTTCCGGCCCTGCCGGGATTTGGCTGGTCGTCACCGCTTCCGGTGGGGCATCTGACGACGCGCGATGTTTCGAATCTCTGGAACAAGTTGATGACCGAAGTGCTGGGCTACCCCAAGTACGCGGTGCACGGCGGTGATTGGGGCGCAATCGTCACGAGCGAACTCGCCCACGCACACGCCACGACGATCCACGGCGCGCACATGACTCTTCCCATTTTCCCCGGACTAGATCGTGGTTCGCTGAGCGCCGCGGATTACGACGAAGAAGAACAGCACTATCCGCAGTTGATGAAGCAGCGCATGGCGACGGCCACCAGCCACTACACGGTGCAGGGAATCGAACCTGAAACGCTGTCCTACGCGATGCACGACTCCCCTGCCGGAATGGCTGCATGGCTCATCGAGCGGCGGCGTCTGTGGAGCGACTCCCTCACCGAGTCGGGCCACCGCGACGTCGAAAAGACCCACTCGCTCGAGGATTTGGCAACGCTTGTCAGCATCTACTGGTTCTCGGGCTCGTTCTGGAGTTCGTGCCGCATGTACTACGGGCGCACGAACGAGCCATGGAAGCCCGCACACGATCGCACACCGATCATGGAGGCCCCCACCGCGATGGCCGTGTTCCCGGAGGACCTCATCTTCATTCCGAGGCGCGGGGCGGAAAAGGTTGCAAACATCCAACGCTGGACACGCATGCCCGCCGGTGGACACTTCGCCGCCGCCGAACAGCCCGACCTCGTCGCCAACGACGTCGCTGCCTTCTTCGACACCTATCGGTGAGCGAATTCTTCCACCATCCGGTGGAAGTGATGCAGGCCCGGTTCGTTGCGACCAAACGTCAGATGATCGTTTGCCCCACTGCGCAGCCCCGCCCCGATCTTGTGGTTGAGGAAGTAGTCCTCTTCGAGAATGACGTCACGGATGAACCGTGCACGCTTGTCGAGTTCGACCCGACGCTCGTCGGAGTCGATCGGGGATCGTGAGTACGTCGACTGAATCGTGATGCTCGTGTCGACCGTCGGCCCGGGCAGTACCTGGGAAATGAGAACCGCCTCGGGTGCCACGGTGACTGCAACATTCGGAAACACCTTGTAGATGCTCGACATGTGGTTGAGCGGTTCCCACTCGGTCTCGGGACGATCGCGCAGTTCGAGAACGTTGCGCCTCGGAAAACCATTGCGCTGATGCTGCTCGAAGGCGTCGAAAGCAATCACGTCGTTGTAGGTAATGAGATTGATCGTGTTCCGGTGGAGCGAGGCGAAATGGTATGCCTCGAAGTAGGTGTCCATCGCCAACTTCCAGTTCGCCGCGTCGATGGAATACGACACGAACCATTCGCACGAACCGAAATTGAACCCGCCGAACTCTCGGTCGAGTGCCTCGCCGAGCCACTCGGCGACGTTCAGGGGAACGCCGGGGGTGAGAATCCCCCACAACATTCCGTGACGCTCTTCGAGCGGAAGCTGTCGAAGCCCGTGTTCGGAACGGTCGAGTCCATCGAATGCATCAGCCGAGGGCAGGCCCACGAGACAACCGACCGTGTCGTAGGTCCACGCGTGGTAGACGCAGGTGTAGCGGCGCTGCTTGCCTCGTTCGTCATCGATGATCGGCGCACCACGGTGACGACAAACATTCACGAAACTCCGCGCCACACCGTCGTCTCCACGGATCAGCAGGACGGGGATGTCACAGATGGTCAGCGCACGGTACGAGCCCGGTTCGGGGAGATCGCCCGAGAGGCCGAGCAACAGCGGGGACTTTCCGAAAAGAACTTCGCGCTCACGCTGCCACTTGGCTGTATCGGTGTAGTTCGTCACGGGTTCACGGAAGACGTCATTGGCGTGGTCGGTCGTACCGTTCTCGACATGGGCGATGAGACGCTTCGTCAGGGCGATCATCTCGCCGCGCAGCGGGTCTTTTCCAACTGAATCTGCCCCCATGCCGACAGGTTAGTTTTCTCCCATGGCCATCGATCCGAACAACTACCCGCTCCGCCCGAACGACATCACGAACGAGTGGCTGACAGCCGCTCTTCAGTCCGGCGGCCACCTTCCCTCCGGTGGATCCGTGACCTCGATGAAACGTCGCCCCGTGGGCGAGGGCGTCGGCATGCTCGGCCTCATCGAGGTGGTCACCCCCACCTACTCGGGGAATGCTGAAGACGCGCCGAAGTCAGTTGTCGTCAAGTACCCCACCGAAGTCGAGGCGAACCTTGTCGTCGCCACCACGTTCAACGTGTACCAACGCGAAGTGCAGTTCTGTCAACGCGTTGCACCCAAGGCCGGCATGCGTGTACCCAAGGTCTTCTTCTCCGCGTTCAACGGACAGACCTCATTCATCATCGTGATGGAGGACCTCTCCGAATACACGATGGGCGACCAGGTCGAAGGGTGCAGCATCGCACGCGCCGAGGTCGCAATGCGCGAGCTCGGAATGTTGCACGCTTCGTTCTGGGAAAAGGTCGACACTCCCGCATACGACTTTCTCCCGTACCACTTCCCCGGACTTCATGCCGAGGCGATGCTCGGAGGCGCGAAGGCCGGATGGGACAACATGGTTGCGATCTTCGGCGATCTCATCTCAGACGCACTGAAGGCAAGCAAGGATCGTTTCCTCGATGCCGTGCCGAAGATGCAGGAATGGCTGGTGCAGCACCCCTACACCCTCATTCACGGCGACTTCCGAATGGACAACCTGATGTTCGGCACGAAGCCCGACCACTCGGCTCTCGCAGCCATCGACTTCCAGGGCACTCTGCGCTGCAAAGGCATTCAGGACGTCGCTTATCTGCTCAGCCACAACATGGACGAGAAGGAATGTCGCGCCAACGAGCGACGTCTCGTCGAGATCTGGCGCGCCACGCTCGAGTCGAACGGCGTGAAGGGCTACACCTCAGACCAGGCCTGGGACGACTACAAGCGCGCGGTTCTTTACCTGTGGGTCTACGTCGCTGTCATCTCCGGCACGCTCGACCCGTCGAACGAACGCGGCAAGGCATTCATGAGTGCGATGGTCAGCAGGTCGAACGCCGCAATCCGCGACCTCGACCTGCTGCCACTCATCGACTCGTTCTGAGGCGTCGGCCCCAGGGAACGTTTACTTCTTCGCAGCAGCTTTCTTTGCCGGAGCCTTCTTCGCTGCCGGCCTTCGTGCCCGCCTTTGTGCCGACATTCGTGCCCTTCTTGGCCGAGGTCACAGCAGACGGCTTTGCCCCGCCCATGTTCGACGCGGCCGAAGCCGACGTCGCGCCAAATCCGCCGACCAGCAGCACGGTCGAGATGGCTGCACCTGCGATTTTCTTCGACTTGGTCATGTCACTCCTTTTGTCAGCCGGGGTCACCGGCGGTTGTCACCCGCCTCCAGGGAGAGACGCAAAAACATTGTGACGAACCGATCTTGAGCCAGCCCCCGCAATACCTTTGGGGTTGCTGGAGAAATCGGGGGCACGTCATTCAGGTTTTCTCAAGGTTTCGATGACAGATTGAGGGGGTGGCCGGTCAAAGTCGCGCGCGCATTCTCGTCGTGGACGACGAGGAGAACATCTCGTACCTCTTGGCATCCGCATGGAAATCCGCGGGCTTGCAGTCGAGACCGCAGCGACGGGCAAGTTGGCGTTGGACCTCGTCGAGAATTGGCGCCCCGACATCGTGGTACTCGACGTCGCACTTCCCGACATGACCGGCTTCGATGTTCTCGGGCAGATCCGGGCGACCAACAACAAGGTCCCCGTTCTCTTTCTCACCGCCCGCGGAGAAACGAACGACCGTGTACGTGGCCTTACAAACGGCGCCGACGACTACGTCGTCAAACCATTCTCCCTCGAAGAAGTGACGGCGCGCGTCACGGCATGTCTCCGCAGGGCGGGTGTCACGACCACGGAAAGCCGACACACGATTGCTGATCTCGTCGTCGACGACGATGCCCATCGAGTTTGGCGGGGCCAGGACGAGATACATCTCACCGGGACCGAATACCGATTGCTGCGCTGCCTCGTGTCGAATGCTGGCCGCGTGGTGTCGCGTTCGCAGATTCTCGAACACGTGTGGCAATTCGATTTCGGCGGCGACTCGTCCATCATCGAGTCCTTCATCAGCAATCTCCGCAAGAAGGTCGACGGTGATCGACCAAAACTCATTCACACCGTTCGTGGCATCGGCTACAGCGTCCGCGAGCGATGAGAACTCTTCGTACGCGCGTACTTGTCGGCTACGCGTTGATCGTCGTACTACTGGTGGTCGGTGCGATGATCACTGCACGCACTCAACGCGATCACCTCTACGGCGCCGTCGATGAACGCATCGAACGTGTCATTGCAGCCCCAAGGTTCATCGAAAAGCGCATCGAAGCCGGACGAGCCGGCCGGTCAGCCGGCGCGGGCCTGTCGGATACGTACCTCGGCCTGGTTCCGAACGTCGACGTCGAAGTGCAGACTCTCTCCGCGCCGGACGACGACCCGGGATTTGTCCCCGAGGTCTCATCTCTCTTCGGCGCCCCGGGCACACGGACTGTTACGGCTGCTGCTGGCACCACCGAACGGGCCCGCGCGGCAGTAGCCGAACTTCCGGACGGTTCCTTCGCTGTCGTCGCAATTCCACTCACCTCAACCGACCGCTCGATTTCGCGCCTGCGTACGACTCTTTTGTTCGTTGCCATCGGAGTGTTACTAGTTATCAGTCTGTTGACAGGCTGGATTCTCCTTCTCGGCATACGACCGATCCGGGCTCTCACAACCGCGGCAGGCGAAGTTGCCGTCGGAAAGTCACCCGACGTTTCTGCAGTCCCGACTGCGTCCCGCGAGGCAAGCGACTTGAAGGCAGCAATCAATGCACTCATCACGACTGCAAAGACGAACGAAGAGAAGATGAGGCGATTCGTAGCGGATGCCTCGCACGAGTTGCGCACCCCCCTAACGACGCTCCGTGGCTACGCCTCCCTGGTGAACTCCGACAGCGAATTGCAGCCGGAAGTCGTGAGCGATTCCTTGTCACGAATCAGCGAGGAGTCTCTGCGAATGTCGCGACTCGTCGACGACCTGTTGGCACTCACCCGATCCGAAGAGTCGGACGCGATCGAACTGATCGAATTCGACCTTGTCGGTGTGATCGAGGACATTGCCGCAGATCTTCGCGTGGTTCAACCCGATCGCACCATCTCGCTCGACCTACCCAAACGGGGTCCTGTCACTGCCGACAAAGGTTTGATCACTCAGGCATTGTTGGCAATGGCGACCAATGCGCTGCGGCACACGCCCGCATCGGCTTCCCTCACGGTCTCACTGTCCGTACAAGACGGTTCGACACGAGTCGAAGTCGTCGACACCGGACCGGGCATCGAAGCAACCCATCTCCCGCATCTCTTCGAACGCTTCCATCGCGTGACCAGTGTCGGCTCCCAGGCAGGATCAGGTCTCGGACTTGCCATCGTGGCGTCGATCATCGAGCGACACGGCGGCTTGGTCGGAGCCGATTCGATCGTGGGAGTCGGCAGCACTTTCTGGTTCGAGCTACCGAACCAACCCCGCGGCACCTAGGCGCTGCGGTCGGCTGACTTGTCGAGGCGGGCGTTGGTGTATTTCGGGCCACCGACCCAGCCGCACAACTGCGGATCGCAGTCGTACATCTCGCCTTCGAGATGACGGCCGTCGATGGCGAAGATGCCCCAGACGCCGTCCTTGCTGACCTTGATGTTGCCGTTGGCGTCGCGCTCGTAGAGCTTGCGGTCGATCGGATGAACGATTCCCCACATGGTCAGACTCCCAGCCACTTGTCGAGAAGCATGTGGAACCAACGGATCTTTGATTCCTGGTAGTTGGCCAGCGTGACGCCGGGCTTCACCGAGGTCTCGCAGCCGATCTGCACGCGCTCCATGTTGTAAACGTCCTGATCGAACACCTTGCCGAGGCTGGCGAGAATCTCCGCACTCGACCACGGCTCGTCGAACTCGAGCGTTTGCATCTTGGCCGGGGCCGGACGCTCACCGTGGAACGGCGAGAGGAAGAAGCACTCCATGAGTGATTCCTTGTGGTTGTCGCCGAGGGGACGGAATCGGTAGACGATGCGGTTGAACGCACCCCACGGGTGGAAGTTCGGGAACACCGTGTAGTCGATGGCGTCGAGGTACTCGGCGTCGGACCACGTGTCGACCATGTCGCCCGCCAGCGGACGCCAGCGCTCGCGGGCCGCTGCAGCACCAACTTCGCGTGCGGTCTTGCCCTCGGGAATCTGCACGGGCACTTCCTCGTCGACGCGGGTGTCGAGCATGGCGCGCATGATGTCGATTTCATGGATCGAGTACTTCAACAGCGGACTGGGCGTACCGCCTGGGGTGATGACGCGACCGAAGTTTTCCCACACGTCGACCTGGCTGTTGGTGTCACCTAGGTAGTGCATGATCTGCGGGTGCGTCGCGTTCACGTGGTATGCCTCGCTGAACGCTTCCTGGGCGATCTTCCAGTTGCACTTCAATTTCTTGCCGACATGCGCCGCAACGTAACGGTTGCCGAGATCCCAGCGTTCGAACTGGTTGATGAAGTCGCCAAGAAAGGCTTCGAGTGACTCGGCCCTGGCATCAGGGTTGATGAACACGAAACCGGCCCACGTGCCAACCTTGACTTCGGGCAGGTTGAACTCGGCGGGATTGACGTGCTCGAAGTCCCAGCCAGCCGGAATTTCCTTCAGGTTGCCCTCGTTGGTCCATGCAAAGCCGTGGAATGCACACCGCAGTTCGTCACAGCGTCCGTCGAAATGCTTGAGTTGACGACCGCGGTGCAGACAGGCGTTGACGTACGCCTTGACATGGCCGGTGCTGGTGCGCATGACGATGTACGACTTGTTGCAGATGTCGTAGACGATGTAGTCACCGGGGTTCGGGATGTGCTCCTCGCGACATGCGAACTGCCACGCGCGACTCCACAGCCGCTCTTTTTCGAGTTCGTGCCACTCGCGCTTGTAGAAGCGATCGGACGACACGTCTGCCGAGCCGAGGTACGGGCGCGACTCAAGGCGGAGAACTTCGGGAACCGGATGCGTGTCGGTGTCGAGCAGTTCTTGATACGAAATTCCCGGCGACCTACGGAGTGCTGGATCGGTTGCTGTCATGCCCCCACGTTAGGGGTTCGGCACGTCCGGCGCGATGGCGGAACGCACCGGAATGGGTCAGAAGACCTGCAACAGATCGACCACAAAAATCAGGGTTTCGCCGCCCTTGATGACCCCACCCGCACCACGACTGCCGTAGCCCATGTCCGGGGGGATCGTGAGTTGTCGACGGCCGCCGACCTTCATACCGGCGACGCCCTGGTCCCAGCCCTGGATGACCTGGCCGGCCCCGAGGAGGAACTCGAACGACTCGCGACGATCCCATGAGGCATCGAACTGCTTGCCGTTGCTCCAAGCGACTCCGACGTAGTGGACATCGACGTTCTTGCCCTTCACCGCCTCGTCGCCGGTACCGACGACGAGGTCTTCGATGATGAGTTCGGCGGGCGGGTTTCCTGCGGGGACGTTGACGCTGGGCTTGGAGGACATGTCACCTAACGTAACCCGACATGGGGGAACGTCTGAAAAACATGCGATTGAACAACATGCGATTGAACAACAAGGTTGCCATTATCACCGGTGGTGCGTCGGGAATCGGTGCGGGAACCGTCGAACGGTTCATCGCCGAGGGCGCTCGGTGCGTCGTTGCGGACATCCAAGAAGAGGCCGGCCGAAAGTTGGCGGCCGCACACGGGGCCAATGCGATCTTCGTACGCTGCGATGTCGGCAAGGAAAGCGACGTCGAGGCCCTAGTCGACGCGGCAACGTCGCACTTCGGCCGGATTGATTGCATGTTCAACAATGCGGGCATTCTCGGCGCGGTCGGACCGGTTGCCGACATTCCCGGTGCCGAGTGGCAGCGCTCGATCGACGTGTTGCTGAGCAGCGTCTTCTACGGCATCAAGCACGCGGCGCGGGCGATGATCGCCCAGGGTCGCGACGCCGATGGTGCAGCGGGCACCATCATCAACACCACCAGCACCGCCGGCCTGCGCGCGGGTCTCGGACCCCACGTTTACACAGCAGCGAAACACGGCGTCGTCGGCCTCACCCAATCTGTTGCAACGGAACTGGGCCGCCACGGCATTCGCACCAACGCAATCGCCCCCGGTGGCACCACGACGGGTCTCACCGCGTGGCTGGTCACCGGTAGTTCCGACAACCTGGACGAAGCAACGAAGAAAATCGGTGTGTCGAACCCAATGGGTCGCGGCGGCCGTGTCGAGGACATCGCCAATGCTGCCCTCTTTCTTGCCTCCGACGAGTCGTCATACGTGAACGGTCACGTGATGGTGGTCGATGGTGCGGGTGAGGTGATCGGCGATCGCAACCACCGCTTCGTGCAACTCGGATCACAAATCGTTCAGGAAACCGGCCGCATCGGACTGAAAGGCGACTGACCGCGATGGAGCCGAGTTTTTCCGACAAACAGGCCATCATTGACGTTGCGATTGCCTATACGTGGGCGCTCGACATGCGGAACTTTGACGAACTCGACAACGTCTTCACCCCCGACGCGAACGGAATGCTCCACGGCGTCGAGTGCATCGGTCGCGATGCCATCAAGACACGCATCAGCAAGGCGGTTGCGTGGTTCGACCGTACCCAGCACCTCGTCGGCAGTCACCAAGTGGTCGTCACGGGCGACAACGCGACGCACCGCTGCCAACTACAGGGAATGCACGTGAAGACCGGCACCGAGGGAGGCGACAACTACTGGATCGCGGGGTACTACGACGACAAGTTGGTGCGCACCCCCGAGGGCTGGCGCATCACGTTCCGTCTCATGCAGGGAACGTGGCGCCACGGCAACCCGGGGGTACTGCCGCGCTAGCGGCGCTCGCCGAGCGCCCTGATCGGACGCAACTGTGGTCGCAGAGCGAACCGTTCCCGTACCGCGTGGCGTATGTAAGCAACGGCTTCTTCCGCATCGTCGGTCACGAGAACGAGGTCGAGGTCCGTGCGGTCGATCATCCTGTGATCGACCATCGCATCGAGCTGTTCCTGCAGATCACGCCAGAAGACGCTGCCCATGACAACAACGGGAAAGTCGTGGATCTTTCCCGTTTGAATGAGGGTCAAGGCTTCAAAAAGTTCGTCCATCGTGCCAAAGCCACCGGGCATGACCACGAAGGCGTACGAGTACTTGACCAGCATCACCTTGCGGACGAAGAAATAGTTGAAGTCGATGCTGACGTCGAGATGATCGTTCGGCTTTTGTTCGTGCGGCAGACGGATGTTGCACCCGATACTCATCACGTCCGCGTCGCGGGCACCACGATTCGCAGCCTCCATCACGCCGGGCCCACCACCGGTGATGATCGAGAACCCTTCTTCACCAAGCCGTCGGGCGACCTCTCGTGCCGTGTCGTATTCGATCGACCCCTCCGCGACCCGGGCCGAGCCGAAAATCGTGACGCACGGTCCGACGAAGTGCAGCTTGCGGAACCCGCGCAGCAACTCGCGGGTCACGCGCACAACCGTTCCCAATTCACGCAGACGGGGACGGGGGCCCTGCAGGAGTCTTCGTTCGTGGCGTTGGTTGATCTTCATGGGGTCAAATGCGCTCGAGCGCCGCTCCGTCGAACAGCGCCGTGATTCCGTGTCGTTCTTCATCGGCGGTCATCGCGGCATCTTCTGGGCGTCGCAGATCACCGGCGGCCGCGGCAAGTACGAGCGGCAACAGTCGTGCATCGCTGGTGGAGTTGAGGAACAGATGTTGTTGGGACAGAACGAAGCACACCGCCCGGGCGATTGCTGCAGGATCGGTGATCGGCTCGTACCAACTGAACTTCTTCACATCCCCGTCACCCCAGCGGCCACGGGCGATCGATTTGATGGTCTGCACCGCAACGTTCCGTTCGGCACACAAGGCCAGCAACTCTTCGACGTCGCGGCGATAGTCGTCCCAACCCAACATGGAGTGGTTGTAGGGGAAGAGAACCGAGTCGTAGTCACGGGCAGCCAGACTGCGCACGTGCATGCGCGGAATCCGACGACCGTGACCGGTCACACCCACGAACCGCACGAGACCCTCGTCGCGCGCGGCGAACATCGCATCGACCGCACCGCCCCTGGCGTGGGCAATCTCCCACTCGTCGGGTTCGACGAGGTTGTGCAGTTGGATCAGGTCGACGGAGTCGACCCCCATGCGTTCGAGTGACGCCTCGAGTTCGCGCCGCGCCGCGGGGCCCGTGCGCTCCCCCGTCTTCGTCGCAAGAAAAACCGACGTCCGGTTCGCCGTCAACCAGGGTGCCAGGTTCGTTTCGGCTCGACCGTTGCCGTAACTCGCCGCGACATCGATGTGGTTGACGCCATGTTCACTGATCAACTCGAGAGTGACCGCCGACCGCTCGGCGCTCATGGCGCCAAGTGCGGCCGCACCGAAGATCACCCGGCTCGACTGGTGGCCAGTGCGGCCGAAAGTTGAACGCGGGACCATGGTGCCAGTATTGCCTCACCCAAGTGCTGATGAAAGTCCCGCCGTGTCGACCATCGTCGATGAAACACTCGACTCATGAGTTTCGGTGGCTGGTGGTCGAAGTCGAAGCGTGGGCGTCACACACCGCATCGTCGATCAAAATGGCTTCGCCAACAACAGCGAGAAGAAAAACGCCGCGAGGTCGAACAGGATTTCGCCGGGCGAACCGAGCCCCACGAGTCGAGGTGGCTCGACTGATTGTCAGTCGGCCAGACCGGCCGCAATCGCACGGTTGGTTTGCTCGCGGAACTTCATCACGTCGAAACCCACGATCAATTTCACCGGTGTTTCGATGATCACCCGGTGTGGGGAGTCGAGGAACTTGGCGAAGGCCTGGCGGTACTTGTCCTGCGGGTTCGCGGCCGCACCCGACAACGTGCCGTAGAACCACTTCTTCAGTTCGTCGAAGCCCGCATCGCCGTTCTGGTGAACCTTCGAGTCACCCTTGTAGCTGGCGGTGCGACCATCCTTGTTGATGACGATGCCCGACTGCGGACGCTTGCGCAGCGCCGGCACTCGCTTGCGCCGCTCGGCGCAGGTCGTCCAGAACGTGCCGTCTTTGTAGACGTACGCCACGACGACGCCGACCGGATGGCCTTCCTTCGTCGTCCAGTTGAAGATGCACTCCCCGCCCTGGCCCACCAGTTCCGCCAGCTCGGCATCGCTGAGCTGCATACCTGCGAGATCTTCATAGTCGAAGTCCGACATGTTCCCCCCCGATTGTCATTCCGGCCCCCGCCGGCACCATCCCAAACTAGGCGACGATAAGCGGGCAAGCCGACACAGCGGAAAACCATCGGACCCTCATCGGCTACTCTCACGGCATGATCACAGGACGTTGTTTGTGCGAAGCCGTGACCTTCGAGTTGACAGGCGACATCATTGCCACGGCGGTGTGTCATTGCGACCGCTGTCAGCGACAGGGTGGGTCGGCCTTCTCGGTGAACCTTGTGGCCCACGAGTCGCAGTTGAAGGTCAACGGTGAACTGAAGACTTTCGAAGAGCGCGGTGAGCGCAAAGATGACGTGTACGTGCGCCGCAAGTTCTGTCCGGGCTGCGGGTCGCCGATCGTGTCGGAGCTTGCAAAGTCGAACGGCATCATCGCGGTGAAGGCGGGCGTGCTCGACGACAAGTCGTCGGTGAACCCCACCGTTGAAGCGTGGTGCGTCGACCGCCAGCCGTGGGTGTCGTTGCCGGGCATGGCCATGTCGATGGAGCGCGAAGAGCCCTAGGCAACGGCGCGACAGAGAACGAAAAAGGCCCGGACCGTGTGGTCCGGGCCTTTCCTACGATGGTGGGGTATGCACCTAAGTCCCCGGCCCAGCGTGGGGGCGGGTTTCCCGGATGCCGGGTCGGGATTTCTAATCGAAAATCGGGCGATTGCTAAAACCGGTCATGCACGTGGCGCAAGCTTTGCAAGGCGCGCAAGGGCTTCTTTTACTGCTTTTTCACCCCGTTGCGCGTGGCTTAGCTGCCGGTGGGCCCTCACTTGAGCTTCCTTTTGACGCGCTCTCTCGCCGGGAGACTCTTGTTTCCCTTCGTACCAAATCGCTGGATGGGCCATGAGCTCAGTCACCCAAACACCATGAATCTCAACTTTGGCTGCCGTTACCGCCACACGAAATTTCTTGTCCAACACTCGGTCATGGGCATCGGAGAGAAGAGTCTCTAAATCATGACAATGGATCTCACCGGAAGTTGTCTCCCACGGATGCTGCAGGCGACCACCTGAAGCACTTGCCTGACCAAACACCCACTCAGCTTTCGACAATGCTTCCCGTGCACGATTAGCAGCTTTGGTAGCCATCCGAGGCTGCCCCCACGGG
>SXGQ01034405.1_pt1 | contig 14466 bp, 15 predicted proteins | sample 3178371 | NCBI WGS metagenome assembly SXGQ01 (sample SAMN11356859, study PRJNA531348) | freshwater metagenome | isolation source: freshwater sample F1-20 | place: China: Fuxian Lake, Yuxi | collected 2017-12-25
AAAGGCAATGCACCCGGCCGCCGTTGCGGACGAAGGGCCGGCAGACGAGCCGCTCGAGCCCTGGGTGGGATCCCACGGGTTCTTGGTCTGGCCGCCGAACCAGTTGTCGCCGCCCGCCAGTTCACCGGTCGTGACCTTGGCAATCAGCACCGCCCCGGCGTCGCGCAACATCTCCACCACGCTGGCGTCGTAGTCGAGCACCTGTTCCTTGAACGGCGCCGACCCCCACGTCGTCGGATGGCCCTTGACGGTGATGATGTCCTTGGCGCCCCACGGAATGCCGTGCAGCGGTCCCTTGTACTTGCCGGCGGCAATTTCGCCGTCTGCGCGCCTGGCCTCGGCGCGGCCGTAATCGTCCAGAAAGGTGACCACGTTGTTCAGGAGCGGGTTGTAGCGGTGCAGGCGGGCCAAGTACATCTCGGTGAGTTCGAGCGACGACACTTGCCTGGTGCGCACCAGCTCGGCCAGGTGGCGCACCGGCCAGAACGCGACGTCCTCGAGATTGGCCGGGCGCTTGACCGACGGCGCCGAGCTCAGGCGGAAGGGCTGCCGGGTCTTGTTCACGGTGAGGCCGGGCACGACCGGGCTGAAGTGGAACGGCGGCGAGACATCGGGCGGGATGTGGAGCTTGCGGATGGCATCATAGCCGGTGAGGTTGCGATTGGCGCCCTCGACGAGCGCCGTGCGCTCCTCTTCCGTCAGCTCGATACCCGACAGCCTGAGGGCGTCGGTGACCATGGCCAGGGTGACGCGCTGGGCGCCGGCATCCTGCATGCGGGCCCACAAAATGCCCGGGGCCAGCGTGGCGCCCAGGCCCGCGCCCGCGAAGTGGGCCATGAACCGCCGCCGCGTCTGGTCGACTTGTCCGCCGTCGCCTTGGCGGAGGTGGATGTTCTTCATGCGGCCTAGCATACTCAAATCGCATAAAATCTACCCTGTTGCAAAACCGATTGAATCAAGCCGCATTACGCATTGCGGTTGCCCTCACCCATCGCAACTTCCGGCTCCTGTGGTTAGGCGCGCTCACCTCGAGCATCGGCACCTGGATGCAGAAGATCGCCCAGGCCTGGCTGATCGTCACCATGACCGGATCGGCGTCGGCGTTCTACGTCGGCCTCGACGCCTTCGTCGGCGAGGCGCCGATCCTGCTGTTCACGCTGATTGGCGGCGTGATTGCCGATCGCCGCGACCGCCGGCACCTGATGCTGACGTCGCAGATCACCCAGATGACCGTGGCCTTCATCCTCGCGGCGCTGGTTTACACCGAGACCATCCAGATCTGGATGATCCTGTCGCTATCGTTCATCTCGGGCTGCGCGCAGGCGTTTGGCGGCCCGGCCTACCAGTCGTTGATCCCGACGCTGGTCGGCAAGGACCACCTGCCCAACGCCGTCGCGCTCAACTCGATCCAGTTCAACCTGGCCCGGGTGATCGGCCCGGTGGTGGCCGGCGCCGCGCTGGCGACGTTCGGCATGGTGGCCTGCTTCGGGCTGAACGGCGTGTCGTTCCTGTTCGTGATTGCCGCCATCCTCGCGTTGCGCAACGTGCACGTGCCGCCCACGGCCACGACCAACATGATGGAGCAGATGAAAGACGGGCTCCGCTACGTGCGCGACTCGCGCAACCTGAAGATCGTCACCGCGCTTGGGTTCACCGGCGCGTTCCTGGGCCTGCCCCTGCTGACGTTCCTGCCGGTCATCACCAAGGATGTGTTCCACCAGGACGTGGGGTTCTATTCGCGCCTGATGACCTTCTCTGGCGCGGGCGCCGTGACCGGCGCGCTGATCGTGGCGTGGGTCGGCAAGCACCGCCACATCGGCCGCCTGCTGCTGGTCTGCCTGGGCCTGTTCGGCTTCGCGATGGCCGCGTTCTCGCTGTCGCGCACGCCCTACCTGAGCGCGGTCATCCTGTTCATTGCCGGTTCGCTGCTGGTGATGTGCTTCTCGCTCACCACCTCGCTGGCGCAGCTGCTCGCCCCTGCGGAACTGCGCGGCCGCGTCGTCTCCATCTACATGGTGGCGTTTCGCGGCGGCTCGCCGCTCGGCGGCCTCGCCGCGGGCTGGCTGGTGACGCAGATTGGCTCGGCGCCGCTCGTGATCATGGTCAACGGCCTGCTGCTGGCATCGATCGCGACGTTCTTCCTGATTCGCGGGCACGGGCTGAAAGACGTTTAGCTGAACCTGGCGGGAGGGCACTCCTTGTCGGGATCGGCGTACAAGAGTGCGAGTCCACACATGGATTTCTGGCAGGTCCACGGCTGGCTGTTTCTCATCGGCATCACGATCTTCCCGCGCCTGACGATGCTGTTCTTCGTGTCGGTGCCGTTTGGCTTCCTGGCGTGGGCGGGATGGTTGTTCTTCCCCCACCTGACGGTCGCGATCCTGGCGACCACCTACTACTGGAACACCAACCCGGTGCTGTGCGTGATCGCGTGGATGGTTGCGCTCGGCGGCACCGCGGGTGAGGGCAAGGTCGCGTCCAGGCGGATGAGGAAGAGAGGCTCGAGATGACGAACCAGAGATTTGCGCTTGCCGTCGTGTTCGCGGTTGTGGCCATCGCCGGAGCAGCCGCCTTCCAGGCCCCCGCGAAGAAGGGCTACATCATCGCGCAGGTGGACGTGACCAACCCGCAGCAGTACGCGGAATACGCCAAGCTGACACCCGCGCTGATCGAGAAGGCCGGCGGCCGCTTCGTCGCCCGCGGCGGCCGCACGGCCACGCTCGAAGGACCCGCGGCGCGCAGCCGCGTCGTCATCATCGAGTTCCCGAGCTTCGAACGCGCGCAGGAGTTCTACAACTCGCCAGACTATGTAGCCGCCAGGAAGCTCCGCGAGGGGGCCGCGACGGCCCAGTTCGTGCTGGTCGAAGGCTTCTAAGAGGCGCCGCGGCCGAAAGGCGCACACGCGGCGGATTTGCCTGATTCGGACGCTCGTACGTCGTCCGACGCATGGACATCACGAATCGACGCTGGTAGGGTGGCGATCGCTGGAGAGGTTCAGAGTGTCCGCCATGACCGAACTTGTCAACGTCGTCCCACTCGTCCTGCTGACCGCTGCTCCGGTGTATCTCACTTACCGGACGTTTCTCGTCTACAAGAATACGCAGGCGTTGACCCGGGACCTGGACGCCGCGCGAATCCAGGGCCGGCAGTGGCGTGACGAAACGCGGGCGCTGCTGAAGGGCCCGGGCGAGGCGATCGATCGCCAATTCGTGACGTGGAAACTAACCTCAGCGGAGCGGGAGATCGGCCTGCTGATACTGAAGGGGCTCAGCCTGAAGGAAATCGCCGCGGTGCGGGTCACCAGCGAACGAACGATCCGCGCACAGGCGCAATCAATCTACGCGACGGCCGGCCTGAGCGGCCGTGCTGCCCTCTCGGCGTTCTTCCTCGAAGACCTGCTCGCGCCGATCGAACATATCAATTGAGTGTGCGCTGCGACACCAACTCATGAAGGCACCGCTTCTCGTCGAAACCCCTCGGCTTACCCTATCGGCGCCCGTTGCAGCGAATGCCGAGCTCGTATTCCGGCGTTACGCCGGCGACGACGACGTGACTAGGTACGTGGGATGGCCGACGCATCGCACCGTCGCCGACACGCAGGCGTTTCTGGCGTTCAGCGCGGCTCAGTGGAAGCAGGAGGGCACTGGCCCCTACCTTATATGGGCGCGGACCGACGGCCAGCTGCTCGGTAGCACGGGGCTCGGCTTGGAGCCGGACGGGCATGCGAGCACGGGGTACGTATTGGCGGCGGACGCTTGGGGGAAGGGTTACGCAACGGAGGCGCTGGTCGCGATGGTGGAAGTGGCCACCGACATCGGCGTCAGGCAACTCTACGCGCTGTGTCACCCGCAACATCGGGCATCGTGGCGCGTGTTGGAAAAGTGCGGCTTTGCGCGAGACGCAAGCTGGGACCGGCCCGTTGAGTTTCCGAGCCTCTCGGCGGGACAACCGGCCGACGTTCTCTGCTACCGTCGGCCCTTGGTTTGACCGCCAACCCGACGAGAGACTTCATCCCGACGAGAAGTGCCCTCCCGTCCAGGGGTGCCCTCCCGACAAGACCTGCCCTCCCGGCTAGAATCGGGAGTTAGCGTCCGCCGCGCTCGATCACGGTCTTGAGCGCCGCCTGCTTGATCTGCGGCCGGATGTTCCAGCTCTTCGCCATCGCCTGCAGGTGCCTGATGTTCAGGCCGGCAATCAGCTTAAGCGCGATGGGCGTCGGCGTCTTCGGGTTCTGCACCAGGTTGAGGCGCACCTGCTCGCTCTGTGCCCACTGGGCGGATGACGCAATCAGGTCGGCGACTTGCGCGCTCAGCGTGCCGAGCCTGGTGATCTCGAGCACTTCATCCAGCGTGATGCGCGGGTTCTTGCAGACGTAGTACAGCACCTGCGGATCGACATCACGAATCAGCAGCACGCGCGTCGCGCGATCGGCCTTGGCCGCGAGAATCAGCTTCTGCGCGCGCGGCATGGCGCGCAGCGCCTCGAGCGGCGATACCCGCTTGACGACGTCGGCTTCGACCTCGGGCGCGATCGTGTGACGTTCGACGCAATCGGGACACACTCCCGACTCGGCATCCGTGGTGTGACACGCACAATCACAGGCAACGCCGTCGGTCACCGCTGGGTTCTCTGATCCCGACAAGCAGTGCCCTCCCGACCCACCTCCGCGCTTGCGCGCTACGGCGGGCAAGCAAGAGGTGCCCTCCCGTCAGAAGGTGTCGCTTCGGCCGCAGCGAGGCTATTGCGGTTTTTTGGCCGCCTCGCGTTCCTTCGACCGCTCCCCTGACAGGATGTTCGTCATCGCGTGATTGCCCTCGTGGCACGCGTACTCGTAGACCATCTCGTCAAGGCGGTTGAACGGCAGCTCGCCCGTGAACGGCGCGGTGAAGGTTGCCGGATCCTCCATCGTGAAGCGGTAGAGGATGGTGTCGGGACCGGTGCGCGTGAAGCGCTCGGTGACCTTCAGGTTCTCCGACGCGCCGCGATACGCCCACAGGATGCTGGTCTGGTTCAACTGCATCGGGTTGATGTGGGTGGTTTCCACTACCAGCGTATCCCCTTCCCAGCGGCCGATCGAATCGCCAAACCACGGGCTGAGCTCCTTGGGCCCGTGCTCCTTCGCGTTCAGGCGGATGATGCGCGCGTCGTGGTTCATCTCCGTCAGGATCATCACGTGATCCCGGGTCTGCACGATGGTGTAGTTGTTGTTGTAGAAGTAATTCGGCAGCATGGGCGGCCCGGCGTTGGAGCCGAACGACACCAGGCAGCGATCCGCCAGCGGCCGCATCTCGGGGTGATCGAACTCGCCGAACTTCTTGGCGCGGGCATTGATCTCGGCCAGGCGCTTCTTGCCGGCGTCGGTCAGCGCCGGCAGGCGGCCGTTCGGCGGGTCGATGATGATCGAACTGCGCGCCACGCCGTCGATGCGGATCACGTTGAGGCCGGGATCCAGCCAGAAGCCGTTGTAGCCGCCCACCGCGCCGCCCGCGGCCTCGGAGATGATCTCGATGAACGACTGCTGCCCGGGCGCCGAGAAGCCGCCGGTGCCGCCGCCCTTGGGCGGCGCGCCGCGGTTCGGGTCGCTCGGCTTGTCGCGGATCTCTTCCACCAGCTGCGCGCGCGTTTCGATCGCCTTGGCCTGCTCGTCGGTCAGCGTCGTCCCGCCGGCACCCATGCGCTCGAGCGGCGTCTGTGTCTCGTTGGTCCAGTTGCCCTGCAGGTCGGGCTTGCCGTCGGAGGTGCGCGGCACCACCCAGGCCTTGGGTTTCGCGGCCGGGGCCGGGCTCTTCGCGGCCGGCGCCTGGCCCATCACCGGCGTGGCGGGAGCGATGAACGAACCAAGCAACAAACAGACGACGGCGCCGATCGACTGGGTGGCACGACCGCTCATGGTGTCCTCCGGACGACTGGATTCTAATCCGGTTTCAGCCCTTCGAGCACGGCCTTGATCACGGCCGGGATGGCCACCGGCCGGCGGGTCACCCGATCCACATAAACGTGCACGAACCGGCCAACGGCGCAGGGGTGGTCCTGCCCTTCCCGGAACAGCGCGATGCGGTAGACCACGCTGGTGGTGCCCAGGCGCTCGAGGGCGATGCCGGCGTCGATGGTCTCCGGAAAGCTCAGCGCCTCCAAGAATTGGCAGCCCGACTCAGCGACGATGCCGATCGCCGGCAACTCACGGATGTCCGTGCCGGTGGCGTCGATCAGGAAGCCGTTCACGGCGGTGTCGAAGAACGAGTAGTAGGCCACGTTGTTGACGTGGCCGTAGTGGTCGTTATCCATCCACCGCGTGGGGATGGGACGGAGCACCGTGAACGCAGAGCGGGACGGGTGTGCGGCATCGGCCATGCGCCATGCTAGTGCCACAGCGGGTCCGCCAGGGTCCGATTTCAGAATCTAGAAGTTTCGCGCCACGCGGATCGACACCGTGCGCGGCGCGACCACGCGGGTACCCACAAACACCGACTGGAAGTTGTACAGCGCCGTTCGGTTCGACAGGTTGCTCACCTGTACGTGGGCGCTCCACGTTCGCCGGCCGCGGGCGTCCTCGAGCTCGACACCGGCGGCGAGGTCGACAATTGTCCGCGGGCGGACGCGCGGCACCTCGGCGTGGAGGTCGACGTAGGGGAGCAGGTCGCGGAAGTCCGGATCGGCAGCCACCTCCACGGGATCGGACGGGTTGGCGACAAGGCCGCTGTCGTGGCGAACCGAACCGCTCAACCACCAGAAGCCGTCGGGATCTACCGTCACCAGGCCCTGCAGGCCGAGCCGTTGATCGTGGTCGATGAAAAACGGGCCCTGCGACAACAGGTCGACGGCGTCCTGCCCGAGGAACAGGCCGCCGGTAAACGGCGGCGACGAAATGGCGCGGCCGGTCGTCGCGCTGAGCGAGCCGGAGATGCCGCGGCGCGGCAACGCGGTCAGCCGGACCTCCGCGCCCGTTACCTCGATCCCGCTGAGGCTCGTCGGGAAGATGATGCCGGTATCGAAGAAGTTGTTGTTGTCCTGCTGGTCGCGCGACGTCTTGCGGTAGATCGCGCTGTCGAGCGTCAGCCCCCGCCCGATCGCGAGCTGCGCCCCGACTTCTACGACGTGCTGGCGTTCGGGTTGAATCGGACGGTACGTGGCACCAAGGGCGTCGCGCACGCTCGCCGGCGCGAGCTGGCTCGCGGCTTCGGAGTTCGACAGCAACAGGTTCTCGTTGGGCGGGGTCTGGTAGTTGCGGTTATACGACGCGCGCAGCACGAGGGTGTCACCCAGTGGGGAATACGAGATGCCCAGCCGCGGCTGCAATTGGCCGCCGCTCACCAGGAACCGGTATTCGTCGTGCCGCACGCCGGCCGTCAGCGTGACGCGCGCGAAGGTCACGGTGGACTGGACGAACGCGCTCACCTGCGTGCCGACCTGGGCATCGGCGAACACGAACGGCGTGCCGCCGCGCGTCAGGTCGTAGGGCAACAGCGCATCGTTGTAACCGGCCGAGCCGGGCTCGTTGAACGCCGGCGAGGTCAGGCCCATGGTGAAGTGTTCGGTCACCGGAAACCGCTGCCAGTCGGCGCCCGCGCGGAAGCGAGGGCGGCCGGCGCCGCGGTTGTAGCGGCCGCTGACGGTGAACGTGGACAGCCGGCGCTCTTGCGCCGCGGTCACCGGCGTGTCGCCGGCGCTCGGCAGCAGCGCCGCGCTCGTGGTGCGGTACCCGGCCGTGCCCTCGAACGACGCGCCGGCATCGAGCGTCCTGACCACCGTCGTCCACACCGACACATCGTCAAGTTCCTGCCGCTGGTTCTGGCCGGCCGCCTGCTGCGACCGCTGGTTGGCCAACTCGAAGCGCGAGCCCCCGGCCATGATGTGGGCGCGCAGATGCGTGCGATCGTTGAGGGCCATGTCGAGGCGGCCGAATGACCGGGCGAACCGGCCCGCGTTGTGCAGGTTGTCGAGCGAAACCTGGTCGAGAAAGCGATCGGTGGTCAGCGCCGTCAGCGAGCCGAAATAACCGAAGCGCCCGCGCTCGCCGCCCAGTTGCAGCGAGCCTTGCGCCGTGCCCGCCTCGCCGCCGGCGAGCGAGAACGATCCGGTCACCCCGCGTCCTGTGCCACGACCGCTCCGGCTGTTCAGAATCGCCACGCCGGACACCTTGCTGCCAAACTCGGCCGGAACATTCCCCGTCAGCAGTTCCGCCGTCTGAATCACCGCCACATCGAGGGAGTTGGCGAACGCGCCCGTCAACTGGTCGCTGATCGGCAGCCCATCGATCAGGAACGTCATTTGATTGTGCGCGCCGCGCGGATGAATGGCGCCGTTGGCGTTTTGCGCGAAGCCCGGGAAGGCGACGAGCACGGCCTCGATGCCACGGCTCGAGACCGCGACTGGCATTCGCTCGAACCGGGTCACGCTGACGGCATGCCGGGTGCCGGCGGAGGTGGTGTCGAGAGCCGGCTGCTCGGGCACGACCCGCACGGTGTCGGTGAAGGTCGCCACCGTGATTCGGGCCTCGACGTGACGGGGACCGGCATCGATCGCGTCGACCCTCTGCTGGAAGGTGTTGAATCCCGGCATCGCAATCGTCACGTGATGCGTGCCAAGGGGAAGGTTCTCGATGGCAAACCTGCCGGACGCCTCGGTGATGGTGTGGCGCTCGAGGCCGCTGGCGGCATGGCGCGCCGTCACCAGCGCGCCGGGGATGGCGCCATCCTGCTCATCGTGCACAACCCCGGTGATGGTGGCCGTAATCTGCGCGGCGGCAGGCGGCGGCAGCAAGAGGCACAGGGCGAGGCAAATCGCGGCACGGTGTTGAGTAACAGAAACCAAAGTCGCCGCTAATGGAAACATATATTTTGAGTAATCAAAATATATCCTCGTAGAACGGGCTGTCAAGCGTTTTCGGCCGAATTACTGGGGTGGCAGGATGCGGGCGCCCGTGATGAATCGGCGGTAGCCGGAGTATTGCGTGGTTGTCCGCAGTTGCGGCGTACCGGAGCCGCGCGTAATGCGGTACGAGGTGGACGATGCCGGAAGTACCAGCGTTTCGGCCGGCTCCTGGAACGTCACCGGCTTGAACCGGATCGAGGTGTCGAACCGCTCAATCGTCCACGACGGCCAGGAATAACGGTTCGCCACCTTTCGCGGGAGCGGCACATCGACGAGGCCGATCAGCCCCTGGTCCATGCGCAGGACATCAAACGTCTCGGCATCAATCCAGATGCGGCCGCGCATGCCGCCCTCGATCGAGTAGCTGAGGCAGTCTTCCTTGCCGTCGACCAGCTCCACGGTGACCGATGGCCTGGCGACCATGCGGTAATCCACGACGATGGCGGCGCGGTTGTCGAGCCGGGCGCTCCCCGCGAGCTTGAACGAATACTCGTGGCGCTGTTGGGGCAACAACAGCGACAGGGGCTGGACCTCCGAGGGGTTCTGCTCGGGCGCGGTGCAATTTTCGTGATCGTTCTCGCGCGGCGGATGGCCGTTGACCTTCATCACCTGGCGCAGGGTGCGCGCCTCGATCGGCGTCGGGTTTTCCTCGGTTGGTTCCCACGAGAGGCGCAGTTCCGATTCGACCGTGCGGCTGCGGCCGCGGCCGCCGGAATCCACCGGAATCAGGCCGACGATCTCGACGCAGACGATGCTCTGGGCGCGGGCGAAGTACTGCTCCACGCGCGCGCCGACCCGACTGAGGACGGCCCCAAGCTCGGGCAGCGCGTCGGGCTGCCGCGCCGAGACCGAACCGGCAAAAAGGACCAGGATTGAGAGCAGCAGCGCCGCTGAGCCGGGACCAGCAGTCACAACGCGGGATTATACCCACGCCGGGCGCCGCGGGCTACTTCACGGCCAGGCTGAAGCTGAACGGCACGCGGGTGGGGGCGTAGCAAACCTTGTCGTCGCAGGCCTGGTATTCGAGACGGCCCGATACCTTGACGGTCGGCGACGCGGCCAGCAGCTTCTGCGCCTCGGGCGTCGCCAGGATGGTCAGGTCCTGCACCAGCTTGAACGGCTTGCCGTAGGTCTCGACTTTCTCGTCGAGCTCCTTGAAGTGGTAAATCTCCGATGGCGGATACTTCGTCGGCTGCGCCCGGAGCCACGGCTGCGGATCGAGTCGCACGCTCACGACCTGGTATTCGTGCTTGCCGGGCGCATAAACGTGCATCAGCCTCTTGGGCGTCACGTCGAAGGCGATCGACACCGCCTGGCCGGGCGTCACTTCGGCGTCGCTGATCGACGAGACCACCATGAGGTGCATGGTGTCGGCGCGGACCGGGCCGGCCGGCGACGACTGCGTGGTGGCCACTTTCGGGTTCAATTGGCCGTGGGCGACGGGGGCGCCAAGCGCCAGGACGCCGACGATGAAGAGCAAGACTCGCTGCATAAGGTGGTCTCTGAAGGGATGCCGTCGCTGCCCTAAACGATACTGCAACTGCTAAGATCGCCGGAAACCATGTCGGCGAGGCCCCCCACCCGGATTCTGGTCGCGGAAGACGACCCCGACATCGGCAGCCTGCTCGACCATTACCTGCGCAAGGCCGGGTTCATGGCCACGGTCGTGACGTCGGGCCGCGACGTCATGCCGCAGATCAAACGCGAGGCGCCCGACCTGGTGGTGCTCGACCTGATGCTGCCGGGCCTCGACGGCTTGAGCGTGTGCCGCGCGATCCGCGCCGACGCCAACACCGCGGCCATCCCGATCATCATGCTCACGGCCAAGGCCGAGGAGTCGGACCGCATTGTCGGTCTCGAGCTGGGCGCCGACGATTACATCACCAAGCCATTCAGCCCCAACGAAGTGGTGGCGCGCGTGCGGGCGCTGTTGCGGCGCGCGCATCGGGCCGCGCCGGCTAACAGCCGGCTCACTTACGGCGGCCTGTCGGTGGACGTCGATCGCCACGTCGTCAAGGTCGACGGCGAGGAAGTGAAGCTGACCGCGAAGGAGTTCCTGCTGCTGCAGTACCTGATGCTGCACCGCGGGCGCGTGCTGTCGCGCGACCTGCTGCTGTCGGACGTGTGGGGCTACTCCTACACCGGCGGCACGCGCACCGTCGACGTGCACGTGCGCCGGCTGCGCGAGAAGGTGCCGATGCTGGCCGACACGATTGTGACCGTCAAGCAGTTCGGATATAAGCTGCTCGACCCGGCCCCGGCCTGATGCCCCTGACCACCACCTCCCTGCTGCTGCTTGGCATGGCCGCCGGCGTCGCGCTGGCCTTCGCCGCGATGGCGCTGCTGCGCTCGGCCCGGTCGGCCGAAGCCCGCCAGCGCGTCGGCGCGATCCTCGCGGTCGCGAAGCGCTATGCCCACGGCGACCTCACCCGCCCGGCCCCCGACTACGGCGACGACGACCTGGGCAGCGTGGCGCGGGCCATGGACCAGGCGGTGCAGGAGCTCGGCCGCCGCGTCGAGAGCCTGACCCGCGACCGTGCCCGGATGGAAGCCATCCTGTCGAGCATGATCGAAGGCGTGCTGGTGATCGACGAACAGGGCCGGCTGCAACTGGTCAACGATGCCGCGCGGCGCATCCTCAAGCTCGAGCAGGGCGCCATCAATCATTCCTACGTCGAGGCCATCCGGCATCCCGGGATCGTCGAACACCTCGGCCGCGCGCTGGCGGGCGGCGAGACCAGCGTGCTCGAGCTGTCGGTGACGCGCGACACCACGCGGACGCTGGTCGCGCAGGTCGCGCCGGTGGTGGCCGCCGGACGCGGCGCCGTGCTGGTGATGCACGACATCACCGAGTTGCGGAAGGCCGACATGATTCGCCGCGACTTCGTCGCCAACGTGTCACACGAGTTGCGCACGCCGCTCACCGCCATCAAGGGCTACGCCGAGGCGCTGCTCGACGACCCGGACGACGCCGACGCGCGTGAACGGTTCCTGGAGATCATCCACCGCCAGGCCGAGCGCATGGAACGCCTGGTGAAGGATCTGCTGCGGCTGGCGCGGCTCGAAGCCGGGCAGGAAGTCGTGGACCTGGCGCCCTGCGACATCACCGCCCTGCTGCGCAGACTGGTTAGCGACTTCGAGGCGACCGCGGCCGCCAAGCAACAGACGCTGGCGGTCACGGTGGCGCCGGAGGCGGCCATGCTCAACACGGATGCCGCCAAGCTGCACGACATTGTCCGCAACCTGGTCGAGAACGCCGTCAACTACACTCCCGATGGCGGCGCCATCGACATCCACGCCGCGGTCAACGGCGGGCGCTTTCAGCTGAGCGTGGCCGACACCGGGCACGGCATCGCGCCCGACGAGCTCGGCCGGGTCTTCGAGCGGTTCTATCGTGTCGACAAGTCGCGCACGCGGCCGGGCGGCACCGGGCTCGGCCTGTCGATTGTCAAACACCTCGTGCAGGTGCTAGAAGGTGAAGTGTTCGTGGAGAACCAGCCCAGCGGTGGCGCGCTCTTCACGGTCAATTTGCCGTTCCGATGACCTTGCGCCGAACCGCTCTTGCCGTCATGGTCGCCGCGATGACGGTCGCCGTGTCGGCCCGCCAACAGCCCGCGCCGTTCCGCTCGGGCGTCGAAATCGTCTACCTCGACCTGACCGTCACCGCCCCCGACGGCAGCATCGTGACCGGGTTGACGCAGGGCGACTTCGCGATCTTCGACGAGGGCGTCCGCCACGAGATCGCGGTGTTCTCGGATCAGCCGGCCCCCATCAGCCTCGGCATCCTCGTCGATGCCAGTAACAGCATGGCCGGCGAACGCATTTCGGCCGCCATCGCGGCGGCCGACGCGATGGGCCGCGCCTTGCGGCCGCAGGACCTGTGGAGCGTGTTCGCCTTCAACACGAGCCTCTTTCCCCTCGTCGGGTGGCGGCCGTTCGATCCGTCGGTCGTGAGAGCGTTGACCACGATCCAAGTGGGCGGCGGCACGGAGTTGTTCAAGTCCGTGGCCGACATGGTGCCGAAGTTTCGCGAGACCTCGTACCGCAAGCGCGCGATGCTGATCATCACCGATGGCGCCGACAACGTCGTGCAGTATGGGCGGGCAAACCGGCGTGGCGCCTGGGTCGGCGGCGACCCCCGCATGCCGGGGTCGATCGTCGACCACACCGACAAGGCCGTCACCGCGCTCCGCTCGGGTGAGGTGCTCGCCTATGGATTGGGCATCGGGTGGGCGCAGAAGGCGGGAGGCAACAGCGACTTGCACGTGCCGTCGCTGCAGAAACTCGCCGAGCCCACCGGTGGCGCCGTCGCCGTGGCACGCACCGCGGCGGATCTCGAGATCCTCGCCAAGCGGCTCACCGATGAACTGCGTCAGCAGTACACCGTGGGGTTCACCCCGCTCAAGGCGCCCGACGGCAAGTACCGGCGCGTGAAAGTGGCCGCCAGGAACCCCGCGTACGCGGTCAGGACGCGGGCCGGCTACCTTGCCGCGCAGAAGAAGTAAAATCGGGGTATGCGTTCGCGTACGGTGATCGGTTGGCTGGTCGCGGTGCTCGTCCTGTGCCTGGGCTCTGACGCCGCCGCCGGCTCCGCGCTGCTCCCAGGCGACGGCGACGAGGACCGAAGGGTCACGCTCACCTCGCGCCGGCCGGTCCGGCAACCCAAGCCGTCCATGCCACGCGCCACCCCGCGGCTGGTCCTGGTGTCGAGTGCGCCGGCCCCCGGATCGGCCCCGCGGGTCACGGCGCCCGACGGGCAGGTCTACTGTTGGCGCCGCCACGCCAATGGGCAACTGGCGGCCGTGGTGGCCCATGCTGACGGCAGCCTGACGGCGCGCCTGTGGCCGTCCAACGACACCTTCTCGACGGGAATGCGCGAGCTGGGCGAGGCGCAGCGGGCAGCCGATGCGCTGGCCCACGCCGGCGACTGCTCGTTCTGCCGGCCGTGGAGCTTTACTTGAAGTGAAAAGTGAGAAGTGAGAAGTGAGAAATGGCGGCACATTCCTTGCTCGACCGCCCGCATGCCCGCCAAGCGACACGACCTTGTTCCCGTCGAGGAACGCACTTACTCATTTGCACTGGCGCTGATTCGCGCTTACCGCGCCTCGCCGCCCCGGGATGACGCGGAACCCGTCATCTGGCGTCAACTTCTGAGATGCCAAGGGTAGTATGAACCCTAAGGAAGCCCGATGGCGTGCAGCAGGTAGTAGGTGATCGCCGCGATGCCGGCCGACGCCGGAATCGTCAGGATCCACGCCCACACAATCTGGCCGGCTATCCCCCACCGCACCGCTGACAGCCGCCGCGTCGAGCCGACGCCGATGATCGCGCCGGTGATGGTGTGTGTCGTGCTGACCGGCACGCCGAGCGCCGTGGCCGTGAACAGCGAGACGGCGCCCGCGGTTTCCGCGGCAAAGCCGCCCACCGGCTGCAGGCGCGTGATCTTCGAACCCATGGTGTGGATGATGCGCCAGCCGCCGGCGAGCGTGCCCAGCGAGATCGCCGCGTGCGCTGCCATCACCACCCAGAACGGGATGTAGAACTCGGTGAGGTAACCGCCGGCGAACAACGCCCCGGCGATGATGCCCATGGTCT
>SXGQ01621272.1_pt1 | contig 14459 bp, 20 predicted proteins | sample 3178371 | NCBI WGS metagenome assembly SXGQ01 (sample SAMN11356859, study PRJNA531348) | freshwater metagenome | isolation source: freshwater sample F1-20 | place: China: Fuxian Lake, Yuxi | collected 2017-12-25
GCGTGATAGGGAGCAATAGACAGAAGTGTGCTTAAACCCCATAATATTATTATCTTTTTATTAACTACCGTTTTAGTATTTATATATTTTCTTTTAACCAACTCCCCCCCTCCGTTGGTTCCCCCCCACCCTATACCATTAGTCAAGCGCTTCACAATTTTCCTCCAAAACTTTTAGTATTTCCTTTCCCAGCTCGGGAGCTACTACCGCTCGCTTGCGTGATCCCCATTTGCCCCCGCCGCCCATACCTTGAGTACCGGTGTCGGCTCCACGTTTGGCGGAATTGTGGCAAGTATCGCCAGGACCACACATAGGTCGAGGTATCCAATTAGGCAACACTCCCCATAAATCGGTGGGCTTTTGATTGGGAGCTCCATACTGGCAATAGGTAACGGTATGCCTCATCAAGCCTTTAACTACCTCTTGTTTTCTTAACATACCCCGAGGGTTTTCCATTAACCAGCCAAGTCGCGGCTGAAGAGCCTCTATGAGCTTTACGGTGTGTCTGACCATTTCCAAACCAGCTAAAGTCTTTTCATTTTTAGGTACGGCCTTGCCGTTTTCATATGTCCAATAATGTCGAATACTGGCCACGCTAAAAGTCGTGCACGGTGGGCTCGCCCAAACGAAGTCCGGCCGCCCATATTTACCTATGAGGTAGTCGGCGCTTAAATCTAAAATATCGCGCTCGTCCGCCTCAAAGTAGGGGTCTAACTCGACCTTAATGACGGTATGGCCAGCGTCCTCAAAGGCTTTAGTCGCTGATCCGGTACCGGCAAAGAAATCATAAATTATCATTACGGCTCCTTTTCGGCGTGAGCGCAAAGAACGGCTCGGCTAAGGTTTCGTCGGTAATGACCACCTTAAAGCTCTCGCAAACCACGCAGTAGGACTCGCTAATACCCGGCGGTAACTCGAGGCCGGTAACTTTGGTCAGCTCGTGCGCTGTATGCCTCCTACACCGCGTACACGAGCTTTTAACGGTTGCCATAGATTCCCCCACCCTTGCGGCTATTGGACGCCTCTCCTAGCTGCCTACCGGCTTTTAAGGGTAGCAGGGCAACTTTCTTGGTAACCCGGTCTTTGTTGCCAAAATGGGACGTTACGGGCAAGTCGGGCATATCTACCCAATCCAGACCACCCATTAAAGCTACGTCAAATTGCCATACGCCCTGAGGCGTGGAGCAGATATAGAGGGCGTCGTTACGGTTCGCGTTAGCTATCTTGACTATGCGATCATATTTTGACCGCTCCATAATCAGCCGCTCGTAATGGGTAGAGCGCACTTTGAGCTCCGCGTAAAACCGAAACTCTAACGAGTAGCAATCGTAGAACGCATATTGGCCACCGCTGGAGCGTAGGTCGTAGTAATAATGGCGTTTCAGCCATAGAAAGAGATCTACCTCCGTAGGCAATCCGCGCAGAACCACGCTACGGCCTCTCCGGTCAAGTCCTCGGTTTCACCGGGCAGATAGACGGTTTTCCCGCCGGTAGTGGTTTTCCATTGGTCGCAAGCGTCGCAATTTTGGAGGCTGGGTGCGTTGTTGGCGCCTACGTCAAAAGGCTTGCCGTTAATATAGAGCGTCCCCATTAGTTCCACATCGCTTCGCATTGGTCTTTACGATTCTTGCTGCTGCATACCCAACCACTATACGGTTTGCCGGTCTTGGAGCTAATTCCGCTCTTACGCTCTCTCGCCCCGTGTTTGCATTGGGGGATAGCCTCTGCGCCTAGTTCACGGGTCAGCACGTCCACCGCCTCGCCCAACGTGCTCATACCCTCGGAAGGGCTAGATTCCCATACATCGGGTTTAGCTGCCGTGGATCGCTCAACCTTAGCCATTTCCTCGCGGCTTGCTCGCTTGCCGAGCTTGGCTTGGAAGCCGGCATTAGCTAGGGCTCGGCCTATGGCGCTAGTCTCGCAGTTTTCTAATGCGCTTGTAGCATTAACGCCCCGTTCGCTTTCGACCTCTTTAGCAAAACCGTTAGCAACGATTAGGCCGTCCTCTGTGTAGAGGGTGGCCTTCATAATATGCACCGCACCGGTGCTAATGATTTCGGTCTGAATAGAACCGTTTGGGTGCTTCTCCCACCATTTCGCTATCCGGCTATCTACCGGCTCGTAATCCTCTAGATTAAACATCTAAACGCGCCTCCCAACGCTCACGGGCTGACTCAAGCTGATCCCTGAAAGACCAGTAACCCGACGGTAAATTCGTAACATTTTCTAGGCAAACGGCGCAGAGGTAGCGACGAGCTACCCGGCCTTTGTACATTTTGTAATCTATCCGTATCACGGCAGCTCTGACCTTTTCGGTGAAGCTGCCGTCTTTACGCCGGTAATCGTGTTTACAGTAATCGCAGTAAATGTTGGGGTCTTTGTTTTCGCTAATCATTTAGCGGCTTTTCTGATCGTGGGGTGGGCGCTTTTACCCCTGCGGTAGCCGACTTTTTTACCTTCCTTAAAGCCCCAGCTCCAAGCTAATAACATTCCTAAAGCCGTGGTAATAATGCAGATAGCGGTAAGCCAGATTTCGTAAGCCATAATTTCCTCCTAGTCAGGTTGCCCCGGCCGAAAGGTACCGGGGCTCGACCAGTATGAGGCTAGGCGCCGACATAGGGCAACTACCGACACGCCGTTACTTTTTAAGAATCTCCAAAACGGTCTCAAGTTTGGCTTCGATACGGCTCACACGATCGTTAAGGCTGGTACCGGAATTGGGTTTAAGCTCGTTCAGGTAATGCTTCACTAACCATTGGATAGCCATTATGAAAGCACCGGCTATCGAGACAATGGAAACTATAAGCCCTGCCCAATCCGCGTAGCTCATTAGCGACCCAACGGATCCTTAGGGTTGAGGTAACGATACACGGTAGGCAATATGGCAGCTAATCCGGCGTTGAGGATTATTTTCCAATCGGTAATACCGCCCATATAGCACGCTAGGCACGCTGCGGCAAAGCCACGGAACCAGCTACCCGCTAATTGTAATGCGACTTTCTTAGTGTGTCTTTTCACCTTTGTAGCCTTTCCACTCGGTTAGTCCAAGTTCAGCAATCTTGGCCTTTACCCCTAGTGGTAAAAGGTTTATCTCAAAGTGCATTTCGTCCGCTCGGTTTTTATAGTCGCCACCCCAGCGTAGGCCGTACTTGGCGGCGAGCGCTCGAATCTTGACCTCTTGCTCTTTGGTAAAAGTCCCTCTGCGTCCGAGCGGGTGTTTCAGACTGTTCAGATCCACCGCAGTCCCCGACGCGTGGTTACTTAAATTACCGGCGTCCTCCTGGCCTCTTATGGCTCGGTAGGCGTATCCCCAATCGTCTAGGGTCTTACCTTCGAGTTTCTCGACCTCCATATTAAACTCCGCGCAAAAGTTGATAAGAAGGGGCGCAACTTTCTTAGAGCAGCGAATCTTTATCTGCGTACCGGGGACGACGTAAGCCTCGACGCCTATGGTGCGTGGTTCATCAGAGGCCGGCCAGCCATTTTGAGAGCTTGCCATTTATTCCGGCCGAGTTGGTAACTCTGCGTTCGCAAAATCTTTAACGGCTGGTAAATCCCTAAGTGTTTGGCGGTAAGTAGCCCATAGAGCCGAATCCGCTGAGCTATCAGGTAATTGAGTCCAATCCGTGGCGATTAATTCATTAGACCGCCAATTACGAAAACGCTCGAGCCAATAATCCGCAGGTATATCTTCAATAGGCAATACGTCAAAATCCGAATAAAACATATTTTTAATTTTCATTACGCCGCCTCATAAACTAGAGTAAATTGCAAACCGTCATTAACAGCTAATGCCGCGGTAAAAAAACCAGCGCCAAGATAGGATCCAGTTCCTGCGTTGGTAGGTACACCGCGAAACTTTGTATCCGAGTAGCGATATGCAAGCGATGTAAACCATTGTGAAGCGCTACTATCATAAACTTGGAAAACACCGATTGGACGGCTACCAGTAAAAAATGCCGCAGTTACGGGCAAAGAGATTTCAATCGCGTTGCTAGCAGTTCCTGTGGAGCCACTAGATACTTGCAATTCGCCGTGAACGTGAACCATTTTCCCAATTTGTACGTAATAACCGCTATTCCCAATAGTTACGCTATTCGATTGAGTTACCGTAGGGGTATAACTAGTATAAGTATAACTTGGTGATGAACTTGCCCACTTAAGACCAGTTGCCGTCGTAGAATCTGCGGTTAAAACTTGTCCGTTAGTACCTACCGCCAATCGAGCGTTGCCAGTATCCCAAGTAAAAAGATCGCCTTTAGTCGTAAGAGGTGAGGTAAATCCCGCGTCGGCAAAAAATACCGCGTTCGAGGCGCTGATAAAATAAAGATAACCGCCTTGGTATTGGGAAAGGGTAAGCGACGCATTAGCCGATTTTTGTACGGTCGCTGTACCGGCGGTAATGACGCAGCTACCGGCTCCGATATTCTGAATAAAGAGAGTGTCGCCAGCGGTAAATAATCCGGTATTGACGGTAACCGTCGTAGATCCTGCGGCGTTCATCTCGATACGGGTACCAGCGTCGGCAGCTACCAAAACATAAGAGGCGGTTTTTTGGCTAACCGTCCAGTTGTAATCGTTAGCCTGTAAATTGTTCATTTGGGTCGCGGTTAATACCGAACCCGTCGTAAACGTCTGTTTAGCCATTGGCGCACCTCACCTTAGTAGGATAATACATTTGTGTCTAAAAGTCCGTATTGTGCCGAATCAAGAATAAACGAGTCGATAATCGGCTCTGCCGTGGTAAAGCGCGTAAACCACGTTTGGTTGCCGTAGTTGATTGAGTGCGTTACCCCGAATATTTGCAAGGTCTTAGTAATGCTGGAGGCGCCGGGCTGGGTCTGAGTAACGGTTATGGGCGCAAAATAGTCCAGCGTCAGCGCTGCCGTGGTACCGGCGGTATAGCTGGGCGTATTGAGGTTGAGAGTTATCGAGTCGCAGCGGATCGTCGTATCTTTGCGGCTGGCGACCATAGCCCTAGCCCAGTTGTCGGCCTCCGTGCTGGTCTGCATAAGTAGGCCGCTGATGTCGTAGGAGTGTAGGAAGTAGGTATCTATGGAAGTTTGGTCTTTGTAGGTTGCCGTAATAGCCCCAGCGGTTACGTTGGCTTGGTTAAAGATTTGCGAATCGTCGAGCCTAAAGTCGGCGTTGGAGTAGCGAATACCAGCGCCACTATCGACGAAAGCGGTAGGCATACCGGCCACGCTGGTCGAGGTCAGGTTGCGATCCTGAAAGACGACGCGGCCTTGCGTGTCGATATAGAAAGCGCCAAACTCGGTGGAGGCCACGGTCTGCAAGGCTGCCGAGCCGGTGCGAGAGGTGCCGGGGTCAGCTTGGCAGGTAGTCGCTCCCGTATCCACGTCCCGCATACCTGACGGCCAGCCAATAGCGTCGAGAATATCGTTAAACCGTGCTCCTGTTAGCTCTCCAGCGGTCGCCCCGGCCACGGTGGTAACGGTGGCTAAGGTGAGTAGTTGCGTGGCGTCCAAAGCCGTCAGGGTGGTCGTAGAGACCTCTCCGACGTCTTGGCTCTGCCGGTAGTTATAGCTGGTGATATAGCCACTAAAGAGGTAGCTCGTAAGGCTGGTGGCAGGATCCACGGCGCTAATCTGAATCTTGCGAAGCGGTAAGAGCTGGCCATAGTAAGGCGAGGCTGTGTTTTGGGGGTTCCAATAACCCAGCTGATCTTGAAGGACGACGGTAGCGGTGCCGGTCTGGAATTGCTCGGTCAACAGGTTTCGACCCCGAACCGTATTAACGCTCTGTACCTGAGCCGAGACGTCCACGATAAGAGCGGCAGCGTCGCCGAGGACGTCTTGGTCAAGTATGCCCGTGCCTAAAACCATAGTCTGACCAAAACTAGCCCCTGAGCTAAAATTGACGACGACCTTTACGGTAGGTAACGGCATTAGATAAACCCAGCCGGAGCGGTAATACCTCCAAAGCGTACGAACTTCGTAAGCTCGTTGCTAATAATATAGGTAAGTCGATTTTCGTCGGCTATGGTGCCAGCATTGACATTTACCGTAATTCCACTACCGAATTGTTGGGTAGCTAAATCTCTAAAATTGCCGTAAGCCGGCCCCATACCACCCGCTAAGGGTGTATTAGGTGGAGCGGTATTAGTTGCCGGAGGTTGCATTGGCACATTGGTATTAGGTGGAGTTATGGGGGCGGCAATAACCGCCGGAGGTGTACCCGGTCTTTGAGGTAATAATCCCTCTAAATAAGGTACCAGCGGGGTAATTTTTACGGTCGTCTCTAACGGATTTCCTTTTAGCCACTCCTGCAAGGCTTGGAGTTCCGATTTTTGTTTAGCTATGGCGTCCTTGTTTGCCTTTTCTGCGTTGGCAATACGAGCCAATTCCTCGGCGGCGTTTTTCCTAACCACTTCGTTGAGATCTGCCAAAGCCTTAGCGTCGTCGGCCGTGGTCTCGGTTTTAATCGCCTTAAGAGCTAATACCCTGGCTCTATCCTCGTCGGATAGTTTGCCTTTAAGCGCGGCCTCAATAGCTATATTTTCTTGGTCAAACTTGGCCGCTAATTTTTTGCTGGTGGCGAGAGCACGTTGCGCCGCTAATTCTTTACGCTTTTCATCAGCTGCTTTTTTGTTAAGAGCTACGGCGACTTTACCGGCCGCAATAGCTCGGCGTTCTTCTCCTAGTGCGCTGGGTTTGGGTGCGCTGCCAGCGTTGCTTAGAGCGTTTTGTTGAGCGCCAATATCTGCCAATATGCCAAAGAAAGGTTGGTTAGGATTAATACCAAAAAAGGTAGAATCTTTAGCTTTAGGTAATAAGCCGTTCTCCAGCGCGACATTACCCAAAGCCTTTACCTTGTCGATGAGGAAAGTAAAGCCGGTAATCGCGTTAGCTGTTTTTGTTGCCAGCCTATCCATATCGTCGGCTACTCCGGCGACGCCTTGATCTCCTGCTAATTCCTGAATCGCGTTAATCAGCGATACGCCAATTTTCTCTTTAGCCTCGTCAGCGGCAACGCCTAATATCGCTAGCTGGCCGCCAAAGGTTTTAGCGGCTTCGGTAGCCTGGCCTTGATAGGTAGCAGCGAGCTTGGCGGTTATCTGCTCAAAAGTGGCGACCTTGAGCTCTGTTTTAGTGAGGTTGAGACCCAAACGGCCTAACGCCGTGTTATTACCTAAGTACGCGCGGCCTAACGCTTTGACGACCGTCTCTAGGCTATTGGTACTACCTGCCGAGATGTCGAGCGCTAGCTTGAGTAGGTCTTGAGATTTCGCGACGTCGTTGGTAGTCGTAATGAGGCGCTGGAGCGCTGGGCGTAATTGATCCTCAGAGACTCCGGTAGCGAATTGCAGCTTATTAACGTACTCGGCGACCCCTACGGCGGCGTAGCTTTTACCTAAGTTTTTTAACGTCAGGCTAAGGCTTTTGGCTTGCTTTTCCTCGGCAATAGCCGCGCTGACCGATTGTTTAGCCAATAAACTAACGCTGGCAGTAATACCGGCTATGGATAATTTGGAAGCCAAACCAAACTTTTTAATACTCTTACCAAGTAGGTTGAGATCCTTTGAGGCTTGCTTAGTGCCTTTGTTGGAATAGGTGAGGACTACGGGTACTTTTATGACCATTACGCCGCTAGCCTCCTATTCGTATATGCCTCGTAGCGTTTAACGATAGCTTCCATTTTAGCTACTACCGTCGCTCGGTTTTCGTTTACGGCTTTCCAGACTATGCGGCCTTGCTTGCCTATGACGACTATTTCCGAATCGTTTTCGATTTGGCGTATAAAGCCGCGACCATTGACGCCTTTACCTTCGCTTTTACGCCCAGCGGTTTCGTAGATAGCTCCGGCAGGGTTAGCGTTAATGAGCAAATAAGTCCGGGAGGTCGTATAGCTGTTGGGGTGGCGTACGGTTCCTATTTTGGATCGTATGCCGGTCTTGACTTTGCGCGGGTCAAAGAGCAAACGGGTTCCCCACTCGGCTCCGTACTTGCTCGGTTCAGCCCAGCCGCTCATAGGCGAAGCGCTGGGCGCAAGACTCCTAGCCTCATAGACCAGCTCTTTCATTACTCCGTATAGCTCTTTATTGAGCGCCTTTAGGGTTTCCTTGTCGAATTGCTTGAGGTAGTTAATTGTCTCGTCAAGGCCTTCGACGCGAGCGGCTACGGTTGCCATTTTTTACCGCCTCCGCTCTATCGTTTAACACTCTGATAATTGCCGCCAGCATTTCGGGAGTTGCCTCCGCTAACGCCTGTGGTGCTATTCCTGTCTCGACCGAAATCGCCGCTATTTGATAAGTGAGCGTCCTAGAATCGCTCACCCACCTAAAGGGTCGCTTTCGGCCACCTCCACGCTTTTAAGAGTCTTGAGAAACTCCTCGCCGAATACTGGTACCGTCTGACCGGATCTGCGTATCGCTTCCCAGCAGAGGTAGTAAACGTCGGTTTGCTTCTCGTCCTCTCTAAACGCTTTGTTAATGCCTTTCTTGGCGTAAGCCTCGAAAGCTACCTCGATAGCCGGGGTAATCTCGTAATGCTCGACGACCCCGGTATCGCGTGTAATTATTAACTTTGCCATTGTCTAGCCCCTTGTCTAGTCCTACGCCGTCGTAATGGTTACGTCGGTCGTGCAATCAAAAGTAAAGTCCAGCGTTGCAACGTCGCCTTGAGCGCCGTTTACTGGCGTATACCCATTGATGAAGCAAGACCCGGAATACTTCGGGTTAGTGCTGGAAGCTGTCGAGCCATTAGGAGCAATCTCAAACGCAGCGGCGGTTCCCTTGAGGGAATCCAGTACGGCTCGAGTTGATCCTGCGGCTATGGCCGCTTGGTCAAGAAATAGCGTTCCGCTAATTTGATGAGCGGCTAAGCCTTTAAGGTACTTACGGGAAGCGTCGCCGGAGGCGGTTACGTCGAGTTGTTCGTAGTTGATATTTAAGCTAATGGATTGTACGACGCTAGACATATCATACGTCCCGAGCTTAAAGTAGCTATTTTGTGCGAAATAAATTGCCACTTTATTCCTTCTCTTTCTTTGGGCTAGGGGCAGCCGAGGTAACTTCCTCAAGTATGCCGGTTTTAATTAGGTGCGGGACGTCCCACCCCTCTAGCTGGCTATCGGTTATGGTTCCACCCTGACCGACGCCAGCAAGCTCGTTCTCGCTGATTACTTTGTAGGTTGCCATTTATTCTCCTTACGACCAGCTCGAGATAATCTCGATAGGTAGCTCGATTTGTAAGAGGTTGCCCGCCGGGGTCTCGATAATTCCCGGAGCGCTAAAGTTGCCGACGTGGATAGTTTTTGTCGAGGCGTTCAGTTTGGTCATTAGCTCGACCATAAACGTTTCGATTGAGTTGAGGTTGCCTTGATTGTCGAGCAACGGCACCAGCAATAGCAGCTTAAAGCGAGCGGTTGGCTGAATCACTACCTTTTGGTTGCTATTGACGTAGACGTAAGGCTCGTCCGGCATAATGACGACGGAATTAGCCAGCGGCGCCTGAGGCGGGTAGGCGAATACCGACCATACGCTCGCATTGGCTAGGTCGCTAGCGAGGCTAGATCGCAAAGTCGTAATAGGTGCGTCGGGCATATCAACCAGCCATACCGGAAGGGGCAAGATACGGAGCTAATATGCCGCGCACTTTGGCAAGTAGCGTATTGCCAAGCTGGAAAGGTGAAGCGACGAAGCCGTCTACCGTAGCGACGGAGTTACCTGGGGCTTGTCGCGCTTGCCAAAGGGTAACGGCTACGGTAGCGGCGGCCTCTCGTACGGCTGGAGTAGTGGCGTAATCCGTACCGTGATATTCGCCCTGTATTTTGCCGTATGGCCTAACGAGGTGATAATCCTCGACGGCGTGGGTGATTGCGTAAGAAAGCGTATAAGGTGTAACGGCCGTTATGGTTTTATTGCCGTTGTAATGAGCGTCGCAGCCGGTAACGGTAATGGTCTGTCCGACGTTAAAGCCGTGCGGTATAGGAGTCGTCAAAGTACCGACATTAGTAGCCCGAGCTTGTTGAGCAGATACCGGCACATTGTTAAACCATAAGAAAGATTTGAGGTAGTCCTCCGTCGCTTGGCAGACTTCCTCTACCACGGCGTCGGTGTAAAGGGTGCCTATCCCCAGCAGAGTCCGTAGTTCCGCTTTGGTGATATACGTAGCTGCCATTAGGCACCCCTTACATTACTTAGGCCTAACCCCGCTAGGACTAGGTAGCGGGGTTAGGGGCTTGGTTGGTTAGTCCGATTAGGTGAGGTTAAAGCGACGGAGGCCGCCTGAGACGAGAGTCTTGGTGGCAAGGTAGCCGTAGATCATCGTTTCGATTTCACCGGAGGTAACGACATTGGTCGAGAGTCGGAGTACCGGGCTCTCGTAGATTGCGATAGCGCTAGGTACGCAGATAAAGGCCGACTCGTCGATAGTCGTAGAAACCATATTTGGATCTACATAAAGGTCGAGGCCAAGCACATTACCGCGAAGGCTTTGAGGGTTAGCGTTACCGCCGCTGTTGTATGGAGAACCAGCGTTATAGATTGGGCGACCGGTTGTATCGGTTGCACCCATTAGGAGCGACCATTGAGAGGTACCAGCGATATAAACCGTTGGTAGTTCGCCGGTTGCGAGGTAAGCCGCTGGAGTCTCGGTGGAGACGAAGCTGATAATACCTGCGCTCGTTGCTGCGGTTGCTGTCGCTTGAGTACCGCCCGCGGTGATTTCAGCGATTACCGCTGCGTCGGTCGCCTTGTTATAGGCGCGAGTCATATTTTCGAGCATAGCTTGGAAAAATGAAGGATCTGAGCGCTCGATAAGTTCGACCGAGTAACGCTGCATACCGGCGTACTTTTTGACGGTTGCTTCGACGTATGAGCTGACGATTCCGGTCTCGGAAGGTGCTCCAGCCTCTGCGGTCTCGGCTACGGTGCCATTGGTCGTAATCTTTGGGATTGCGATAGTCATACCGGCCGCAGCTAGTGGACGTGAGCCACCGAGTGCGTCGATTGCCGGACGTGATCCGATTGAGGTATCGACGACCGTGGAGACGTACTGGACGGGCTTAAAAGCTGGGTTAGTAGTAAAGCTATCGTCTGCCGCAGTAAGAGCGCGAGCCGCTTGAGCGTCTGCTGCTTTTACATAATCGCGGGAGTCGTCATTACCCATAGCCGCCTTAATGGAGTGCTCTAGGTACTGTGCCTTTGTGCGGATTGGGTGGCGTACTTCCATAGCTGTTACGGAGACGCGGGGACGCGAGGCTTCGACCTTTTCGGCTTCTACCTCGACGGCTGGAGTGTCGGGGTTTTCCACGACGGCCTCGCTTTCGGTTGGTTGGGTTGGGTTGTCTGGAGTTTCCGGTTCGCTTTCGCTAGCGGCAACGGTAGTTACTTCGGCGCTCTTAAAGGCCGGAGTATGGACGAGGCTGACCTCCTGAAGCTCAGCGCTCTGAACGAATAAAGTGTCTCCGCGATCTACGGACTTATGGACGAGTACGCCCACGCTTAGACCGTCGCGTAAGTCTGACGCTTCGATTAGTGCGTCATTACCGCGAGTAGTTTCGGCTACCTTAAATTGCGCGTAAATACCGTCGGCGGTTTCTTGTACGTTAATCGCACGGCCGACCGGTTGCTTAGGATCGTGCTCTAAAAGCAACTTAAAGCGCTCATTAGGGATAGCAATAGACCCACGCTCAAAGACGACTTTACCGACGGAGGTATAGCCCGGTTCGCCAAAGGGCACAATCTTTCCTGCAATTACGCGACGTGTTGAGTCCGAAGCCTCAATCGTTCCGCTAAACGTCAATAATTTCGGATCCATTAGGTGTGAGATCCTCCATTTCTCTCGCTTGTTCGATTGTAATAAGTCCTAAGCTCAGCAACTTCTCGGTTACTTGGAGTCGCGTTAGAGCGTCTGAGCGTAGGAACCCGTCATCTAGTCCAGCGCGTACATAATTTTGGTTACTGGTTATATCGTTCATCGAGAGACGTCCTTCGACTGCTTCGATATATGGACGCAAGGACATATCAACGAATTGACGCCGCTCGTCAATGACGTTGGCATAGGTAAGACTGTTGTTCATATCAGCGCTCAACATATACGCCGGAATGTTACACATACGCGCTATCTCAGTAGCCAGGAATTGTAAAAACTCGTTATAGCCCATTTCTTTCGGACTAAAGCTTGTTGTCTTGAAATCTAAAGCTGCGTTCAAGTAGCCGACGTTATTTTGTAAACGCGATTGCTTCCACTTTGCCAAAAGACCCACTATTTGATCCTCGGGCAAATCCGCGCCGGTATTTTTAATATAACCGCTTTGGATAGGTGTACGCGCGTTTACACTTGCAGCGTATTGTGCGTCAAGTGCTGCGCGAATAGTTTGACCGCCAACCGATAAAATACCGTCGTTTAACGATTGGAAAGTAATAAGGCTACCCAGCCCGTCCATTGGACGTACTCGACCGTCCACGGCGTAGCCGATAACCAAAGTAGAGTTTTCGTTATAGCGCGGTGTAACACGCTCATTAGCGACCCACGCAAAACGCGAAGGACGACCGGTGCCGTCTGCATATTGCTCGACTACTTCCCAATAAGCAACGCCGTAAAAAAATAAACTATCGGCGGTGTACGCCATTGTTACTTGACGTGGCTGGTTACGATCAGGTTGCTCTAACCAAACAGGCGAGCCTAATTCTTGTCCGGTACTTTTTCGGTAAAGATGAAATTCAGTAGTGCCAATAATTCCGCAGATAAGATCGCGCGCTTTTTTCACGCTAGGTACGCTTAATGCTTCTTGACGTGTAACGAATCGCCCAGCGTTACCGTAATAATTAAAGCTTGTATATTCCGGTAGTGTCATTACCGGCGGTGCATATTGCGCCTCTATTTTGGGTTGCGGGAATAACGCCTCGGCTACGGTGTTGAGTATTCCCACGCCGGGTAGTTTATGGTATAACGAGCCTTTTTGTCCGAATTGCCCCAGCGTGTCTAGGCGACATAGATAATGGGTTTACTTTGTGGCGCGGAGGCTTGCCAGCTGACCATAGCGGCGCATATCGCCGCGCATATCTCACCGGAGGATCTACGGCGTACTAAACGCCACCCATTTTCGCTAATTTTGCTTGAGCAATTATTGACCGCCTCTACCAAGGTGTTTTGGTTTTTATGTCGTAAGACCCGGGCGCTCATCATTTGAGCGAAGCGGTGAGCGGCCTCTACTTGACTCTTACCCGAGCAATCGGCCATAGCCACGCCGGAGGCCGCCAAGTAGGTCGCCGTATTCTGCGCCATATACCGGTCGTAAAGAACTACTCTCGGGCGCCATTTTTGGACGTGAGCGTTAATATCGCTGGCTAGCTTCACTTCGTCTAGCGGGTTATTGGCGTTCCACTCCTGAAGCACAAATAGGTTTGTAAAGTCGCCGACTTTCTGGCCTGCCACTAGTACGGCGTGGCGCTGGGTGTGAGACTTATCGAAAGCAAAGTAAAGGTCGCCACCTTCGACCAGGGCGATAGATTCGTCGGCGCAATCGTCAAAGGCTCCCGCCTCGAAAGGTGAAGCTGTGTTATCGAGCCATTGGCACAATACCTCGCAGCGAAAGGCCATAGGATCATTAGTAGCGGCTAGGTGTTTGAGGGTCTCCAGTTCTAGATAATGCCCTAGCGCCGGACAGCTCTCTACCCAGCCCTCCACATCCATAATGTCTCGGCTAGGGTGAGCGCTCCACTCCAGCCACCCCAAAGAGGGCGAAGCTCCCGAGAGGGCTCTTTCGCGTAAGGAATTGAGCACGGTCGAGTTTTTGTCTCCGGCGTTACTGACCGTGAGGACTTGGGCTTTTCTCGCATTGGTCGTATAGATAGCCGCGTCGTAGGTGGCTTGGTCAATAGCGCGTAATTCGTCAATAAAGAGCAGATCGCAGCTCATACCCCGGGCACCGTTAGGGGTGGCAGCCACTACCGAGATTTGCGCCCCGTTGCGAAACATAATCCGCTCGGCTCCGTTTGTCGTATAGGTGGCTAAGTGCTCGGTCTTAAGCCGTGGCGTATTGCGGACGAGCCAATCTATCTGCCGCCACGTGATAAGAGAGAGCTTCCGGTTCACGGCCATTAGGATTATGTCCTTTTCGCCAAAAAGGTATATTCCGGCCAAAATGCGCAAAGCGGCTAAAAAGGTCTTTCCTTGCTGGCGACCGCAGATTAAACCAAGCTGGCGATACTGCCAGCGCTCGCCGTCCATTTTCAGGATCTCACCAAGAGCGTTGCGCTGCCACGGCATTAGCTGAATCCCAATATCCTCCGCAAACTGTAACGCCTCAGCGACGCGGCTTTGGTCGCCGTCTCGAATGACGCTGTGGATTCGTGGAACCGCGCTACCGACTACCGCCCCCACGTGTCCGATTTGTGATTGGCTTGAATCGGCCGGGACTTCCGCTTTGTCCGGTTTGTTATCGTTTGGAATTGTACCAAATTCGGACATATCGGATAAATCAGAGGAAAC
>SXGQ01630940.1_pt1 | contig 14459 bp, 10 predicted proteins | sample 3178371 | NCBI WGS metagenome assembly SXGQ01 (sample SAMN11356859, study PRJNA531348) | freshwater metagenome | isolation source: freshwater sample F1-20 | place: China: Fuxian Lake, Yuxi | collected 2017-12-25
AACTCGATCCGCAGGCGGGAGTCCTTCTTAGTAATCGCTGGCATGAAATGCCGACGCTGCTACACCCCGGAAATTCACCGGCCCATGCACCATTTACCCATGATCGTAATGATCGGGGGTTATTTGACCCATTCGAGCCGGTTCAAACAAATCGCCTGGCATCAAGAGACAGCAGTCAGGGTGGACCTACCCGCCGCTAGGGGGCCGGAACTCTGGCATCAGCGTGTTGAGACCTGCCGCCACGTCGTCCTGTTTCAGCACCCCAGTCCTGGAAGCGTCCCAGGCCTCGAACCACTTTTCAGCCAGCTGACGGAACTCCACAGCGGTCACCTTTCCGTCCGAGTTGCCGTCAGATTCCTTGATCACGATTCCGGTCCAGAACTCTCCCGGCCCGGGGAAACCACCGCCTCGCGGTCCACCAGGACCTCGCCGTTCGCCCGGCCCGCCAGGACCGCCAGGACGCCCGGCCAGCTCAACCCCCTCGCTCTTGCCGGTCAACTGGTCTGCCACCGACTGGTGCCGGGCCGTCACAAAGCCCTTGATGGTCTGGCCACTGCGGAACCCAAACCCCTGCGGCGGCGGGGCCTCGCCAGCCACGACCTGATTGAATCGCTCCAGCTTGGACGCATCCTTCTCTGCCTCCACCGCCGGCCGGAGGATCTTGGCCAGCTCATCCACCTGAGCCTTCAAGCGCTCCGGACGGAAGAGGGTCTTCTGGAATTCCTTCATCCGGGTCAGGTAGGCGGATCTGACCGCATCAACTGCCATGACGCGCTTCAGGAAGCGGTTGTCCTCCGCCCAGGCGTTCCGGATGCTCATCTCGGTCGGGGACGGGGTGAAGAAGTTGCCGAAGGCCCGGTCGAGGTCCCAAGGCACGAACAGGAACTTCTGTGTCTTGGGATGCAGGTAGACCACGTAGTTCTGGCCCACCATCAGGATGGAATCCGTGTTGCTCAGCCAGACCGTCACCGCCATGAACCGGGCGAACTCATCGATGTCGAGGAACTCGGGCAAGCGACGGGCCAACTCGTCGTCGCTGCCCTCGGTCACGAGCTTTGCGAAGTCGACCACGCGCTGGCGCTGGTCCGGGGTCATGTCGGTCTTCGGATCGTAGGCCTGCTCGTAGGCCTTCCAGTCATCGCCCTGGTACTTGAACAGTTCCCGTGTGACCGGCTTGAGGATCAGCCCCTTCTTGGTTCCGAACCGGTCCTCGGCCCAGTTCGAGTCCGGGTTCTCGACGATCGAGTAGACCCCAAGGTAGCGATTGGTGTGGGCTCCCGCCGCGTCCAGGGAAAGGCGCACATAGGTCGTCCGCGGGGCCGGGACTCCAGCGTCGCGGTAGAGCGCATGGGCCAGCGGCTCGTTCATGAGCCCGGCGTCGGTGATGTTGTTGTGGAAGTTGAGCTTTGAGATCCCAGCCAGCTTCTGTCTCTTCACGAACTCGTTGAGGTCCACCTTGAACGATTTCTTGTCGGTCTGGCGGGCATCCATGTAGGTGCCATTGCCCTTGTAGCGGACCGCCACGTCCTCGAGACGCCTGGACTCGAACTCCAGTCCGGCGTGGACGTAGTCGAAAACGATTCCCTGGGCGGCACTGAGGCCATTGCGCCCGCCCGCGCGGCCCTGAAGGCTGAATCCTCCGGGACCTCCAGGACCTCCTCCTGCGGGGCCCCGAGAACCACCAGGCCGGCCGCCGACGCCAAACGGTGGGAACTGCGGCGCCAGGTCCTTGTTCAATCCCGCGCGGATGGAAGCCTCGGTGAGACTGCCGGACTTCTCGGAGTCCCAGGATCCGAAGAACGCCTCGAACCCCGCGGTGAATTCCTCCTTCGTCACCGACCCGTTCTTATCGGCATCGAGCCGGACCACGAGCGGACCGGCGAGGAACGTTCCTGGACCGAAGGCACCCCGACGCCCAGGACCGCCGCCTCCGGGTGGACCGAACGGGAACCCACCCTGAGGTTCCTCGGGCTTGAGCTCCTTCCACTGGTCCGCGGAGAAGGAGAGTCGAGCCGACCAGACGTTCTTAAGGTTGAACAGCTCGGCTGAATTCTCGGGCAGCGCGGCGGAGTGCACAGCGCTGCACACGCACAGGAAACCCAAGGATTCCAAAAGGCGTCGCATTCGAACTGTGACCCTTTGGTTACGGATCGGTTACAGAGGCCCGGCGCCAGTTCAAGGCTGGAGCCCCACCGGAAGGGCTCCGTGGAGCCAGAGCGGAGGGTGTTTTGGAAAACCAGAGGAAGGACTTACCGGAGAGGTTTCCGGAGTTGTTCGATGGTGGTGGGAACTGGATTCGAACCAGTGAAGGCATAGCCAGCAGATTTACAGTCTGCCCCCGTTGGCCACTTGGGTATCCCACCCCAACCATCGAGTCCGCTGGATCACAGCGGGGAGGGAATGAACGCGAAGCCGGAGCGAACCCTCAAGACGTTTTTTCCGGAAACACGCGAGCACAGCTCGTCTACCTGGACTTGAGGGGCCTCCAGTCGGGTGTTCCTCTGACGCGATGAACGCGTTCCTCCGCATGTGTGCAACGATTGCGATGATCGCAGCCCTTGCAGGGGTCCACGCCGGATGTTCGAAAGGCAGGCCGGAGCCCGCGGCCGGGAGCGGGTCCCTCGATCACGCCTGGCAGATCCTGTCGACCCGGCGATGGGTGGACCTCACTCACACCTTCGGACCCGGCACTCCTGTGTGGCCCGGATTCGGCCCGGCCGTGTTCACACCCGCCACCAACCGCAGCACCGGCGGACCTTTCACCATCGAGACGGATGGATTCCGGACCTTGAACTATGCCTTGGTCGGGCAATACGGGACCCATGTCGATCCACCGGCCCATTTCTCGGCACAGGGACAGACCCTCGATCAGCTCTCGGTGACCAACATGATCCTGCGCCTGGTCGTGTTCGACCTGACGCCACGGTTGAAGGAGGAACCAAACCATGCGCTGACGGTGTCCGAGATCCTCGAGTGGGAATCCGCCCATGGCAGGGTGCCTCGGGGGGCATTCGCGGCGCTACGTACCGACCTGTCGAAGGACTGGGAGGCGGATCCCCGACGTTTTCAAAGGTCTCCTTTCCCTGGGTGGACGTTGGAGGCGATCCGGTTCCTATACGAGCAGCGGGGCATCACGGCCAACGGGCACGAGGCGATGGACACCGACACCACCGAAACCCTCGAATCCGAAGCCTGGCTCCTGCAAAACGAGCACTGGCAGATCGAGGCGATGGCCCACTTGGATCAGGTGCCGGCGACCGGGGCACTGATCGTGGTGGCGTGGCCCAAGCCCGAGGGCGGGCTGGGTTTCCCAGTCCGGGCCTTTGCCATCCTGCCCTGAGCCCGACCTTGCCGCGGACTGGCCGGCCGCGTGCTCTTCGAACGGCGACGGGTCGATGGAGCAACGGCCACCCCACGTGCCTTCAGGAAAAGCTGGAGATAGTGACGCGCCTTGACCGGGTCATTCAGGTGACGCTCGTAGATGCGGGCAAGCCGTCGATGGGCCTGCGGGAACGATGGGCTCTGCCGAACCGCCTCCTCCAGGGATTCAACGGCCCAGTCCGGATGACCACAGCGGGTGAGAGCGACACCATGGAGGAAATGAGCGCTCGGATTGGCCGGATCCATCTCAATGGACCGACGCGCCTCGGCGACGGCATCCTGGAATCTTCGGGCCAGCAGATAGGCGCGGCTCAAGCCAACGAAGGAAGGGACATGGGTGGCATCGATCGAGCAGGCGGCGACAAAATTCTGGATCGCGGCAGACCGTTCACCCAATCGGAGCAACCCTTCGGCAAGACGCAGGTGCAGATCCCGCCTCGATCGTGGCGGGGACGTCCGCAGCATCTGACGGTAGACACCCAAGGCGACATCCAACCGCCCTTCCCGATCCAGCAACTCCGCCTCGAGGTACCAAAGCGCGTTCTGATCCAACCGCGTCTTCACGGAACCAAACGGGCACGGGGCGACATCCCCGGTCTCCATGTCCCGAAGGCGGAACAGCAGTTCATCAAAGGCCTTCCGGGCCTGCAGGTGCTGCCCCAACAGGAGGCGGCAGCGCATGAGGAGAAGGCCGGAGCAGAGGTCGGATGACGGATCGCTCCACGACACCTCCAGTTCCTGGGCGGCGTCCGACAATCGACGACATTCCATTAGGTCACAGGCCAGATGGTACCGTTCGTCAGGGGAGATCGTCACCGGCACCGGCTCGGGGAGCCTGGGTCCGGTTCCCGGCATGCCCGGTGCGCGATCCTGAGCCGAGGAAACGTCCGCTGGAGGATCCCAGTCAGGCACATAGCTCACGCGCTGCGGTTCCTCGAACACAGGGAGCACCACACCGTCCATGTCCTGGCCCACAGGCAATCCAAAGGCCTGGAGGACGGTCGGGGTGACATCCAGGATCGAGGCGCCAACGACCGAAGCCCCACTCCGGATCCCAGGCCCCGTCATGGCAAAGAGCCCCCGTTCGCGTGTCGAGGTGCCGATCGAGGGGAGTCCACCCAGAGCTGGAATCGAACCAAAGGGATCCGGACGCCCCAGTCCCCCTGCGACCAATATGATTCGTGTCTCCGGCCCGACCATATGGACCAGCGTTCCCAGCATCCGATCCAGACAGGCCAAGGAATCGGACAGGAGGCTGCAACCATCTCCAGGAGTGAGTCCGGGCTTCAAACCCGATTCCAAAAGGAGGGGGTCAGGGAACGGGATGCAGGGATAATGGACTGCCAGGAAATCCCAGGGTTCCCACTGGGCGAGTGCCATCGCCACGGCCTGGATCGTGGAGAGCTCCGCTGCGCATGCGCGGAGGCGTTCGAGCGCCGGTGCAGTCCACGATGACGGGTCTGAACCCCGCGGAAGAAGGGTGTGCAACACTTCGGGAGCCAGACGGTCCGAGGACACCACAAGATCCGAGACCCGCCCCAGGAGTCGGGTGGGCTGCAGACCGGATCCGTGCAACTGGATGGGATCCTGAACCGCGCACCGAATGAACCTATCGGAAACCAGGACCCCCCGGATGGACTCCGCAGGGTCGCTGACCGGCCAACCCACCACGATGGATGACAGTTGCGACTGTCCGAGGATGTCCCAAAGTGCCGAGCAGCGGCGTTCGGGTCCTCCACCATCCCTCGGCCCCGAATCGGTCGCGGAACGGAGAACCCGATGCTTGTGGGCACGCTTTCCCGTGACCGCGGAGGTCCACCGGGACGACGCCAACCGGGGAAGTGTCATTCCAAGATCACCCGAGACGCCTCCCGTGACCATCTTCTGAAGGTGGGGCATCTGCCCCTGTTCCATCAAAGGACGGACCAGACGCCAGTCCGCCGCATCCCAGCTGATCAAAAGCACCCGGCTCATGGTTGCACGGACCTCCCGGATTTGGACATGGCCCGCCGGCGCAGGGTCGATGCCCGGGCAGGTCCACGTTCCTGATAGCATTGGGAGATTTCCCGATTCACATCCGTGTCGGATGCAGGATCGAGGCCACCCTTGGATTTTCCCCTTTGAGAATCCAGGAATGGGAGAAGGACTGCCTCCGAGAGCCTTGGAACAGCGCTCAACAGGGGAATCCTCAACCCGAGGCGCCTTCCAGAAACCTTCTCAGCCCGACGCAGACACATCCCGGAGATCGGCGCGGGTCGTCTCGTAGGTGACACCGTAGGCCATGGTCCCCGCATCCGGCTCGAGCCCCTGACGTTCGCAGTACTGCCGGTAGACGGCGGGCCACCAGTTCTCGTGACGCGTCAGCCCCTGGTCCCGCCAGGCCGTCCAGCCCATCAGGACCCGGCTCCAGCACCGGTCCCCGTAGGCCACCGCCTCATGGGGACTGGGCATCTGGCTGACATACCAGTCGCGACCCACTCGGGCATGCAACACCTCGTCGGCCCAGTCGAAATCCTGGAACGTGGCCGCCAGGGCATTCCCCGACCGGAGTCCGACCTCCCATTCATGCCGCTTGCCGGTCCTCGGCATGAGCCCCTGCTCGATGAAGTACAGGACGGCATGCCGTTCGAGCGGCGCAAGCTGGGTGTTCAACCCAAGCGACCAGGTGAAATTGACCCGCACATGTTGGGCCCAGTCGACACCCACGCTCACGAAACCGACCTCCCCCATCATCGCGTGTCGGGCTTCGTCCCAGAGCTGACGGGTCATGTCCCGATAATAGCCCCACGGCCGGTCGGGGGTCTCGACCAGGATGCTGGCCATCATCTCCGGGACATCGATCTCGCGGAGGCGCTTGTAGAACATCATCAGCACCTTGGCATCGGCTGATCGTGTCTCGTCGTAGAGGAACACCTCAGCGTTGACCCCCATGTTGTAGGGATCCTGGAACCGCTCATCCCTGCGCGGCTTTGGGTCGAACCGCCACGGCACCACCGAGCGATGGGGGCTCGGCGCGGTGGCCGCGGCCTGCGTCCCGTCCAGTCCACCAGCCGCAGCCACGGCGGAGCGGATCGTTTCCAGGGCCACCTGCGACTCGACCCGCTGCTCTGGGGTCACCAGGGCGGAAATGGACCTTCGCCCATACTCCAGCATCTCCCGGACATCCTGCAGGAGCAGACGACACACGCGGCGGGTCGGCTGATCGGCCAGCAGATGTGTCTCCCGTTCGTGGCGCACCAGAGCTTCCTCCAATCCGGGCAGCATCACCTCATGGACCGCCATCAGCAGTTCTTCGGTGCTGGCGGCACAGAGCACCTCGTTGAAGGCCAACGCGAGCGCAGGATGGGGAACCTGTTCGAGCCCGAGTGGAGGCTCCCGCATCTCACCGACCCGCGCCCTCAACTGGGTGACCGCCTCGGCCACCAGATACCCGTGGTAGCTGAAGGCCATCTTCAGCTCATACACCGGCTCGGCCGTGAGTCGGCCGATGAAGATCTGATGCAGCCTTCGGAAAACATAGTGGTGACGCTTCAGCCGGCGCACCGATTCCTCGACCGACAACCCGGAACGCACAGCCTCCACAAAACCACCCAGGCCCGCCAAAGGCGGCAGACCCCGATGGGTCTGGTATTCGCCAGCAAACCGGGACGTGTCGGAAGAAGAACTCGGGGTCATGTCTTCAGACAGTCTATGCCGGACATGACGTCCGGGACAAATCCCGGGTGTTGACCCGGCCCCCAAGTTCGGACAGTCAACGGGCAACTCGAACCTCCCAAAACGCCATGCTGATCGTCCATGTCCACGTCAGGGTCCTGCCCGACCACGTCGCCACCTTCATCGAGGCCACGCGCACCAACGCTGCAGCCTCACTCCAGGAACCCGGCATCGCACGGTTCGACGTGGTCCAGGACATCGAGGACCCCACCCGGTTCGTCCTCATCGAGGCCTACCAGGATGCGGAGGCTCCCGCACGTCACAAGGAGACCCCGCACTATGCGGTGTGGCGCGATGCTGTCGCCCCTTGGATGGCCGAGCCCCGACGCAGCGTCAAATTCCGGGAGGTCTTCCCAGCGGCAGAACAATGGTGATCGCCCAGGCCCCTACTCTCCGCGTTCTATATCGTTATCGAATTTCTCATGACCTTCGATTTCACCACTCCTGAGCGGATTGTTTTTGGGGTCGGCTGCATCCAGGAACTTCCAAATCTGGTCCTTCCTTGGGGACGTCGGGCCCTGGTGGTGGTGGGACGGTCCACGAACCGCGCCGAGCCCCACATCACAATCCTGTCCCAAACCGGGATGGACGTGACCCGGCTCCAGGTCGAAGGGGAACCCACGGTGGACGTGGCAAGACACGGAGCGGAACTGGCGAGGCGTCTGGAAGCGGAACTGGTCATTGGGATTGGCGGCGGTAGCGTTATCGACGCCGGAAAAGCGATCGCCGCCTTGGCTTCCAATCCTGGGGATCCTTTGGACTACCTCGAGATCATCGGCGTTGCAAAGCCGTTGCCTCGTCCTCCGTTGCCATTCGCGGCCGTGCCCACCACAGCCGGCACGGGTTCGGAGGCCTCCCGGAATGCCGTCTTGGCCTCACCCCAACACCGGCTGAAGGTCAGCCTGCGCAGCCCACTCCTGTGGCCTCGCCTCGCACTCGTCGATCCATCGCTCGCGTTGGGTCTGCCACCGCATCTGACGGCGGCGACCGGGCTGGACGCCCTGACGCAGCTTCTGGAGGCGTTCGTCTCGGTCCGCGCCAACCCCATGACGGACATCCTGTGCCGATACTCACTGCCACGTGTGGCATCGGCGCTGCCCCGGGCGTTCGAGGATGGAACCTTTCTGGAGGCCCGAAGCGATCTGGCATTGGGTGCCCTCCACAGCGGAATGGCCCTTGCCAATGCCGGTCTGGGAGCCGTGCATGGTCTGGCCGGGCCGCTGGGCGGCCAGTGCGGGGCTCCCCACGGGGCTCTCTGCGCCGCCCTGCTGGCACCGGTCACGGCGGCCAACATCCTGGCCCTCCGCCAACGGGCCTCGGAAAGCCCCATCTTAGGACGCTATGGGGAGGTTTCCCGGAGGATCGGGGTCGACCGAGGGGAGACGCCCGAAGCCCTGGTCGGATTCCTCGAGGGACTCGTGTCGCGGCTCGGAATTCCGAGTCTGGCCTTCTGGGGCGTCACGGAAGCCGACCTCGAGGAAGCGATCCGCAAGGGCCAGGATTCCAGCAGCATGAAGGGCAACCCCATCCGGCTCACGGATACGGAACTCCACGGGGTGCTCACCCGGGCCTTCTGACGAAATCGCTGCCCGGTCACACGAACGGTTCACCCCAGTTTCCTTCGCCACCCCACGATCCGTCCTTGATTCCTTGGGGGCTGGTCCCCACCTTGGGAGCCTTGCGTGTGGATCACGCATCATGCTAGCGCAACTCAAGAGCCTCTTCTCGAACGATATCGGTATCGACCTGGGCACCGCTAACTCGCTCGTCTTCGTGCGGGATCACGGGATCGTCCTGAGGGAACCGTCGGTCGTCGCCATCCAAGCGGGGACGACCAATGTCCTGGCTGTGGGGGACGAGGCCAAGAAGATGCTGGGGCGCACCCCCGGCAACATCGTCGCCATCCGCCCCATGAAGGATGGGGTGATCGCGGATTTCGAGATCACCGAGGCGATGCTCCGGCACTTCATCCAGAAGGTGCATCACCGCAAGCTCATCGCGCCGCGCGTCGTCGTAGCGGTTCCCTCCGGCATCACCGAGGTCGAGAAGCGGGCGGTCAAGGATTCCGCCACGCACGCCGGCGCCCGGGAGGTCTACCTGATCGAACAGCCGATGGCCTCGGCCATCGGCGTCGGACTTCCCGTCCATGAGCCCGCCGGCAACATGATCGTCGACATCGGCGGCGGCACCTGCGAGATCGCGATCATCTCGCTCGCCGGCATCGTCTTCAGCCGCAGCGTGCGGGTGGGCGGCGATGAGTTCGATGAGACGATCGTCGCGCACCTGAAGCGCGCACACAATTTGATGATCGGCGAACGTACCGCCGAGGAGATCAAGATTCGCATCGGGTCCGCGCATGTCCTGGACCAGGAGCTGACTATGGAGGTGAAGGGCCGCGATCTTTCCGCGGGCCTACCCAAGACGGTCATCATCCGGTCCGAGGAGATCCGCGAGGCCCTGCAGGAGCCCCTTTCCAGCATCCTGGAATCCGTCCGCATCACGCTTGAACGCTGCCCACCGGAACTCTCGGCCGACCTTGTCGACCGCGGGATCATGATGGCGGGTGGCGGGGCGCTATTGCGGAACATCGACAAGCTCCTGGCCCAGGAGACCGGGCTGCCCGTGCACATTGCCGACGACCCCCTGAGCGCTGTCGCCCAGGGAACCGGCAAGGTCCTTCAGGAACTCAGCTTCCTGAAGCGGGTGGCCTCGAGCTCCACGGCCTGATCCCTCGGGGGCGCGGTCGCCGGCTTTGATCCGCCGGACCACGTGCCTTCTCGATCCTTCCATTGGGCGTCGGGACTCGTTCTCGCCCTTGCAGTCGTGCTGCTGAACCTGCCTCCCGTTGCGGCAGGGCGGCTGCGCGTCGCGGTGTCCTCCCTGTTCCTCCCTCTGTTCGGCCTTGCCGGATCCGCCCAGTCACTCGTCGATCGGGCCGCCTACACCCCATTGACCCGGAGCACCCTGATCGGGGAGATCGAGCGCCTCCGATTCACGAACCAGCAGCTCCAGCTGGCCGACATGCAGGGACGCGCGGCCCTCGATGAAAATGCCCGCCTCCGATCCCTGCTCTCCTGGCAACCGCAGGCCCGATGGGTCCACAAAGCCGCCCGGGTGATCGGACGCGACCCCACCACGTGGTGGCGGACCGTCACACTGGACTTCGGGGAACGCCACGGGGCGCGGGTCGGGCAACCTGTGCTGACCAGCGACGGCCTCGTGGGACGGATCCGGGAGGTCTATCCCCTGACATCCCAGGTCGTTCTCGTCGGGGACAACGAATGCGGCGTCTCGACCCTCGTCCGGCAGACTCGGGACCAGGGACTCATCCAGGCGACAGCCGCAGACCCCATCGGCGAAGGGGTTGTGCTCCTTCGGACCCTCCAGCACAGCCCCGGCATCCTGGCCGGACACACGGTCGTCACCAGTGGTCTCGGTGGCGTCTTCCCGCCCGGGATCCCTGTCGGGCAGGTCGTGGACACACGGCCAGCGGAGGGTGGGCTCTATACCGAGGCCAGGGTCCGGCTCGCGGCACGACTCAACCGGCTCGAGGAGGTCTGGATTCTCACCCAGCCACAGCCATGAACCGCGTCCCCATCACACTGCTGTTCCTGACCACATGGCTGGCGGTCTTCTGCCAGACCCAGTTCCCGATTCTATCCGGACTCCTTGGGATCCCGCTCGACATCCGGCCGGCGCTGATCGTGTACGCCGCCCTGACCCATGGGCTGCCGACCGTGCTGGGCATCGCCATGGTCGCCAGCCTCGGCACCGATGCACTTTCGGCGAATCCGATCGGTGTCTCGCTCGTCCCGTGCTTCGTGCTCGGACTGTTTCTGAATCTCCGGCGGCATCTCCTGCTCCGCGAACAGCGGTATGCCCAGATCTGGCTCGGCCTTTCAGGGGGCATCGCCGTGCCCCTGGTGACCTGGGGGCTTCTGATGATCGACTCCCGACCAGCACCGATGGGGTTCGGTGTCCTCCTCCGGATCCTACTGCTGGGATTCTTGAACGCCGCCGCCTGTCCGGCGCTCTTTGTGGTCTTCGACGCGCTCCGGGAGCTGTTCGACTACAAGCCCATCCCCGAGGTGGGCTTCCGCAAGGATCGCGAGATCAAGCGGGGACGCACCTGAGCCGGCCTCCGACATGCTGATCCTCGACCAACTCAACAAGGGTGACCAGTCGCTTCGGCTGCTGGCCTGGGGCATCCTTGCCGGGCTGCTCGTGCTCCTGGGGGGGCTCTGGAAGGTCCAGGTCCTGTCGGGTTCGACCTACCGCGAGCAGCAGCAGACCCAGAGCTTCCGAACGGTCAGGGTGCCGGCGATCCGGGGACGCATCCTCGATCGTTCGGGACAGGAATTCGCGAGGAATACGCCGCGGTATCGACTGGACCTCTACCTCGATGAACTCCGACCCCAGTTCGATCGCCAGTATACCGAGGGTCGAAAGGCTCTCATCGCCTCGAAGCAACCCTCTCCAGGGGTCAGACCCGAGACCCTCTGGGACCTGCTTCCCGGCCGGTTCCGACGCACCAGCCCAGGGGTCCGGCTCACCTCAGGGGATTTGGAGGTGCTGCGACGGCAGAGCCGTTTCAGCGTGGTGAGCAACGTCGTGTCCGAGGTCGGGCGCCGGTTGCGGCTTCCACTCCATGTCAGTGAACAGGCACTGCACCACCACTACCTGACCAAACGGGCCCTTCCACTGCCCATCCTCTCCAATTGCACCCCTGAACAAGTCGCCCTGATCACGGAGCAGTCCTGGAACCTGCCCGGCATCGAGCTCGACCAGGTGCCGATCCGCCAATATCCGCATCCAGGGTTGGCGGTCCATGTGGTGGGACACCTCAAACGGGACGACGACCACGACGAGGAGGATGGGCGATTCAACTACAGGCTACGGGACTACCGGGGTGGGCTGGGTCTCGAAGCGGCCTTCGACAAGGAACTGCGTGGCATTCCCGGGGCCCGGAGCATCCTCGTCAATTCCGCCGGCTACCGCCACAGGCAGGGTGAACAGATGATCGCCCAGCCGCAACCGGGGCTCGACCTGTTCACGACGCTCGACCTCGACCTCCAGATCGCGGCGGAACAGGCGCTCGGAGCGGTCGCCGGAGATGAGCGGGGTGCCGTCGTGGTGCTCGACCCGCGGTCCGGAGACCTTCTGGCGATGGCATCCGCCCCCCGGTTCGATGCCGCCGAATTCATCGAGGGCGTGCCCATTCAGCGCTGGAAGGACTTCTACCTCGCCGAGCCCGGCCGTCCGACGATGAACCGGGCCACCCTCGGCCAGTACGCGCCCGGATCGACCTTCAAGATCATCGACGCCATGGCTCTCCTCGAGGCCGGGCTCGACCCGCGCGCGGTTTTGTCGGTCCAACCTGATCCCGAGAATCCCACGAAGGGACGATACCTCCTTGGTAAGCGCCCGATCCGGGACACGGCTCCACCCGGCGCCTACGACTTCCGGAGAGCCTTCATCCGCTCAAGCAACAGCTACTTCATCGACCACAGCCTCGGACTCGGCTGGGAGCGGCTGCTCTCCTGGGGTGCCCGGTTCGGACTCGGGCAGAAGACCGGCATCGGAATCGCCGAGGAGCGCGGGGATTTCCCGACCCTCGACGCCATCGAGGAAAGGGGATGGACCTCGGGCAACCTCGCCAACGTCAGCATTGGACAGGAGATCACCCTGACTCCCCTCCAGCTGGCGGTGGCCGTCGGGGCCGTGGCCAATGGCGGGACCGTCTTCTGGCCAAGACTCGTGGACCGGCTGGAACCCCCGAACCCCCTTGCATCCACTCCGATCGTCCGGTTCCCGGCGCAACAGGTCCGGACCCAGATCCGGGCGCGTCCGGAGACGTTCGATGTGATCCGCTCGGCAATGCGGGACGACGTACTGGATCCCGAGGGAACCGGGAAAGCCGCCCGGATCGAAGGTTTCGATATCTGCGGAAAGACTGGTACGGCGGAGATCAAGGGCAACGGGCGCAAGGACAAGGTCACCTGGTTCGCGAGCTTCGCCCCCTTCGAGGCGCCTCGCTACGTGGTGATCGTGATGGTCGAGAGTGGCGCGTCCGGTGGTGGCACCTGCGCGCCGGTGGCGCGTCGGATCTACGAGCACCTGCATCGGCGTGAGCAACGTTCGGAACGCCAAGTTGCCCAACTGGGAGGGACCCCATGACCGGAGGAATCCCCAGGACGATACGACGGGAAGGCCTCGTGGATTGGGGCCTCTGGTTTGCCGTGATCGGCCTCATGGCCGTCGGCGCGGCCTTCATCCTGTCGGCCACCGGGATTGCCGACGAGGCGGCGAACCGGCCCTGGTGGCGATACCGGGTCGTCGGCCAGATTGCCGCCGACGTGATCGGCCTCGTCATTGTCGGAGCCCTCTGCCTGATCGACTACGCCCGTCTCGCACGCTGGTCGCTCGTGGCCTATTGGGTCTCTATCCTGCTCCTGCTCGGTGTCGCCCTGTTCGGCGTGTCCCGACTGGGTGCCAAGCGCTGGCTGGACTTCGGCATATTCCAGTTCCAGCCCAGCGAGCTGGCCAAGCTCGCCTTCCTGTTTGCCCTCGGGAACTTCCTCGCCCGTCCGGCCACCGAGCTCGATTCCCCGATCCTCTTCGCGCAGGCCCTTGGCATGGCCCTGTTGCCCTTCCTGCTCATCCTCAAGCAGCCCGACCTCGGATCCGCCCTGGTCTTCCTTCCAGTCGCCCTTGTCATGATGCTGGTGGCCGGGGTGCCCCGACGGTTCCTCGTCCGCTTCCTGGCGGGCACAGGCCTGGTGTCCACACTGCTGCTTGTCGACGTCCTGTACGCCCCCCCCGGCTGGCATTTCCTCCAGCTGGAAGACTACCAGAAGCAGCGGCTGCTGGTGTATTTTGGGCTCGATTTTGCCAAGCCCGACGCCACCCCGGCCGAGCGTCTGGCTGCGCGGGCCGAGCAGGAGAGCAAGAGCTACAACGTCCGTCAGTCGCTCATCTCCGTCGGCAGCGGCGGACTGCTCGGCAAGGGATGGCGTGAAGGCACCCAGAGCGCGCTGGGATACCTGCCGCGCGCCGTCGCCCACAACGACTTCATCTTCTCGGTCATCGCCGAGGAACGCGGGTTCCTCGGGAGCCTCCTCGTCCTGCTGCTGTATGCCGTGGTGCTGTTCTCCGGCATCGGGATCGCCTCACAGGCCCGCGATCGCCTGGGCAGGCTGCTCGCCGCAGGAATCGTGACCCTTCTGTTCACCCACATCTTCATCAACATCGGAATGAACATCCGGCTGGTTCCCGTGACCGGCATCCCACTGCCCCTGCTCAGTGCCGGGGGAACCTCGGTGATATGCTCGCTGATCGCGATCGGGATCCTGCAGAACATCCAT
>SXGQ01354487.1_pt1 | contig 14458 bp, 39 predicted proteins | sample 3178371 | NCBI WGS metagenome assembly SXGQ01 (sample SAMN11356859, study PRJNA531348) | freshwater metagenome | isolation source: freshwater sample F1-20 | place: China: Fuxian Lake, Yuxi | collected 2017-12-25
CCAATAGGATTTTCTAATGTTTCAATTAATTTAGGTTCATCTCTATTACCACTAGATAAAAATACACAATCAACTCTATCTGTGTACCATAGTTTATAATATTCACCCTCTGCTGATATTGATTCTCTAATTTTTAAATAATCTAAATAATAATAACCAGCTTCATTTCTTGTGTAGTGCCAGTCTAAAACATTTTCAGGAGTGTATAAATTTATGTATGGTCTTATTCCTTGATTTAATTCTTCCGCTCTTGTCATCACATTAGTTTTTGGCTTATCCATAACTAACCACATCTGACCATAAACAGAAGCATACCTTTGTGCTTCTCTCATTAAATCATTAAATGATCTTCCTTCTAAATCTGCATCAGATAAAAATTGTGATACTGATGGATCTTCTTCTAATGTTCCTAATTTTCTGCTTGGAGTAACTCTAAATAAAAATGATGAATAAATATCTATAACATTACGACAATGATTATCTAATGGCGTGTATGATAATCTTTTAAAGTATTCTGATTCTAATTCTAATTGATATGCTTGTAAAAACTTACCATCTGCATATTCTTTTCCACCTAGATAACTTCTTATAAAATATTCCCATCTAGGCATCATGCCTTTATAAATATTATTTTGTAGTTCTATATCTTCTCTTGAATATGCCATTATGAAAATCTCTTAGGTGTTGATTTAGGTAAATTAGAAGTAATTGGAAATAAGTAATCTATTGCGTAGCCAAGTGCATCAGTCATGTGATCGTAACCATTATTTTTTTCTGGTTGATTTGTACCCTCTTTATAGACTTGCTTCATTAAACTATTTATTAGCGTTTTACAAGAATGATCTACAAATAGAGATCGTTTTCCATCAAAACTTTTTAATTTTGAATTAACTGAGTTAATCCTGTCCCTTATTAAAGGGTGACTAGCTTTACATTTAACATTAAGCCCAGCATTTTGCAATATAGTTAAGTCTGTTCTCCCACCTGCACTAGTTTTGCGTTGCCTACTAGCTGGGTCAGGATAAACAACAATCTTTTGTTTAGGATATCTATTAAACAATTCATCAATAAATTCATCAGTATTAGAGCTGTAAATAACTATTTCATCAAATACTTCTACAACATTATTTTTGATATGAAATAAACAAGCACTCATCGGATCAATATTAAAGTCCATTCCCAAGTGAATAACAGCATCTTTATCATACTTACATTCTTTAACATTTATCTCTCTGTCAAAGTTATAATAAACAACTCCTGCATAAGTTTCAAATGATGCTAAATATTCTTGCCTAAATGTTCTTTCATCTAAATCTTTTTTAGCTTGTTCTATTTCTGCTTGTTCTACTTGTCCACCTTCTAATGTTGTGTATTTAAAAGATTTCCATTCATTATCATCACCTAATCCTCTTTGATAAATATTATAACTCCAACTACCAAACCCTCTGGGTGTTCCAGTAAATAGTACAGAACCATTTGCGTGTTTATCAGATATGGTTGGTCTTAATACTTCTGTCCACGCTTCTTCAGGTATGTCAGCAAATTCATCAAGAACTAAAAAATTTAATCCTACTCCTCTTAAATTATCAGGTGATTTATCAGCACCTTTTAAACTTATTTGACAACCATTTTTAAGTATTAATGTTAAATCAGATTCATTAGTGTACTTAACCCATCTACAATCTGTTACCTTTTTCTTTAAAGGTTTCCACATTATTTCTTTACTCATTCTGTAAGTGGGGCTTACATAAAATATTTTGCCATTTCTATTTCTTGATGCAAACCTTAACAATTCATACATAGCTAAATGTGTTTTACCAAATCTTCTGCCAGTTATTAAAACCCTGAACCTATTGGGACATTTATAAACTTCTAATTGTGGTTTGCTAAAAGACATTAGTTATCTGATCTAATACTTTTGTCTATTTCCTGCTCTAGTTTTTTAATGTAAATGTTTTTGGCTTGTATATCTTCGTTTAAGATATCTATTTTTTTTCTTAATTCATAAATGATTTTTTCTAAGTCGTGGCTACCACGCAAACTAGCATCAATCATACCTCTTGTCTTTTTTCTTCCACACATTTGAACATTAAATTGTTATATATAATACCTTGTTCGTTTAAAGTTTCTATAATTAATTCACCTTGTTTTTTACCAAATTCTCTACAATCTTCTAAATTCTTAAATGTTCTACCATCTTCCATCTTTAAAAATATTGGTCTATATTCCTGACCATTAAAAATCAGTAGATAGAATACTATAAAATATTCCACTACTTTTTTTTATTCTGATACGCCTTCAAATATCTTCTGCCTAAAGCTACTGCTTCAGATTTGCTTTTACCTCTATAACCCCAGACTTCCAATGCTAGTTTTAATCTAGTTTTTCTACCTTTGGAATCAAACAATCTACCTCTGCCACTTCCCATTCTAACTAAGAATGAACCTTTGCGTCTATATTCAGATAATGTATCTGGTCTGCCTTTGACTGGTGGTCTTAAATTGCTTCCAGTAGCTCTATTAATTCTTGCTCTACCATAAGCTGACAATCCACCTTTTGGATTTTTATATCGTTTATTTATTTTATACCTTGCCATATTTCTTTGTACTTAAACTTACTGGTGCTTGTTTTTTAACTTTTAAATTATGCCTTTTCATTAATAACTTAACAACGCAATCATTACACGCTTTTATATGTTGTTCTAGTTTATTAACTATTGGTCTTAAACAAAAGATACATTTCATAATATGTCATCAATAGGAAGTGGGCTATAATCATCACCAACATTCTGGTCATTTTGACCTAATATTTGTTTTCCTAGCCAGATTAACATAGTTGTATTTCCTTTCATAGCGACATCAAATTGTTTTCTTCGGAGCTTTATTTTACCACTTGCCTTCCCTTTTGCTATTTCTGGTGAATAATTATTGGCTAAGGTATGTCTGTCGCACTTAAAGAAACTTGCCATTTCTTCTAAAGTACAATGATAACTAGCTAATGCAGTAACTTGTTCTTTGTCCAATACAACTGTTGGTCGTCCTGCTTTTTTCTTTTCTTCGTTTTCCATAATTAACCGATAATGTAATCGTAAATATGGCTATTATTACTTTTTAAGAGATTTGTAAAGGAAGTCTAATAAATCTTGGTTTTGATATAGAATATGGCATATTCCATTACCGATTGAATTACATACTAATTCCTCAGCTTTTGCTGGTAAGTCTATTTTATATTCATCGTGTATTAAATGGCATATCTCGTGAATAATTGTATTGGCCATTTGAATACTATCTAATGATTTATCTAATGTTAATGTATTAGTATCTGAATCAAATTCACCAAATATTTTTTTCTTAGATGCTATTTCTTTATCAATAAAATTAAGGTTTATAATCCTGCTTCCGAAGATTATTTGTTTCATTTTTTCTTTTTTCGTCTTAAATCTGTGTCGTGTTTTCTTGAACCTTTAATAAAAGAATTAACTCTAGCCATAGCCCAAGCTGACATACTTACTTTTGGTCTAGAACCAGATGATAAAAATGCACCTTGACCCCTAGCATAAACTTTTTTTAATTGCGAAAGTGTAACTGATTTGTATTTTTTGTCTTTTGCTCTTAAAATTTTAAGTGTGTCTTTTGATAAAGCCATTATTTTACTCTTTGTTTAAACATTGATTTAGGTATTCTTTGACCAGATTTATACATATCACTCATTGTTTTAATTAAAGAAGCTCTTTTAGATCTAGCAGAACCTTTTAACCCAGATAAATAAATCTTAGGTAATTTAGTTTTTTTATCTTTAATAGTTTTTCTTCTTTTTGCCATTATATATTTTTTTAGGTTTATAAACTCTATAAGTACCTTTACCTTTTTGTGGGGTTATGAGGACACTAACTGAGGTAGATGTAGTTTCATTTGCCATTGTTTAACCTTTTATTTCTAAGTTTGTTAAAATGTTTCCAAATAATTTTATCCAAAAACTGGTTAATCTTAATTAGAAACTTTATCATAACTTATTTTTTCTTGCCTTTTTTACTTCCCATTTTCTTATAAATTTTTTTCATGCTGTGTTTTGGCATTATAGTTTTCCTTTGTATTTAGTTAATATCTGTTTAACATGATTTGCATATTCTTTACTAGTGCTAAAATTATCTAATGTTTCGGCTAATATCATGGAATCTTTTGTTCTGTTTCGTACAATTCTAAATTCTTGATAGTGATGATTTGTATTTAATAGATTAATATAAAATTTAACTGATTGGCATTTACTTTTAAATGTTTTAACTCTCCAGTTTATTGATGGATCTTGTTTTAATGGCAATATTCCATTTTGAGACCAAACTCTTATTCCAAATAGATTATTTCCTTCTGTTGCAAATCTTGATGTTCCAAAATTAGATTCTACTATCGCTTGTGCTATAATTAATGGTCTAGGTATTTGTTGGTCCTTATTTATGTCTAGGTTATGGAAAGCAACACAGCGTTTCATGCTCTCAATAAACCTTTCGCTAGACATATTTTCTACTTTAGGTTCAAAAAAACCTATCTTTCTTATTTCTTCAATAGTGGTTTTTCTTATTTTTTCTTTTGTGCTATCGTTCGGAAAGAATGTGCCAGCAACAAAAACAAAAAACAAAAATAAACAGACAATAGAATAGTCCCATAGTTTTATACTAAGTATATTTGTGTTCATTGATTTAAGGTTTGATAACCTTCCAGCTTTACAGCTTATCTGTGATTAATCTTCGTCAGATTCTTCATCATCTGAAAAATCATCATCTTCCATTTCATCAGATTCATCATAAGTTTCTTCTGACTCCATTTCTTCAAGGTGATCTTCCAACATTTCTCTCAAAGCGTCTAGTTCCTGATTTACTTTGTCTTGTACTTTTTCAAGTTTAGTTATAACTTTTTCTATTTTCATAACTACTACTCCTTTGTGGGTTAGAGTTTTCCTCAATAGATTAATCAATTATCTATTGCAATATATATTTATTAAAATGATTTGGAATTGGTGTATATATTTATAAGTTATTGTTTTTTATACTTTATTAATCAAATCTCTAAGTTCTTGCGATTTTATTTCGCTTCCTACTTGAGTTAATTTCATTCCATAATTGTTAGGTTTCATATTATTCCAATCAATATCATCTCTGCGAATTAATTTAGTATCAAATTTTTTCCATTGGTAAGCAACTACATGCTGAGGTCTTTTAAACCTTCTGTCAGTTTTTACAACTCTTGGCCATATTCGTTCCAAAGCCCTAGCCATTTTTAATCTTCCATCACCTTTATAAAGTTCATCAGCATTACCACCTTTCATTGTCATTGTAGCCATTTTATCAATTAAAAATACATTCATTAAAACAGTACAAAGTCCACCAGATAAAACTTGCAAACACAAATCAGTATCTTCATTATATCTGCCACGCCACCTATAATTAAGTTTATTATCTATAAGCAAACAAGAATAAACATGAACATTTAAATAAAATGGTGGCATTTTATTTACTCCAAAAAAAGTATAATTTAGTCCTGATATTCCTATATTAGTATATCTATCAGTAAAATCTTCAGTAGCCATAAATGCTTTACTTGAATTGCATTTAATTCTTTTTCCATAATGTAACCTTCTGACACATCTAATATTATCGTCTAATATCCAATGTCTTTTATATCCCTCTTTGATGGAATGTTCCCAGCACCAATTCCTTGCTGGAATTGAACCTAATCCTAGATTTTGAAAAGGTAATGTTAAAACTCTGTGTTCTCCAAATCTTGCTACATATTCAATTTTTTCTTGTGGTTCTACAACAAGTTTAAAATCTACTTTATCTTCAACTAAAAATTTTGCTGTTAAACAATTTTCAAATCTACCCTTGGAAATAACATAAATAGGGTATCTTGGTTTATTCATACTTAACTGATTTTATATCTTCTTTTTCTCTTAATGGCCACCAAGCACTCCAAGTTCTACCTTTTTCTTTACCTTGAGGAATTTTAGCAATATCACAGAAATTTTTTCTATCTTGTTCTGTTTTAAAAATAATTGTGTATTTAATAGAGTGGTCCTTAGGAACATAATCTGGCATACCAACCCATTCTGCCGCTTCGTTAATGTCATTGATTTCATGCTGTGGTCTGGTCACCATAACTAAATTAGCTAACATCATTTTGTCATAACCAGTGCCAGATAAACCATCTTTATCTTTTACTTCTTTTAATAATTCGCTTAATTTACGATCATCAATTTCTGCAAGTTTTCCTATTTCGTTATTGCCAGTTAAAATTTTTAATGCTTGTGGACTATCGGATTCTATATCTAGTTTAATTACTGGAACTTCTTTTAATTTAAGTTTATGACAAGCAGATACAACTCCATGCCCATCTAAAATAGTATAATCTTTTGCAACAACTACATTTCTATAAAAACCATGTTGTTTAATAGAGTTAGCTAAATGTTCTAATTGATCGTCTAAATGAACTTTATAATGTTTAGGGTGTGGTTTTAAATCAATTAATTGTACTGGTTCTGCTTTTGTTCCAAGAAAAGAATCTACGATTGGATCCGAGTCCCTTAATATATTATCTAATTCCTTATCATCAAAACCAAAATTAAGTAATTCAGAATTATAATCTTTTAAATCATCTATTTCTATGTTTAATAAATCTTTGTCCCATTCATTATCTTCATTTAACCTATTATCTACAATCCTATATGCTTTAGCTTGTTGTTCTGTAAGATCTGCAATTAATACTGGAACTTTTTCTAATCCTAATTGTTTACTTGCTTGATAACGAGTATGTCCAACAATAATAATATTATTTTTATCTACTACAATGGGTTGTTGAAAACCAAACTCTGCTATTGATTTTGCAACTTTATCAACATTTTTAATTTTTCTTGGGTTATTACTATAAGGTTTAATATCGTTTATTAATAAAAATTGTATTTTAGTATTTTGTATTAATTGATTAAGGTTTTCTTTTTTCATCTGCTTCCTTTAATTTCATTAATACATATTGTTCTAAAGCATCTGAACTTAAATTAGTTCTTGCCATTTGAAATTCGTCTTTTGGTTTTTTATCTTTTAATGCTTGATAAAGTTTTTTTAGTTTAGGTTTAACAATATCAACTTTCATATTTTTTCTTTACCCTTTCCAAAACTTTATTAAATAATGTTTTATGATGGTCCTTAACATCTTTACAGTCTTTATAAATTGCAAACCAAGATTTTTTAAATTCTTTTCCTATTGCTTCATAACTCATATTGGTAAGTTCTTTAATTACAGACATAGCAAATTTTTTGTGTGGTATATAAAAATATTCTCTATGAGAGTAAAGCGAATTATCACACATAACCTTTTGCGTTAGTTTTAGTATATTGTCTATATTCATCAAAAAATCCTTTTGGCAAAGACTGAATCTTTTTACAAGGACTCTCTTTGCAAATCATTTCAGATATGTATATAGGATTTATACAGTATTTAAAATAGAATTTATTCTCTCCAATTAAATGTTGTTCTGCGTGGTGTTGTATGCACAATGGGACACAAAAAGCATCATTACGAACTGCCATTCCTACATTTCCATATTTAGGAATAGATCTAATATGGGCACATTGGACATTTGGTGACTTACAAATTATGCAACTATAAGATGCTACAAATCGTCTATGTTTTTCTGATTTGATTATTTTAACCTTCCTGATTTGCATTTATCTTTTTACTTTTTTTTTAGCTTTCCTAGCAACTGACAAAGCTATTGCAACAGATTGACTTCTTGATTTACCAGCTTTCATCTCTCTGCGAATATTTTTGCCGATGCTCTTGGAACTATAACCTTTTATTAAAGGCATTTAAACCTCATTAGTGATTTGGATTTTACGCCCTAAATTCGCAGGGAAGGCACTGCAAAAATAGGGCAAACCATATATACATGCTAAGTGATTGAATCTAAATATATATTTATTTTATGATATGGGTATCTTTCCAGCGAAAATCAATTTAGTTCTCTTAACTATTAATAGTTAATAATTAAATAGTTTATATATAAATATAAGATTATTTAATAATTAATAGTTAATAGTAACAAACATAAAGGGAAAATATGTTGTCAAATAAAAACAAATTCACAGATCGTGATTTGTGGGTTTTAGAAAAACCAGATTATTTTTCTATTATTCACTATCGTAATAAACTTAAATTTAAAGTTCCTACTTATAAACAAGCATTAAAGTTAGCTAGAAAAATTGGTGACTGTTGGCAAAACCAATGTTTAGTTTATGCTGTTAGAGATTCAGCACAAATTAATCTTAATCATAGAAAAATCTACAAACAAACTAACTAAAGGGAAAATATGAAACTACCAAAAATAAAAATGTTATATTTAGGTTCTGCAAAATCAGAACCTCATACCAAAGAAGAAATGGATTTTGTAGCAAATTGTCAAAATGATATAGAAATTTATTCTATTGAAACTTGTGCAAAATCTATACAAAAACCAAATGGTAAATACTATGTTGAATTGTTTGGTTATTCTTGGGATCCTGAGCATTATGATGAAAAAAATGGATCAAAATGGAATGATTCAAGAGTGCTTCCATTTACAAATGGAATATTTAACATTGAATGGGCTATGACAGAATTTGGTCTTAGCGAATATTCTGCTGTAAAATATTTTAATTATAAAAAAATGGAGGTAGCATAATGAAAAAACAAATCTATAAAGATTACATCATTAAACAACGCAAAGAAGTTATTGGTGGTGGATTTATGACAATGATTACTTATGATGTTTTTAAAAATAAAACTCATATTTGTCATGTACTAACTGTTGCACAAGGTAAAGAAAAAATAGATCAATTAACTAATGGAGTTATTCAATGAGAAAAATAACTTGGAACAATAAAGAATATCCTATTCCATTTTCTGTTAATTTAGAATGGGACAAAGGTCAAATGATTAAAGTAGATAATCGTTTTGGTGGTGGCAGTTGTGAGTTACCTTGGTTCGCTGTGGCAATTTACGATATGATTATGGGTGCTGAACTTCTTAATAAGTGGGAAGATCACGCAAATGGTTTGGATTGGTTTAGAGAACACTTTCCAAAAGAATACATGGTACTGTTGGATTGATATGTTTGTAATTGATTTAAAAACTAGAACTGTTGCAGAATTTACTGAAAGTGAATTAATGACTTTTGCTAATACTTGCAATTATAAAAAACTAGATAAAGGTAGGTTTTGGATAGTAGAAACTAGAGATCGTGCTGTCCAAGTAATTAAGAAACTTATAAAAAAAGGATTTTAAATGGATCATAAAATACAAATGAAAAAAGATATAGAAGATTATATACTTAATAATCACGAAAAAATAATGGAAGCATTATCTAAAGATTTAAAAATACCACTTAATAATTTGTATGATAGTTTTGTTAATAACAAAGATTGCCAAGAACTTATATTACACATTATTGAAAAGGTAATGTTTAAAAAACTTAATGATAATGACAAGGAGTTAAATTAATATGAAAGTAAGAGAACTATTAAAAATACAACAAGCGTTTGAAAACAAAACTATTCCTAGTGATTTAAATGATGAAGATATTGTTTATTGGTCACATTCTAAAAAAGAACATATTAAAGTTCTTGATTTAGATTTTCATCACCTTTTAAGAATCGTTTATAAATATTTAGAAGATGAAAGATACCTTTTAGATGCTCAAAAAAAATATGATGTTACTGTTTCTATTGGTAAAATATTAGAAGAAATTGGTAAAATTCAAAAAGGAATAAATGAATAAACCTAAATTTACTTTGGCTTTAGAATATTTTAAAAAGTATAAAGAAGCCACAAATGAAAAAGATAAACAGTTTTATCATAGTCAATATATGAACGAATTGTTTAGAGTAGATCAACTATATGCTGAAGATGAAAAAAAAAATAAAAAAGGAAATTGATATGATTTGCTCAATGACTGATACAGAAATGAAATTAATGGTTTCTTGTTTAGAGTTTAAATTACAAGACAAAATAGATAATGATTTAGATTCTGTTAAAGACTTACAAACATTAATTAAAAAAATTAATATAATGATTGAAAGGCAAACACCTTATGTATGATATAATTGGAGATATAGGGTTTTGGTGGTTTATGTTGGCAATAGTATTAACTTTAATTGTATGGAATATAAAATGACTAGAGAAACTAAAGATGGAATAGGATTCGTTATCACAGCTATATTGCTTGGTGCAAGTATAATATTAATACATTTTGCAATTAATTAACTATGAAACTTAAAATAGATCGTGATATTCTGGTTAGCTGTGCCGAATTAATAAATAATTACTTTTTGGTCATGGAATTTTCAGGTTCTAAAATAAGTAGCTATGACAAAGCGATTTACAATGCTCTAAAAGATATTATAAATAATAATAACAAAGGGAAAAAAAATGAACATATTTCATCTTGATAAGAACCCAGAAATTTGTGCAAGTTATCATTGTGACAAGCATGTAGTTAAAATGATTTTAGAAACTGCACAAATGTTATGTACTGCCTACCAAAGACATTTTGGCGTTAATGATAAACTTTATAAACCAGCTTATCCTAAACACCCTATGACTTTGTGGGTAGGAAATTCTAAGGAAAACTTTTTATGGTCTTTAGATTTATTAAAGTATTTATTAGATCAATACACATTAAGATATAAAAAGGTTCATTCCTCAGATCGTGTTTATAAACTATTAAAATCTTTAGATATTACTAATTTTATTTCTATTGGATTTACTAATCCTCCATTATGTATGCCAGATATTTATAAATGTAATGATTATGTTTTATCTTATAAGAAATATTATATAAATGAGAAAAAGCGATTTGCGAAATATACTTTTGTTGAAACGCCAAACTTTATGATGATATGACAAAACAAACTTTATCTGACAAACTTGGTCAAAGTGTTTTTGCTGAAAAACTTAGACAAGCAATTAAGGAAGCAGAACTTAAAAAATAAAAAAAACAACTGGAGAAGGCAAATGAGAAAAAAAGCAAATCCTGAAAAATATGCTAAGTTATTAGCACAAACAATTATTTACGATTTAATAAAAAATAACCGATTTCAAACAATAGTAGATTATGTTCTACTTGCTTGGAAAGCATATCCCAATTTAAAAATTAGGGAAATGTTAAATGCTAAAACAATAATATACTTAAACGAAAGGGAAAAAGATGAAAAAAGTAATATTGTTAAGTTTCGTTCTAATAAACTTAACTAATTGTAGTTATAAACCTATCATAGATTCTTCCGGTAGGTCTGGTACATTTCCTAACAGTAAAGCTGAGGAAGTGACTAATGATATTCAGCATTGTAAAATGTTAGCTGAATCTAGTTTATCTGGTGCTGATGAAGTTGCTTCTTGGCTTAATAATAATGTTTTAAGAGTGTGGACTTTAGGTATCACACCAAAAGAAGAACGCACTAGAGAAAACTATACTAGAAAATGCTTACAAGGCAGAGGGCACTCGGTGATTAACTAATGGGAGATAATATGAAAACTGTAAGAGATGAAATAACTAGATTGTATAATTTAAGTAAAAATCCTACTTGGAGTAGATATAATTGCTCTAGTGAGGGTGCTTATTATTATACATTATGTGAAGTTAAAAATAAGGATATGTTGTTAGAAGATTTTTATAAAGACTATCCTTATTATAACCCAGATACTAATTCTAGCTATTGGCAACAGCAACATAAAAGATGGAAGGAATTATGGAACGAAAAGAACTAAATAAATTAATAGGCAAGAATATTAGGTGGTTGAGAAAAAACACTAGTATTTATGTTAAAGGCAAAAAAACAATTTTGAACCAAACTTATTTAGGAAAATTTTTAGGTATTATTCCACAACAAATAAGTAAATTTGAAATTGGTAAAAATGAACTTGGTGCTGTGCAGGTTTATCAATATTCTAAATTTTTTAATGTACCCATAGATACTTTATTTGAAAAAGATTTAGTAAATCAAAAGTATAATAAAGAAGTAGTTATTAAAGATGAATATTTATATCAACTTAGTGGAACATTAACAAAAAATTATCCTTATGCTTAATGTCCTATTTATTTTGGTATTATTTATTGTGTTATTATATATTATTAAACGAATCAACTAACAAAGGGAAAACAAAATGGAAGAGCATAGACTAAAGTACAAAGACAATACAGAGGAAATTCTGTATTTTGATCCGATACCACATAAGTATTATTGGAACGAAGAAGAACTACCATCGGCAACTGGCATAACCAAAGTTTTAACTAACGCAACCATTATTGGCAACTGGACTAGCAAAATGTGTAGCGAGGAATTTTTAAAACAAATTAAAGCTGGTAAAAGTTATGATGAAATACAGATATTAGAAATTGCTGATAAAATAAAAAAAGCAGCAAACTCTAATATGAATCAAGCTGGTCATGTTGGTAGTCAAGTCCACGATATGATTGAGAATTATATTCATAACAAAACTATTCCTGAAATTCATAATGATTTAATGAAAAAATCATTTAGTAAATTTAAAGAGTGGTATGATTTACAAAAAGGTTTGGAATTAGTTTTTACTGAAACTAAAGTTTTATCTCGTATTCATAAATATACTGGAACACTAGATGCTCTTTTTAAAAGAGGTGATGAGTATATTATTTATGATTGGAAAACTAGTTCTGGGATTAGGGACAGCTATTATGTGCAACTTTATTTGTATGTTATGGCGTTAGAGGAACAGTTGGATATTAAAATTAAAAAGGGTGTTATTGTTAATTGTACTAAACAAGGCAAACTTAACATAGCAGAATTTCAAATAGACAATGAAATGCAAGATGTTGCGATCTCTTGCCTAAAATTGCATCGCTTTTTAAACAACAAAAAGGAGAAATAAATGGCACACAAACAAGGTATCATTAGTAAGGTTTATCATAACTATAATGATAAAACTGGTAAGCCATTACCAAATGATAAAGTAAATCATAAGTTCTATATCGGTGATGAGATATTTATAATCAAAGGGAAATACATACCTGATTTTATTAAAGAGGGTAAAAAGGTTTCTTTTGCTTATTCTATTTGGTCACCACAAGGTGCAGATAAAGCATTTAATTTTGTGCAATCTGAAAACAACACTCTTAAAATTCAAGAACTTAAAGATCAAGCACAACCAGATACTTCATTTAATGTAGATGATTTTGAAAAGGAAGCTATGCAAGTTGCTTCTGATTTAAACGCAACATTAACTGTTGAGCCTATAAAGTCTTTTAATAAAGACCAGTATATGTTTATAATGGCTATGTGTAAATCTGCACTTGAATCTAAAGGAATAGAGTGTAATAAAGAATCAATAGATAGTTTTATAAAAGATATGAAACTTGTCTATGAACATAATTTCTAAAATGATTTCTAGGGTGGCAAACTTATTTCAAATTTTCCCTTTGATGTTTGCCACTCTGCCCATTGTATTTATTAACAATTTGATATATAAAAAGAAAATGATAGTTCGTTATAAATATTTAGAATTTACTGGTATTTATAAAGAGGAGTTTGAAAATGAACAACAAGCTCTAACGCAAGAAAAAGGGAAATTTGTTGATCTTGAAATAACTGGAATTAAATTCAAATCAACAAGAATAAAAAAAATTGATGGAGAAAATAAAACATCAAGTTCAAAATCTCAGGGACAGGCATCATAGAGTGTCTATGAAATACTTTGAACTAAAGCATAAAATGGAAAAGGCAAAAAGACTTAAAGATGCTTTAGAAACAAAAGTGGTTTTGAAATTTGAAGAATTACTAGCGTAAGTTAGTACTACAACCTAAAAACGAAATGGAAGGATATGGATAACTTTGCCCTTAAAAACCCAGATGAGATAAGGCAACAACTTGACCAATACGCAGATGATATGTGTCAAGCACTTTATAATTTCAGAAGATTAGAAGAACATAAAAAAATACTTTTAGCACAATTAACAGTTAATGAAAAAACTGTTACTAATTGCTCTATGGTGGAAGCAGAAAAAAGAGCTATGTGTACCAAAGAATATAATACACACATAGAGGGTTTTTGTGTTGCTGAAAGAGATTATTCAAAAGCTAAATCTAAGTATGCTAATTTACAAAGTTGGGTAGATTTATACAGAAGTTGGCTAGTGACTAATCGTGAGTTAAGTAGATGAAAATAATACAACCAGAAGGAAAACTAAATGAACTTAAATATGAAGAACGAGTGGGAAACTATATTGACCTCGCAGAACAAAGGTTTGAAGAATATTGCAAGTCTAAATCTTTTCATTATAAAAAACTTCTTTTTAATGATGATTCTGATTTTGCTAATTCCCCTATTCCTTATTATCATAAACTTGGTTTATTGTCTGCGATGCCTGATTACTTTGTTTATTCCAAAAAAGAAGCTACCAA
>SXGQ01085516.1_pt1 | contig 14457 bp, 12 predicted proteins | sample 3178371 | NCBI WGS metagenome assembly SXGQ01 (sample SAMN11356859, study PRJNA531348) | freshwater metagenome | isolation source: freshwater sample F1-20 | place: China: Fuxian Lake, Yuxi | collected 2017-12-25
AATTGGATCTGTTTTGCAATCGCAGGATCAGTTGCCCAATTAATTGATGGCGCACTTGGGATGGGCTTTGGCTTAACTAGCTCAACTTTATTACTGACATTAGGAGCCTCAGCTGCTGTGGGGCGCCAGTCGAATTGCGGATCACCCTGGGCCAAAAATGCCTCGTAGCTGACCTCGCCAATCAAATCGCCCCCCACATGCATCGGGTCGTCAACATCAATCACCAGGGGCCTGGGGCTGGTCATCAAGGCCAGCGCCTTGGCAATCGTGGCAGAGAACTCCCGGTCCGTGATCAGCACCCGTGCCTCACCATGTTCCAGCATAAAAGCAATTGCCGCTGCATCCAGCCGGGTGTTCAGAGCGTTCAGCACGGCGCCCAGCATCGGCACGCCAAAATGGGCTTCGAACATCGGCGGCGTGTTGGGCAGCATGGCGGCCACGGTGTCGCCCACGCCAATACCGCGTTGCGCCAGGGCGCTGGCAAGTTGCCGGCAGCGCTGGTAAGTTTGGGCCCAGGTGTAGCGGCTTTCGCCGTGCAGCACCGATGGGCGTTGCGGATAGACGCTGGCCGCGCGGGCCAAAAAGCTCAAGGGTGACAGGGCCGTGTGGTTGGCCTGATTGCGCCCCAGTGCCTGGTTGTAGATGTCGCTGGGCATGGGTGCGGCTCCTGGGTTTGCAGTGTGGCTGGCCCGCTCAGGCTGGCAGGGTGAGCAGCGGAATGTCTTTCTCCACAGCCAGACAATCCAGCGCCTGGCGCGACTGGCTGAGAAAAAAAGCCGCGATCGCCGCATGGCTGGCGGGCTGCTGCAGGGTGGCAACGCTGTCAAAGACCAGGCCAGCAGCCTGACACAGCGCCCGGGCAAAGTGTGGCTCCAGCGCGGCCACCGCCACTCGGCCGTTGTGGCAGCGGTAGACCCGGTAGCCGGCATGGCCGCCACCAAGCGCTGCACCACGGACGGTGAGGCCCCAGGACCTTGGCAGCGCCAGGTATGCCGCTGCATCTGACAGTGCGACTTCAAGGTAAGAACCGCGGCCGCTGGCCTGTTGCAGCAGCACGGCCTTGAGCACGGCTTCCGACGCGGCCAAGGAGCCACCCATGTCGGCATACAGGGTAAGCGGCAGTTCAAGGCCGCTGACCAAAGCGTGCTCGGCCAGGTAGGTGAGGTCGTGACCGGGCTCTTCGGCACGTTGGCCGGGCGCGCCCACGATGGCCACCTGCGACAGGCCGGGGTACTGGCGTCGCAGCAGCTTCCAGTCCAGGCCCAGTTTGACCAGGGCAGAGGGCCGAAATGAGGTCAGCAGCACATCCGTCTTGGCAAGCTCGCGGTGCAGGCTGGCCTGCCCCTGCTTGGTTTTGAGGTCAGCCACCCGCACCCGCACGCCCTGGTGCATCAGGGCATAAGTGGCCGGGTTGTACAGGCCCATCGGGTCGCCCGTAGTGCCTGCCGGCCGGCCCGGCGGGCCGGGCGGCTCGAGCTTGGTGCAGCGCGCGCCCATCTGGCGGCAGCGCATCAGGGCGGCCGGGCCCGGCAGGTTGAGGCACAAACTCAGTATGCGCACACCTTTGAGCGCCGCGGGTGCTTTGGAAATAGTGGACATGGCAGGTTTAATCTAGCGGCAGACCAACATAATTTTCCGCCAGCGCGGTGGCGGCGGCGCTGGAATGCACCAGGTAGTCCAACTCGGCTTCTTGTAACTTTTGCCCAAAGCGGCCGGCCTCGGGGAACTGGTGCATCAGCGACGTGAACCACCAAGAAAAGCGTTCGGCGCGCCAGACCCGGCGCAAGCAGCGCGCTGAGTAGCTGTCAATACCAGCCGAACTTCTGTCTTGGTAAAACTCTCTCAGGGCGGCGGACAGGTAGTTGATATCGCTGGCCGCCAAGTTGAGCCCTTTGGCGCCGGTGGGTGGCACGATGTGGGCAGCGTCACCGGCCAAAAAAAGCCGACCAAAGCGCATCGGTTCGGCGACAAAGCTACGCAGTGGGGCAATGCCTTTTTCGATCGCCGGGCCGGTGACCAATTGTTCCCTGGCCTGCGGATCGAGCCGGTTCTTTAACTCGGCCCAAAAAGCCTGGTCTGTCCATTGGCTCAGGGTGTCGGTGAGCGGGCACTGCAGGTAATAGCGGGCGCGGCTGGTGCTGCGCATCGAGCACAGCGCAAAGCCACGCTCGGTGTTGGCGTAAATCAGCTCGGGCGAGACCGGCGGCACATCGGCGAGCAGGCCCAACCAGCCAAAGGGATAGACTTTTTCATACTCGGTGATCGCGCCCCTGGGCACGCTGGCGCGGCAAACCCCGTGAAAGCCGTCGCAGCCGGCAATGAAGTCGCAGGCCAGTTCATGCGTTCGCCCCTGGCTGACATAGCGCACCCGTGGCTGCTGGCCATCAAAGTCATGGATACTGAGCTCGCTGGCCTGGTAGACACTGGGCTGGCCAGCAGCAGCGCGGGCCTCCATCAGGTCGCGGGTGAGTTCGGTCTGCCCGTAGACCATGACCTGAAGGCCCCCGGTGAGCGCCTGCAAATCGATGCGGTGGCGCGCGCCCTTGAACAGCAGCTCAAAGCCGCCATGCACCAGCCCCTGGCGTTGCAAGCGCTGGCCCACACCTGCTGCTTCGAGCAGGTCTATGGTTCCCTGCTCGAGCACGCCGGCCCGGATGCGTCCGAGCACATGGTCGGCACTTTGCCGCTCGAGGATCAGGGTGCTGATACCGGCCCGGCTCAAGATTTGCCCCAGCAGCAAGCCCGACGGGCCGGCACCGATGATCGCTACCTGTGTACGCATGCAATAAGTTCCAACTGGGGCAGTTCGTGGGTTGGCAGAGTAGGGCCCGGCCAGCACACCGGGCCAAAAGCCTAGAGTATGCTTGAGCCGAGATTGTCCGTGCGGCGGCTCTTCGAGCCTGACCAGCCTCTGGCGCGACATCAACCGGCGTGCCGATTAACACGCTTGGCTGAACACCTCCTGGCGAAAAATCGCTAGCCAAGTAGGCCTTAGTTTCTGCTTGAGGCCGGATGCGCGATGTTTGTATGATTGACTAAATGACACCATAGGAGACTTCAGAATGCTGCGCCTAACTTCCCTCGCCCGACTTGCCTTGGCCGCTACCTTGCTGGTCTGCAGCCTACCCAGCGTGTATGGGCAAGCCTGGCCGAGCCGCCCGATCAAGCTGATCGTGCCTTTTCCGCCGGGTGGATTGATTGACATCATGGCCCGCATGGTGGCGCCGCGCCTGGCGCAGGAACTGGGCCAGGCGGTGGTCATTGACAACAAACCCGGTGCCGGTGGCAATCTGGGCGCGGCCGAGGCAGCCCGGGCCACGCCAGACGGCTACACCCTGCTGATGGCCTCTGCGCCCCTGACCATCAGCCCGGCCCTGTACAAAAGCCTGCCCTACAAGCCCGAGCAGATTGCCCCAGTGGGCCTGCTGGGCCGGGTGCCCAATGTGTTGCTGGTCAACCCGGCCTCGGGCATCAACACGGTGGCTGAGTTGACCCAGCGCGCGCAGGCCAAACCGGGCCAGCTGAATTACGGCTCGAATGGCCAGGGTACATCGCTGCACCTGAGTGCCGAGCTGTATAAAAGCCAGACTGGCACCGCCGTGACCCACATCCCCTACCGCGGTGCTGCGGCCGGCCTGACCGCCTTGATGGCCAACGAGGTCGACATGATGTTTGACAACCTGCCCTCGGCGCTGGGCCTGGTCCAGGGTGGCAAGCTCAAACCGTTGGCAGTAACCACAGCCCAGCGCAGCAGCGTACTGCCCGATGTGCCGACCATGGAGGAGGCCGGCCTCAAGGGCTACCAGGTGAGTGCCTGGTTCGGTTTGGCTGCGCCAGCCGGCCTGCCCCTGGCAGTGCAACAGCGCTTGGAACAGGCACTGGAGCGGGTGTCGCAACAGGCCGAGGTGAAAGCGGCCATGCAAAAGCAGGGTGCCGAGCCGACCTGGGCCAACGCCCAGGGCTTGGCCAGCTTCATGCAAGCAGATGCGGCGCAATGGAAAAAACTGGCGGATGTCGCCAAGATCACCCTGGACTGAGCATGCCCAGCGTTGGCTTAATTGGTTTGGGGGCGATGGGCTCGGGCATGGCGCAGTCGCTGCGGCGTGCCGGCCATTGGGTGCATGTGTTCGATATCCGCTCGGAGGTGGCCCAGTCCTTTGCCGCGCTTGGCGGACAGGCCCACGCCTCAGCCGCCTCACTTGCGGGCAACTGCGATGTGGTGATTTCGGTGGTGGTGAATGCCGCCCAAACCGAGGCGCTGCTGTTTGGCGACGATGCGGCCGAAGGCTGTGCGGCCGCCATGAAGCCCGGCAGTGTGTTTGTGATGTGCTCGACGGTGGACCCGAATTGGTCGGTGGCCATGGAGGCGCGGCTCGAAGCCCTGGGCCTGCTGTATGTGGATGCCCCGATTTCTGGCGGGGCCGCCAAAGCCGCCAGCGGCCAGATGACCATGATGACAGCGGCCCGCCCCGCCGCGTATGCCCTGGCCGGCCCCTTTCTGGATGCCATGGCGGGCAAGGTGTACCGGCTCGGGTCCAGCGCGGGTGCTGGTAGCAAGGTCAAGATCATCAACCAGCTGCTCGCCGGCGTGCAGATTGCCGCTGCCGCCGAGGCCATGGCGCTGGGCTTGCGCGAGGGCGTGGCGCCGCAAGCCCTGTACGAGGTTATTACCCACAGTGCGGGCAACAGCTGGATGTTTGAGAACCGCATGGCCCATGTGCTAGCGGCCGATTACACGCCCCTGTCGGCAGTGGATATTTTTGTCAAAGACCTCGGTCTGGTGCTGGATATGGCACGGGCCAGCAAATTTCCCCTGCCCCTGTCAAGTACCGCCCACCAGATGTTCATGCAAGCCAGCACGGCCGGTTTTGCCAAGGAAGACGACAGCGCGGTGATCAAGATATTTCCGGGCATCACGCTGCCCGTCAAGGCTTGAGCCCAGGAGTCGCCATGCCTGTTTTGCTGGGCTGTATTGCCGATGATTTCACCGGGGCCACCGACCTGGCCAACAACCTGGTTCGCGCCGGCATGCGGGTGGTGCAAACCATGGGTGTGCCGTCATCGGCCTTGGCTGGCGAGGTCGACGCGGTGGTGGTGGCGCTCAAATCGCGCACCATCGAAGCTGCCGAGGCGGTGGCCCAGTCGCTGGCCGCCCTGCAGTGGCTGCAGGCCCAAGGGGCGCAACAGATTTACTTCAAATACTGCTCCACCTTTGACAGCTCGCCCCGGGGCAATATTGGTCAGGTGACAGATGCGCTGATGGCGGCGCTGGGCTGCGAGTTCACGGTGGCCACGCCGGCTTTCCCGGACAACGGGCGCACCGTGTTCAAGGGTTATTTGTTTGTCGGCCAGGTGCTGCTCAATGAAAGCGGCATGCAAAACCATCCACTTACCCCCATGACCGACGCCAACCTGGTGCGGGTTCTGCAGCTGCAAACCAGTCACAAGGTAGGACTGATTGACCACACGGTGGTGGCCCGCGGGCCTGGCGCCATCCGGGAGCAGATGCGGGCGCTGCGGCAGGAAGGTGTGGGTGTGGCGGTCGTGGATGCCACCAGCAACGACGATTTGCTGAGTCTGGGGCCGGCGCTGCAGGACATGGCGCTCGTCACGGCGGGTTCGGGCCTGGCTATCGGCCTGCCGGCCAATTTTGGGATCAAGCCCTCGCAAGGTTCCAGCCAGCTGCCTGTGGCTCGGGGTTGGGCGGCTGTGGTCTCAGGCAGCTGTTCTGTGGCGACCAACCAGCAGGTGGCCTGCTTCAAGGCCGCCGGCCTGCCGGCCTTTGAGCTCGACCCCCTGCGATTGCACGACGACCAGGCTGGGTTGGTGCAAGAGGCACTGGCCTGGGCTGCGCCGCGCTTGCCGCAGGGCCCGGTGCTGGTGTACTCCAGCGCACCAGCAGATGCGGTGGCCCAGGTGCAGCGCAGGCTGGGCGCAGCTGCCGCGGGTAGCTTGGTGGAGCAGGCCCTGGCCAGCGTCACCCAGGGTTTGGTGGCGCTCGGGGTGCAGCGCCTGGTGGTGGCAGGCGGGGAAACATCGGGCGCCTGTGTGCAGGCCTTGGGCATCAGCCAGCTCCAAATTGGCCCGCAGATTGATTCCGGCGTGCCCTGGTGCTACGCCGCGCCCCAGGTGGCAGGCGGGGATTTGCATCTGGCGCTGAAATCGGGTAATTTCGGTGCTGCTGATTTCTTCATCAAGGCCTTTGCGGTGCTGGCATGACCGAGGCCCAGGCCCGTGCGGCGATCTGCCAGGTCGGTCGCAGCCTGTTTGAGCGCGGCTATGTGCATGCTACGGCGGGCAACATCAGTGTTCGCCTGGAAGACGCCTTCTTGATCACGCCAACCGACGCCTGCCTGGGCCTGCTCGAGCCAGCCCAGCTGGCCAAGATTGATTTGCAAGGCATGCAAATCAGCGGTGAGCGGGCCAGCAAAACCCTGGCTCTGCACCGCCAGATTTACCAGGCCGCCTGCGCCCATGATGCGGCGACCCGTTGCATCATCCACACCCACAGCACCCATTGCGTGGCCCTGAGCCTGGGGCAGGGCGAGGCCGAATTGCTGCCCCCTATCACCCCTTATTTTGTGATGAAGGTCGGCCATGTGCCGATGGCAAGCTACCAGCGCCCGGGCAGTACGAGCATTGGCGCGCAGGTGGCGGCCTTGATTCACCAATATGCTGCGCAAGGCACGCCGATCAGGGCTGTGATGTTGCCCCGCCTTGGCCCCAATGTGTGGCATGACAGTCCCGCCTCGGCCATGGCGCTGCTGGAAGAACTCGAAGAAACCGCCCGCCTGATGCTGCTGGCGCCCGGCACCCAGGCGCTTTCTGTTGCTCAGATAGACGAACTGCGCCAGAGCTTTGGCGCGCGTTGGTAAGCCCATGGATTGTTTGGCCTCGAGCAATTTGGCTGGCAGCCTGAGCCAGCCCCCGATCTGGAACCAAGCCCGTGCCTGATACCCAACTGCCCTTGGCCTTTAGTGACACTGACACCAGTCTGCCTGCCCCGGCCAGGGCCCTGACCAGATCGCCTGCCAGCAAGCCGTCGGCGGGCAAGGCGCGGCGTCCTGCGCCCGCCACGGGTCCCGCGCCAGATCTGCCGGCCATGGCCTGCTTGCTCGAGCAACACCCTGATTACCGGGTGCTGCGGCGCTTGCAGCCCCTGCTTCACTATCCGGGTACGCCCTCGGGCGAGACCCGGCGGGTGCTGGTGCTAGACACCGAGACCACTGGGCTGGACCACAGGCAGGACAAAATCATCGAGCTGGCGATGTTGCGCCTGGAGGTCGACCTGGCCAGTGGTCTGCCGTTGGGGGTGGTGTCGGTTTATGACGGCCTCGAAGACCCGGGGCGGCCGCTGTCTGAAGAGGTGCGCCTGATCACTGGTCTGAGCGACGACAAGCTCAAGGGGCAGCGCCTGGACGATGCCAGGGTTGCCGGTCTGCTGGCCGGCGCTGACCTGGTGCTGGCTCACAACGCCGCTTTTGATCGGCCGTTTTGCGAGGCCCGCTACCCCGGCTTTGCCGCCGTCGATTGGGCCTGCTCCCTGAGCGACATTGACTGGAAAAAAGAGGGCAGGGGCTCAGGCAAGCTCGAACACCTGGCCCTGCACCAGGGTGTTTTTTATCAAGCCCATCGGGCCGAGATCGACTGCCATGCCCTGCTCGCGGTGTTGTGCGCGACCTTGGCCAGCGACGGCCAAACTGGCCTGGCCCGTTTGTTGGCCGCAGGAGCGACACCCAGCTACCGCTTGCTGGCCACGCAGGCCCCGTTTGAAGCCAAAGGTGCGCTCAAAGCCCGCGGTTACCGCTGGGACACCGAGCGCCGGGTCTGGCACACCCGACTGAGCGATCAGGCGCAACTCGAGGCCGAATGCGCATGGCTTAAAGCCCATGTTTTTGCCGGCAAACAGGCCCGAGTCAACCTGGAAAAGCTCGACGCCAGGCTGAAGTACTCGGGCCGTCCGGGGGCATTGTCCGAGCGGCAACTCTAGCCAAGCTGACGGGTAGAATTGATTTTGCCAGGGTAGGCCATCCAGCCGCAACAGGCTGCAGAGGATTTGAATGAAGCGTGTTGACGATTTCCGCCTGAAGTTTGGACGAAAAGAATTGGTGCCCATCATGGTGGGCGGGATGGGCGTGGATATTTCTACCGCCGAGTTGGCACTTGAGGCGGCCAGGCTTGGCGGCATCGGGCATATTTCGGATGCCATGGTGCCCGATGTCTCGGACCGACGCTTTGACACCAGCTTTGTCAAAGACAAGACCCGGTTCTACAAGCACAACATCGACAATTCGGACAAATCCATCGTCAAGTTCGATCTCGGTGTGCTGGCCGAGGCCACCCGCAGGCATGTCGAGTCCACCATGCAGGCCAAGCGCGGCGAGGGCTTGGTGTTTGTCAATTGCATGGAGAAGCTGACCATGAACGCCCCGCGCGAGACGCTGCAGGTGCGCATGGCCTCGGCGCTGGACGCCGGCATTGACGGCATCACCCTGAGCGCTGGCCTGCACCTGGGCTCTTTTGCCCTGCTCGCCGAGCACCCCCGCTTTCGCGATGCCAAGCTGGGCATCATCGTGTCCTCGGTGCGAGCCTTGCAGCTTTTCTTGCGCAAGAACTCAAGGCTAAACCGCCTGCCCGATTACGTGATTGTCGAAGGGCCGCTGGCTGGCGGGCACTTGGGTTTTGGCATGGACTGGGCGCAGTACGACCTCGCCACCATCGCAGCTGAGATTTTGCTCTTCCTCAAGACCGAGCAACTTGAGGTTCCCCTGATCGCCGCTGGCGGCGTGTTCACTGGCAGCGACGCGGTGTCGTTTTTGGAGTTGGGCGCAGCGGCTGTACAGGTCGCCACACGGTTCACCATTTCAGACGAGTGTGGTTTGCCGACCAAGGTCAAACAAGACTATTTCATGGCGGGCGAGGAAGACATCGAGGTCAATACCATCTCGCCGACCGGCTATCCCATGCGCATGCTCAAGAGCACGCCGGCCATAGGCGCTGGCATCCGGCCCAACTGCGAGGCCTACGGCTATTTGCTCGACGGTGCAGGAGGCTGTGCCTACATCACGGCCTACAACCGGGAGGTCGCCCTGAACCCGGGCGTCAAGACCATCTCAGTGAAAGACAAAACCTGCCTGTGCACCCACATGCGCAATTTCAACTGCTGGACCTGTGGGCACTACACCTACCGGCTCAAAGACACCTCGCACCAGCTGCCCGATGGCAGTTACCAGACCCTCAGCGCAGCGCATATTTTTCGCGACTATCAGTTCAGCACCGACCACCAAATCGCCTTGCCGGCCCTAGAGTCGCAGGCCGGCGTCAGCGCGGCTCAAACCGCACTCGCCTAGCCTGGGCGTCGGCTGCGGTCTTCAAGCCCTTGCGGGCCAGCATGCAAATTGCTCAGCACATGCTCCTGCTGAACCAGGCGCCATGACAGCAGCTTTTGGGTCATCTCCAGCAGCACAGCCTGATAGGCCGGGTCTTGCGCAAGATTACGCATTTCATGCGGGTCGGCCGCCAGGTCAAACAACAGCGGTGGCAGGGCGGCAAAGTGAATGTACTTCCAGCGTCGTCCGCGCAAGATGGCCAACTGGCATTCGTCCGGGCTGAGTTGCAGCGCGATTTGGGCATTGAAAATGCCCCAGGGGCTGTCGCGAAAGTCGAGCTCCATGTGCGCCTCTTGGCGCCACTGGGGCGGTGTTTGGCCCTGCAGAAACGGCAGCAGGGAGCGCCCATCGCATTGGGCTGGTATGTCGGCACCCAGCCAGCTGAGCAGGGTGGGCATCAGGTCTACCGATTCAGTGAAGGCTTCAACCTGGCTGCCGCGCGCAAGGTCGGCTGAGCTCAGCGGGTCACGAATGATCAGAGGAATATAAAAGCTGGCATCAAAGTAAAGCTCTTTGCCCCAGGCGTGATGGTCGCCGCCCATCTCGCCATGGTCGCAGGTAAAAACGATCAAGGTGTTGTCGTACTCGCCGCTCGCCTTGAGGTAGGACACGATACGCCCCACGGCGTCATCGACCTCGTTCATCATGCCGTAGTAGCAGGCCCGCATCTGCCGCAACTCGAGCTCGGGCATATGCAGTAAATTGTTCGGGTTGTGCTCGTCGTAGCGGTTGGGGCGCTCCAGGCAGGCCAGCCATTGCGCCAGGTGGGGATGTTGGGCTGCCTCCTGCTGCGGCGTCGGCTGGCGCTGGGGCAGTGGTATGTCGGCCGGGTCATAGCGCTCGTTGTAGGGGTAGGGGGTGATCACCGGCGGGTGCGGTCGCAGAAACACGCAGTGCATGAACCAGTCTTCGTCGCGGTGCTGGCCCAGCCAGGACAGCACCTGATCAGTCATGAAATTGGTGTCACTGTCCTCAGCCTTGAACCGTGCCGGTATGAACCGATGGCCGCGGCCGGCAGGCGGCAGTACACCGGGCATGGGCTGGTAGATATCCTGCCGACCCTCAAAGACATAGCCCTTGGCATGCAGGTCTTTCATCCAGGCCGTCATGAAGTCGGGAAACAACAGGCCGACCTGGTAGCCTGTCAGCGGGCCCTCATAGGTGCGCAGGGCGGCGTCGCCCGGATCGCGCCCGCGCGGGTCGGCGCTGGTGTCGGTATAACCAAAAAGCACCGGGTCAAACCCCAGTTTGCGCACCTCCTTGGCCAAATTCGTATGGCGCTGGTCCAGCGGTGTGCCGTTGCGCCCGACCCGGTGGTTCATCAGGTAGAGGCCAGTATGCAGGCTCGAGCGCGCCGGACCACAAGGCGAGGTGACCGAGAAATGCTGCTTGAACAGCACCCCTTCGGCTGCCAACGCGTCCAGGTGCGGAGTTTTGAGCACGCCATGCCCCAGCGCCGAGAGGCACTCGCCGCGCCATTGATCTGCCGAAATGAAAAGAACTTTTCTCGGGCGGCTCATGGCTTGGTGGGGTCGGCTACAGCGATGCACTCCAGTTCGAAGCGCAGCGCCGGCGACAGGCAGCCCGTGATGGTGGTACGGGCCGGGTAGGGCGCCTGAAAATACTCGCGGTAGAGCCGGTTGAACTCGGGCAGGTCGGCAACATCGCGCACATAGTTGCGGGTCTGTACCACCTGTTTGAGCGTGCAGCCGGCAGATTGCAGCACTTTGCTCAGGTTCTCCACAGAGCGCCTGAACTCGCCTTCAAAGGTGTCCGAGACGATGGCCCCGGCAGGGTCAACCGAGGCCTGCCCCGAAACAAAAACCAACTGCCCCACCCGCACTGCTGGGCTGAAGGGCAGGTGCGATACTGGCGTATCGGGCTCGCGCGGGTAGGACACATCAGGATGCATGTTTGGCTCCTTGCCAGAAAACAGAGGGGGCCTCAATGTATCTCAGGCTCGCCCGGTGGCAGGTGTTGTCTGGCAGATTCAACATCGGGCTCCAAAAAATCAAAATCGCAGCCCTTGTCTGCCTGCTGGATATGCTTAAGGTAAAGCTTGCCATAGCCCCGCGTGAACTTGACGCTTGGCGCCTGCCAGGTGGCGCGGCGCTGTGCCAGCTCGGCATCACCGATCAGCAGATCAAGCCGGCGGGCCTGGACATCGATCTGGATCATGTCGCCATCGCGCACCAAGGCCAGCGGGCCGCCAATATGGGATTCCGGTGTGACATGCAAAACACAGGCGCCGTAGCTGGTGCCGCTCATGCGGGCGTCACTGATACGCAGCATGTCGCGCACCCCCTGCTTGAGCAGTTTTTGCGGGATGGGTAACTGACCCCATTCGGGCATGCCAGGCGCGCCCTGGGGTCCGGCGCTTTGCAGCACCAAGACGCTGTTTTTATCGACATCCAAGTCCGGATCGTCGATTCGCTCGGCCATGTCTTGGTAGTCTTTGAACACCAGCGCAGGCCCCGTGTGCTGGCGTAAATGCGCCTCCATGGCAGCGGGTTTGATGACCGCACCATCGGGTGCCAGGTTGCCGTGCAAAATGGCCAGCCCGTCGTTCGGCAGCAGGGGCTTGTCGCGCGGCAGGATGACCTCGTCGTTGTGCACCACGGCACCCGCGATGTTGTCGCCCAAGGTCTTGCCAACACAGGTGTTTTGGCTCAAATCCAGCAGGTCTGTCAGGCGGGTCAGAAAGGCCCGTAGACCCCCTGCGTAAAAAAAATCTTCCATCAAAAACTTGCCACCCGGGCGCAGGTTGGCCAGCACCGGCGTACGGCGCGCAAGTTGGTCAAAGCGGTCCAGTGTCAAACCAATGCCGGCCCGCTTGGCCATGGCAATCAGGTGCACGATGGCATTGGTGGAGCCGCCCAGAGCCAGCACCGTGGTGACTGCGTTGTCAAACGATGCAAGGGTCAAAAAATCAAGCGGCTTGATGTCCTGCCAGACCATCTCGACCGCATGCTTGCCGCTCAGGGTGGCCATTTGGGCATGGCGTGAGTCGGGCGCTGGTATCGAAGCAGCCCCGGGCAGGGTCAAGCCCAGCACTTCCACCGCGCTGGTCATGGTGCTGGCAGTGCCCATGGTCATGCAGTGGCCAGGGCTGCGGGCAATACCGTCCTCGACATCCTGCCAATCCTGCTCGCTGATGTTGCCGGCACGCAGCTCGGCCCAGTATTTCCAAGTGTCGCTGCCGCTGCCCAAAGCTGCGCCCTTGTAGTCGCCCCGCAGCATCGGACCGGCCGGCACAAAAATGCTCGGCAGGTTCATCGACAAGGCGCCCATCACCAAGGCTGGTGTGGTCTTGTCGCAGCCACCCATCAACACGCAGCCATCGGCGGGGTAAGAGCGGAGCAATTCTTCGGTCTCCATCGCCAGCAGGTTGCGGTAGAGCATGGTGGTGGGTTTTTGAAACGGCTCAGACAGCGACATCGCCGGCATCTCCACCGGGAATCCCCCTGCCTGCCACACCCCCCGCTTGACTTCCTCTACCCGCTGCTTAAAGTGGCTGTGGCAGGGATTGATATCGCTCCAGGTGTTGATGATGGCAATCACCGGCTTACCCGCATAGTCGCTGCGGTGGTAGCCCATTTGCGCGGTACGCGAGCGATGCCCAAACGACCGCAAATCCTTCACCCCGTACCACCGGTGGCTGCGCAATTCCTCAGGTTTTTTTCGTGTCATCAATTTAATTGGGGCCAGATTCCAATTATTTCCCCATGTTTGAAATGTGAATTTAATTGGAATCTGACCCCAATTAGTTCAATTAAAGGGACCGAGTTTGACGAAGGCGCCGCCTTGGTAGATGCGGGCGGGGTCGTCTGGCGGCAGCGGGCTTTGCTGTTCGCGTGCGGCGCGGAAGGGCTCGGAGCTGTCTTGGGGTACGAAGCCCAAGTGTGCGGCGCGGGCATTGGTCCACCAGGGATCGCGGTTGTCTGACATGCCGTAGACGATGGTGTGCGCCAGTTGTGGCGCGAACAGGCAGCAGCGAATCAATTCGGTCAGGTCGCGGTAGCTCATCCAGGTGTGCAGCATGCGCCGGTCTTTGGGTTCGGGAAAGGCCGAGCCAATCCTTAGACTGGCGCTCTGTATGCCGTAGCGGTCCCAATAAAACTGGGCTACATCTTCGCCAAACGACTTGGACAGGCCGTAATAGGTGTCTGGCCGGCGGCTGCAATCGGTGGCCAAAAACTCGTCCTGCCGATGAAAGCCCACCACATGGTTGGAGCTGGCAAACACCACCCGCTCGACGCCGTGGCGGCGCGCCCCTTCGTAGACATGCAACACGCCTTTGATGTTGGCTTCGAGGATGGCCTCAAAAGAATGCTCGTTGGCCAAGCCGCCGAGGTGGACGATGGCCTGGCAGCCTTGCGCCAAGCGGTCAACCGCCTGTTTGTTGGCCAGATCGCACACCTCAAGCTCTTCGCCGGCCCCGGCCGGCTCCATGGCGGAGATGTCAGACAAGCGGATGTGCTGGACATAGGGGCGCAGGCTGCTGCGCAGATGGCGGCCAAGTTTGCCGGCAGCGCCGGTGAGCAGAAGGCGGGGAATCATGAGGGGCGTTCCTGTTCGAGATGGGGCGGCGGGCTTACGGGGTGATGGCGCTGGGCGCTGCATGGGCTTTCTTGATTTGAAACTGCGATTGGGCAGGATCACTCAGGCGGATACCCGCTGCCTTGACGGCCTGGTCAGGTACTTTGTCGAGCTTGTTGTAGCTGGCATGCCCTTGAGCTTTGTAAGGGGTGTTGTGTGCTGCGTTGTAGCAAAAAAGTACCGTCCAACGCCGGTTGGGCGAGCGGTTCTGGTCGGAGCGGTGCATCACATTGCTGTGGAAGAACAAGCCGTCGCCGGGCGCCATCTCGGCATAGACGAGGTCCATCTCTTTCAGCATCTGATCCACGCGCTCCATGTCAGCGCCCACCTGCTCGCCCGGTCCAGTACTGTGGTTGATGCGGCCGGCCTGATGCGAGCCTCGAATCACCTGCAGGCAGCCGTTGTCGCGATCGGCGCGGTCCAGCGCCACCATCACGCTGGCCATGTGCGGGAACAAGCAGCCGTTGTG
>SXGQ01133762.1_pt1 | contig 14456 bp, 15 predicted proteins | sample 3178371 | NCBI WGS metagenome assembly SXGQ01 (sample SAMN11356859, study PRJNA531348) | freshwater metagenome | isolation source: freshwater sample F1-20 | place: China: Fuxian Lake, Yuxi | collected 2017-12-25
AGTGGGCAATAGTAACTGGGGGATCTAGGGGCCTCGGATTTGAAACCGCTAAAGGTTTAATTGCAGCTGGAATATCTGTATACATAATTGGTAAAGATGAGGAGCGGGCTCAGCAAAGTGCTGAAAAACTAGGCTGTAATTTTCGCGCAGTAGATGTGGCAGATAGTAAAAAATTTCGCCAAGTATTAACTCAAATAAATGAAGAAGCAACTAGTAATGGTTTTCAAACTCTTGATATTTTAGTTTTAGCTCATGGCGTGATGAGTGAGAAAATGTCGAAAACTCTTTGGACCACCGATGAAGAATGGCGAAGAACATTATCAATTAACTTAGATGCAGTATTTACTGCGGTTAACCAACTAGCACCAGCAATGTCAGATGCACGAAAAGGAAGAGTAATTGTTTACTCTGCTTGTCTTGGTAGAATGTCTGGGCCTGGTACACACGGCGGTCTTGCGCCATATCGAATTAGTAAAGCTGGTGTTAATGCTTTTGTTAAAAATCTTTCATATGAAACTGGACTAGGTGCACGTGGATTCTTAGTGGACGCAATCTGCCCAAATCATTGTCGAACAGATATGGGTGGCCCTGATGCGCCAAGGAGTGCGCAAGAAGGTGCTGATACTGCAATTTGGTTAGCTACTAGAGAGTTTGATCCTGTGAAAGATAAAACAGGATTACTTTGGGAAGATCGTCAAGTAGTTGACTGGTAATTACTCTCTATAACCAAGCGCTGCTGAAATTAAAGTAATTGCTGCAAGTATTGCCAGTGGTATTCCAACTATAAACAGTTTTCCAGTGATCATGTAGTAAGAAACGCCTAGAGCAATTAGATTGGCCAATACAGCCGGTGCTCTACCAAATGATTTTTTTTGCTTAAACCCACTTGCAGATGCCCAAAGTCCTAGGGATCCAAGTAAGCCAAAAATTATTTCAGCGGATAATGCTGCTGGCGCATTGACTTCAGAAATGAGTGGTGCCACTAAAAGGTAAATTACTAAGCCTAAAATTATTAAGGATTCAAGGCGCAATAAGTAGATAGCTCTTACTCTGCTATTTTCGGTCGCAAATACACTTCTAAGTTTCACCTTGAAATACTACCAATATCTGATTCGGTGATTACTAGGTCAGAGGGTCTTGGCAAAATTAGAGGAATTGTGTATTAGTGAAGAAACTATTTACACTTTTGAATAAAACCAAGCGGGGTTTTAAGGTAGAAGGTTAGACTGTAGCCATGTCTAGAGTTCTATCCTCCCTGCCAGTTGGTCAGAAAGTCGGCATTGCATTTAGTGGTGGACTTGATACCTCAGTTGCTGTCGCTTGGATGAAAAGTAAAGGTGCAACACCTTGTACATATACTGGCGATCTTGGTCAATATGATGAAGAAAATATCCAAACTGTGCCAACGCGGGCAAAAGAGTATGGCGCAGAAATTGCCCGTTTAGTTGATTGCAAAAGCGCACTTGTTGAAGAAGGTTTAGCAGCCCTTGCTTGCGGAGCTTTTCATATAACAACTGCTGGAAAAACCTACTTCAATACCACACCCCTTGGTAGAGCAGTAACTGGAACATTACTTGTCAGAGCAATGCTTGCGGATAATGTTTTAATTTGGGGAGATGGCTCAACCTATAGAGGTAACGACATAGAACGCTTCTATCGTTATGGCTTATTGGCTAACCCAAAACTTAAGATATATAAACCATGGCTTGATAAAGATTTTGTAAATGAATTAGGTGGCCGTAAAGAGATGTCAAAGTGGCTCACCGATCATAATTTGCCCTACCGAGATTCAACTGAGAAGGCATATAGCACTGATGCAAATATTTTAGGCGCCACTCATGAGGCGAAATCTCTTGAGAATCTAGATTCCCATATTGAAATAGTTGAGCCGATTATGGGAGTTAAGTTTTGGGATCAGTCGATTAAAATTGATAGTGAGGATGTAACTATTGAGTTTCTACAGGGTCGACCAGTTTCAATTAATGCAAAAGCTATTAAAGATCCAGTTGCTTTAATCAAAGAGGTTAACGCCATAGGTGGTCGCCATGGCCTTGGCATGAGTGATCAGATTGAAAACCGAATTATTGAAGCAAAGAGTCGTGGTATTTATGAAGCACCTGGAATGGCGCTGTTATTTATTGCTTATGAAAGATTAGTCAGTGCTATTCATAATGAGGACACAATCACTTCTTATCATGAGCAGGGACGTAAGCTAGGAAGATTGTTGTATGAAGGTCGTTGGTTTGATCCACAATCTCTAATGCTTAGGCAATCATTAACTAGCTGGGTTGCATCGGCAATTACTGGCTCCGTAACAGTTAGATTACGTCGAGGTGATGATTACTCAATAATTAATACCAAGGGCGCAAGTCTTTCTTACTCACCGGAGAAGTTATCAATGGAGAAAACTAAAGATGCCGCTTTTGGGCCAGCTGATCGAATTGGGCAACTGACTATGAGAAACCTAGATATTGAAGACACTAGGGCAAAATTAGAGTTATATGCATCTCAAGGTCAGCTTTCTTCGTCTGAATTCAAACTTATAAAAGAGATTGAGAAATAACTAGTTTAAATCTACGCTCAGTGGCATTTGTAAGGTAAACATCTATTGGTAGACTAAACCTACATTTTCGGGGTCGGTGTAATTCCGAACCGGCAGTTAAAGTCTGCGACCCGCTGGCATCCAGTTAGCGGTGGATTTGGTGAAATTCCAGAAACGACGGTTAAAGTCCGGATGAGAGAAGATGTATGTAAGTGACGTGCTTTCATTACGTCATTTCCTTTGCGCACCCCGATTATCTATTGGGGGGATTAAATGGATCAGTCAGCGCTTATGTCGCGCGCCGATGACCTTTCAAAATTTGGCTTAGGTTATACAGCGCCAAATCCAATAGTTGGTTGCATTATTGTAGATTCAAACAACAATGTCATTGCTGAAGCATTTCACAACGGTGGACCTCATGCAGAATCTAAAGCGATAAATTCAATAGAAGTTGTTCCATCTGATGCAACTTTATTTACTACTTTAGAACCTTGTGATCATTATGGTAAAACTGAACCTTGTTCAGACTTAATCATAAAATCCGGCATTAAAAATGTTATTTATTCTATTACAGATCCAAATCCTATTGCGCAAGGCGGTTCGAAAAAATTACGTGATGCAGGCTTAAATGTGACTAGCGGAGTTTTAACTGAAAAAGTTGAATTTACTAATAGACATTGGCTGCAAAAGATTAAAACTGGGCGCCCCTATTTCACATGGAAAATTGCCATGACATTAGATGGCAAGATCGCAGCATTAGATGGAAGTTCAAAATGGATAACTAGTGTTGAATCACGAGGTGATGTCTCCAAGTTACGAAGTCAGGCAGATGCAGTTTTAATTGGTACTGGGACCGCTCTAGCTGATAATCCGTCTTTAAATTCTCACAATATTGATAGACGGCAACCACTGCGCATAGTTATGGGAAAGAGCGAAGTTCCCGCTAGCCATAAGCTAAATGATGAATCAGCACCAACATATTTTCTTAAAAGTCATGAAACCACTGATCTAATTGAGCTGCTGTCAGGTCTTGAAGTTAATCAAGTTCTAGTTGAGTCTGGCCCAAAGCTAGGCACGGCATTACTAAAGCATGGACTAATTGATGAAATAGTGGCTTACATCGCTCCTTCAATTTTAGGTAGTGGAAGTTCTTTTGTAGGTGATCTAAATATTTCTTCATTAAGTGAGCGCATGGACTATCAGATTCATAGCTTTACCCAATTAGGAAATGATTTATGCGTTACGTTGATCGGTAGAAAATAATGTTTACAGGAATTATTCACGAAGTTGGCAAAGTTAAAGAAATAACAAGGTCTACGGATTTTGCTCAACTTGAGATAACTTGTAGCCAGGTACTTAAAGATATAAAAATCGGGGATTCAATAGCTGTAAATGGCGTATGCCTTACAGCTACTAAGGTGAACACAATGAGTTTTAACTTAGATGTAATGATTAAAACCTTAGAATTAACCTCACTTGGTAAGTTAAGCAAGAATGTTTCAGTAAACCTGGAGTTAGCCATGTCGGCTTCAGATAGATTTGGAGGCCACTTTGTACAAGGCCACGTAGATGCAGTTGCTGTTATAACTAAAACTCTTGTTACTAAGGATTGGACTCAAATTCAACTAAAAGTACTACCTGACCTACTTAAATACATTGTTGCCCAAGGGTCGATATGCCTAGACGGAGTATCACTAACGGTAGGAGAAGTAGCCCAAGATTTAATTTCAGTCTGGCTAATACCTAAAACTCTTGAAAAAACTAATTTAGCAGATAAGAAAATCGGTGATCTACTAAATGTTGAGGTTGATCTACTAGCTAAGCATATTGAACGATTAATGCAGAGTAAGAGTAAAGATGTCTAAAGATTTAACACAAGCATTAGCTAATTATCGTGATGGCAAAATGGTAATCGTCACAGATCATGAAGGCAGAGAGAATGAGGCTGACTTAGTAATGGCAGCTGAATTTGCTGACCAGGAGAAAATTGCATTTATGATTCGCTATACATCTGGGGTTATTTGTGTAGCACTCACAGCAGATAGAGCGCGAGAATTACAACTTCCACAAATGGTTGCAAATAATGAAGATAAGAAATCTACAGCCTTCACAGTATCAGTGGACTATAAAGTGGGACTAACGACTGGAATTAGTGCTAAAGAACGAGCAAGCACAATTGTTTCTTTGGCTTCGCCAACAATTATAAATAGTGATTTGATTAGGCCTGGCCATGTGTTTCCATTAGTTGCTCATAAAAATTTACTAAAATCAAGGCTTGGACATACCGAGGCAGCTATTGCGCTCTCAATGCTTACTGGGCGCCGACTAGTTGGAGTAATTGCCGAACTTGTCAACGATGATGGCTCGATGATGAAAGGTGCTGAATTAAAAGTATTTGGTGAGAATCATGGGATACCTATTATTAGCATCGCAGATTTAGTTAATATTCCGCTACCGCAATCTATAAATTCTGAGAATAAAAAATTAACTTTTGAGTGGACTAAATTACCGCTATCCAATAGAGAATGGAAAATCACAAGTTCATATGGATCGATGGGTCATATTCACGCAATTTTATCTTATGGCAAAATTGCTAAGCAGAAATTACTGGTTAGAATTCATTCGGAATGTTTAACTGGCGATGTATTTGCTTCAAAGAGATGTGATTGTGGTGAGCAACTAAAACTTTCAATGGCAGAGATTGAAAAAGTAGGGAACGGATTAGTGATTTATTTGCGTGGTCATGAAGGTAGGGGAATTGGGCTAGCAGAAAAAATTCGTGCCTATAAACTCCAAGATTCGGGCATTGATACGGTAGAGGCAAATATTATTTTAGGACACGAACCAGATATGCGTAACTGGGAAGATGTGGTTGAGATATTAAAAAGTTTAGGGGTAGAAAGTGTTGAATTGTTGACTAATAATCCAGATAAGGTTGCGGCTCTAGTAGATAATGGGATTAGTGTTGAGCAAACTCCAATCAGAGGTAGTGTTAACTCTTTGAATAAGAAGTATCTGCAAACTAAAAAGAATATATTTCATCATACGTTAGGAGAGATTTAATGGCTGGTAAGTCTCCTAAATCAAAACCTTTAAATGCATCTAAATTAAAAGTTGCCGTCGTAAGTGCTAGTTGGCATCCTGAAATTTGTAGTGCTCTAGTTGATGGAGCAAAAAGAGCACTGGTGGCAAATAAGGTTAGCAAGGTTACCTACCATGAAGTCTCAGGTTCCTTCGAATTACCTCTTGCTGCTCAAAAGCTATTTGATTCCGGTAAGGATGTTGTTGTAGTGCTTGGTTTAGTATTAAAAGGGGATACACCACATTTTGATTATATTTGTGAAGGGGTCACAAATGGCATTATGCAAGTTTCACTCTCTCAAGGTAAACCAATCGGTTTTGGAGTTTTGATGTGTAATACGCTAAAACAAGCTAGAGATCGTGCTGGGTTTACTGATAGTAATGAAGATAAAGGTTTCGATGCTGCGATTGCAGCCATTAATTCAGCGCTTAATTATTAGTTTCTTGTAACTCATCAGGTGTTCCGTGAACACCTTTGAGATCTGCTCCTAGTTTGTATCCAATACCATCTCTATTTAAGGGGCGATGAGCCTTACTCCAATCAGGTGGCACAACACCTAGTACTCCGTTATGAAAATCATCAAATGCTTTTAGTACTTCAGCTTTTGTATTCATAACAAAAGGACCCATCCAAGCCACTGGTTCTTTAATTGGTAATCCACCCAAAATTAACACATCCATGCTTGGTGCACGAGACTCTTGATTAAGATCTGCTGAAATAACAATTAGATCACCATCGCGGTAGGTAACTAGTTGGCCAGTTTTAATCGGATGTTTTTCTTCTCCAACAGTTCCAAAACCATTTAACACATAAGCAAGTGCGTTATATGCAGGATTCCATGGCAAGCGCAATTGAGAACCTGGTTGCAGTGTTGCATGAACTAATGTGATTGGGCTTTGAGTAGTTCCAGGACCATTAAAGCCTGCAACCTCACCAGCTATTACTCTAAGAAGAGCGCCACCATCATCTGAAGATAAAAGTGCAACATCTGAAGCATGCAAATTTTGATAGGCAGGTGGTGACCATTTTTTCGCAGCAGGCAGATTTACCCAAAGCTGAAAACCATGAAATAGACCACCGCTTACAACTAAATGTTCAGGTGGAGTTTCAATATGTAATATGCCTGCACCAGCTGTCATCCACTGCGTGTCACCATCGGAGATAGTTCCGCCACCACCATGGTTGTCATAATGATCAAAGATGCCATCAATTATGTAAGTTACGGTTTCAAATCCACGATGTGGGTGCCAAAGTGTTCCCTTTGGTTCACCCGGTGCATATTCAACCTCACCCATTTGATCTAAGTGAATAAATGGATCTAAATCTGCTAAATCAACACCAGCAAATGCTCGCCTTACTGGGAATCCTTCACCCTCATGACCTTGAGGTGCGGTGGTAATACTTTTAACTCGGCGTGGGCGTAAATTGGCATCGGCAACAACTCGTGGCAGAACAGTGATGTCGCGAACGGTTACTGCTGGCACATTATCTCCATTATTTTATCAAGTTGATTAACTATACAACATCTATTGATTCTGATTTATTCCTATAAACCCTTTAATGCGCTAACTACTTTTGTTAGCGAGTCCTTTGCATCACCAAATAAAAGTGTGGTTTTTGCTTCATACAAAAGTTCATTTTCAATACCAGCAAAGCCTGGTCGCATTGATCTCTTCAGAAATATCACATTTCCAGCTAACGCCACATCTAATATTGGCATTCCATAGATTGGGCACCCAGGTGTAGTTTTTGCTGCGGGATTAACTACATCATTTGCGCCAACAACTAAGACCACATCTGTTTGTGGAAAGGTTGGATTTATCTCTTCCATCTCAACTAATTGTTCGTATGGAACATTTGCTTCTGCAAGTAAAACATTCATATGTCCTGGCATACGACCTGCAACGGGGTGAATTCCATACGCAACTTCAACATCTTTTGATGCTAATAAATCTGCTAACTCTCTTACCGTGTGCTGTGCTTGAGCAACAGCTAATCCAAATCCGGGCACGATCACAACGCGTTGAGCGTAGTTTAGAAGTATTGCCACATCATCAGGTGAACTAGATTTAACTGGACGAGCATCAGCCTCACCAACACTTGCTTGTGCTTTAGCGGTAAAGGCACCAAATAAAGTTCCAAATAAAGATCTACCCATGGCTTCAGCCATTAATCTGGTAAGTATCGTGCCGGAGGCACCAACTAAAGTTCCAGCCACAATTAACAATGTAGTTTGTAGAACGTAACCAGAAGCTGCAACTGTTAAACCAGTAAATGCATTAAGTAGTGAGATAACAATTGGAACATCCGCGCCGCCAACTGGTAGCACAAATAGAACACCAAATAATAATGAAAGTAAGCCATTTACTAATAGTGGAGTCGTACCACCTGATGAAATAACCCAGCCACCACTTACTAATACGCCAATTAAGGTTAATGCGATTATTTGCCTACCGAGTGGAAATATGACTGGTCTTGTTGTCATTATTTCTTGCAATTTTAAGAAGGTAATAATAGAACCAGAAAAAGACACACATCCCACAATTACGGTAAATACTGTTGCAATAACAACTGCTGTAGATGCTGCATCTCCAAGCTTTAAGTATTCAACAATTGCTACTAAAGCAGCTGCTCCACCACCAACACCGTTGAAGAGTGCTACAAGTTGCGGCATCTGAGTCATCTGTACCTTACGTGCAGCTGGGACTCCTACTAAGGTTCCAAAAGCAATTGCAGCCAAAATTAGGGTTTGATTATTTAATGCTTTACCTTCATTGGCATAAAAGAAGACAATTACTGTCGCAACAGTTGCGCCAAATGCGCCAATTAGATTTCCTCTACGAGCTGATTTTGGTGAGGACAAACCTTTTAAAGCCAAAATGAAACAGATACCAGCGGCTAGGCCAATTAAGTCATATAGGTTGCGGCTCATTTGCCTTCACCTGAATCTTTCTTAGACTTTGGTTTTCCTTTAAACATTTGCAGCATTCGATCAGTTACAACAAAGCCGCCCACCATGTTAATTGTTGCCAGAATTACAGCAGCAAGTGCTAAACCTAATTCAAGATTTGTCTTTGCATGATCTGCTACCACAATTGCGCCAACTAAAATAACTCCATGAATTGCATTAGCACCACTCATAAGTGGCGTGTGTAATGTTGTAGATACCTTTGAAACTACTTCAAATCCAACGAAGATAGATAATAAAAAGATTGCAAGTAAGGCGATTTCATTGCTCATTAGTTCAGAGGCCATTACTTACCCTTCTCTCTTTTTAATCCGTTATGCGTAATAGTGGCAGAATCAATAATTTCATCTGAAAAATCAGGTTCAATCACACCAGTGGGTTTACCATCAACTGATTTGCTCATAAGCAGGAGAAGGTTTACTACATTTCGTGAAAATAACATCGAAGCATGAAATGCTAGTTGGCTTGGTACATCTTTTGCGCCCCAGATTTTCACGCCAGCACTGGTAGTGATAATTTCACCAGCAACTGAGCCTTCAACATTTCCACCACTTTCTGCAGCTAAATCCACTACAACTGAACCAGGCGCCATTTGAGAAATCATTGCAGCTGTTACTAATCGTGGCGCAGTTCGTCCTGGTACTGCAGCGGTTGTAATTAAAACATCAGCTGCTGCAATATATGGGGTAAGTAATTCTCGTTGTTTGTTAGAACGCTCTTCAGTCATCTCTCTGGCGTAACCACCAGCACCTTCTAATGCTTCAAGTTCTAAAGTAATAAATTTTGCACCCATTGATCTAACTTCATCAGCTGAGGCTGGTCTAACATCATAAGCTGATACAACTGCGCCTAATCTTTTAGCAGTGGCAATTGCTTGCAGTCCAGCAACTCCTGCTCCTAAGACAATTACTTTTGCTGGGGTAATAGTGCCAGCTGCAGTCATAAGTAGTGGGAAAAACTTTGGTGATAACTCAGCTGCAACTAAAGATGCTTTATAGCCAGCACATAATGCTTGTGAGGTAAGGGCATCCATTGATTGCGCTCTAGAGATTCTTGGCACCATTTCAAGTGAAATCGCAGTAACCCCAGCAGAAATAGCAGCCTCAATTGAATCAGCAGAGGTAGTTGGGGATAAAAAAGAGATTGTAATTGCACCTTTTTTAAGTGTTTTCATCTGCGCAGGATTTAAGGGCTGAACAGATAGAACTACATCAGCATCTGTCATTACACCAGTTGATTTAACCTGAGCCCCAACATCACTAAATTGTTTATCTGAATATTGCGCAGCAACTCCTGCGCCAGTTTCAATAACAACTTCAAGTCCTGCTTTTGTGAGTTTGGAAATGATGTCAGGGACTAACGCCACACGTTTTTCACCTGATTTAATTTCTCTTGGAACGGCAATAAGCATTTGCTAACTTTACCTAACCCTCACGCTATTTATTACCTTTTAAATCACCTCTGGTTAGATGGTATAGCAGGGCTTGAATAGTTGTTCGGCGATGAAATGCCTGTCGCCAAACTACTGATTTTGGCCCATCTATTACATCAGCTGCTACCTCTTCACCACGATGTGCTGGTAGGCAGTGCATAAATATTGAATCCTTTGTGGTCAATCTCATTAAATCATTTGTGACTGCGAAGGGTGAAAGAGCGGATGTTTTCTCAGTCCGATCTGCCTCTGAATCTCCCATGGACATCCAAACATCTGTATAGATAACACTTGCATCTTTTGCAGCAGTTTTTGGATCAGTTATTACTTCAATTTTTGCGCCAGATTTTTTGGCTATTTTATTTGCCTGATCAATAACTGAAGATTTTGGCGCCCATTTGCCAGCCGGAGTTGCCACCACAATATGTGCTCCCATGGTAGCTCCCATAATTAACCAAGCATTTGCAACATTATTACCATCTCCAATATAAACGAACTTACGTTTTTTAACATCTTTTCCAAAATGTTCTCTAATTGTTAACCAATCGGCGAGTAACTGAGTTGGGTGATCATCATCTGTTAGTGCATTAATTACTGGGATAGTGGCGTATTTACCTAACTCATCAACATCTGATTGTGCAAAGGTTCGCACAATTAAAGCGCTACAAAATCCTGAAATAATTTTTGCAGTATCTGAGATAGTTTCCCCTCGACCTATTTGTAGATCATCACCTCTTAAAAAAATTGGTGTTCCACCAAGGTGTGCTACGGCAGTTTCTGAGGCCAACCTGGTTCTAGTTGAGGACTTAGTCATGTAAATAGCGACTGTCTTCCTAGCTAAGCTTTTTTTAGCCGACAGCGGTTGGTCGGCAAACTTACTAGCCGTTGCTAGTAGTAACTCAATATCGGATACAGAAAGATCTGAGGTGCGTAGAAGGTCCTTCAGTGGCTGACTCATTGGTAAATGGTAGGCGATAAAATCTGATTAAGATTTACCCATGGGTTTCCTAGATGATTTACGCGGTAAATCAAGTAAAGGTGGAGTGCTTGAGAAGGAGTTGCTTTCAAGCACTGAAGATGGTGATCATGAGCGATTCTCACATTATGTAGACAAGAGCAAGATCACCGAATCTGCTGTTACTGGTAAACCAGTTCGTGCGTTGTGTGGAAAGAAATGGATTCCAAACCGTGATCCGCAAAAGTTTCCAATTTGTCCAACATGTAAAGAAATTTTTGCGCGCTTAAAGTAAATTCTCAGATAAAACCGATACCCTAAAATTCATGGGATCGCGTAAAATTTTAATAATAACTACTGCGCTTTCCTTTCTGCTCTCAACACTTTCACCAGCAAGTGCTAATAATCCACCAAGAAAAATACTTTCTGGCTGGCTACCTGATTATTCTTTATCAAGAAATCTGCCAACTGTTGAGGGTAATTTAGATTTAATCAAAGACATTTCACCATTTTGGTATGGCTTAACTGGTGAGAGTTCTATAAAAGATAAGTACGCCCTTGGAAAGTACACCACGCCAAAAGAGCAAATAATTGTAAGATTAAAAGCAAATGGAATATTACTGCTACCAACTATTACTGATGATAATAAAAAGTTTGTGCTAGCAAGTCTTTTAGCAAACCCAACTTCAAGAAATAACATTGTTCAAACAATAAAGTCATTAGTACTTAAGTATAATTACGATGGTATTGATTTAGATTTTGAAACTTTTTATACCCAAGATGGCAGATCTAGTTGGGCGGCATTAAAACCAAATTGGATCGCATTTATTAGAGAACTCTCAACTGCTCTACACGATCAAGGAAAACTTTTATCAGTTACTACACCACCTGATTTTGCACCTGAAACTAAAAGGGCTGGTAATTGGATTTACTCATGGGCAGAAATAGGACCATTAATTGATCGGCTTCGAATAATGGCTTATGACTTCTCAACTACTTCACCTGGTCCAATTGGGCCACTGCCATGGACGGAAGATGGCGTTAAGTATGCGATCACTCAGATGCCAGCATCTAAAGTATTTTTAGGAATACCAGGTTATGGCAGAGATTGGATAACTAAAGTTGAAGGTGTTTGTCCAAAAGATTTCACATCATCAGTTGTAGTTGGTGCTAAAGCTGCAGTTATAATGAGGGAAGCGCTAAATCTTGCAGCAAGTAATAATGCATCACCTACTTATAACAGCACGCACGCTGAATCAACTTTTACCTATAAGAAAACCTATGTAGATCCAACTAATTCAGCTAGTTTCTGCACAGCTTCTCGAACTGTTTGGTATCCAGATGAGCGAAGTTATGCCGCTAGAACTAATTTAGTTGGAAAATACCGACTAGGTGGAATAGCTGTCTGGACATTTGGGATGGAAAACACTGCAGCAATTACTGCTGTTAGAGATATTGCTAAATCAATTGCACCAGATCAAGTAATTGGAACAATTTCTACAGATCTTGAGGAGATTGGTTACGGTTCAACCTTTAATCTAACTGGCACATTTAAACTGCCAGATAAAACCCCAGTTTCAGCCCTTAATATCAGATTTGAGATTAAAAATAGTACTGATAGTAATTGGCGTACACTATCTGCAGGTGTCACTGACGCAGCTGGTGTAATTGCACTTCCAGTAATTCTTGGCCAAAAAAGTCAGATCAGATTAGTTTCAGAGGGAAGTTGGGAACGCACCGAAGGAAAAACTATTGAGAAAGTGATCTCAGTTGTGCCAAATGTTTCCTTATCGCTACCAGCCTCTATCAAAGTAGCAACAAGTTATACCGTTTTTGGGCAAGTCTTACCTAAGGTTGCTGGTATTAAATTAGTTGTTAAACAAAATGGAAAATCACTCGGTGAATTTGTTACCGATACAAGCGGTGGCTTCACCTTTGAAACCAAGGCGGCTACTACCGGTCTTGCTACCTATCAAGTAGTAATCACAGCGGGTGAGAAAAATACTGCCGCAATAAGTGATGAGATAAGCATTTTAGTTAGATAATTCACCCATGAGCTCCCAGACCCAATTGGATGAAGAGTTAGATTTAAGTAAGTTCTTTGACAATCTCTGGGTAGCAATTGTTTGGGATGATCCAGTTAATCTAATGAATTATGTGACTTATGTTTTTATTAAATTATTTAACTTTTCAAAAGAAAAAGCCCATAAATTAATGATGCAGGTCCATACTGAAGGAAAAGCAGTTGTTGCATCTGGCACCAGAGAAGAGATGGAACGGACTGTTCAACAACTACACGAGCATGGGCTTTGGGCAACATTACAAAGAGATGATCATGGGCGAGTTTAAGGGATCCTTAAACGGAGGTGATTTATCAGTTGCACTTAGTGATGATGAGCTACATATATTAATTAATTTAGTAGAACAATTACTTGAATTATTAGGAGAGCGCAATTTCACTCACCATTACCAATCCGATGATCCATTTGCGCAATTAATGGCTGCATCTGTTGGAAATCTTGAATCAACAATTGAACAGCCAGAAGATCCTGTTTTGCGCAGACTGTTGCCAAACGCTTACGTAGACCCAGAAAGTGCCGCTGAGTTTCGCAAATACACCGAGAGCTCACTTAGGGTAGTTAAGCAAACCCATTTAATGTGTCTGCGAGAGCAATTAGTTTTCCCGGTAGATCATGAGCTACCTAAGGCAGATATTTCAGTAACAGATCCAACTCAGTGGTTAATTGCAATTAATGATCTGCGCCTTGCCCTTGCAGTTAGGTTAGATATAAAAATAGATAGTTTTGATGAGTATGAGGCAATGAAAGATGACAACCCACAAAAATCACTCTTTGCAGTTTATTTCTGGCTAGGTGGAATTCAAGAGAGTTTAATTAGCCATTTATAAGCGGTAATTAAGGCATAAAAAAACGGGGCCAATCTCTTGGCCCCGTTTCGAATTAACTCAGAAGATTAGTGATCTTCCTTCATTCCCTCTGCTACGGATTTCATCCTTGCAATCTTTAGGATTGTTAGACCAAATACGCACTTCGCCAAAACGTCGGCAATCGTGTAACCGATCTGGCGATTAACAAATGCGCCTGGATCTGTTGCTGATTGACCAAGAATTGGTAGTAGGTATGAAATTGGGTAAACGCCCCACGTACCAATCAAAAGCAAGCGCAAGCGACCAATCGTTGCTGCAACTCCTGCTGGTTGACGATCTAGAGACTTTGAAAGCTCAACGAATAATACGTAAAGAATGTATAGGAAAGGTATTGTTGAAAGAACACCCCATAGAACCTTGGTGTTGTTATCTGTTGAAATCTCACCTGGGTAGCCAAGTGTTGTGCCCCTCGGGGGCCTCAAAGCAAGGCCCCAGCTGGCCCCTGGGGAGCATCGCACCGTCGGGTGGTCAAAGAGGACCCCCCGACACACCTCCCCAAGGGGCATGGGCTTGACTTGGTTGACGACGGG
>SXGQ01714138.1_pt1 | contig 14456 bp, 9 predicted proteins | sample 3178371 | NCBI WGS metagenome assembly SXGQ01 (sample SAMN11356859, study PRJNA531348) | freshwater metagenome | isolation source: freshwater sample F1-20 | place: China: Fuxian Lake, Yuxi | collected 2017-12-25
ATCCTGGCCGCGGCCGCGGCCCTCACGACACTCGCCCATGCGGTGGCCACGAACCGCGGAGCGACGCCCGTCGATGCCACCGGGGTGGCGCTCGCGCTGGCGGCGGCGGCCGCGGGGGCCGCGGCTTCGTCCGCTGATGCGGGCCTGGCTGCCGGCGGCGCGGCAGCATGTTTCGGCGTGCTCGCGGCCGTGGCGCTGGCCGTGGGTGGCAGGCGTTCGTCCGATCCATTCGCTTCGATTCTCCCCGTCGCACCCCGCGACCGTGTTTTCGGCGGCTCGCCGCTCGCCCGGCTGGCGATGGCCTCGACCCTCGCCGCGATGGTGATCTGCTACTTCCTGATTCCCGAGCTCGTGCCCTGGTTCGTGGCCGTTTCGGTCGGCTGGTTCGTGGTGTTGGCCGTGCCGGCCGCGACGCTCGGCCCCGGAGCGGTTGACGCGGAAAACCGCGATCTGCTGGTGCGATCGGCCGCCGGCGTGCCGCGACTGTCCGGGGCGATGCCACATGCCCTCGCGGCGATCGCCGCGTACGCGGCGATCCTCGGCTGGCCGGCCGGCGTGGCGGCGGTGGTCCGGGGCCCCGCCGCCACCGAACCGTGGGGGCCGCTGGTGGCGGTGCTCGCGCTGGTGTTGCTGGCCGTGACAACCGCGGCCAGCGTGTCGCTCGCGTCGAGGTGCCGCGCGAGCGGAGACTCGTCGCTGGCCCTGATTTCGGCGTGGCTGATCGGCACGTGCCTGGCGTGATCCCGCCCTCCAGGGGGCCGGGGGCGAACTCACCGGTGAGGCTCGCCCCCGGGGGCGCCCGCAAGCCCAGACCGCCCCGCCTGCGCAGCCTCTCCCGCTGCCGGCCGGCAACGCAGGTGACGTTTGGCGTTGAGGGTTTCCGGCATTCTTGCGAAACTCCTCAGTCTCTACAGTTTTCCGCGGCGACGGGGAGGAAATCGATCGGCACGCTTTCGCTGATCGTTCGAGTCGAGAAAACCCACCGTCGCACACGATAGATAAGTCACAGCGTTCCAGCGCACCGTCCGCGTTTTCATCGAGGAGTTGTCTCGTGCCAGAAATCACCAATGCCCACCGTCGATGGCTCCGCGCGGTGGCCGTCGTCGTGGGCCTGCACGCGTCGCTCGTGGCCGGCGGCGTCAGCCATGCGGCCGCGTTTCCCGCCAGCGAGACCATCTTCCCCGACACCACGCGGGCCTGGATCAGCATCACCGACTTCCGCGGCCTCCAGGAGCGGTTCGATCGTTCCTCCTACGGCCAGTTGATCGCCGATCCGGCGATGAAGACGTTCGTGGACCACTTCCGCGAGCAGATCTCGAAGAACGGCAAGCAGCGGCTCGCCAAACTCGGGCTCACGCTCGAAGATCTCGAGAAGATCCCCGGTGGCGAACTCGCCGCCGCCGCGATCGAGGCCGAAGCGGGCCGGTTGGCCACGGTGGTCATGGTCGATACCACGGGACACGAAGACGAGGCCAAGGCGGTCGTCGAGCAAATCGGTGCCCGGCTCCTCGAGCAGAAGGCGACGAAGGTTGTGATGCCGTCGGCGCCGCCGCAACTCACCGTCTACGAACTGCCCGCGGATCCCAACGACGTGCGGTCCGATGCGCCGGCCCGTCGGCGTCGCGTCGCCTTCGCACTGGCCCCGCAGGCGCTGATCGTGGGCGACGACGCCCTCCAGGTCGGTCAGGCCTTTGCCGTGCTGGCGCAGGGCCGCAAGGACAGCCTCGCCACGGTCGAGTCGTTCAAGGCGGTCATCGAGCCGTGCGCGAGTCAGGTGCCGAAGGCTTCGGCCCCGGTTCGCTGGTTCGTCGACCCACTCAAGTTTGCCGTGGCCTATCAGGCCAGCAACCCGCCCCGCGAGAAGCGGAAGGGCCCCGACTACGTCGCCATCCTCGGTCGCCAGGGATTCGACGCCGTGAAGTCGGCCGGCGGCGTGCTCGTGCTCAGCGAGGGCAGCCACTCCCTGCGACATCACTCGATGATCTACGCGCCGCCGCTGCCGGGCCGCGACCCCGACGCGGTGGAGCGATTCGACCTCGCCGCCCGGATGCTGCGGTTCCCCAACGCCGCCTCCATGGGACCGCCCGCCTGGGTGCCGCGTGACGTGTCCGGCTGGGCCGCGCTGCGGTGGGACGTCAAGACGGCGTTCAAGTCGGCCGAATCGCTCGTCGACGACGTCGTCGGCGACAAGGGTGTGTTCGACGACGTGATCGCCTCGCTCAAGGAGGATCCTGACGGTCCGCAGATCGACGTCGAAGCCGACCTCGTCGCCTGCCTCGGCGAGCGGGTGTCGATCATCACCGACCACGTCGATCCGATCGGCACCGACTCCGAGCGGCTCGTGATCGCGATGGAGGTGGCCGACGAGGCCCGGGTGGCGGCCACCGTCGCGAAGGTCATGAATGCCGACAGCGACATGCAGAAGATCGACATCAACGGCCAGACGGCCTGGGAGCTCATCGACCACTCGATGGCCATCCCGAAGCTCGAAGTGGAGACCCCCGGCGGCGCCGTCACGCACGCCGACCATGACCCGGGTGACGAGGCCCATCGCCGTCGCCAGCGGCTCCGCGAGAAGGAGGAGAAACTCCTGCCGCACTCCACCGTCACGGTGGCCCAGGGTCACCTGCTGATCGCCTCGCACCGTGACATTCTCGAACGCGTGCTGTCGGCCAAGGGGGGGCCACTCGCGGCGGATCCGGAGTATGCCGCCATCCAGACGGAACTCGCCACGTTCGTGTCAGGCGGCTCCGCCGCCCGCGGGTTTGGCCGGGAAGACGAGTCGATCCGGCCGATGTACGAACTCCTGCGGCAGGGAGCGATGCCCAAGTCGAAGAGCCTCACCGCCCAACTCCTCAACGACCTGCTGGGCGACGGCAAGCCCGGCTCCGTGCGGGAGCAGCGGATCGACGGCAGCACGCTGCCCGACTTCGAGACGGTGCGGCGCTACTTCGGCACGTCGGGCATGGTGATGGAGACCCGTTCCCAAGGCTGGTACGTGGTGGGTGTCACGCTCCCGCGGTCGCAGCAGGCGGAAGTCGCCCGTCGCCCGGAGGAGCCGGCCAGCAGGTAGGTCACTCCTTGCCGCGGCGGGCCGAGTCGACGACGGCCCAGAACGGGTGCTGCCGATCGCTCCGCAGGCGGATGTCCTCGAGCATCACCTGCAGGTCGGGCGTGGGCTGTCCCTTGAAGAGCCGCTGGCCGTCGAGCGTCACCGTGACCGGTCGGGTGAAGTCGAGGAGTTCGGGCGAGAGCCAGATCCGCACCCGCTCGGCCCCGCAGTGCACGGCCAACGAGTTGGTGGCACCCACCTTCGCCTCGATGCGGAAGGGCCGCACTCCCGTCGCCGGAGGCCACTGCTCCGGCAGCACGACCGTCCGCGGCGGCAGCCCCTCCAGTTCGACCCACCAGAAGAACCGGTCCCAGGGACGCATGGTCACCGTCTCGATCTCCTTGGGAAAGAAATCCCGCCGCTTGCGGCCCATCCAGTCGAAGATGCGGATGAGCTCGTCGGAAAAGTGCTCGTGTCCGCGGCCGCGGTATTCGACGTAGGTGGCGTCGTAGGCCTTGGTGAAATAGCGGTCGAGATCGGCGGCGTTGCGCCGCACGGCATCGAGATCGAGCTCGCCGCCGACGGCATAGACCGGCAGTGTCTTGGCGTTGGGCCAGTAGTGGTTCACGTAGCGTCCGGCCGACGGGCCGATCATGATCAAGCCCGCCCAGAGATCGGGATGGGCGAGGCCGATGTCCCAGGCGGCGTCGGCTCCCAGCGAGTGGCCGGAAAGATAGACGCGGTCGGAGTCGATCGAGAACCGCCGCATCGCCTCGCGGAGCGACCCGAGCACGGCGGCGTGCTCGCGGGGTGAGTAGTCGTAGGCCGACTGGTGAGGCTGTCCCCACGCCGGTGCCACCACGATGCAGCCGTGCCGCGTCGCCTGGCCCAGCCGCGTGCCGTCGGGACCCGGCATCCCGGCCCACCATTCGATCTGGTTGAGCGGAGTGGTCCAGGCCGCATGCAGGGAGACGATCACCGGATAGCGCCGCAGCGGGTCGTATTCCGGCGGCACCTGCACGAGGCAGCTGACGCTCGCCCCTCCCTCGAGTCCGGGCACGGTGAGTTCGTACAGCCCGGGCGAGACGGCCTGGGGCGGATCGAGCGGCGGCCGCATCCGCGCGGCGAGGGCGGCGATCGTGGCCGGATCGCCCGCCTCCTCCCCCCGCAGCCGTACGAGGATCGCGTCGCGGGCCGGCTGATCGGCCGCCCGCAGGTAGTCGCGGACGAGACCACGGCACCGCGCGGCCGAGAGCGCGACTTTGAGATTGTCGTTGGCCGCGACCGCCCCCTGGAGCCAGCCGCTGATCGCGATCGCGACGGCGCGGTCTGCGGGAACGGCGGGGTCGGCCCCCACGCGGTCGAACGTCGCGAGTCGTTCGAGCGACGTGAAGGAGAGTTCGCGCTGCATTTCATCGACGATGGCCCCGGCCTCGGACCGCTGGCCGACTTCATCGATGGCGGCGAGCCGCTCGCGGACGCGGGCCATCAAGCGGGACGCGAGATCGCGACGGTCGCGGTAGCGGTCGCGGGCCTCGCGGACGGTCTCGAGGAGCTCGCCTCCGATCTCGTCGGTGGGGAAAGCCTCCAGCATCCTGATCGCGAGCCTGTCCTGCCCCGCCCGGCCCCGCAGCGCGATCTCGTCGAGCATCCGGGTCGCGGCGAGCTGCGTGACGGTGCGGCGTTCCTTCGCGAGGTCGGCCAGATCCGGAAAGTCCGCGAGCACGTCGTCGAGCTCCTTCCGGGCATCGTCATACCGCTCGCCCTGGAGCAGCAGCCGGACGACCCGCAGCCTCTCGTCGGCGTCGGTGCGGTCGATGTGCTGCGCGATCACCCGTTTGAGCACGTCGGGCGGGATCGAGGTGGTCGCCAGCCGCATGTCGAGCAGCAGCGGCTTCTCCGTCTGCACCCCCTCGATCCGGGTCCACCGCGGGGTGATCTCGGTGATGCCCTGCACCACGTCGATGCGTCCGGCGTTCGTTGCCAGCGTGAGAATCCGCCTGCCGAAGTTGTCGAAGGGAGTGGTTTCGAGGATCCCCCCCACACCGGCGATCCGCCGGCCGTTCTCCGGAATCCGCTGGGGGATCTTCACCCGCTCCATGCCCGGATCGACCGGCGCCTCCTCGACCTTGACGGCCTTGCGCTTGGAGACCATCGTCCGCGTCAGCTCGTCGTCGCACATCAGGATCGGCTCGCCGGAGGAGCCGCCACCGGTCTCCGCCAGCGGATCGACCGCGACGCCGGGCAGCCGGGCAAACCGGCCTTCGAGCACGCGGCCGTCCGCCAGCTCGACGCGGTCGGCGAGGGCGGGCGGTGCGACGATGATCCACGCCGCCAGCAGGGCGAATGCGGGCCCGGGGCGCCGCGATCGGGGTGGCGTGGCAGTTCCAGACGCGTCCATGCGAGGGGCTCCCGGCGGCGTCGAACCGCCGAGTCACCAGCGGAGCAAATGGGCGGCTGCCGCTCGGAGGAGTGTAGCAGCCCCGGCGTCAACGGGGGCCGGGCAGCTCCGGAATGGAGAGGGACAGGCAGTGCAGTCCGCCCCGCTTCGCGACGATCTTCGACGAGTCGATGCCCACCACCCGCCGCTCGGGAAACGCCCGGCGGTAGATCTCCAGTGCCTGCCGGTCGAGTTCCGGCGAGAAGTCGGGAAACTGCGGCACGAGCAGCACGTCGTTGCCGTAGACGACGTTGGTGTACGAACGCCAGGAGCCATCCCGCGCGGCCGGCTGGCGGATGCGGACGATCTCCAGGGGCCGTCCGTCTTCGGTGATGATCTCCGACAGCATCTTGGCGTTGGCATCCATGCGGGCCGCGTTGTCCCGATCCTCCCCGGGATCGTAGGCGGCGAGAAAGGCCGTGTGCGGGCCGCCGATGTTGAGGAACAGGTCGATGTGGCCGGTCGTCTCGCCGGTGATGGGCAGGATGTAGGACCACTTGCTGAAGCCGAAGTACCGGTTCAGCATCCTTCCGATGGCGGGGGCGTCCTGCCCGTGTTCCTTGTTTTGATCGATGAGCGTCGTTGAACTGATGCACAGCCCGCGGCCGTTGGAGAGGCAGTTGCCCCCCTCCATCACGAGATGACAGTGGGCGATCTTCATCCCGAACGTCGCGGCGAACGCCATCGGCAGCTGGTTTTCGACCTCGCGGCCGGGCACCCTGTATTCGAAGTCGACCACGTGCGGCCCGCCATCGACGACGAACCGCGGGCCGAAGTCCTGCACCCACATCGAGGCCGCGGGCCACAGGAAGAAGCGAATGGTGCCGGCCTCCAGGTCCCGTGAGCGGAGGAGATCGAGCGTCTGCTGCTCCTGCTCGGGCTTCGAGATCAGGGCGATGATCCTGGTCCGGCCGGCGAGTGCTGCAACGATCTCCGCCAGCGTCTCCGGATGGTGTTCGATGAGTTCATTGACCCCGAGCAGGAGGGCGTCCTTCTTCTCGAACTCGCCCGGCACCCGGCCGGCGGCTCCGTCATCGAGCGCCGGACCGAAGCCGCGCCCCTGATCAACGGCAACTTTTTGCGGACTGTCCCGGAGCAGGGGCACCGCGTCCGGAGACGACCGTAGACCGGAGCCCACGCACAGCATGGCGACGACCATCCCGGCTCGGGAGCCTCGCCGCCTCAGGCGGGAAAGAACGGAGGGCATTGGCGGCCGGTTCGGATCAAGGTGCGGAGCATGGAGGGCGGGAGGGCCGGAGATTATCCCCAGCGGGGCTGCGCGGCAACCGCCGTGGCCGCTGCCCCTGCCGACACTCCGGTGTGGCCGGTCGCGCTGTCGGGATGCTGAGGCGGCGATTCTCATCGCCCCTGGAGCCGGCGGTGAATCCTCCCCCCACCACCCGAGCACGGGCGATTCTTGACCCCCATCCCGCGGCCCGTGACAATCCAGGGCATCCGGTGGGCGTTGTTTCCGACCCGGCCCCCTCCCCTCTGGCCGTCAGGCAGCCGATGTACCGCGACCGAATCAGACGCTGCCTGGCCTGGGGCTTGGCAGCGACCCTCCTGCTGCCGATCACGCTGGCGGTGGTGCTGGGGCTGGGTGGGTTGTTGGGCGGTCTCGGCGACGCGCCCGGGGCGGCGGTTTGCGGCCGCATCGGCATGGTCCTCGGAGCCGTCTGGCTCGCGTCGATCATCGCCACCACGGTCGTCAACGCGGTCGCCCTGCTGGACGGACGGGGCGAACCGCGGAAGCGGCGGAAAGACCGCTCCCGGAGGCGGCGGCGCACCCGCCGCGACCAGCGCGGCCTCCCTGGCCTTGGAGAAGCCCTCCCCGAGCGGCTCTCCTGATCGCAGTGGCTGGCCGTGACAGGCATGCGCGGCGGGGCCTATGCTACTCCGCATGAGATCGCAGTCGCCGCCATGCGGGGCCTGGGCCCCGATTCGTTCGTGGTTTCATCCCGGCTCCTTGGTGGGCGCGTGCTGCCTGCTCCTCCTGGCCGGCGGGTCGCCGAGCGGCCACGCGGCCGACCCGCCTCCCGCATCCGCCCGGGAGATCCGTGAGCGGATCGATGCGGCGGCGAAGTTGCATGCGGGCGGTCAGGACGACGCGGCGGTTTTGGCGCTCGCCGAGGGCATCGTCGGACTCGAGGCGATGGCGGCGATGCCGCGGCCACCGGCCGGCTTCAAGGTGCTCGCCGACCGGGCCGAGGGGGTGCGCCGCAAACTGGATCAGGCCGGCGCGGACGTGTCGATGCTCTCGATCCCCTCGCCGGCCCCGCCGGCCGCGCCGGCGGGGGCAGCGGCGCAGCAAAAGCCCGTGGTCGGCGGCAAGTCGGCCGTGTCGTTTGCCCGGGACGTGGCCCCGATCCTGGCCAGATCGTGCGGCGGCTGCCACATCGCCGGTCGCAAGGGCGACTTCCAGATGGTGTCGTATGACGCCCTGATGCGATCGGGAATGGTGCAGCGTGGCGCCGGTCAGGCAAGCCGGCTCGTGGACGTGATCCTCACCGGCGACATGCCCCGCGGCGGCGGCAAGGTGACGTCGGACGCCGTGGCCACGCTCGTCAAGTGGATCGACGCCGGCGCGGTCTGCGACGCCGACCCGATGGTCGGCATCGACGTCCTGGCCCGCGGTGCCGCGTCTCCGCCGGCCGCCGTGCCCGCCGCCGCGATCGCCGCCGTGCCGCTCAAGCCCGGCGACGTTTCGTTTGCCGCCGAGGTGGCCCCCCTGCTCTCCAAAAACTGCCTGGGATGTCACGGTGGCGGCGAGACACAGGCCAATCTGAGCATGGCGACCTTGGCATCGCTCATGCGCGGCGGCCGCGGCGGCCCCGCCGTGGTGCCTGGCAAGGGGGCCGAGAGCCTGCTGGTGAGGAAGCTTCGCGGCGTCGGCATCGAGGGCCAGCGGATGCCGCTCAACAAGAATCCCCTCCCCGATCCCGACATCGCCCTGATCGAGAAATGGATCACGCAGGGGGCCCGGCTCGACATGCTCACGGGAGCCACACCGCTCGACAATGTCATGGCCGCCGGACTGACGAAGCGGCTCTCCGACGCGGAACTCGCCGCGCGGCGGTCAGCTGCAGGCGAGAAACTCTGGCGGCGTGCGATCCCCGAAGAGCAGCCGGTCGTCCTGGCTCGCAAGGGTGTGTGCGTGATCGGCAACCTGTCCGAGGCCCGCATGGACGCGCTTGGCGACGTCGCGGAGAAGGTGACGGGCGACGTGCGGGACGAACTCGTCGCCGACGGTCCGCTGCTCAAGGGGGGCGTGGTGCTCTACGCGGTGAATCAGGCCTTCGACTACTCGGCGATCTGGCAGAACGTGGTCGGGGCCGAGCGTCCCAGGGGGATCGTGAACCACGCGGGTGTGGTCGGCGACGTGGTCTACGGGGCGATGCTCGCGCCCACGACGGAGTCTGAAGACGACCTCGCTGCGACGATCGCCGAATCAGTGGCCGCGGCCGCCTGTGCCGGCCGCAACGTGCCCGCGTGGTTCAGCCGCGGCGCGGGCCGCTCGGTGGCCGCACGCATCGCCCCCAAGTCGTCGATCGTGCAGCAATGGAAGCGGGATGGAGCGTCGGCAGTGTCGAGGCTCGGCTCGGCGGCCGATTTTTTTGCCGGGCACTCCGACCCGGCGGCCGCCGCGGTCGCCGCCGGCGGATTCGTGGGGGCCATCGCCGGCGGCAACAAGCTCCCGCTCATGCTCGCGACCCTCGACAAGGGCGTTCCCTTCGAGGAGGCCTTCGCCCGGGTCTTCAAGGCCACGCCCGCCCAGGCCTTCGAGAAGTGGGCAGTCCGCTCGGCTCGGTAGGCCGCCCATCGGGGGAACGCGGGGCGATACGTTTTCCACCGCGATGCCGTGGTGTCGCGTGATGCGGAGAGCTCGTTGTAAAAAAACCGGGGTGGCCTTGGATTCCAGGGCATGTGATCCGCTACGGCATGACCGAAGTCATGCCCGACGGCAGGACACGCGACCGGAACCAATCGTTTTGGCCCCCAACGAGCCTTGGTAAGAGCTCACCGGCAAGGATCGACCTCATCACGAACATGACAGAAAACGTATCGCCTCGCATTCCCTCTGCTCCAGTGTAGGGCTACCCGCGTGGACGTCGAGTGCCGGGCAGGGCGGCGTGAAAATCAGCCGGGGACGGCGGCGACGGAGTGCGCGGCCGTCATCGAGCGGGAGCCCCTGCGGCTGGAGCGGACAACGCCCGCCTGATAGCATCGTCCCCGTTTCCCACCGGCATCCATTCCCATGACCGCCCGCTGGCTGCTCCTCGCCGTTCCCGTCGCGTTCGCGCTCGCGTGGCGGGAGGCGCCGCCGCTCGCGGTCTTCGCCGCCGCGCTCGTCGCCATCGTGCCGCTCGTGGGCCTCATGGGCGACGCCACCGAGCGACTCGCCGCCCGCTTGGGGCCGACGGTCGGCGGCCTGTTCAACTCGACCCTCAACAATCTCCCCGAGCTGATCATCGGCGGGGTGGCCCTGTCGAACGGGCTGGCGCCGGTCGTCAAGGCGTCGCTCACGGGGGCCATCCTCGCCAATCTGCTCCTCGCCCTGGGCATCGCCCTGATCGCCGGCGGCCTCACTCCTGGGGAGCAGAAGTTCGATCCGCGGCGGCTCGCGGTGAACGCGTCGATGCTGTTGATTTGCGCGTTCTGCTTCATCGTGCCCGCGATGTTCAACATCGGCACTCCCGACGGCACCCGTGACCTGTCGTTCGAGATGTCGTTCGTCCTGATCGGGATGTACGTCATGAACGTGGCCACGACGCTCTTCGGCGGCGGCGGGGGCACGAATCTGCCGCAGGATCAGCCGCTGGACGTCCTCGACGATGCCGAGCCCGTGTGGCGGACCGCGCTGGTGCTCGTGGCCGCCGCCGGCTGCCTGGGGGTGGTGACGGAGATCCTCAGCCATGCGCTCGAGCCCGCGGCAAAGCAGCTCGGCCTGTCGAAAACCTTCAGCGGCCTCGTCCTGCTGGGGGGCGCCGGCAGCCTCGGAGAGGTGCTTTCCGGCTACCACTTCGCCCGTCGGGGAAAGCCGTCGCTGGTGCTCGCCGCCAGTGTCGGCTCGACGATCCAGTTGGTGCTGCTGGTCGCTCCGCTGCTGGTCTTCGGGGGCAGGCTGATGGGGCAGCCGATGGACCTCGCGTTCACCGGCTTCGAGGTGGTGGCGATCGTCCTGGCGACGGTGATCGCCCGCGATCTGATCCAGGAGGGCAAGTCGAACTGGTTCGAGGGCTTCCTGCTCCTCGGCGTCTACGCGATCCTCGCGATCGGCTTCTACCACCTGCCCGAGTGAGCAAGCGACCGCGGCGCACAGGAGGCGAAGGCGGCGGCCTATTCGTCGCGGAGATCGCGGTTGTGGGGTTCCATCGACTTCGTGTTCCTCTCGATGGCCATCACCACCGTCTGGCGGCCGCCGCCGTCGGGAACGCTGGCGACGATCGGCAGCACCTGCCGCTTGTTGGGCATGTCCACCCGGACGCGGAAGGTGCCGTCTGGCTGCACCTTGACGGGCTCGCCCTGCAGCGTCACGTAGGCGTCGGGCCTGGTCGCACCGTAGACGATGAGTTCGGCATCGACCTCCAGTTGAAAACCGACGGGAGACTCGTCGTCTCCCTCATCGGCCGCCGGTTGCGAGCGGCTGACCGCCGGCGGGCCCATGGGCCGCCGGAGCCGTTCCTCGAAGAGTTCTTGGAGTTCGGTGCTGTTGTTCTCGGCCGAGAATCCGCCGCTCATCGCGTAGATGCGGTCGCAGTCGTCGACGATCTCGCCCCAGTGGGAATCGAGCGTGTCGCACTGCGAGGCCGCCGGTGTCGAGACGGCGTTGCTCCGCACCAGCGAATGAAACCGTCCCGTGGCCGTCAGGTAGCCGAGTTCGACCCGGCAGCGCAGCGGCTCACGGATGTCGATGAACCAGTTCTTCACCCCGCCGTGCACGCGGATCTCGCGGACAACCTGCTCCGAGGGCGATCCCTGCATGCCCGATTCGATCCGCAACACCCGCAGCGTGGGTTGCGCCCCGTGCCATTCCTGGCCGAGGGCCGATTGGGCACGCTCGATGCTCCGCGCGCCGACTTCCCAGAAGGCGTGGAGCCAATGCGGGCCGCGGACCATGAGCACCATGCGGTCGCGGGCCGCCCGCTTGCTGCGGCCGCCCTCGGGAGGAGTGGCGAGGCTCTTGGCCTTCGCAAGCCGCTCGCGGGCCTCGGCGATCCGCCGGGAAACCTCGGCGGAATGGGCGACCGCCACGGCCGGGCCGCCCGCCCCTGGGGCCGGCTTCACCCGCAAGGCGACGTCCCCGCCGGGCCGAGCCGGCGAGCGTCGCGTTTCGGGAACCAGGGCCTTCTTCGCCTTGTTCACCAGCGCCTTGATGAGCTGGTCCTTCCGCATCGCATGCCAGCCGGCGACGCCGTGCTGCTTCGCGAGACGGGCCAGATCCCGGACCGGCTTTTCCTTGAGGCTTGCGGACGTCATGCGGCGCGTGCTCCGGCGAACAACCCTTGCCCGGACGCGGCGAATCCCGCGGATAACGCTGCGCCCTGCTCACCAGCGAGGCTAACGAGAAACCCCGGCACAAGCAAATTTTCGGCACTTCCCGCCGGGCCGGAAGTCTTTTGGCAGCAGGGTTTTGCGTTACGAAAACCGGGCTACGAAACGCCGTTCAGTCGCCGCGGAGCTTGAGGCCCCGCTCGGTGAGCTTTTCACGAACCTCGTTGAGGCTCGTGACGCCGAAATTCTTGCACTCGAGCAGATCCTCGGCCGTCCGCCGCACGAGGTCGCCGATCGAACTGATGCCGAGTTTGTTCGTGCACTTCCGGGCCCGCACCGAGAGGTTGAGTTCGGTGATCGGCAGCGCGTAGATCTGCTGCTCGTCGGCCGAAGGCTCGATCGGCTCCGGCTCCACCACGTCGGCCTGCGGGGCCGGCGCGGCGATCTGGCCGAGCGACAGGCCCTTCGAGGCCAGCATCTCCTTGATCTCGACGAGGCTTGTCTCGCCGAAGTTCTTGCTGGCGAGGATCTCCTCCTCGCTCGTCCGGGCCAAATCGCCGAGCGTGTGGATGCCCATCTTCTGGAGGCAGTTCCGGCTCCGCACGGAGAGTTCGAAGTCGCTCACCGGCAGGCTGAGCACCTGATCGAGGCGGTCGCGGTGCTTGGCCTCCTGCTCGTCGAGCTTCAGGTCGCCCGAGGCCGAGGAATCCTTGAGGAACAACCGTGCGCGGGGGTGGTCGGGATAGGCCTCGAGAACACGGCGGTAGCACTGCTGTGCCTTGGCGAACTCGTCCTTGTCCTCGTACATCAGCCCGAGGTTGATGAGCGAGCCGACGGTCGCCGGATACCTGGCGAGCGACCGCTCGTAGTATTCGCGGGCCTCCTCCTCGTTGCCGACCCGGTCGGAGATCACTCCCATGAGGAACAGGGCGCCGGGATGACCGGGGTCGATGGCGAGCGCCTTTTCCAGGGCTTTGGCGACCTCCTCCGGACGTCCGCCGGTGTCGGTCAACAGGCCGGCGCGGGCCGTCCAGTAGTCGGCCGAAGAGTCGCCCGAACCGCCGAGGCCGTCGAGGGCCTTCTGAGCCTCGGCGATCTTGTCGGCGGAACGCAACGATTCGGCGGAGGCGGCCACGCAGGTCGCCGCGTCGTATCCCGCCTTGCGGGCCGATTCGAAGAGTTCGCAGGCCTTCTCGTGGGCGCCCTCGGCGACATGGGCGAGCCCCTGATGAAACAGCGCCAGCGCGCCGCCGTCGGCTGACTTGAGCGTCTCGAGCGCCTCGCGGGCCTTGCCCAGCAGCCGCTGACAGACGCCCAGCTTCACCGATGCGGCCGGGCTCCGCTCGGAAGCCGACTCGAGTTCGCGAACGGCGGCCCGCAGGTCGCGGTGTGCGGCGGCATCGGAGCCGAGCACTTCCACGACGGCCCGAACCTCGGACGGACCGAAAGGCCCGTTGCCGGTGATCAGATCGCGGATGTCGATTCGGGCGGTGGCAACCATTGAATGAATATCCTCGCGTTTGGGAACTGTGCGGATCGCGGGATCCGCCGAGAGCCAGCGGCGGGAGTCGAACCCGCAACCCCCGCATTACGAATGCGGTGCTCTGCCAATTGAAGCTACGCTGGCGGCATGCCGTGGCACGGGGGCGGCGGCAATTGACGCCGCCCACAGCCCCGCAAAACTAGCGCACAAACCCGGTCATCGTCAAGAGTAGCCCGTTTTTCCAGCCTCCCCACGCATTGGCCGGCTGCAGGGGGAAAAGAAAAAGTGGGGTCTCCGACCCGACAGGAGCACCCTGCCATGGGCGTGCGGGTCAGGGGCAAGGCGACCGCACGCCCGGAAAAGGTCGGAGACCCCACCTTGGATTTCCAAGCGTGTGGGACGGCGAAGCAGGCCGGGGCCTCCTTCACCATGGCTCAGGGAATGCACGCGGCGTGCCAAAGTCCGAGGGGTGTTTTTCACGAGTTTTTGTCATTTTCCCCGAAAACGCGGCGTTTGATTTTGCGCAGCGCGCCGCATTTCGCGGCGCTCCGATACCATTCAACGGCGGATCGTTTTTCTCTTGCCTCGCGGAGCCGTCCCCCGTGAATCCCAGACTCCCGGTCCTCATCGGCCGCCATCGGTGCGGCCCCGGTCAACCGCTGGTCGTGATCGCCGGACCGTGCGTGATCGAATCGGCCGAGCTCTGCCTCCGGATTGCCGAGAGGCTCACCGTGATGGCGTCGCGGCTGCCGATTCAGGTGGTGTTCAAGGCGTCGTACGACAAGGCCAACCGCACCAGCGGCAGTGCCTTTCGCGGGCCGGGCATCGATGCCGGGCTGGCGGTGCTCGAGCGGGTGCGGGCCGCGACCGGACTGCCGGTGACCACCGACGTGCACCTGCCCGAGCAGGCGACGGCGGCCGGGCAGGTGTGCGACATGCTGCAGATCCCCGCCTTTCTCTGCCGGCAGACCGACATCCTGCTCGCGGCC
>SXGQ01733686.1_pt1 | contig 14456 bp, 15 predicted proteins | sample 3178371 | NCBI WGS metagenome assembly SXGQ01 (sample SAMN11356859, study PRJNA531348) | freshwater metagenome | isolation source: freshwater sample F1-20 | place: China: Fuxian Lake, Yuxi | collected 2017-12-25
GCCAATCAAACGCAAATGCGGGGCTCTGGCGGGCTGATGTTGGCGGGCAAATTGTTGAAGCTCAACCCCGCTGGATCCAAAGCCAAAACAACAGCATTAGGCAACTGCCAAGCCCAAATCGTGGCTGGAGTGCACCCCGTTGGCAAAGCGATAGCAGCCAATCCGGTAAAGGGGTACAAGCCAAGGGGCTTAAGCAAGCTTTGGGCTTGCAATCTGAAAATGCGGCTTCCAAAGTATTTAGCCTCAGCAAGGGGGCCAGTGTTGCTGAAAAAGAGGAGTTGATCTGCGCCGTTTATCGCCAGCTTTTAAATCGAATTCCCTTTGCTTCAGAGCGATTGATTGAAGCCGAATCAAAATTTTGCAACGGCCAAATCGACGTTGCAAAATTTGTAGCCCAAGTGGCCGCAAACGATTTATTTCAACAAAGGCTCTGGTTGATGACCCCAATGGCAGCTGCAAGTGCAGCCCACATGGCCCTACTTGGTAGAGCTCCAGAAGCCGCTGAGGCAACTGCATTTCTTAGCGGCCGAGCCCAAATGGGGCAGGTAAAAGCAATTGAGGCAGTGCTCAATTCAGCTAGCTACAAAACAAGTTTTGGTGCAAACACCGTTCCCTACCTCAAGGGCCTCGGCAGCCAGCCAGGAATGGCCCTGAGCAGCCTTGTGCGCACAGCAACTCTCTACGGCGGCAACGGGGGGCTAACCCCTGCAATTAAGCCAAACTAAAAATAATACTAATCCCCCCAACTAGATCGGCTTATTTGTTTTCAACAGTATTAGGGAAATAGTATCAATAACTTCCTTCAAAGCTCCTGCGAGCAAAGGGATCTGCTTGGCTATTTAGGCACCAAGGGCCGTGAAGAACTGTTACCGCAATCCGGGAAATCTTCAGTAACTGCCGCAGAATGCATTGGTGATCAGGCACACTGATCCAGCAACCGGCTAAGGCTGGAAGCACCCAAACCCACAGGATCCCGGCCTCCGCTTTGGTGGCCGCTTGCTTCGAGGCAGAACTGCATGAGCATCGTCTCCAACTCGATTATCAACGCGGACGCTGAGGCCCGCTATCTCAGCCCTGGCGAACTCGACCAGATCAAGGCTTTCGTGACCGGCGGCCAACGCCGTCTTCGCGTCGCCCAGGTCTTGGCCGAAGGTCGCGAGCGGATTGTGAAGCAGGCCGGCGGCGCGTTGTTCCAACGTCGTCCAGACGTCATTTCCCCAGGCGGAAACGCCTATGGCGAGGAGATGACTGCTACCTGTCTGCGCGACATGGACTACTACCTTCGCCTTGTCACCTATGGAGTGGTGGCAGGTGATGTCACACCGATTGAAGAAATCGGGGTGATTGGCGCCAAAGAAATGTACAAAGCCCTTGGCACTCCCCTTGAGGCCATGGCCCTTGCCGTGCGGGAGATGAAGAGTGCCGCCATGGGTCTGCTCAGCGGAGCCGATGCCGAAGAAGCTGGCTCTTACTTCGACTACGTAATCGGCGCCCTCTCCTGAGGCCCGAACGCTTTCACCACTTCACCCTCAGGGATCCATGCAAGACGCGATCACTAACGTCATCAACCAATCCGATGTTCAGGGCCTTTACCTGGACACCAACGCCATGGGGCGCCTTGAGCAGTACTTCACCAGTGGTGAACTGCGGGTGCGTGCTGCCACCACCATCAGCGCTAATTCCGCCGCCATCATCCGTGATGCGGTAGCAAAGGCCCTGCTTTATTCAGACATCACCCGTCCCGGCGGGAACATGTACACCACCCGTCGCTATGCAGCTTGCATCCGCGACATGGATTACTACCTGCGCTATGCCACCTACGCCATGTTGGCTGGGGACACATCAATCCTTGATGAGCGGGTTCTGAATGGCCTCAAGGAAACCTATAACTCCCTAGGTGTTCCCATCGGCGCAACGGTTCAGGCGATCCAAGCCATGAAGGAAGCCACAGCATCCCTAGTGGGCTCAGATGCTGGCCGTGAAATGGCCGTTTATCTCGATTACATCTGCTCCGGCCTCGGCAACTGAGCAGGAGCTCCCCCTCACCTAGGAGCCCCATGCGCCTCTTTAAAATCACTGCCTGCATCCCCTCTCCCGAAAAGGTGAGAACCCAAAGGGAATTGCAAAACACCTACTTCACCAAGTGGGTGCCCTACGAAAGCTGGTTTGCTGAACAGCAGCGAATCATGAAACAGGGTGGAAAAATACTCAAAGTTGAATTGGTTACCGGTAAGCGGCAAACCAATGTGGGCAACTAAAAAGCTGCTTCAACGTCTAAAAAAGCCCGGTTCAGCCGGGCTTTTTTTTGTCCCTCATTAATGGCAAAAAAGCCACAGCGGCGGCTGAATGAGTTATCAAGCAATTAATAGGCATGGCCAGGGTTAGCAGCCATTCATCTGCGGGGTTATTGCCTTTACAACTCAATCTTTGGCCAGCTGAAACGCGTTTGTTATTCGGCCTCATAGTGGCCTGGAGCGCTTTTGGCTTAATGGTGCTGGCATCTGCCAGCTGGTGGATTTCTGCCCGAGAGATGGGCGATGCCCTCTACACGATTAAGCGTCAATTGATTTGGTTGGTGGCTGGTTGGGGCTTGTTTTTTGTGATCATCCGTTCGCCCCTAAGGCGTTGGTTGCGCTTGGCGGCCCCTGCCCTGCTGGTGGGAGGGGCCATGATCGCCCTCACCTTAGTAATGGGAACAACAGTTAATGGTGCTAGCCGCTGGTTGGTGATCGGGCCGATTCAGTTGCAACCCACTGAACTAATCAAACCCTTTGTGGTGCTGCAAGGGGCCACTTTGTTTGCCCATTGGCGCCGTTTAGGGGTGGAACAACGGCTGCTTTGGCTTGCCGTATTTGGCGGTTTAATTCTGCTAATTCTCAAACAACCAAATCTCAGCACCGCTGCCCTCACAGGCCTTTTGCTTTGGTTAATCGCCTTGGCATCGGGTTTACCTTTGCCTTGGCTGGTGGGCAGCGCCGGTTTAGGCGGGGTGGTTGGCACCATAAGCATCCTGGCCAATGAATACCAACGCCTCCGGGTTACATCTTTTCTTGATCCCTGGAAAGATCCCCAGGGCAATGGTTATCAGCTAGTTCAAAGCCTTTTGGCGATTGGCTCCGGTGGTGTAACAGGCACTGGCTATGGCCTTAGCACCCAGAAACTTATGTATTTGCCGATCCAAACAACAGATTTCATCTTTGCTGTGTATGCAGAGGAATTTGGTTTTGTTGGTTCTTTAGTGCTGTTGTTATTTCTTGCAATATTTGCAGTTGTGGGTTTGCAAGTTGCCATGCGGGCCAGAAGCAACCAAACCCGTTTGGTTGCAATTGGCTGCACCGCCTTATTGGTGGGGCAGTCGCTTATGAACATCGCCGTAGCGAGTGGAGCAATGCCCACCACAGGCTTACCGCTGCCATTGGTTAGCTACGGCGGCAACTCTCTACTAGCAAGCCTGGCAACGGCAGGTTTATTGATCCGTTGTTCGCTGGAATCCAGCGAACAACATGCCTGATGGCCCAATGGATAGGCTGAAGGGGTGGATTTATCCCTCACCATTTCTGATCTAGCTCGCGCCAGCGAGCAGCTGTTGAAAGGTGGCTTGCAAAATCCAGGACCCGGAACTTTTGCCTTGGTTTTTGGCGCTGGCCTACTCACCAGCCTTGGCCCCTGCAGTTTGTCTTTATTGCCTGTGAGCCTTGCCTACTTGGCTGGATTTGGCACTGAAGAAGCAGAAGCAGAAGCAGCGCCTCGCAGCCCCTGGCAACGCAGTTTTGGCTTTTGCTTTGGGGTGGTGGCAGCTTTGGTTTTGCTTGGCACTGCGAGCGCCCTACTGGGCAGTCTTTATGGCCAAACACCAGAGGGCATATCTGTTTTGGTGGCCCTGCTGGCTGTGTTAATGGGACTCAATCTGCTCGGCTTAGTGCCCTTGCGCTTGCCAGCGGGCCCTGATCCGGAACGCTGGCGCAAACGGGTTCCCCCATTACTTGCGCCTATAGCTGCGGGCCTTGCCTTTGGCTTAGCGGCCTCACCATGCACTACCCCTGTGCTTGCGGTTTTGCTCGCTTGGATTGCAGAAACTGGCAGGCCCCTGCTGGGTATGGCTTTACTAGCTTGTTTTGGCAGCGGCCAGGTGTTGCCCCTACTCCTGGCGGGTACCCTTGCTGCTTCGCTACCAAAACTATTGGCGCTGCGCTCAATTAGCAGATGGGTTCCGCCCATTAGTGGTGCAGTGCTGGTGGCCCTAGGGGGATTGAGCCTGCTGGCACGCCTTTAATGAAATTAGGAATGCTTGAACTGCTTAAAAAATGGGCCAATAAATTGGCGGCAGGGCTTTCAGATCTGCGGGTGGCCATAATTTTGCTGTTGGTGATAGCTAGCAGCAGCGGCCTTGGCACCGCCATTCCCCAGGGGGAGCCAAACAGTTTTTATCTGGAGCGCTACAACCCCCACCCCTGGCTTGGGTTTTTGGGTGGTGAGCAGCTGCTCAATTTGGAATTGGATCATCTCTACACCAGTAATTGGTTTTTATTTTTGCTGGCCTGGCTTGCCGTTGCTCTGCTGCTTTGCAGTTTGCGGCGCCAATGGCCGGCCCTAAAAGCTGGTTTGCGCTGGCTTGATTACAGCCAACCGCGGCAACTGAGCAAATTAGCTGTTGCCACAAGCATCAACAATTCAAATGGCGATCAAGCCCTGCTTGATCTAGCTACCCACCTAAAGCAAAAAGGTTGGGCTGTTAAACCGGGCCCCCAGCGTTTAGCTGCCCGCCGCGGTCTCGTGGGTCGGGTGGGGCCACTGCTGGTGCATGCCGGTTTGATTGTGTTCATGGTGGGGGCTGTAGTGGGGGCCTTCGGCGGCCAAAGGTTGGAGCGCTACCTGGCGCCCGGCCGTTCTTTGGAGCTCCTCAACCGCCAGGGTGAAACCCAATTGGAACTATCGCTGAGCAAATTTGCCATCGATCGCGACCCCGCCGGACGGCCTGAACAGTTCAGCTCCAGCATTGAATTAAATGATAGCGATGCAAATAAACCCCTAGCCACCAAAGTAAGCGTTAATCATCCAATCAGGCATCGGGGTATAACTATTTACCAAGCCGATTGGTCGTTAGCTGCAATCACATTGCAACTGGGCAACAGCCCTTTACTGCAATTGCCTTTGCAAACCTTTCCAGAATTGGGCGAACAGGTTTGGGGGATAGTTCTACCAACAAAACCCGATGGAACAAATCCCGTTTTAATCGCGCTTCAAACCGAGATCGGCCCTGCCCAAGTTTTTGCTGCTGGCAGTGAATTATTGGGCTTATTGCCGGTGGGAGGTGAAGCAGTTGAAATCTATGGCATCCCAATTCGCCTGGTGGATGTGTTACCCGCAAGTGGCTTGCTAATTAAACGCGACCCGGGTGTACCTCTGGTTTATACAGGTTTTGCAATTCTGTTACTCGGAGGCGGGCTCAGCCTTATTGCCACTCGCCAGCTTTGGGCCATCGCAGAAGGGGATACGCTACATATTGGTGGCTTGTGCAATCGCAATCTCACTGCTTTTGCCGATGAACTACCACTAATTGCTAATGCTGCTCTACACCATGGTGCACCGTAATTACGGTATGAACATTGCCCCTTGGGTTGAAATCAGCCACTAATTCCATCCAGATTGGTGCAGCAGCTGCCACAAAATCATCCAAGATGCGATTCACAACCTCCTCATGGGAAATAGTGCAATCGCGCCAACTATTTACATAAAGCTTAAGTGCCTTCAACTCAAGAACCCTTGGGCCAGGTTGATAGTTAAGTTGCAGTTTTGCAAAGTCTGGATAACCAGAGAACGGGCATTTACAAGTGAATTCCGGCAATGAAATTGCGATGTTATATGGCCTTTGCTGTTGGGGGTTATCAAAACAGATCAGTTCAGCGGCTGCGATATTGCGTTCGCCATAGGCAGGGCTCTGGGTGTTTGAAACAGTCACGAAATTAAAGCGGATGAGGGGAAAATGAATTAACCGTAACTATCGCTACGCAAAAATGGGCCGGCGGTTCCTGAAATGGATCTGCAGCCATAATTCTGGCAAAGCACTCCCCATGGCATAGCCACCAAAACAATGAAAAAAATAGAAGCAGTGATCCGCCCCTTCAAGCTCGACGACGTGAAGATGGCCCTAGTGAATGCCGGCATCGTTGGCATGACCGTTACGGAAGTGCGTGGTTTTGGCCGCCAGAAAGGCCAGGTGGAGCGCTACCGCGGCTCAGAATTCACCGTTGAATTTCTGCAGAAGCTAAAACTGGAAATCGTTGTAGACGACGGCCAGGTGGATACGGTTGTGAACGCTGTGCAGGAAGCAGCCCGCACAGGTGAGATCGGTGATGGCAAGATTTTTGTAACTCCAGTGGAATCAGTAATTCGCATCCGCACAGGCGACCGCGACACCAGCGCCATCTAGCTCAAGGCCCATTGGCCCTATCCACCACCTGGGCCACTAAATTCGCCCATTCATCTGGCTCAAAGTGGCGCTTTGGCCCCAACCAAAGCAGATATTCATGGTTGCCAGCGGGGCCGGTGATAGGGGATGCAACCAATCCCTGGGGCACCCAGCCCAGGGCAGCTGCCGCCACGGCCACGGCCAACACGGCATCCCCTTGCGCCTTGAGATCCCGCACCACCCCGCCTTTTCCCACCCTCTGGCGCCCCACTTCAAATTGGGGTTTCACCAGCAAAATCGCTTCTGCTGCAGCAGCGCCCGCGAGCAATGCCTGCAAAGCTGGCAGCACCAAGCCGAGAGAAATAAAGGAAAGATCCGCCACCGCAAGGCTGGGCAATGGATCATCAGGTTTGTAGAGATCTTCGGCTTTTAGATGCCTCACATTGGTGCGCTCCTTGAGCACAATTCGGGGGTTGGTGCGCAGGCTCCAGGCAATTTGTCCGTAGCCAACGTCGATGCCATAAATCCGCGCCGCACCGTGTTGAAGCAAACAATCGCTAAACCCACCTGTTGAAATACCGGCATCAAGGCAACAGCGGCCATCCACTTGAATTGGAAGCTGGCTTAGGGCTGCCTCTAACTTTTCACCGCCCCTAGAAACGAATCGAGGTGGCAGCTCCACCTGAGGTAGGGCATCAAGATCGATCTCACGGCCTGGTTTATCGAGAATTTCTGCACCTAAACGCACCCGCCCGGCTCGAATCAATTGTTGGGCCTGTTGCCGGCTTGCCACTAAGCCAAGTTCCAGCAAGCGCAGGTCTAGGCGTTGGCGATTGGCCATGGCGCTGGCAATTGCTGAATTGAACTACGTAACAGAAAAGCATCCCAAATCCGAGGAAATCCGAACGCAGCTCGCGTTTAAGCAAAAACCTGCCTGAGAATCAATAAAAGTTTTTTGGAGGAAAATGGCTCAGGCCATCAGCCAACCTGAGCTCAGGCCCTGCGAGAGCCCTAGGGCGAAAGTGTTGATGTTTCCACAACGCTTGCAACCTGGCAGTTTTGTGAAATTGCTGCACCATCCCCACGACCTACCTGCCTTTGAGCTGATCCATTGCAATGGCCGCCGCTGCTGGGTGAGGCAACAGGCTTGGGGGGCCGCCGTTTTTTGGGAAGTGTCGCGGCTAAGTATCACAGCCGACGCTAGTTAGATTGATAGTTGACTGAATAACCGCCTTGATCGAGCGTTATACCTTGCCCGAAATGGGCGGGATCTGGACAGAACAGGCCAAATTCCAAAGCTGGCTGGATGTGGAAATTGCTGCCTGCGAGGCCCAGGCCCAGCTAGGCAAGGTGCCTGCGGAAGCCCTAGCAGAGATCAAAAGCAAAGCCAGCTTTAGCACCGAGCGCATTCTTGAAATAGAAGCTGAGGTGCGCCACGACGTAATCGCCTTTCTCACCAACGTTAATGAACACGTGGGGGATGCTGGCCGTTTTATCCATGTGGGGATGACCAGCTCCGATGTGCTCGACACCGGCCTAGCCCTGCAGCTCAAGGCCTCGGTGGCACTGCTACGCCAGGAACTAAATAATCTTGCCGCTGCAATCCGCCAGCAGGCCAGGGCCCACAAGCACACGGTGATGATTGGCCGCTCCCATGCAATCCATGGGGAGCCGATCACCTTTGGTTTCAAATTGGCCGGGTGGCTGGCAGAAACCGAACGCAACCAGGAGCGGCTCGAAAGGCTTGAGCAGGTGGTGGCCGTAGGCCAGATCAGTGGCGCCATGGGCACCTACGCCAACACCAATCCAGAGGTGGAGGCAATTGCCTGCAACCGTTTAGGCCTCATCCCAGACATCGCCAGCACCCAGGTGATCGGCCGCGACCGCCACGCTGAATACGTGCAAACCCTGGCCCTGGTGGGCACCTCCCTGGAACGGTTCTCCACGGAAATCCGCAATCTTCAGCGCAGTGATGTGCTGGAGGTGGAGGAGGAATTTGCCAAGGGTCAAAAGGGCAGTTCCGCCATGCCCCATAAGCGCAATCCAATCCGAAGCGAACGAATCAGCGGCCTTGCCCGGGTACTGCGCAGCTACACGGTGGCGGCCCTTGAAAATGTGGCCCTTTGGCATGAGCGCGACATCAGCCATAGTTCAGTGGAGCGAATGATGCTGCCGGATGTGAGCGTTACGCTCCATTTCATCCTGCGGGAGATGACCAAAGTTATTGCTGGCCTGCAGGTTTACCCAGCCAACATGGGCCGCAACCTCAACATCTATGGCGGCGTAGTTTTTAGTCAACGGGTGCTGCTGGCCCTGGTTGACAGCGGCCTGGCTCGCGAGGAGGCCTACCGCCTGGTGCAAGGCCATGCCCACAGCGCCTGGAACGTGGAGGGGGGTGATTTCCGCGCCAAGCTCGAGGCCGATCCGGCGATTAGCAGCCGCCTAAATGAAGCCCAGCTGGCTGAATGTTTCAGCACTGAATTGCACCAGGCCCAGCTGGATACGATTTATAAGCGACTCGATATCTAAGCGTTATGCATCCAGAAGTGAAGCCCTAAGGGTGGCTGGATTAAGGGAATCGTCGATAACCCCTGGCAGCTCCTCTTTAACCGGGAAACGGTTGATCATCTGCAGGGCGCGGCGGCCATTGCGGCGCAGCTCTTCACTTACGGCAGGGCAATAGGGCAATTGGGCGAGGAGATCCACCGTGCGGCGCATCAGGCGCACCACATCGCCTTCATCCAAGGAGGTGTTGGCAATTAGATCACTCCAGCTTTCACCCTCAGCCCAGGCCTTCACCAAACCCATCAGATCCGGTTCCCACCAGAGCGGAAACAACACCCCATGGCGTTCCTGCAAGCGCGCCAATTCCCGCCGTAAACCGCGCAGGTCGTGGAGTGCCTCCTCTGCTTTGGGGGGAGGTGGATAGGCACACCAAAGATCGGGACGGCTCACCTCCGTAGAAATTGCCTCAAGGGCAGCAGCTAAATCAGCTGGTGGTAATTCATCAAAATGACCGCTCATTAAAGATAAACCAAGCCAGAGCTCGTTATCACCCCTAAGGGCCGCCACTGTTAAACCAACTTCCGTGGGTTCAAGTTCATCAAGGCAGCCAAAATGCTGGAGTATTTCAATCAAATCAAGAAATGTTTCCCAATGGCGATTAGCGCGGTGATGCAATAAACGCTGACGTTCAGCAATCTCTTCCTCTAATTCCTCCATGCGCCGCCGCTGCTTCTTTAATTGCTTGCGATCACCCCAACGGTGGGCTGGGTGTAATTCCAAATCGTGTTCTAAATTATTCACTAATTCCGCTTGATCGCGCACCTCACCAGCCAGGTCGTATTGGGGGGTGTGCATGTCGTGGCGGCGAGCCATAGCAACCACAGCAAGGGCTAAACCACCACTGTGCTGATCACCATGGCGCAATTCCCCAACCCGATCTAATTCTGGTGCCGGAATATTCTGCACCTGTAAACAACTCAATTCAGCATGAATACAAACCACGGCATGGCATGGCACCACAATCCAAATGTTTTCATCCGTTAGGCAAAGCAAAAGGGGAAATTGAGCGGCCCCTTGCAATTTCTCCACAATAACTGCCGGTGATACGCCACCACGCAATTGAGGTGCCTTAATACTCACCAAGGTGCCGGGGCTAGCAAATTGCAAAGCAAGGGTTAGTTCATGGGCTAATGTTTCCTCTGCCTGCTGCTGAAGAATGCGCAGCAATCTTCTTTCCTCCCTCAAACGACTACGTTGCTTTTCGTAGTCTTCAAAATCCTCCCAAGGCACATCGGTGGAGGTTTCACCTAATTGTTCCAACTGCTGCCGCAGGGCAGATATCCGCGCTTGATCATCAGCTAAATCCAAAGTAGCCAAGTAGCGACCAAAACTGCGTTCCACCAATTCCTTAGCCTTTGGTAAGGCATAACGCTGCAATAGGTTGAGCACCATGCCGTAGCTAGGGGTGAATTGACTCACCAATGGATCAGCTGGGCTTGTGGCAAGTTGGCCAGCTTCCTTAACACCTTCAAACCTACTTTGCATTGCCACCACGTATCCCTGCACATCCAGGCCGCGGCGGCCAGCCCTACCAGACATCTGTAGAAATTCACTAGCCATTAGGGGCCTGTGACCATTTTCAGTGCGCTTTGAAAGTGATGAAATAACAGTGGTGCGAGCAGGCATATTGATGCCGGCAGCTAAGGTTTCTGTGGCAAAAACCACTTTCACTAAACCCTGCTGAAATAGTTCTTCTATCAATTCCTTCCAGGCCGGTAAAACACCAGCATGGTGAGATGCCACACCACGAAGTAGGGCTTCTGCGTGATAGCCATCGCGCACAGCCTCAGGACACTTCAAAGCAAAGGCTTCCAATTGCCGTTGTATGGAAGCAGCCTCTTGTTTATTCAGCAAAGATGCCTTAACAAGATCGCGCACTGCTTTATCACAACCCCTACGGCTAAATACAAAAATAATTGCGGGCAGCATTTCCCGTTCTGCCAATTGCGCAACCACAAAACCCATGCTGGGCGCCTCCGGTTGGGGCGGCTTAGCCGATTTACCCTTGCGTTGATGGCCCTTAGGGGCACGCCAAACTTTGCAGTTGGGATGAAGGCCGGTGCCGGCCTCATTGAGCAATGGATGCAAGCCTTTTGCACTACAAAAATTAAATTGCAGTGGCACTGGCCTGAAATCGCTAAGGATTAAATCGGTTGGGCCATGAACCTGCTCGATCCAATCCGTTAATTGACCTGCATTGGCAACCGTTGCAGATAAAGCAACTAATTGAATTGCAGAAGGGCAGTGGATGATTGATTCTTCCCAAACGGTGCCCCGCTGGGAATCATTCATGTAGTGGCATTCATCGAGCACCACCGCCTCAACGCCTTCTAAGGGGTCTTCGCTGTTATCGATCTCCGCATAGAGCATGTTGCGAAAAATCTCAGTGGTCATCACCACAATTGGAGCCTCCCTGTTAGCGGTGAGGTCACCGGTCATCAGGCCAACATTGCTGGCGCCAAACTGCTCCCTAAAATCACGTAATTTCTGATTGGAGAGTGCCTTGAGCGGAGTGGTGTAGAACACTCTCTGGCCATGGGCCAAAGCGCGATGGATGGCGTATTCACCAATCAATGTTTTACCGGAACCTGTGGGGGCACTCACCACCACCGAGTGGCCCTGGTTCAGAGCGCCGATGGCTTCCAACTGGAATTCATCCAGAGGGAATGGAAAAAGTTGCCCTGGATCCAGGGGGTCAGCACCGTTGGCAGGGGAGCTAGCGGTGGCATTCATCGTTGAATCTTATGGCTGAATTGAAACCAGAAAGGCGCCGGCAGCTGCGCACCTTCATTAGCAAAGCTGCTGGACACCTAGAAACCCCTAGTGGCAACAGTCTGCTAGACCTCGCCAGTAATGACACCCTTGGCTTGGGTAGAAATCCCAAAATCAGCAGGGCTGCTATTGCAAGCATTGAAAAGGGAGGTGTTGGAGCTGGTGCCTCAAGGCTGGTGAGCGGCAGCCGCCCTGAACATGAACAGCTGGAGATAGCACTAGCCAAATGGTTAAAGCGGGGGCGGGTATTGCTATTCCCCAGTGGCTTTCAAGCAAATATTGCAGCTGTTGCAGCCCTCGCTGGTAGGCACAGCCTGGTGCTTGCCGATCAACTGATCCACAACTCGTTACTGGTGGGCATCAGAGCAACAGGAGCAAAACTGCAAAGGTTTAAACACAACAACCTTGAAGATCTAAAGCAAAAATTAGAGCAGATTCGAGTTAATGATGTTGAAAGAGAATTGCTGGTAATTAGCGAAAGCCTATTCAGCATGGAAGGCTCAAGCCCAGATGTAAAAGCGCTTGCAATGCTATGTGCAAAATATAATGCGCACCTATTACTTGATGAAGCCCATGCCCTTGGAATCATGGGAATGGAGGGCAAAGGGCTAGGCCATGGCATTGAAGAAATAACTTTGATTAGTGGCACCTTTGGCAAGGCCTTTGCCAGCGGTGGCGCCTTCTTAGCAGCAAACGAACCAGTAGCCGAGAAATTACTTCAAACCAGTGGCGCCTTTCGCTATAGCACCGCTTTAGCACCACCATTGGCAGCAGCGGCGCTAGAGGCCCTGGAATTTATTGGTTCAGCGGATGCGGAACAAATGAGGCAACAATTAAGTTCAAACGCAAATAAATGGCGCAACACGCTTGAACAACATGGCTGGCCCCGCCCCCCCGGCAATGGTCCGATCCTGGCAATAAAGCTAGGGGGCGATAAAGCGGCGCTTGAAGTGCAGAAACAACTTGAACAAGCGGGGCTGCTGGTGATAGCAATTAGGCCGCCAACAGTGCCAGAGGGCCAAGCGCAACTAAGGTTGAGCTTGCGGCCAAACCTGCCAGAAGATTGCCTTGAAAGATTCATGGCCATCCTTGGAAAAGGAGGCCGAGAAGAATGAAAATGAAATGGCAATTAATAGCGGTTCATGGCTGGGGCAGTGATCAACGCTGCTGGCAATCATGGCTAGAGCCATGCGAGAAAAGGGGCTGGCCACTTGAATGCTTTGAAAGAGGTTATGGAGAATTCAAAGAAAACTCACCTGAATGGAAAAGCAGCTACAGGCACGCATTAATTGTTAACTCCTTAGGCCTACATCTCACACCAAGCAAAATTCTAGCCAATTCAGATGCAGTAATTCTGTTAGCTAGTTTTGGCAAATTTGTGCCAGCGGGAAGCGATGGCAGGAATATGCAAATCGCCCTCAAAGCAATGGCGCAAAAACTAGAAAAAGGCAAAATAAGGGAATTATTTGAAGAGTTCAGGGAAAAAGTAGCGGCACCGCAGTTGGTGGATTATCTACCGGCAGGGGTGGAAGAGCAGGAAATATCAGAAAGGGGCAAAAAAAAATTACTAGATGATTTGGATTTACTAGCTAAATGCAAAGGTATCCCAGAATGTTTCCCTCAGGGAGCAGCAGTTTTGATAGTGGAAGCCGGCAAAGATCAAATTGTGAGCGAGGCCAGCAAAGCGGAACTTCATTTAGAGCTAAAAAATGCAGAAATCATCAAACTTGATGGCATAGGCCATGGATTATTAGTGCCAGCATTAGCTGAAACAATGCTTACCTGGCTGGCGAAACAATAAGCCATGGTAATAAAATCAAGCCAAGCCTTTAGAAAAGAAGCAAAAAATTATGCAAAGAATGCCAAACTGCAACAAGCGGTAGCTTGGCGATTAGCGAAACACTGCCAAAACCTCGAGGTGCCAGATGGAACGGTATGGGATTTTGGCGCAGGAACTGGACATCTAGCTAGAGCGTTAGAAAATCAAAAAAAGAAGTTTTGCGCACTATTAGTAGATGAATGCAAAGAGCTACTAGCAGAATCAAATTTCACAAACATGAGGAAAATAGAATGGGATTTAAATCAAGGAGTACCACCTATGGCAAAAGGTGCTGCATTAATAGCAAGCAGTTTTGCATTGCATTGGTTAGATGATCCAGTAGAACAGATAAAACAATGGGGAGAAGCAATTGCCCCAGGGGGCTGGTTAGCGGTAACGGTTCCCATAGAGGGGAGCTTTGAAAGTTGGCACATTGCAGCCGAAATAGCGGGAGTGAAATGCACAGCTATCAAGCTACCAAATTGGATTGAAATAACAAAAAGCATCCACAAAATAGCAGAAATAAAAAAACACAAAATAATCAGATACAGCAAGCGATATAACTCAGGACTAGAATTCCTCAAGGAAATGAAATTAATGGGAACAAATGGAGGTGCAATTCACACACTGAATCAGAAAGACTTGAAAAAATTAAACAACTGCTGGCCTCAAGAAACAAGCAAAAAAATACAACAAAAAGGGCAGAGCCGCGAAGTAAACAAGATAACAATAAACTGGGATATTATGCTAGTGATAGCACAAAAACCAATGGCAAAAAACTAAGCAAATGGACACACCAAGCCGCATAATTGTTGCAGGAACAGACACAAATGTGGGTAAAACTATAGTAAGCAGTCTACTTGTAAATAAATTAGATGCCCACTACTGGAA
>SXGQ01156639.1_pt1 | contig 14455 bp, 20 predicted proteins | sample 3178371 | NCBI WGS metagenome assembly SXGQ01 (sample SAMN11356859, study PRJNA531348) | freshwater metagenome | isolation source: freshwater sample F1-20 | place: China: Fuxian Lake, Yuxi | collected 2017-12-25
CCGCCGCCATCAGCGCCGGATACGCGAACAGCGCATGGTTCGGCGCAATCCCGTTCGCGATCTTGTCCTTGTACGAATGACACTTCTCTAACAAACTCATCGGGCAAACCGTCGAAAGATACCAAGCCAGCTCGTTCACCTCCGGCACCGCACTCTGCCGGAAAAACACCGCACGCTCCGGATCCAGCCCGCACGCCAGGAAATCCACCGCCAGCTCCCGCACATTCTCCCGCAACGCCACCGGATCCTGCGACGACGTCATCGCATGGTAATCCGCAATGAAATAATACGCCTCACCCTTGTCCTGAAGGCGCACCGCCGGCTCCATCGCACCGAAGTAATTGCCAACATGAAGTTTCCCGCTGGGTTGAAGACCGGTCAAAATTCGCATCCGCCAAACATGCCGTGCCCCCAGCCAACCGGTCAAGCGGGGCCTCCACCTCCCATCCCCCTCAACCCCGCTCAATTGCGGGTTGCACCTCCCGCACTTTGGGAGAAACTCCCGCCGCCCATGACTCCAGACTTCATCCGTGACGCCCTCCGCCAGGTCAAATACCCCGGCTTCTCCCGCGACATCGTCTCGTTCGGCCTCGTCAAGGATGTCACCTGCACCCCCGGCCAGACCACCGTCAAAATCGAAATCCAAACCCGCGACCCCAAAATCCCCGAGGAAATCTTCCGCGCCTGCCACGCCGCCCTCGATAACCTCCCGGACGTCGGCTCCGTCAAAATCGACATCGACGTCAAAGACGCTCCCGCTGCCGCCTCAGGCACCGGCAAATCCTCCATCCCCGGCGTCAAACGCATCATCGCCGTCGCCTCCTGCAAAGGCGGCGTCGGAAAATCCACCGTCGCCGCAAACCTCGCCATCGCCCTCGCCGCCACCGGTGCCAAAGTCGGCCTCTGCGATTGCGACCTATACGGCCCCTCCGTCGCTCAAATGTTCGGCACCCGCGAACGCCCCAACGCCAACGAACAGGACGAAATCATCCCCATCGAAGCACACGGCCTCAAACTCATGTCCATGGGATTCCTCCTCGAAGACAGCTCACCCGTCATCGTCCGCGGCCCCATGGCCACCCGCTACACCCAACAATTCCTCCGCCAAGTCGCTTGGGAAAACCTCGACTACCTCATCCTCGACCTCCCACCCGGCACCGGCGACATCCAACTCACCATCGTCCAAACGGTCTCCGTCGATGGTGCAGTCATCGTCACCACCCCCCAGGAAGTCGCCCTCATCGACGCTCGCAAAGCCGTCGCCATGTTCGCCAAAGTCAACGTCCCCATCCTCGGCCTCATCGAAAACATGTCATGGTTCGAGTGCGATGCCGGCAAACGCTACCACCTCTTCGGCGATGGCGGCGGCGTCCGCGAAGCCGCCACCATGCGCGTCCCCCTCCTCGGACAAATCCCCATCGATGTCGAAACCCGCCAACGCGGAGACTCCGGCGCACCCGTCGCCCTCGTCGATCCCTCACTCAGCAAAGTCTCCGCCGCCTTCCACCACACCGCCACCACCCTCCGCGCCAAACTCCCGGTCTGACACCTTCTAACACTCTAACAAACCGATGGCCTTCGCCGATGTCTTCCCGCAGCTCATGGAGCGCCCCACGCCCCTGATGCAGCGCTTTGCCCGCTTGCTGGATGAGGAAAACGGCCCGCCCCTCGAATCCCTCGCCCGCGAAAGCCAGTCCATCACCCGCCGCCACTTCGGCCGCACCATGCGCCTCTTCGCGCCACTCTACCTCTCCAACGAGTGCGTCAACAACTGCTCCTACTGCGGCTTCTCCCGCGACGCAGCCATCCTCCGCACCACCCTCACCGTCGATCAAGTCGTCCGCGAAGCCAAACACCTCCACCAACTCGGCTTCCGCAACCTCCTCCTCGTCGCCGGCGAACACCCAAAGTTCGTCTCCGATGGCTACCTCCAGAACTGCCTCGACGCCCTCAAACCCCTCATCCCAACCCTCGGCATCGAAGTCGGCCCCATGGAGGACGACCAATACGCCGAAATCGTCCGCCACGGCGCCGAAGGCCTCATCGTCTATCAGGAAACCTACCACCGCCGCGTCTATCAGACACTCCACACCGCCGGACCCAAAAAGAATTTCGACTGGCGGCTCGACTGCCCCGAACGCGCTTACGCTGGTGGCTTCCGCCGCATCGGCATCGGCGCACTCTTCGGACTCGCCGATTGGAAATTCGAAGCCCTCGCCCTCTGCGCACACCTCGAATACCTCTACCGACACTGCTGGAAATCCCAATTCACCGTCGCCTTCCCACGCATGCGACCCTACGCCGGAAACTATCAATACGAGACCGACTCCTCACTCCTCCTCCCGGACCGCGCCCTCGTCCGCCTCATCACCATCTTCCGCATCATCTTCCCCCACGTCGGCATCGTCGTCTCCACCCGCGAACCCGCACCCCTCCGCGATGCCATCGCCACCCTCGGCCCCACCCATTTCTCCGCCGGAGCCCGCACCGAACCCGGCGGCTACACCGGCGCCGGCCACGATGACCTCCATCTAACAGTCAAAGGACGCCGCGTCGAACTCGAACAAAAATCCGGCTGCGAAAAAGCCACCGAACAATTCCAAATCCACGACACCCGCTCCGCCGCCCAAGTCGCCGAAATGCTCCGCCTCCAAGGCATCGACCCCGTCTGGAAAGACTGGGACGAAGCCCTCCTCTCCAATCCTTGATCCGCCCCACAGCCATTACCAAAACTTCAAAAATCCACGCAAAATCGGCCACAACCCTCCAAAAACCAAAATAATCTAAAAATATTGAACGTTTTTGAACCCAGATTTTCAAAATAGATTGGCAACCTACGCGATCGCGGGTATCCGGTTGGCATGAATGAGTTCGATTTGCAGCCAGAAACCACGGCCGCCCTTCTCGGAGCCAAGCCAAAAGCCCCACAAACTCCAAAGGCCCCCGCCAAATCCCACCGCGCCATCCGCATGGCCCGCATCCTCTTCATCACCGGACCCCGGATGATGTTCACCTCACGGCTCAGCAAAAAAACCGCTGCCCTCATGATGGCCCTCAGCACCCCGTCCATTTTCTGCCTCGCCCTCTTCACCATCCCCGCCTTCCTCTTCCACCGCCCGGAACACCAAGCCTACTTCCAGTTCGCACGCATCCTCGAACTCGATCCCATGCGCTGGCTCGCCGTCATCCTCGCTGCCGCCTGCGCCATCATCTCCATTGGACTCCCCGCCCTCAGTCAGCAAAACTCCTTCACCGCCGCCGCAGGCTGAACCTCCCGAACCAAATCAAATCACGGGACGACAAAATACCCGCCACCTCCTACTTCCGGGTCCATCACCAACGTCCCCGATGGAATATCCCTAACATCAACCACACGGTTGGTGTAAGGACTGAAAACATATCCAGGCTTCCCCGGAATCGGCGATGCAACAGGATGATTCTTCTCTCCGCCACCTCTCCCCTCTTCCACCGATCGCCGGCCATTGCCAGCGGCAAGATTCGCTGCCGCAAGCCAATCCTTGATCAGACCCGAAGTCACCGGATGCGCCACCAGCGCCACTTGCCACTCTTCCGCGGCATCCTCCGGCAAATGCTTCCGTGCCCATGTGAGCCACCGAATGATTTCACCCCGCTCACCCCGCTCGGCGATCCACTCCAATGCAAGCGCCGGCTCTCCCTTGATCGCCCCCTTGAGAAATCCCTGCTCCAATTCAGGCAGCAAATTCTCAGGCAACCAGGCCGGTCGCCCATCCAACCACTCCCGCCCACCCACCGGCTCAATCTCACCCCAAATTTCGATCAGATCAGGTAGCAATTCTCGCAGACTCACCAAATCCTTCAACTGCTCCACCCGCGCGAACGCATCCATCGGTTGACTTCGGCACAGCTCTAACAGCGAAAACGACACCAGCATCGTGCGGCTCTCCACTCCCACATCCTCCGCACGGCTCAGTTCCTCAATCAACCGCTTGAGCTGCTCCCGGTCCATCTGCTGGATCCGCTCGGTCTCGATCACAACCCGCCGCATCCGCTCAACCGCCGGAACATCCTCCGGAAATGGTAAACCACGGGCATAATCCAGCACCGCTCCAACCCCATCATTCCCACCCGCCACCCGCCCTTTTCGGTATCCTCTGGAGCCCCTCGATGAATCGCCCGCCCCACGCCCGCCTGCATCCGAAACCACAACTTCCTCCGGCAACCCCACAAGCGCATCCCGCTCCATCCTCAACTCGTGAATCCGGCGATGGTTCCGCCAACCCACAACCCCGATCAGACACACCAGCATCACTGTTAGAAATCTCGAAGCACGCATCACTCAATTTTCGTTTGGGTTGAACTTATCCAAATACCTTTGCCGGAGCCCATCATCCCGCAATTTCTCAACCAACCGCAGCGCAAACCGCGCCTGATGGCTTTCCGCAGCCAGATTCTCCAAAAACGGAATCAACAAATCATCGTTTCCACTTTCATCATGGTAACGCATCAGAAGATCCACCGCCTCACCCGACATCTCCATCCGCGCGGAAAACAGAATACCCGTCGCACGATCAACCAGATCGAAATCAACACCTTCGACCCACCCGCGAAATGCCGCTGCGGAATCAATCAGATCTCTACCAGTTAGACCGGCAATCGCCATCCGCTCTTCCGCCGCCAGCATCACACATGCTTCCCGCTCCGCCTCACTTGCCCCGATCCGCTCCAGATACTCGGAAACCTCCGGCAAATCCATCGGCCGCCCGTCCCCATCCGACCAATTCATGATCGGCCATCCGATCGCACTCAGCCGCTCCTTCTCCGGCAAATGCCGCCGCACCATCTCCGCCCATGCAATCTGCTGGGCGTCGGAAAACTCATCGTTCTCCAGCGACCTCAACGACTCTAGCCGCCGCTCTTGAGGAATCGCTTCTAACAAACGACCGGCCGTCTCCGGCGAACTCTCTAACAGCGAATGAAGCGAAACATCCAGAAAACCAAACTCCAAAGAACCCATCCCATCCACATGCCCTGCCAACCAATCGATTGCGCTCCCCGGATCCTTCCTCATCCATTGCGAAAAATACTCCCCCAACGTCCATTTCCAACTCCCTTCGTCAAACTCCCCGACAAACCGCTCCAACACCAGCCACGGCCCGCCCTTCGGCCCACCAAGTTCTTCACAAAAACGTCGCTCAAGCAGCTCCTGATCCTCCGCCACCAATCCCGCCGCAGCGATCTCATCCAACGATGACTCAACCCGATTCAAATCCATCTCGGCAATCCCCATTTCCAATCTCGCCTTCGGATTCACCGGTTGTGTCCGCCTGCTCTCCTTCAATTGCCGGGCCACCTCAGCCCAATCCACCGGCTGCGCATCCAATGCCGTCGGCACTAGCTCGAGCCGCTCCCCTCCATCACCCACACCGGAACCCGCCTGCCTCTCAAGACCCACCCTTGCCCGCCCGGATTCCAGCTCGGCAATCGTCTCAAACTGAATCGCCAACCAAATCCCACCCACCACCACCACCGCCGCCGGCAACATCATCGCCGAGCCCTTCGTCAAAACAGACGAACCACCCGCCAGCGTCTCCCCGATTCCGCTGCCCACCGCCTCCATCGCCTTCCCGGCCAACAACGAATCCTTCGGCACCATCGCTTGCGCATCCGCAGAAAAACCAGAAACCAACACCACCGCCAAACCACCCACCCGGCACCCACGCCGCGCCAGCACCCCGCGCAACCGCTCAAGCGCCCGATCAATCCGCTTCTGTGCCGCCGCCGGCGCAATCCCCGCAATCACCCCAACCTCTTTCACACTCAACCCACGATAAAACCGCAGCAACACCACCTCACGATCTTTCTCGGATAGCGCCGCGAGACCATCATCCAGCACCGGCTCCAAATCCCGCCATGCCCCCTCCGCCGACTCGCACTCCCTCTCCGCACAACTCTGAAATCGCTCACGCTTCCTTACCTCCCGCCGATTCTTGTCCATCAAATCACGCGTCGTCCTCACCGCTGCCAAATGCAACCAACCCGCCAACGTCGGATGCCCCACCAAACCCGACGCCTTCCGCGCCAGAAGAATGAACACCAACTGCGACGCCTCCGCCGCCAACCCATCATCCCCACAAACCCGCTTCGCCACCATGTATACCAAATTCGCATACCGACCGACCAAAACCTCGAACATCACCTCACTGCGATGCCCCACCCAAGCTTCCAACAGTTGTTGATCGGATTTTAACGAATGATCCATGTCCATGATCTTATGGAATCAAATCGCCCGAATCGGACAAATTTTTTCACGATCCATCACCCCTCTCCACCACCCGATTTCCCTCCACCCAACCCAAATGCCGATTTTCCTGAGAAATACCCCACCAAACCACGTATCAACCCGCGTCCAACCCTTCGCGTGTCCGCCATGCTCCGGCCCTCCCTTCTCATCCTAGCCCTCTCCCCAGCCCTCCTGGCCCAAGACAAGATCACCTTCGATGATCACGTCTTCCCACTCTTCCAACAGGCCTGCCTCAACTGCCACAACCCGGACAAAGCCAAAGGCGGCCTCGACCTCTCCACCTTCGGCGGCACCATGAAAGGCGGCTCCGGCGGAAAAATCGTCGAACCCGGCGATCCAGGATCCAAACTCATCGCCCTCGTCAAACAAACCGCCGAGCCCTTCATGCCGCCAGAAGGCGACAAACTCAACGCCGACCAACTCGCCATCCTCACCAAATGGATCGAAGGCGGCCTCCTCGAAAACAAAAACTCCAGCGCACGCAAACCCTCGAAACCCAAATTCGAGGCCGCCATGCGCTCCGATCCAGCCGCCAAACCCGATGGCCCGCCACCCATGCCCGAACACGTGCTGCTCGAGCCACCCGTCCTCACCCCACGCGCCTCCGCCATCCACTCCCTCGCCACCTCCCCTTGGGCACCACTCCTCGCCGTCACCGGCCAACGCCAGGTCCTCCTCCACCACACCGAATCCCTCGAACTCGTCGGCATCCTCCCCTTCCCCGAAGGCGACCCCATCTCCCTCGCCTTCACCCCAGAAGGCCGCTACCTCATTGTCGGCGGCGGAATCCCAGGAAAATCCGGCGTCACCGTCACCTTCGACGTCACCACCGGCGAACGTCTCCTCACCGCAGGCAAGGAATTCGACTCCGTCCTCGCCGCAGACATCCGCCCCGGCTTCGACATCGTCGCCACCGGCGGCCCCTCCAGACTCCTCAAACTCTGGAACACCACCACCGGCGAACAAACCCAATCCATCAAAAAACACACCGAGTGGATCACCGCACTCGACGTCTCACCAGACGGCGTCCTCCTCGCCAGCGGCGACCGCAACGGCGGCGTCTGGGTCTGGGAAAGCGAAACCGCCAACGAATTCCACACCCTCCGCGCACACCAGGCCGCCATCACCGCCACCGTCTTCCGCGCCGATTCCAACATCCTCGCCACCGCCTCCGAAGACGGAACCGTCCGCTACTGGGAAATGAACAACGGCGGCGAAGTCCGCAAAAACGACGCACACCCCGGCGGCGTCACCGCACTCGCACTCTCCCGCGATGGCACCGCCGTCACCGCCGGCCGCGACCTCAAAGCCAAACTCTGGAAACCCGACTTCAACCACGCCCTCGACCTAGTCCAAAACCTCCCATCCCTCCCCATCGCCGTCGCCCTCGATGGCGATGCCAAACGCGCCTTCGTCGCCGATGCCGATGGCATCATCCGCGTCTACAACACCGCCGACGCCAAACCCCTCGGCGAAATCGCCGCCAATCCCCCATCCATCGCCGTCCGCATCGAACAAATCGACGCCGCCATCAACAACCACCCCACCACCCTCGCCACCGCCGAGAAAACCGTCGCCGACCAAACCGCCGCCCTCGAAGCCGCACGCAAAGCCCTCGCCGACACCGAAACCGCACACCGCCAGGCCAACGAAGCCCACCAAGCCGCCCGCAACACCGAAAACGAAGCCAAACAAAAACTCGAAACACTCCGCCAGGCCATCGCCGCCAAACGCGCCGAAGTCGATCAAGTCACCGCCGAACGCAACAACGCCCTCGCCGCCATCGAACCCGCCAAACAAGCCCTCGCCGCCGCCCCCGAAGGCCAGAAAGACCCCGCACCCCTTGCCGCCCTCGAAAAAGCCCACGGCGACCTAGCCACCCGCGTCGGCCAACTCGAAGCCGAACTCGCCGCCGTCGCCAAAGACGAACCCACCCTCGCCGCAGCCCTCAACGCCGCAACCCAAGCCGCCACAGCCGCCGAGCAACCCATCAAGCCCACACTCGACGCCATCGAACCCGCCCGCAAGACCGTCGCCGAACGCGAAGCCACCCTCGCCCAAGCAACTCAAGCCCTCGAAGCCGCCAAAGGCCAACTCCCCCACCTCCACGCCTCCCGCAAACGCTGGGCCGCCGCCGCCATCAACACCAAAGCCCTCGCCGCCCGCACCGAAGCCGAAAGCATCCGCCTCGAAGCCGAAGACCAACTCGACGCCTTCTCCGCCGCCATCGCCGAACTCACCCCCGAGCAGGAAAAACTCAACACCAAACGCGCCGAAGCCAAAGCCATCCTCGCCAAACTCGAATCCTCCGACCTCACGGAAGAAGCCCGCAAGGAACTCGAATCCACCCTCAAAGCCGTCCGCCGCACCATCACCCGCACCGCCGAAAACCTCCGCCAACTCGAACAAAACCTCCTCGCCACCCGCGAAGCCGCAGACACCAAAGTCCCCCAAGCCCACCAAACCACCACCACCGCCACCCAACTCAAAAACCAATACCTCGAAGCCCTAAAATAACCCCACCCCCGGGCACGTCGACAGCCTGCCCTTCGTAGCTTCAGCGAAGTAGGGTCTCAGTCGGCCAAGCACCCCGGGAACGCCGACGTCCTCGTCGGCACTTCGAAGCTTCAGCAAAATAGCATCTCCGTCGGCCAAGCAAAAGCCCCGCACAAAGCCCTCCCAGTAGCGAAATTCGTAAGAATTTCGGCTGGGAAAACGCCACCCACCCCCAAACCCTTTACGCGCCAATAGCGTGAGGCGCAGCCTCTTACGCGACCCCGCGCAAAGCCCTCTTCCTTTCAGCTTCTCACCTTTTCAGCCTTTCAGCTTTTACCCCCCTCATCCCTCACCCAATCCCCACTCACCACCCGCCTCCCCGGATCGACCTCCCCAATCCATTCCCAAACCCAAGCATCCACCCTTCCACCACCTAACAAATCCACCATCGTCCTCACCCGCCGATACTCCTCCCCCACCAAAAACCCCTGCGGCAACCCCTCAAACAAATCCAACTCCGCCAACCTAACAGCTGAAACATCAAACACATCGCCAATCACCTCATCACCCTCCGAATCCAACACCAGCCCCGGATACCAATCAATCCGGTAAAGCCCACCCCTCACCCGCCCCTCACCCACAAACCCACCATCACCCACGCGGAAATGATTCGAGCCTCCCCGCCGCAAGGTCCCATACACAAACACACGCTCTAACACCTCACTCATCTCATTTCACTGCTTCGGCCGATATCCAATCTCATCATCCAGCTTCATTCGCAGTTCATCCAAACCAATCTCCTGATCCGCCGAAATCGGAATGATATCAATCTTCGGGAAACGCTGCCTGAAAATCTCCAGATTCTCCGCCGCCCCTTCCAAATCCATCTTGTTCGCGATGATCTTCCACGGAAACCGCGCCAACTCCTCATCATACTCCTTCACCTCACGCCGCAGGATCTCCAAATCCGAAACCGGATCACGACCCTCGCTGCCCGCCATATCCACCACAAACAACAACACCCGGCACCGCGTGATGTGTCGCAAAAATTCATGACCCAACCCTCGGTTCTCATGCGCCCCCTCGATCAACCCCGGAATGTCCGCGATCGTACACCGCCGGAACCCGTCAAACTCCACCACCCCCACCACCGGCTGCAACGTCGTGAACGGATACGACGCCACCTTCGGCTTCGCATGCGAGAGCTTCCCTAACAATGTCGACTTCCCCGCATTCGGAAATCCAACCAACCCCGCATCCGCGATCCGCCGCAACTCCAGATAGAAAACCGCCTCATCCCCCGGCGTTCCCAACGTATGCTCCGTCGGCGTCCGGTTCGTCGGCGTCTTGAAATGCCAGTTCCCCTTCCCGCCCTCTCCACCCTTGCAAAGCAAAAACTCCTGACCGTCCTCCGTCAGATCCGCGATCGGCTCAAGATCGATCCCTTCCCCCCGCTCCAACTCCACCGCCTCATGCACACTCGTCGCATTGCTCCGGTAAACCACCGTCCCCGGCGGCACCTTCCCGATCACCCGCTTCCCGCTCTTCCCCGTCTTCCGCGCACCCGCACCATTCTTCCCACCCTCCGCCACCAACTTCGGATCATAATGATACGCCCGCAAATTGTCCGTCGACCGGTCCACCACCAACACAATATCCCCACCCGCACCACCATCACCTCCCACCGGACCACCCCGCGGCACAAACTTCTCCCGCTTCCAGGCAACGACACCGTCGCCCCCGTCCCCAGCCTTCGCAAAAATCCGGATGTGGTCAATGAACATGCCGCGATCCTTCGCCTCCCGCGCGCCCCCGGTCAACGGCAATGCTGCCACATCACACATCCACACCACGATTTTGCTTCCGGACCCGCCCTTTCCTGCCTTAATCCCCCCATGAATCTGCGTCCGCTCTGCCTCGCGATCTCCCTCATCGCCGCCCTCATCGCCCCGCTCCACGCAGGCGGCAAAGCAGGCGACAAGGCCGCCGTCTCCTTCCACCTGGAAACGGAAGCCACCGACAACCCCAAAATGATCTTCCCCCAGGACGTCAACGGCAGAACCAAATACTTCCGCCGCGTCCCCGAAATCTCCGTCAACGACATCGTCGCCTTCGGCCCCTTCCCCTCCGGCGAAGGGGAGGACTTTGGCGTCGCCTTCAAACTCAAACCCAACGCCGCACGCCGCCTCTCCGCCATCTCCAACGCCAACCAAGGCAAATGGATGGCCGCAGCCGTCAATGGACGCGTCGTCGATGGCGTCATCATCGACAAACAGGTCGACGACGGTTTCATCATCATCTGGAAAGGCATCTCCCTCGCCGAGATCAACCAATACGACAAACTCGTCCCCCGCATCGGGGCCGAAAAGAAAAAGGACTAACCTCCCGCACCCTCCCCTCATGATCCGAGCCCTGGCCCGCCTCGCCGCCCTCGCCACCACCCTCGTCGGAGCATCCGCCCACCCCCTCGGCCTGCGCCTCCCCACCGAAAACCACCACCTCTTCACCGGAGAAAGCGACCGCTTCTACATGTACGTCGATCGCACCTTCGAGGGCGAAACCACCAAACCCTGGGAAGGCGGCGCCTTCGGCTACACCCGCACACCCATCCGCCTCAACGGCGAGGTCCTCCTCACCAAATTCCACGAAGGCATCGACATCGCCCCCATCAAACGCGACCGCGCCGGAAATCCCCTCGACCTCATCACCAGCATTGCCGACGGCACCGTCGTCCACACCAGCCCCGTCGCCGGCCGCAGCAACTACGGCAAATACCTCGTCGTCGAACACCGCTGGGAAGACTCCTCCATCTACTCCCTCTACGCCCACCTCGCGGAAATCACCTGCAAACCCGGCGACCCCGTCAAAACAGGCTCCGTCCTCGGCCGCATGGGCTACACCGGCGCTGGCATCAACCGCACCCGCGCCCACCTCCACCTCGAAGTCGCCTTCCTCATGAGCCGCCACTACGAACACTGGCAAAAAACCTTCGTCGGCGGCACCAACTACCACGGAGCCTTCAACGGCATTAACCTCTCCGGAATCGACGTCGCCAAACTCTTCCTCGCCCACAAGGAAAACCCACAAATCAAATTCAGCGAATTCGTCGCCTCCACCCCCGCACACTTCAAAGTCGCCGTCCCCGCCAAATCCAGCGAACCCCCGGACTTCGCCAAACGCCACCCCTGGATCCTCACCCCGCCCGCCGACCCCTCCACCCCCATCCACTCCTGGGAAATCACCTTCAGCGCCACCGGCCACCCCATCGCCTTCACCGCCTCCGAGCGCCAGATCACCGCACCCACCATCACCCAAATCCGCCCCACCGAGCACAACCACCGCCACCTCACCCGCGGCCTCGTCACCGGCACCGGCAACCAGGCATCCCTCACCCCAAGCGGAAAACAACTCGTCGCCCTCCTAACAGACGACTTCCCCATCCCCACCGCCACCGAAACTCCATAGCCTGCTCCTCCCCCCGCACTGCGCTGCACTCCCTACCATGAACTTCCCCATCCGCAGCCCCTACGATACCACCTCCGGCATTGTCCTCGTCCCTCGCCTCATCGACAAAGCACGCCTCCAAGCCCAAGGAAATCTCCCACCCGGATACACCGTCGGCCCCATCCCCGGCAAACGCACCTTCGACGACCGCTTCTGCGCCTTCCTCCAAATCACCTATCAGGACTTCCTCCAAAGCGTCCAACAAGGCGGCTCCGACGAAGAAATCCTCGAACGCTGCCTCCTCACCGGTCACCGGCCCACCCCGGAACAAATCGAAATCTGGAACACCTTCATGATCAAACGCGGCTGGCGCGACGCCGCCACCGAAGGCCTCGAAAAAAGCAAAGCCGAAGCCAACCTCGCCCACCGCACCGACCTCCTCACCTTCTTCGACCTCATGGACACTGAAGAAGGCAGAAAACCCTGAAATCAACCAGGAGCACCGACTGCTCTCCCGGTGTGCCGATCCCGTCCTTCACACCCTTTGGCAAGGCCGGCCCAAAAGCCTCAACGCCCTCCGCCAACCTCCCCATAGCGAAGTTCATCAGAACTTGGCCGGAAAAACATCGCCCACACCAAAACCCAACACACTCATTTCAATTTCCAAATCCCATTCTCTTCCCCGGTAAATCTTGAAGGCATTCGCCCCTCTATTCCTATCTTCGCCTCTCCCCATGAAATCCCGCCTCTCCCTCTGGATTCTCATCCTCTCCCTCATCCTCCACGCCACTGCCCCGCTCCACGCCGACGGCAAAATGTATTCGGAAAAGGTCAACACCACCATCCCCTATCAACGCGCCCTCATCATCCATCACCAAGCCCAACAAACCCTCATCCTCCAAAGCCAATACCACATCCCCGGCATCCCCGGCCCCCACCAAATCGGCTGGGTCGTCCCAGTCCCCGCCGTCCCGGAAATCGCCAGCATGAATGCCGACGAAGCCCACCAACTCTTCGCCACCCTCGACCGCATCACACAACCCGAAACCACCAGTTGGGGCTTCCCCTTCATCCTCGTCCTCACCCTGCTCCTCATCACCTCCACCATCTTCACCACCGTCGCCTCCTGCTTCGCCAAACACCCCCAACAGCGTCGCCGCCTCAGAATCATCGCCATCTCATCCTTCATCACCCTCCTCATCCTCACGCTCACCTCCCCCTTCTTCATCACCAGCTCAAAAAGCTCCGACGGCATCGAAGTTATCAAATCTGCTAGAGTCGGCATCTTCGACACCCAGGTCATCCGCGCGGAATCCGCCGCAGACCTCACCCGCTGGTTCAACCAAAACTCCTTCCGCTTCAATCAAACCGACGAATCCACCATCCAATCCTACATCGACCAAGATTGGTGCTTCGTCACCGCCAAAGTCGATACCTCCATCGATCTCCAAAGCCGCAAAGTCCTCTCGGACCACCTCCTCGCCCCCCTCATCCTCCAATTCCCCACTCCCGATCCCGTCTACCCCACCGCACTCACCGCCACCGGCAAACACCCCACCGAAATCCTCCTCTATCTCCTAACAGATCAACCCGTCAAAACCAACTCCCCCCTTATCTGCAAATTCCGCAGCCCCATCGAAGAAAACAATCTTCCACTTTACGTGTCCACCACCCAACCCACCGACTTCTTCTTCGAACACCTCCCCACCATCCCGTCCCACCTCTCCAAATTCAAAGCCACCCTCACCTCCCCCCAAATGGAAACCGACATCCGCTTCACCCCCGACCCCACCGCACCACCCTACCGCGAACACAACCACCGTTGGTAAAACCCGAAACCTCCCTCTCATTCCGCTACCCAACGGAAGACCTCACTCCCCCAACTGCTTCTTCACCGCCACCACATACTTCAACACCGCCGTTTCATCGCTCGAATCCAACCCCGCATGCCGGATCATCTTCGGCATCGCATCCTCCCACTCATCCACATCCAGATTCTGCGGCAACATGTAGTTATGGCACTCGCCACACTTCAGCATGTAAATCTCATGCCCCCGCTGCAACTGCCCGATCGGTGTCCCGCTCGCCGATGCCATCGCGGAACTCGGATTCGGCACCTCGGAAATCCCCCCCTCCGCCGGATCATCACCGCTGTCAATGTCCCCCAAATCCCGCCCCCCACCACCCATCCCCGCACAGGAAACCACCACCCAACCCACCGACTTCTTCTTC
>SXGQ01160242.1_pt1 | contig 14455 bp, 11 predicted proteins | sample 3178371 | NCBI WGS metagenome assembly SXGQ01 (sample SAMN11356859, study PRJNA531348) | freshwater metagenome | isolation source: freshwater sample F1-20 | place: China: Fuxian Lake, Yuxi | collected 2017-12-25
CGAGTTCCCGCATGGCAAATAGCACGCGGCGATGCACCGGCTTGAGGCCGTCCCTGACATCGGGTAACGCTCGCCCGACGATTACGCGCATGGCGTAATCGAGGTAGGACTGACGCATCTCGTCTTCGAGGTTTACAGACAGGACTTCTCTGGCGATTTCGCTCATTCGACGGTCGCTATTTTCATTCGAAAACGAGTTGGAAATAGTAACATAGACCACCCATAGAATGTGGCTGTACCGGGCCTCCCATGAACCAATCCCACGCCGCCCAATCCGCAAGCGCTCAGGTCGATGAGGCCGAGCTCGCAAAGTTCGAGGCCATCGCCCACCGCTTCTGGGATCCCCAGGGCGAATTCGGCACGCTCCATAGCCTGAATCCCGCGCGAATGAGCTTCATTGCGGAGCGCGTTTCGTTGCGTGGATCGCATGGCAGCGTCCGCGTGGTCGATGTCGGCTGTGGCGGCGGACTGCTTGCCGAGGCGCTCGCCCGCGCAGGCGCTGAGGTCACGGCGATAGATCTGGCGCCTTCGATGATCGAAGTCGCCAAATTGCACGCCGCGGGCGAGGGGTTGCGTATCGACTACCGCGTGCAATCAGTCGAGGCTCTGGCGGCAGAAGCGCCAGACAGCTTCGATGTCGTCACCTGCATGGAAATGCTCGAGCACCTTCCCGATCCGGCTCCGGTCATGCGGGCTCTATCGCGTCTGCTGAAGCCCGAAGGATCGCTGTTCGTCTCAACGCTCAATCGTAACTTCCGCTCTTTCATGTTGGCGATCGTCGGAGCGGAATATGTGACCGGCCTGGTTCCGCGTGGAACGCACGAATACGAGCGACTGATCCGACCCTCTGAGCTTGCTCGATGGGCGCGCGACGCGGATCTCGTCGTCGACGAGTTCAGCGGCTTGGAGTACAACCCCGTCACGCGATCCGCTCGACTGACGAGAGACGTCTCCGTCAATTATCTCGCGCATCTTCGACGAGTGGACGTTGCGCAGTGACCGACGGTGCCGGGATGACACCTGCCTCTTTCGGGGCAGATCGTGACTGGTTACTGCGGTTCTGCCCGCCCGAATCTGCTCGCGCTCTCAACGCGCTTTTTGAAGTAGAACGCGAAGTCGCAGGGAGCTTGAAGCCGGGTCTGGAACATTCCGTCGCCCACGCACGTCTCGAGTGGTGGAACGAAGAGCTCACACGCCTCTCGCAAGGGTCGCCGCGACACCCCGCAACGCGAGTGCTTGCCTCGACCGCTATCGAGCGTGGCACCACGCCCCCGGATCTTTCTTCGCTGGTCACCCATGTTCAAGTCGACCTAGCATGCGTCGCCTTTCTCTCTCGCTCCGAGCTCGACGAACACCTCGATACCTGGGGAACGAGTGTTTTCAGAGCCGCGTCTCAGCTTGACCAAAGGGCTTCAACTCTCGAAAAAAAATCGGCGTCTGCTCGCGCCTATTCGGAGCGCCTTGCAGCGGCGTCGGGAAAGCTCGTACGCGAACTTGAACTCTTGCGCGACTTCTCATCCCACGCAATCAGCGGGCGAATCTACGTACCGCTCGGCGATCCACCCGAGCCCCATGCGCGCTGGGCGGAACGCCCGCTCGGTCAGATCGAGGCTGCGGCGATCGCGAACCGTCGCGAAGCGATTCGTCGACAACTCAAAAACATCGCCGCTGACACTCCACCCTCCGAGCGCCCTGCACTGCGAGTGTCGATGCTCTGGATGTCCTTTGTCGCCTCCGAGGATCGAGGGGCCTCTGCCCTTCTTTCGCCGATGCGGCGTACCATCTCGGCGTGGCGTGGTGCATTCGCTCTTTCGCGGGGCCGCCTACCTTACGAGCTGACCTGAGGATAGACGACGAATGCTCATGGATAACCCGAAGGATTTCGACCCGCGTCGCGTCGCAATCACTGATCACGAACTCAACGGTCGCGTCATCGCGATCACCGGACCCACTGCTGGCATCGGACACGCCTTAGCACTCGAATGCGCCAAGCGTGGCGCAGAGGTTGTCCTGATCGGTCGCAATGTCAAAAAATTGGAGTCGGTGTACGCAGAGATCTCGGCACTGAAAACTTACGACGGCGAGCCCGCTCCTGCTGCGTGCATTGCCCCGCTTGATCTCGAGAGAGCCGTCGCCGGTGATTACGATGCCATTGCCAATGCGGTCATGCAGCGATGGGGGCGTCTCGACGGTCTTGTACTCAACGCCGCGCTACTCGGTGTACTCGCGCCCATCGAAGATTACGACGTGCCAACTTGGGTCAAGGTGATGCATGTCAACGTCACCGCTAACTTCGCACTGACCCAGGTACTCTTACCTTCGCTGCGCGCTTCGAAGGATGCGTCGGTACTTTGTCTCTCGAGCAGCGTCGGTCGACGAGGTCGAGCCTATTGGGGTGCCTACAGCGTCTCGAAATTCGCCCTTGAAGGACTGATGCAAACACTGGCGGATGAACTCGAGAAGACGACCGTCCGCGTCAATTCAATCAATCCCGGGCGCGCGCGCACTCACATGCGTCGGCAAGCGTTTCCGTCTGAGAATATCGAGTCACTGCCACTTCCGGAGGCGCTGACCGGACCCATGATTGCGATGCTCGGACCGCAATCCCGTGGCGTTAGAGGTCTGGCTCTGGAGGCGCAGTAAGGCTTTCGGGAACGACCTCAAGCACCTTCGCCTCTTCGGCGGTCAAAGTTCGAAAGTGCCCGCGAGCAAGATCTCGCGTGAGCACCAAAGATCCCAAACCCGTGCGCTGAATGCGACTGACTAGCGCACCCTGACGCTCGAACAACTGACGAATATCTTTTCCGCTCGCTCCGACGGCGACGATTTGATACCACCGATTGAGCCCCTCGGGTTCTGCGTCAGAGCCCTCAACCGAGGTCACCTCGATCGTTCGCCCGTCATCGAGCTCACCTCGAGCGAGACTCTCGAGCCTAGCCTCGGGTAACTCCCCTCTGACACGAACCAGAAACTCCGTCGGCCAGCGACGCACGAGGCGTTGCAATCGCTCGGCGAGCGCCCCATCGGTGGTGATCATCTCGAGACCACCGTCTACTCGGGGCATCGGCGAGATGGCCAAGAATCGGCGGCCCGCCCGGCGCGGCAATCGGGTGTAAAGACCTTCGGTGAGCGACTCACCGGTCGACCGATGGCACAAGAACACAGTCGTTTCTTTGCTGAGCCGCGATGCGTCACGGCTCCTGCGCACGACGCGGCCATCCACGCGCAGTTCGTCGCGCCCGATCACTCTGGAGCCTATCTCCGCGACGGCACCATTGACCGTGACGCGGCCGGCACGAATCCATTCCTCGGCTTCCCGCCTCGAAGCCAGCCCTGCTTGCGCCAGAACCTTTTGGACGCGCTCTCCTTCCTGGCTCGGCTCAGGACTCCGTCCGCGGCCACCGGCCCGTGAGCGAGCGCCCGGCCTCGGGCGATCACGCCCGTTCATTGTCCTCGCCAGAGTCCGACGAGACTTCCGCTCCAACATCCGAAGTCGTTTCCTCGGAGGCCGCGGTCACCTCCACCGCTTCGAGCGCATCTTCGGTGGAGTCAGCGACAGGTAGCGTCAGCTGCGGGTTGAGATCAACCATCTGCTTGAGCTCCGCGAGCGGCGGCAACTCATCGATCGTGCGCAGACCAAAATAATCGAGGAAGCTGCGAGTCGTCCCCAATAACTCAGGATGCCCCGGCACATCACGATGGCCCACTACGCGAATCCACTCGCGCTCCATCAGAGTCTTGACGATGTTGGGGTTGACGGCCACACCACGCACCGACTCGATCTCCGCTCGCGTGATCGGCTGGCGATACGCAATGAGCGCAAGCGTCTCGAGCAAAGCACGGGAGTACTTTTGTGGTCTCTCCGGCCAAAGACGACTGACCTCGCGGGCATAGCTTTGGCGAATCTGAATCCGCCAACCGCTCGCCGTCTCGCGAAGCTCGATTCCACGATCTTCATAGTCCGAGGCAAGCGCTTCGAGACTCGTCTGGATTTGCGACTTGTCGGGCCGTCCATCCTCATCGAACAACTCGACGATTTCATTGATCGACATCGGCTTACCCGCTGCAAGCAACGATGCCTCGATGACGTTACGGATGTGGTGGTCGCTCATCAATTGTCCTTCTCGGTTGGATTATCTTCGGGCACGCCCTCGACGACTCGAAGGTGCGGCCCTTGCGCCGCACGCACGTGCAGTGGGCCGTACGGCTCCGTCTGCACGATTTCGATCAGTCCCTCGCGCATCAACTCGAGGATCGCCACGAAAGTCACGGTGACGCCCATCCGACCCTCTTCGGGCTTGAAGAGCTTCATGAAATCGAGGAATGCCCCGCCATCGACAGCCGCCAGCACATCAGTCATGCGAGCGCGGACCGACAAACGCTCGCGCTGGACATGATGGTGCTGGAACATCGCCGCTCGCGAGACCACATCGCGAAAAGCGAGGATCATTTCTTGTAACGCAACTTGGGGCAGGCTCGATTGCGGGCGACGAAAATCGGTCGCTGCGCTCGCTGCCCAAGTGTCACGCTCTTCGCGCGGCAACTGATCGATGCTCTCGGCGGCCTGCTTGAATCGCTCGTACTCTTGCAGGCGACGAACGAGGTCTGCTCGCGGATCCGCTTCTTCGGAAACGACGTCTCCCGATCTCGGCAGAAGCATGCGCGATTTGATTTCCGCGAGCGTCGCCGCCATCAGCATGTACTCGCCGGCGAGCTCAAGCTGAAGCTCTTGCATCAGCTCGATGTAGTTCAGGTACTGCTTGGTGATGTCCGCGAGCGGAATATCGAGGATGTCGAGATTCTGCCGACGAATCAGATAGAGAAGCAGGTCGAGAGGACCCTCGAATGCCTCGAGAAAAACCTCGAGCGCCTGCGGCGGGATGTACAAGTCACGCGGCAACTGAGTGACGGGCTCACCCTGAACGAGCGCGAACGGCATCTCGCCTTGGGCGGGCGACGCCGAGGAAGACTCCGAATCACCCGCCGTGGGAACCAACTTGAGCTCAGGTTTCGCCATCTCAAACTCCCCGCAGGTGCATCGCGCTGCGAACCTCGTCTAGCGTTTCACGAGCGGCTTCTCGGGCCTTCTCGCTACCCTCGGTGAGGATTGCTCGAACAAGCTCTGGGTTTTCCTCGTACGGTGCGGCTCGTTCGCGCATCGCAGTGGTTTCAGCGACGATGCGATCGACGAGCGGCTTCTTGCACTCGAGGCAACCGATGCCGGCGCTCTTGCAACCGGCCGACGCCCAGCTTCGTGTCGGCTCGTCCGAATAGACCTGATGAAGCGACCAGACTGGGCATTTCTCCGGATCTCCCGGGTCGGACCGCCGAACGCGCGCTGGGTCGGTCTGCATGGTCTTAAGCTTGCGGGTGACTGAGTCCGGGTCTTCACGCAAGCCCAGAGTGTTTCCATAAGACTTCGACATCTTTCGACCGTCGATTCCCGGAAGTTTGGGCGTCGGCGTCAGCAGCACCTGCGGTTCGGGAAGTATCGAGACGCTCGACCCTTCCAAATACCCCAACAAACGCTCGCGATTAGCAACCGTGATTCGAGTGTTGCTCTGAACAATTTCGCGCGCCTTCTCGAGCGCCGAGGCATCGCCGGCTTCCTGATACTTGCGGCGCAGATCTCGGTAGAGCTTGCTGTTACGGCTGCCAAGCTCCCCGATCGCTTTCTCGGCCTTGTCTTCAAATCCTGTTTCTTGCCCGAACAGATGATTGAAGCGGCGCGCCACTTCGCGCGTGATTTCAACGTGGGCAATTTGATCTTCACCCACCGGTACGTAGCCGGCACGGTAAAGAAGAATGTCTGCGGACTGCAGCAGCGGGTATCCAAGGAATCCGTAGGTGGCGAGGTCCTTTTCCTGCAACTCGATCTGCTGATCTTTATAGGTTGGCACGCGCTCGAGCCACGACAGCGGCGTGATCATCGACAGCAGCAGATGCAATTCCGCATGCTCAGGCACATGAGACTGGACGAATAAAGTGGACACCCCAGGATTGAGCCCAGCCGCTAGCCAGTCGATCACGATCTCACGGGTGTATTCCGGAAGTTTGCTGGTGTCCTCGTAGCCCGTGGTCAACGCATGCCAGTCGGCAACAAAGAAAAAACATGGGTACTGGTATTGCAGATCGACCCAGTTGCGCAGCGCCCCGTGGTAGTTGCCCAGATGTAACTGACCGGTAGGTCGCATGCCAGACAGCACGCGATTGGCTTGCGAGTTACTGCCCACGACTCGCCTGCTTACATGAAGTAAATGTCATAAACCCTTGATTTATATAATTTTTCGATTTCGACACCGGAAATGCCGGTTCGAGAAGCGTTCAATCGCGCGGGATTATAGCGATTGCGGACGGTAAGACCGCTCAAAGTCCGAAGGGCTCGAGGCTACCTCGCCCCTGCCGCACGACCACCGGCGGTGAGGTCGCGAGATCGACCACGGTTGTCGGTTCGATGCCGCAAGACCCACCGTCCAGCAAGGCCTCGAGCTTAGACCCGAGTCGTTCTTCGATTTCGTCGCCGTCGTTGAGGGGGAGTCCGTCTCCAGGGAGCAGCAACGTCGAACTCATGATGGGCTCTCCGAGCTCGGTGAGCAGCATCTGAGCAACGCGATGATCCGGGATCCTGATGCCGATCGTGCGCCGCTTTTCGTGTTGAAGACGACGCGGCGTCTCCCGTGTCGCCTCAAGCAAAAACGTGTAAGGCCCCGGCGTGCACGCTTTCAAAAGGCGAAATTGCCAAGTATCTACTTTCGCGTATCGGGCAATCTCTGTGAGGTCTCGGCACACCAGAGTGAAATGATGGTGTTTGTCGGCCTCTCGAATCCGACGAATACGCTCAAGCGCGTCCTTGTCGCCAATGTGACAGCCGAGGGCGTAACACGAGTCTGTCGGGTACGCGATCACCCCGCCATTACGGACGATATCGGCCGCCTGTCGTACGAGACGAAGCTGAGGATCTTTTGGATGGAGCCGGAACCGCTGCACCGCCTTATGATAGCGATCTTGCGTACCGAGACGCTGTGATGAGCAACCCCAAACTATCCATCCTTCGAGATCGCCTGACCCAGTCCCTCTCGCCTGAGATTCTTGAGATCCGCGACGACAGCGCCCTGCATGCCGGCCACGCCGGGGCGAGCGAAGGCGGACATTTTCACCTGGTGATCCGCTCGAAGCGCTTCGCAGGTCTCGCCCCCCTCGCCCGTCATCGGCTGGTTTACGAGGCCCTCGGCGACTTGAGAGCCCTCGGCGTGCATGCTCTGTCCATCGACGCCCAGTTACCGTCATAATTCGCGTCCCTCAAGTTTCGTTCGAGAAATGCTCATGAAGACTCTGCGACTGCTGACCCTGACCACCGCGGCGCTGCTCATTGCCGCGTGCCAGCCGAAGGCCGACGCGGCCAAAGATGCGGATGCCGCTGCCAAAAAGCCTGTAGCCACTCTTAACGGTAAGGCGATCACGCAGGGCGAGTTCGATAGTTTCGTCCAGCAGGTGTCTGGTCGCAGCAGCGCCGACCTCGACGACGAGCAGAAGAAGCGTGCGCTCGACTCGCTGATCAACCTTCGCGTCCTCGCCGCGCAGGCGGAGAAAGACGGACTGCACAAGCAGACCGACCTCGCCGCACAGATCGAACTCAATCGCCTCAATATCCTTCAGCAGGCTCTCGCCGAGAAATACCTCGAAGGCAAGACGCCCACCGAGCAAGAACTCAAGGCGGAATACGATGCGCAGATCGCCCTGATGTCGCGCAACGAGTATCGGGCACGGCACATCCTAGTCCCCTCCGAAATCGCGGCAACGCAGGTCATCGAGCGACTCAAAAAAGGTGAGCGCTTCGAGGTTCTCGCCAAAGATTCGCTCGATTCGTCGCGCGATCGCGGCGGCGATCTCGGCTGGTTCAGCCCCTCGAGCATGGTCAAGCCGTTCGCCGACGCCGTGATGGCCCTCAAAAAAGGCGAGACGATCGCAAAGCCTGTCCAGACGCAGTTCGGCTGGCACGTGATCCGCCTGGATGATGTGCGTGAGGTTCAGCCGCCGCCGTTCGAAGAGGTGAAGCAGCAGCTCAACCAGGCAGTGTTGGCCAAGAAATTCCGCGCCTACAGCGATGAGCTGACCAAGGCTGCGAAGATCGAAAAGAAGATTTGATAATCGACCGACCCAGCGGCCGTCCGGTCAGGGCGGCCGCTGGCTCGATAGGATCCGCTTCAGGGCCTCTTCGTCGAGCACCGGAACGCCGAGCTCCTCGGCCTTTCGTAGTTTAGAGCCGGCATCGCGTCCCGCGACCACATAACTCGTTTTCTTGGAAACGCTACCCGCGGCCTTTGCACCGAGCGCCCTCAGGGCATCCTCCGCCTCTTCGCGCTGCATCGACTCAAGACTGCCCGTCAGCACGAACGTGAGACCCGCCAGAGGCTGCGTCACGCTCTCGGCGCGTTTGACCATCGGCCAAGAGACGCCGGCCTGCCGCAGCCGATCGATGACGCGACGATTGGTCTGATCGGCGAAAAACTCCGCCACATGCGCTGCGATGACGGGACCGACATCCTGCACCTGCTGCACAGACGCCACGTCGGCTGACATCAAGGCATCGATTTCACCGAAATGGGCGGCAAGTGCGGCGGCTGTCGCCTCCCCGACATCTCTGATACCCAACGAAAAAAGGAATCGCGCCAGAGTCGTATTCTTTGACCGCTCGACTGCCGCAAGGACATTCTCGGCAGACTTTGGTCCCATCCGCTCCAACTCGGACAACATCTCGAGTTTCAGACCGTAAAGATCCGCTGGTGACTCGACGAGTCCCGCTTCGACGAGCTGGTCCACAAGCTTCTCGCCGACCCCCTCGATGTCGAGTGCCCGTCTCGAAGCAAAATGACGCAGCCTCTCTTTACGCTGGGCGCTGCATCGATAACCGCCGGTGCAACGGGCGACGGCCGCCTCAGCGTCGCGCTCGACGGGAGAGTCACAAACAGGACACCGTAAAGGCAGCGCGATCGCCCGCGAATTCTTCGGGCGACGATCGAGTAACACTCTCGCCACCTCCGGGATGACATCACCCGCTCGTCGCACCACTACGGTATCGCCGATCCGCACACCCTTTCGGGCCACTTCGTCCATGTTGTGCAACGTGGCGTTACTGACCGTTACACCACCGACGAAGACGGGCTCGAGACGCGCTACGGGCGTCATTGCCCCAGTACGTCCCACTTGAAACTCGACGTCCCGCAATACGGTAAGAGCTTCCTCAGCGGGAAATTTGTGGGCAATCGCCCAACGAGGCGCACGCGATACGAATCCCAGTTCACGTTGCGCAGCAATGCTATCTATTTTGTAGACGACCCCATCGATTTGGTATTCGAGCGACGCTCGACGTCGCCCGATTTCCGCGTAGTACGACAAACACCCCGCCGCACCTCGTACCCGTCGAATGTCGGGAGAGACGCGCAAACCAAAGTCCTTCAACACCTCCAGCATGGCGCCGTGAGACTCAGGTAATTGCATACCCTCCACAGCGCCCACCGCGTAAAAAAAGATATCAAGAGGTCGCTGCGCCGTGATCCGAGGATCAAGCTGCCTCAAGCTACCGGCGGCGGCATTGCGAGGGTTCGCAAAGATCTTCTCTCCCTTCTTGGCTGCCTCGGCATTGAGACGCTCGAACCCGGCAACCGGCATGAACACCTCGCCACGCGCCTCGAGTAATGCAGGCGCGCTGCCTCGAAGATGCAGTGGTACCGATCGAATCGTTCGAACATTGGCCGTGACGTCCTCACCCGTCGTGCCGTCCCCTCGCGTCGCCGCACGAACGAGAACACCCCGCTCATAGGTCACCGATATCGCAAGGCCATCGAGCTTCGGCTCTGCGGAGTACTCCACATCAGAGTCGACGCCGAGTCGCTCCCGGACACGCCGATCGAAGTTGTTTAAATCGTCTTCGCTGAATGCGTTGTCGAGCGACAACATCGGAAGACGATGGCGCACTTCGGCAAACTCTTCCGTCGGTACCGCACCGACGCGTTGTGTGGGTGAATCCGCCGTAATGAGAGACGGATAGATTTCCTCTAGCTCGCGCAACTCTTGCAACAGGCGATCCCATTCCGAGTCTGGAATCTCCGGGTCGTCGAGAATGTAGTACCGGTAGTTGTGGTACTCGATGTCGCGCCGCAGATCGGCAACGCGCTGACGGATGTCTGCGGAGGGCTGCCCCGCCTTGCCCACGACTCAGCCGCCTCCGGCGGCTGCCGCTTCGCGACGCATTTCCGCTAGGCGCGCTTCGCTCAACGCGTGTCCACGTGAGTCGAGCAGATTCCCTCTCAAGCGCTGTGCGAGGGTATGGCCAACCGTGAGCAATTTATCGACGGCGTCACGACCAGTGATGGGGCCCGGTAACACGACAAACACGTTGATACCGAGATAGCGCATGGAATCCATGGTGGTGAGATCGAAACTTCCGGGCTTGGTCAGGCTTGCGGCGCTCATTAAGACCCGACCATCTGCCATTGAGCGATGGAAGATTTCCATTTCGCCGTGGACGAATCCCTCGCCTTGCAGCGCCTGTCTCAAGGCCGCTCCGGTGAATCGCTCACCCTCTCGGGCTACCACGCGCAGCGCGACGATCACCGGTTCGGAATCTTTCGGTAGCGTCACCTTGAGCGGGATCCTCTCCCTCTCCAGCACTGGCTGCGACTGTTGCGAAGCCTCCGACAGCTCGACGAGCGGTTGTGCCACCTCGGTCGCAACGCTCTGAATGACGGGTATCGAGTTCCCTCGATCCGCCGAACCTACTGCCTCTTCAAAATTGACCAAGGGCGGCTCGACCAGACGATCGCGAACGTGGATTTCCGGCAGGGTCAATGTAGGCTCGACGCGATCCCCCACCGACTCCCCAACGGCTGATTCGCGAGGCTCTCTCCTAAGCGGTTCGAGTAACGGGTCGCTGTCTAGCGAATCATCGACTTGGGCACTACGCGACTGTCCAAGTGGACCCCGAAGGTGCGAGGCGTCGGCCCGGGCCGCCTTGCGACGCTGAATCACTTCCCACAACACGATGACGATCAAAAGCAAACCACCCACCAGCAGCAGCGCAAGCCTGAGATCGTTCGTCAGCGTTTGCAGGATCGATTCCATACCTTCAGCTCGCGGCGAGTCGGACCGCTTCGTCGACGTCTACCGCAACGAGGCGCGAAACTCCCGGCTCGTTCATCGTCACACCGAGTAGCTGCGATGCGAGCTCCATCGTGACCTTGTTATGAGTGATGAAGATGAACTGAACTCGACTCGCCATTTCGCGAACGATGTCGCAAAAGCGACCGACATTGTTCTCATCGAGTGGTGCATCGACTTCGTCGAGCAGACAGAACGGCGCCGGGTTGAGGTCGAAGATCGAGAATACGAGAGCGACCGCGGTTAGGGCCTTCTCGCCGCCCGACAATTGCGAAATTGTGACGTTACGCTTGCCCGGAGGGCGCGCCATGATTGCTACGCCTGCTGTCAGCGGATCGTCGCCAGAGAGCTCGAGGTAGGCATGACCACCGCCGAACAATCGTGGGAACTTCTCCTGCAAACCGGTATTGATTCGATTGAAGGTGTCATCGAAACGCGAGCGGGTTTCACCGTCGATCTTGCGCATGGCCTCTTCGAGCGTCGAGAGCGCGGAGGTCAGATCGGCAAACTGACGATCGAGGTATTCCTTGCGCTCGCTATTTTCTTTGAGCTCGTCGATCGCCGCGAGATTGACCTGACCGAGCTTTTCGATATCCGCGCGGGTCTCGAGTAGCGTGCTCTCCCAGTTCGAGACTTCTGCGCTCTGTGGCAACGCCCCTTGAATCTCGGCAAGATCGAACTGAGTCGCCGCAAACTGCTCGGCGATCGTCTCACGACGAACGCGAGTTTCTTGAGCGGCCAATCGCGCTGCCTCCATTGCCTCACGCGCTTCATTGACGCGCAGCTCGGCAGACTGACGCCGCTCCTCGAGCGCTCTAAGCTCAGCGTCCGCCTCATCGAGCGCACGCCTCGATTGAGCAAGCTCTGCCTCGACCTCCAGACGACGGGATAGCAATCCCTCTAGCGCCGATTCAAGCTCGAGGATCGGCGCCTCTCCAACAGCAAGCTCAGATTCGAGCGTCGCCGCGATCTCAAGAAGTTGGGTGCGCTGCTCCACTGCACGCCCCAACGCCATCTCTACACCCGAGGACGCCGTTCGGCGTCCTTCGGCTCGAACGAGAAGGTCTCGTGCGCCTAACTGGGCGCTTTGAGCCGTCGCTCGCGCCGACGCGAGCGTCTCACGCGTGGAGTCCCGTGAAGCCTCGAGCGACGGCCGTTTGATATCGAGCTCTTGCAACCGCGCGAGTCCGCGCTCGAGTTCGATTCCGGCTCGGGCGAGCGCATCTTCGGTCACCCCGATTTCGCGACCGACCTCCGCCGCCTCCACCTCGAGCCTCTCGCGTCGCAGGGTGGATTCCTGAACGCGGGCACGGGATGCTTCGAGTTGACCGAGCAAATCCGCATGTTCTCGATGGGCAAGTTGGATTTGACCTTGAATATCGTGGAGCCCAACCTCCGCTACCCCGAGCGCCGTGCGAGTGGACTGCAAAGACGTCTCGCAAGTCTTGACGCGATCTTCAGCCGCCTCGAAAGCCGCCCTCAAAGATTTAAGTCGATGCTCGCGTTCGAGCACGCCCGCCCGCTCGTCGGCACTTCGGGCGATGCGCAGCCATCCGCGTCCGACCCATTCGCCGGAGGTCGTGATCACGGACTCGCCCGGCGCCAACGACCGACGCGCCGCGAGCGCCTCGGCGAGACTGCCTGCGACTCGAACAGGATTTAATGCCTCGATTACGGCCGACGGCCCACGGACCTTGGAAGACAAACGATCGGCCGACACTGCGATATCCGCACCCGTCGACTCGATGAGCGCGAGGGTCGAATCTCCTGCTCGTGAAAGCGCATCGACCAATGAATCGAGACCGTCAACACACACGGCTTCGAGATAGTCCCCCAGCACCATCTCGACCGCACGCTCGTAACCGCGCTCGACACTGAGCGACTCGGCAACCCGTTTCCTGGAGCCGATTCCGGCCGAGGCGAGCCACTCCGTCGCCTTCGCATCGGCCTGACCCAGCGCTGCTCGCTGCAACGCCTCGACCGACATCACCTCGGCGCGCGAGCGCTCTCGCTCACCGCGAGCCGTTTCGAGCTGTTCTTCGGCAGCGAGCTGGGCCGCCCGAAATCGCTGCACGTCGTCGAGAGCCGAGGTCAGACTGCGCGCCAATCCGTCCGAGGCGGCTCGAGCCTGCGACTCGCGCTCGCCGAGCTCGAACAGCTGGCCCTGAACTTCTTGTCGCCGCAACTCGTCGAGCTCGTTGGACAAACGGTCGCGCTGAGCACGAAGCCGTCGCAACTGATTCTCGAGCTGCTCGATTCGCGCACGCTCGACCTGAACGGTCTGATTGGCCGTGCCGAGCTCTTGGTTAAAGGACTCCCATTGGCGCTGCCAGTCGGCTTGAGTCTTCTCAGCAGCATCGAGAGCCAATGCCGTGTCACGCTCCGTGTGTTGCGCTCGCTCGATCTCAGGAGCGAGACGAGACAACTCTTCACGAATGGATACGAGCTCACGCTCGTCGCGTTCGATCTGAACGGCCAACGCCTCGAGTGTCGTGCGCGATTGATCAAGTTCGCGGCGTTTGCGGTCGCGCGTCTCACGTGCGTACTGAATCTGCTGCTCGGTGCGCGAGATGTCGGCGCCGACTGCATAGAAACGCGCCTGAACTTGCGACGCTGCATCGGTTTGCTCGGTATGGAACGCACGCTGCGTCTCGATTGCGGCCTCAGCAGAACGAAGATCAGCAAGAGCGGACTGCATCGAAAGTTCTTTTTCGCGTACGGCGGAGTCATGCACCTCCGCTCCGCTGTCGAGATCACGAAGGCGCAATGCGAGAAGCTCTGCCGTGAGCTTGCGCTCACGCTCCTTCAATTCCTGGTACTTGCGAGCTGTTGTGGCCTGCCGCTGCAGATGACGAATCTGCTTATCGATCTCATCGCGCAAGTCTTGGAGGCGCTCGAGGTTCTCTCGAGTGTCAGCGATTCGACTCTCGGTTTCCTTTCGTCGTTCTTTGTATTTTGAGATCCCGGCTGCCTCTTCGATGAAGGCTCGCATGTCGTCGGCTTTTGCTTCGATGATACGAGAAATCATGCCCTGCTCGATGATGGCGTAGCTTCGCGATCCGAGACCGGTACCTAGAAAGAGCTGGGTGATGTCTTTTCGTCGACAACGGGCGCCGTTGATGTAGTAACTGCTCGCACCCTCGCGCGTGACTTCCCGACGCAGCGAGACCTCGTTGAACGCCGCGTAAGCCCCGCCGATCTTTCCGTCGGAGTTGTCGAACACCAGCTCGACTGATGCTTTGCCCACAGGCTTTCGCGAGCTTGAGCCGTTGAAGACGACGTCGGCCATGGAATCACC